>Ga0247725_1001064_pt1 | contig 15454 bp, 17 predicted proteins | sample OKSTACKMCFT3sol_FD_183021 | JGI IMG/M metagenome (GOLD analysis project Ga0247725, IMG submission 183021) | Subsurface sediment microbial communities from gas well in Oklahoma, United States - OK STACK MC-FT3-sol | ecosystem: Environmental > Terrestrial > Deep subsurface > Rock core/Sediment... | reverse complement strand
AGTGCAATACCAACTTGAATCTGCTAATTGACATGTCTTGGATGACAGATATGGCGGCTGGCATACACCAGATATTTGTTGGCTTAAGCCTAATCCACCAATTACCTTCCAAACACCGGATTGGCAAAACTATTTGTAGCAGTAAACAACTTGCGTTCCACTCCCGGAGTAAAACCAATTCCCATTGCTGAAGGTTAAGGACTTTGAATTCCCGCTGCCGTAGTTAAGCGTACACATGGTCCAAGCCCCTAAGGAGGACCCAGAAACACGGTAAGGGCCATCAAGGGTTCCTTTGCTGCCAGTCCAAAGACCGGATTGGCAACCTTGCCTGTATGAAAAATTCCAGATATTCCTCCTTCAAAACGCTTCACGGATGCAGTTTTGCCGAGGTGAGACTTTCTCCTGTTTTTTCCAGCTGCAGTTGGCCCAACGCCCCGAGCTCCGTGGCTTTGCAGGCAGGGATGCCCGCGACTTTCGCTGAAAAAAAGTATTATGCTGCTGCAAGCGGGTCGATCATGACGATGTCCGCCTCATGAACGATGTCCAGGTACTGATCCGGCTGGGGTATGGTTTCGGCGTCCCGTATCGAGGTCATCAGGCGCCTCAACAGTTGGTCCTGTGCCAAGGTAATCGCAGACTCCTTCGTAGCAGCTGAAGCCGTCAGCCCTTCGAAGTCCAGCAGCCGAATCGTCACGTCCTTGCTTGTCCGAGCTACAGAGGCGGGATACGGAACAAGGTGGTTGATGACCACCTGGCGGCCCCGGCTCTTACCTCCTTCCAATTTCTTGACGAGGCGCTGCGCCTTGAGATGGGTGTACCTTTTGAGCATTGAAAGCGATTTATGACCGCTGATCGCGGCGACCTCCATCATGTCCAAGGTTCCAAGCTCAAAGAGCCTGCTAATCGCCTCGTGACGCAGGTCATGGAAGTGGAGGTCTTCAATTCCAAGCCGGAGCAGCATGACTCGCCATGTGGTCTTGAGTCCGGCGTTCGTGTAGGAGAACACCCGGCCATTGCCGGCAACACCTAGTTGGATTAAGGCGTCTCGTGCCTTGATGGAGAGAGGGACATCTCGGCGAGTTCCGTTCTTCGTATCGGGGAGATGTGCAATGCGCGTTTTGAGGTTGATGTGTTCCCACGAGAGGTTGAGGATTTCACCTTGCCGCATCGCTGTTTCCAGGGCAACGATGATGATCGCGTAGAGCTCAGAGTTCCCATAATTGTGGGCGTAACGGAGGATCAGGCGTTCCTCTCTTGAGGTCAGCCGACGCTCACGGCCAGGCGGCATTTTGGGCTTTCTAACCTTGAGGACTGGATTGTCATCGCAGATGCCCCACTCGATACGTCCAAGCTCGAACAGATTCGACAGCAAGGACATCTCGAGGCGAACGGTAGCCGGCGAGATCTGTTGACCAGTTTTGCCATTGAGCTGCTGAAGCCTTTCATCTCTGTAAGTCGCGATGTCAACAGATGTGATCTCGCGCACGATTTTCTCACCCAGGAGCGAGTTGGCTATCTGCTGAATGCGATAGCATTCTTGCTTGTAGCCCTTCTTGAGAATCGAGACTTTCTCACGGTAGTGATTAAGGGCTTCGCGAAGAGTCTTGGTTGTCATGCATCTCGTCCAACTGACTTTGGATGTGACTGGCGAGCTCTAGAACGCTCAAGCCGAACACGTCGCTAAGGGAAACGATAGTGTCAAGCGTGGGCGAACGCTCCCCGCGCTCGAGGACCGAGATGTAGGTGCGATCTAGACCAGCTTCAAACCCAAGCTGCTCTTGAGTGAGGTTGGCAGTTTTTCGCAGGTTTCGAAGTGCGCGGCCAAAGGCCACGTTGTGATTACGAAAATGGATAAGGCTGTCCCAGCTTGACACGCGAAAAGCTGGAATTTTGGGGATTCAGACTATAGTCGTCTTCCGCTTATAAGCGGAATTCGTCCCTCTCTTGCCCTGCTCGCTTCTCGTATTGATGTCTTCACAAGATCGGCTTTGCATGCACCGACTTGAATTTCATCCCCCCCCTTTCAACTGATTCAGGCCTACCCACCAAGTAATCTGCAGCCCTGTTCTTTTGTCTTGGAGCTGCAATGAACAACGATTTTCTCAAGCGCGTTTCCCAGTGGATCGTAGGGGAAGATACGGGTCTTTCCGCTATAGCGATTTGGTCGAGCATGATGGGCGTCCTGCCCGAGGATGGCTTCTGCACACCGTCCGATCCTTCTGACCTGGGTCGATGCCTGCGCCTGCTGGAACTGGTACCCGAGTGGAAGGCGCGAATCTCGGAGATGGCCATCCACGGACGCGAATGGGCTGCTCTCGTTTCGCATTGGGAGGAACTCCATCAGCTGATGGACGATGAGGTGGGGATCGACTGGAGTAAGGGGAACAGTGCCCTGCGCACCTACGAACGAATGAAGGCCATTCAAGGACATCATCGAACCTGAATCACATTCGCACGGGTTCTGGCACAGCCGGAGCGCCCTGATCATCTCCGGGTGATCAATTGGCCAGTTGGCCAGCTCCATCGAACCGCCGCGATAAATCTGCGGCCGCGAGTGAGAATGAAACGATGCGCACCACCCGACTCAAACACAAAGTCAGCGCCCCGGGTCAGGGCGAACTGTTCGCCGTCGACCAGATTGCGGGCATCTACAAGGCCAACCCCGACAAGCCCCTGACGAACACCGCGCTCTACGAGATCGTCACCAACCACCTTGGCGTTTCTACGGAAGCCTTGAACGAGCTTGCGCCTGTTGGGGAGAGTGGGCAGAAACACAGCCTGGTTCGCCGCGCTATCCGGTGGACTCAGCAATCACTGAAACAGATGGGTATCATCGAGCGCGTCAACGGAGAGCGCGGCGTGTGGCGCTTGACCGAAGATGCCAAACGCGACCTCAATCCAGCGAAGTCTGGTGTGAAGGTGCTCGGCTTTCGTACTGACCTGGGCCTGGCGATCTGGGGGCCAAGCGCGGATATCTTCAAAAGGCTCACTGTACCGGTCGTGCTTGCGCTCCAATCTCCGCCGTACCCGTTGAGGAAGGAAAGGGCTTACGGCAACCCTGATGAGCGGGAAATCGTCGACTTCATCTGCGCCACGCTCGAGCCTGTGGTCGAGGCGCTGGCAGAAGAAGGCAGTCTCGTCTTGAACGTATCGCAGGATTGCTTCCTCCCGGGACTACCGGCGCGCTCGACCTATGTGGAGCGCCTGGTACTGGAAGTCTGTGATCGATTTGGACTCTACCTGATGGACCGGCTCATCTGGGAAAACCCCGCAAAGGCTCCTGGTCCGGTTCAGTGGGCCTCGAAATCCCGTCAGCAACTCAATGTGGGGTATGAGCCTGTACTCTGGTTCGCAAAGAACCCGCTGAAATGCAAATCGAACAACAACCGCGTCCTCCAGCCGCATTCCGAACGGCATCTGCGGTTGATCCAGAATGGTGGCGAGAAACGCCACACGAACTACGGTGATGGCGCATATCGCCTACGTCCGGGCAGCTTCAGCAACGAGACTGCCGGATCGATCCCGAAGAACGTGATCACCCGTGGACACCGTTGCGCCTACGGCACTCAACACCGCAAAGCCGCAGAGGCCCTTGGCTTGCCGACCCACGGTGCTCCGATGCCCTTTTCGATTCCCGAGTTCCTGATTCAGTTTCTGACTGAGGAAGGCGATCTTGTAGTGGATGCCTGGGCCGGTCGCAACATGACATCCCTGGCAGCCGAGTTGCTCGGCCGCACCTGGATGTCGGGCGAACTGATGCTGCAGCACATCCGCACTGGCGCTGAATTGTTCCGTGGACGGCCAGGGTTCTGGCTCAATCCACAGATTGCTGCTGCTTTCGGCCGCTGAATCCCACGAAGGTTCTTCGACTAGCCCCTTGCCCGTTATCCTCAAACACTGATGGCGCGCCGTGGGGTCGGCCCTCCAACTGGGGCGAATTGACAGCTATGCAGCCTCCTAAGCCCCGACAATGGTTGGGATTCAACACAACGGAGAATGGCGTTATGCGTGACACATGGGCAAAGGTCCTTCGCTTCAGTTTGGACTGCCTCGGGCATCCGGCCTCCCTTGGGCATATGCTGCAGCAAAACCGCGATCTGAGGTTCGATTTACCAGGACAGCCCTGTTCGATTGCCTCATCAGAGGTCGTTCGGTGGCACGAGTGGGGCAAGGGGAGCTACTTGACCGGAAACTGGCGAGCACCGGGGGAGCTGCTTGGATGGAAGGCTGTTGGAACCGAATTCTGCAGCTACCACTACACCATCGATGCGCTGGCCAACGTTGGCTACACAGAGATCGTCGAGTCCTGGGAGTGTGAGATCCAGGATGTCCAGGGGCTTTGTGCCTCCAAGTCGGAGCTTCGAGATTTCGAGAGCCTCGATGCTATGGCTGTGGCCAGGACGCAGTATCTCGTAGGGGAGATCACTCACGCGAACCTTGAAAAGAGCCTGGGGTGGTACGAGATCCGCATCCTTCATCGCGACTCCACCGACGACTTCTTTGCATGCCACCAGTGGGACGGCCGAGTTTTCTTGATGAACTCTGGGGGTTCCCATCATTTCGTGGCTGGCCGCTACCTGGCTGCCCGGTTGGAAGTTCCCGTTCCTCTGAAAGGCCTTCTGCGCGTCCACCGCCTTTCTCAGGCCGCGGTGTCTCGGCTGGTTGGCGAGTATGAGGTGTTTGCCCTGAATGATGATTCAGAGGCTTTCCAACGATTCTTCGATGCAATGAGGGAATACCGGGCCGGTTTCCTTTGGACACCGTTGCCTCGCCACCTCGACGGCCGGGCGGTATTTCTCCCTCGAGGGGATGCAAGGGCAATGAGGATAGTGCCCTTGATGCGCGCGGCGGGCCACTTCGATCTGGGTGCGCACCTCCAGGAACTATCTGCCAGGCCAGTACGTCTCCCGCGCATTGCCTCAGCTCGCCGGCAGATGGAGCCTGTTGAGTAACCTATGGATAGCCAGACCCCGACTTGGAGAGAGTTCAGGCCGAGCAGCTGGACGCGCCGGGATATGGCGGGTGCGGCCCAGCCGCATGATGAAAACGATCAGCCAGAAGCCGACTATTGGCTGGCGTGGCCGCCGTACATTACCGGTGACAAGTCGGATATTGGTCATCCCTCGAAGGTGATGCGCCGTCGATTCCGCTCCCGCGAAGCTGCGATGGCGTATGCCGACCGCACCTGGCCCATTGATCCTAACTCTACCTGGCCGACTTCGCCTTACCGGCCTCAAGCTCGAGAAGACTCATGAATACCTTCGCCGTAGATGCAGAGTCCCTAATTGCGGTTGCCATCCCAGAGCAGGTTGTCACCTCCTCATTGAGCCCCATCATCGAGATCCACACCGCTGGCCTCAACGACCTTCCCTACCCCCTGTCCACCGCCACGCTTTGGGTGGCATGCTGTGAGTCATGGCCTCATGCCGATCCAGACTGGGAGGGGCTGTATTTCATCAACCTGGCGATTCAGGCTGATCACATGTTCTCCCAGGTTGGGTCCGACAATCAGTTCCTGACGCTGGATGTGAGGCCGGGGACCGTTTTTCTGACCAATCCTCTGGCCCTTCACTGGCTGCAGCCGAGCGATAAGCAATTGAACCGGATCGCGGAAGGACTGCAGGAGCGACGTAATGGCTACATCGGCCTGCAGTGGGAAGTCGCCTATCACGAGATAGATGCGAAGGTTCTTTGGTTGAAGGAAGAGTTAGAGAAGCTCGGAAACGTCGAGCAGCTGGGCTGCGACATTGCCCCCTTGCTTATCCAACCGGAAGCGGACTATGTCCAGGCCCCACCTGGTCACGATTTCGTAATTGGACCGGAGGTTCGGGCTTTGCCCCGCCGTAAGAGCTGACCAACCATACCAAGCGGCACCGGTTCTGGCACAACCTATCCCACCGAATACTGCGCCCATCTAGAAACTGATGGAGCGCAGTATGTCACCCGCAAAGCAGCACACCGACAACCTGGCCAAGCTCATTCATTCGGTGGGCTACCACCCACCCCGCGAGGTCTTTCAAGACTTCTGCGAGATGGCAGCCGTGGCGGTCTCAAACGCAGTAGACGTGCTCCACCGGGAGGCCCGGGAAGCCCAGTACATGCGGCTGATCCAAAGGTACAAGCCGAAGGATCAATACCTATTCCGTGCAATGCTCGATGAGTTACAGCAGGCCCTGGAAAAAGACCCCAGCGATATCTTGGGAAGGCTGTTCATGGAGGTAGGCGGCTCGAATTCTCGGAGTGGACAGTTTTTCACCCCAGAATCGATCAGCCAGGTCCTTACGGACCTGACGCTTGCTGATACAGGACATGTTCAAAGTCTTATCGAGGAGCGAGGGTTCATCACCCTTTCGGAACCCTCTTGTGGGGCTGGTGCGATGGTCATCGCGTTTGCACTTCGCCTGCGAGAATTGGGCATCAACTACCAGCAGCACCTGCACGCCACCCTGGTCGATATCGACTGCAGGGCCGTCCACATGGCGTATCTGCAACTAAGTCTTTTGCATATTCCTGCCGTGGTGGTGCACGGAGACACGTTGACCCTCAAGCAGCACAGCAGTTGGTACACCCTAGCCCACGCTATGGGCCTCTTTGGTATCAAACTGCGCCGGGGGTTTAGTTTGGACAGTGCAAGGGGGCGGGAGTTGATTGGCAATCAATCTGGTCAGGAGGACGCGGACTCTTTGCATGATCGGAGGATGGCCATGGCGATCGGCTGATCAGGTCTCTTGTTCAGCGTCATCCAACGGACGGGGATTTGCGCGCGACCCTTTGACTTTGGAGCATCGGAAGCGCCCGTTATCCTCCCTTCTTCGATGTAAACCCAGGGGGATCGGTGTGAACGAGAAACAGAATGCGCTGATGGCCGTTGCAGTTGGTGCCGTGGTGCTCGCGTTTTCCGCGGGCGGCTTTTTCATCGCTCTGGGCGCGAAGAAGACGGCCGACCAGTACGCCAGAGAAGTCGATCAGCTGAAGCAAGAGATTGCTGATCTACAGGGGCGTGCCGGCGACGCCGATGCCAAGATCGAGGGTGTGGTTAGGCTGGTGAAGGAAGTGGTCGAGCTTGCTCGCAGCCCTGCGGCAGCTGGCAAAGATGGTAACGGGAAGCCTCCGTCGTCTGTGCACGCCAGCCCGCTGGGAGCAACAACTGGCGAGGCCAAGTCTGCCCCAGGATCTACTACTACCCCAAGCGTCGGTACCGGAGTCAGCGGCCCCAAGACCAAGGCTCTGGCCGAGCTGCTGGACACTGAACAGAAAGTCGATGGGCCGGTCACTCCTGACAAAGTCGATAGCCTGCTGGTGGAGCGAATCAGTAGCAACTGGCACCGTCCGGCTAGTGCAAAGGATGGCATGCAGGTCACCATCGAAATCGAGATGGATCGGAAGGGCGTGATCAAGCAAGTCCGTGTTCATCAGTCGAGCGGCAATAAGGCATTTGACACCTCCGCGGTCAAAGCAATCCAGGACGTCAAGGCAATCCCGGAAATAGCCTCCCTTCCCACCGACGTGTATCAGAGCCTCTACAAGAACAGAAAAGTGCTCTTCACCCCCGAAAGTCTCGGGAAGTGATCGCAGTACCGCTTAAGCCCAGCAATCGCTGGGCTGAGGCCGTAGAAGCGGGCTATTTTTCGCGGCTAATTGCAGGAGGAATCATTTTGGATTTCTGGTTTTTGTTGTTTTTTGCGCCCTTTTTGTTGCTCGGGCTGGGGTGGGTGTCCTCCAGTTTGGACAGGATCGCTAATGAGATGCGTCGATCAAATGACTTGAAAGAAGCTGAGCAGCGACGACTTCACGCTGCCGAGGCTGACTCAGCTGCCAACAAGGCGGATTAATCAGGGTAAAGAGCACTTACCCACCGCTGCGCCAAAAGGAGTTTCGACCAGTGCACCGCCTTACCCAACATACTGACGACCCCGCCGAACAGGTGCCTCTGGATCTGAGCGAGGACCAGCGGGCCGCCATCAAGGCCACAGTCAAGAAGGCGCAGCAGAGTCTCGCCATTTTGCCGTTCCTTCTTGAACAGAGCACCGTGCCTGGCCTGACCCGTGCCCAGGCGCGCATGGCGATGGAAACGACCGAATTTGAGCTGGCCACCCTAGGCCGCTTGCTCGGCGTCGATACGGAGTCGAAAGCGACTATCGAGCAGCGTTTCGGCGAACTGCGTCAGGCCAATATGCGCATTCGCGACTTGGAGGCGCTGCTGGGCCGGCAGATGCCGGCGGAGGCCATACAGCCGGCACTCGGCAACTTGGCCCGCCAGTTGCGCGATTGGTGGCGGCTGGAGGGCTTCGGCCATACCAGCGAAATTCAGTTCGGGGAATATAGCTTGCAGGTGAGATTTTCCCTGCAGTCCCTTTCTGCTCGACCGCTCACTGCCGGCGCTGAGCATCTGTCCCACGCCGAGCGCAAGGCGCTCTGGCTGGCCGACCTGGAGCGCCGTGGCTTTGTCCTGCACGACGACGACGGCAAAGGCGTGACCGACTGCCCGGCATCCCGCGATGCGCTTCGGGCGCTGTTTGCCCAGAGCTTCCCGGGGACGCACAAGATCGCCCAGTTCGTCAGCCGTGAAGGCGACCACGCTTCCAAGCTGGTCAGCGTCGAGGTGTACGTCTATGACCTGGCGCAAATCCTAACCTTGCCCGCGCCGCCGCCGAATGCCCAAGACGTTGACGCCTGAACCCATTGATCAGGTCAAAAAAAGAGAGGGGAATATGCCGAGTCCGGAGCATGACAAGCTGACAGCCATGGGGGCCAGGTGGTTCAAGAAGAACGGCTTCCCTGTGGTTACTACCGAAATTTGGGCAGCAGGGAGCCGTGAGCGGCCCGATGTTCTGGGATTCCGCTCCATGTGTTCCGGAGTGATTGAGGTGAAGGTCAGCCTCAGTGACTTCCGGGCCGATCGCTTGAAGCCGGAGCGGGTTTCCGGAGGCTTGGGCAATTACCGTTTCTACCTCTGCCCGGAGGGGTTGATACGGCCGGAAGATCTTCCTGCCCGTTGGGGCTTGCTGTACGCAAAAGGAAGATCTGTTGTGCCGGTGGTTAGCCCCCCTGGTAACCTTTGGCCAGGCGTCCCTCGTAACGCGCTCGAGGAGGACCTGGCGGCTGAGTGGCTCCCCTTCCTCCACCGCCCCGACCTCGATGCGGAACGGGCCGCCCTCTTCTCAATCGCGCGCCGACTCAGTTGAAGTCCCCGCTCCTTGCTGCCAGCCTGTCCTGAAGATCACGGAACAGGTTGTCAGCATGGCGGACAGCAGCATCTTCACCAACAGCCCCGGCCAGGACCAAGTCCTCAGGCCTTTCCAGCGGCTTATCTCTACAGCGTCGCATATCCGGCTTGCAGCGCCCTACTTCACTCGCCCGGGCGAGATATTGGAGGCTGCGGAACGTGGCGCGAAGATAGATCTCCTGGTGGGGCTCAATCCAGCGACGAATCCCGCCGCCCTGCGCCAAGCACTCGAAGCCGACAACTGCTCCATCCGGTACTTCACGGATGGCTTCCATGCCAAGATCTTCCTCTTCGATGGCGTGGCCATGTTGGGCTCAGCAAACCTCACGGATGGCGGCCTGGTCAGCAACCGAGAAGCAGTCGTTCTGCTCGACCAGCCTGGCGATGAAGAGCGGATCAGAGACCTCGAGGCGCTGTTCGCTGTGCTTTGGGACAGTGCCGAGGTATTAACCAGGCAGGTCTATCTGAAATTCAAGGATGCCTGGGAGAAGGCCAGTCGGATGGACAGTCGGGATACCCCATTCCAAAGCCTCGCTGATGTAGAGCCTCCAACTGTCCTTGCCGGCAGCGGACATAAGACCGCTCAGCAGCATTACCTCAGTGATCTGAGGAAGACTATCTATGAGCAATACCTGCCGGCGTTTGAGGAGGTCGCCGCAATCCTTCGTGAGCAAGGCACTCGCCGACCTGAATTCAACGGCCTTGCATGGGGACCGGAGGTGAACCGCTACTTGAACTGGGTGCGACTCGAGCACGCCCCAGGAGATGCTGCGTGGCAGGATGCCCCCATCCGCAGGCCTCAAGATCGAAGGACCCAAATCCAAACCTTGGTAATGGAATGGCTTTCCACCGCTACTCCTCGGATTCCAGAGGACTACTTCGAACTGCTGGAAACACTGCACGCGGTGATGGAGAGCCCGGAGTCGATTCGTGCCAGCAGCAAGGAGCAGATCGCTGCAGCACTGATGTGTGTCCACGCATTCTCCGAGCAGCTCCGTTTCACATTGGGTGGCGCCGAGGCTCTGCCGGCCAAGTTTTGGGAAGGGAACCGGGAGGACCTCGGTCGTGTTCAGGACACCCTGATTTACCTGATTCATGGCCACGAGGAGTTTGCCGCACGCATTGGCTCCGTACTTTACGATCCGAAGTACAAACTCGCTTCCTTCGGCCGATTCTGTGCATTGGAGCTGGTCGGAACGCTGAAGCCAGAACAGGTGCCCCCAATCAACGGACGCATGGCCAAGGCTCTGCGGTTTCTCGGGTTTGACGTCCGCGCCACATAGAGACTTCGGGCGATCGAGCATTTTCTCAGGCACCGGCTAGTATCACATTGCAACCATCGAGAAAGCTGCGGCCGGCGCTGTGGGGTGACTGAAAGTCAGCGAGGACGGGGCTCATACCTTTACGTCAAGGAGGACAGCGCATGAGCCTGTTACTCGGTCCCATCCTTCATTTCCGCGGTATCCACAACGATCTGTACCAAGTCTCTGCTCTTGTTGTCCTGGATAAAGGTGACCCCAAACCGAAGCCTGAGCCCACAAACTGCGTGGTCGACAAGGTCACCCGTATCGCTTCGATCCCATTCGGAAGTCCAACCCAGGATGTCTGGAGGGTAGACCTATCAACGTCTCAGAAAGCTGCTAAGTCGCAGCAGTGCTCCTGCAGTGTGTCAGGAGGCAAGGCGAGCTTCTTCGTTCCTGCCCTTGGGGAGTCTCCGAGGGTTGCCTATGGCTCGTGCAACGGGTTCTCTGCTGACAAGTACCGCAAGAAGGTGAAGGATAGGCAGAACGAACGCTGGTTCGACATGGCTGCTCGTCACAAGATCAAGGGTAAAGAATTCCATGTCCTGGTCATGGGGGGAGACCAGGTCTACACCGATGACTTGATGGTGATACCCGGAGAGATGAAGGACTGGGCAGATCTGTGGCATAGCAAGCAGGTAGCTGCGAAATGGTCACGAAAGCTGGAAAAGCAGGTCGACGAATACTTCACCCAACTCTATGTCCAGCGCTGGAATCAGGCCGGCCCGCGCGAGATGCTGCAGTCGATCCCCTACGTGGCCATGTGGGACGACCACGACATCACCGATGGGTGGGGCTCATATCCTCAGGACCTGCATGAGTGCGACGTCTACCAGAACCTCTTCCGGCTGGCGACGCGGTACTACAGGCTCTTTCAGCAGCAGCTGGCTGAGGATGAAGTCCACCCCTCTGCGGTACCTAACCAGAGTCCGCAGGCCAAAGGCTTCAGCCTTGCCTACTCCGGTCTCGGCGAGGTCGCTTTTCTGGTTCCGGATTTGCGCAGCGAACGTCACCCTGACCTAAAACGTCCTGACGGCCTTAGCCCGACACAGATTGTCTCGGAGTACACCTGGGAAGCTATCTTCGCCTGGCTGGATCAGCTCGATACCTCCAAGCACAAGCATTTGATCGTGTACTCCAGCCTACCGGTCGCCTACCTTGACCTGAATGCCGCGGAGGTGGCTCTCAATGCTTTGCCCGGGCAGTGGGAGCTCGAGGACGATCTCCGCGATCATTGGCGTAGCAAACCCCACCGTGACGAAAGGCAGCGACTGATCAAGCGCTTGCTGAACTTCTCGGCAAAAGGCACTCGGGTGACTATCGTCAGCGGTGATGTCCACGTCGCTGCCGCCGCTGTAATCGAATCGATGCTGCCACAGCATGGAAATGGTGCTGGAGCCATCTTCCAGCTGGTATCTACGGGGATTGTGCACACACCGCCGCCGGCAGTTGCCGTCTACTTCATGGAGAAGTTCGGGGCAGGTGAAGAGGTCATTGAGTACGGTGTTCACGCCCGCATGCTGCCGATCGGCTTCAAGGGCCACTACCTGGTACCAGAACGAAACTGGCTCAGCCTGGAGCCTGATGGGAAGGGGCGGATCTGGGCCAACTGGCACGTGGAGGGGCATGATCACCTACTGACCCAGGTGATCGATCCGGTCGTCCTTCCGACGATGCTTCAGCCTGTCGTTATGAATCAGTAGGCTTGCCTACTTGGCAATCTTGGCCGGCCAGCGAGCGCTGGCCAGAGAGGATTGAGGGAAGCGGGTGACCCTTCCCTCAACGCTGGTCAGGAGGTAGTCACCGGACATTGGTTCAATCCGGAGAGTGCCGTGCAACTCGCACTCGGCGCTGGCGCAGTTTTTCAATCTGACCGTGGCGTGTTCGGCTTCGAAGAATGTTGCCGCAAGCCGATCCATGTTCCAGATGGCGATCAAGCCCAGGATCAACAGCGGAATCACCACCTCGGTCTTGAAGCTTTTCAGCTTGTCGCCACGCTGCACTTCAGGACTTCTCCGGAGTCACAAAGTCACCATTCGGCCGGCGAAGCGCCACACGACCCCCATCGCGCAGGACGCTCCACTTCTCCTCCTTCAGGCTCCCGCCTGCAGCTACGTCGGGAAACTTCACGTGCACCTCGGTCGCTGTCGGCGAAACCTCAACACATTTGTTGCTGCCCTCATAGGGATTGGGCCCGAACAATTTGGCCATAACGCCGTCCTGCGGTGGGCAAGTGTCTTCCCCGGTGATCGGTGTGGCCTTGCCGCCGATCATGACCTTGTAACCCGGAACGAACACCAGGCTGATCGGCTTCTGCAGGTCGGGGTATTGGGCAATAAACGCCTGGCTGACATTGGCAGCCATTTCGGTTAGGGCATCACAGCCGGCTACCGATGTAAGTACGAGTGACAAAACGATGGCACGTTTCATAGGCGAACTCAGTATTGGTGGTACTGGTGATGATAACGGCCGAGGTGAAGATTTCTCGGGATAGTGACGGCCTGGGTGATTTGCTACAGGAGTACGAGGACTGATGTTGGGATTCTTCCAGGTTTGGCTTCTGGCACAGTGAGGGGGCCGGAGAATGGTCGTCACCTTTCAACAGCACCTCAGAAGGAGCTCCAAATGACCGACTTCACCTCCGGCTTCAACACCACCAACCTCAAGGTTCTTCGTGGCTTGATCAACAGCGCACTGGCCAACCTCCATCCCGAAATCAGCATTGAGGCTGGAAAAATCACCTACGACCCGCAGGGGACCTGCACGATCAAGGTCGAGGCCACGGTAAAGGGCGCAAAGTCCAAAGCCCAAACTGAACTCGAACAAGCAGCCAACCTCTACGGATACGACGTGTCCCAAGCTAAACCGCATACCAGCCTGGGCCCCTGCAAGCTGGTGGGTTTCAACTCCCGGGCCAGAAAGTCGCCATGGATCGTTGAGTGCCCGAAGGGGCGCTACAAGCTTGAAGACGATGTAGTTGAGCGGATGTGGGGCCAGAGCAAGCAATAATCACATTCGACACGCGAGGGCGCTGCCGGGACCACTGGCAGCGTTCAAATCGCACAGGTCTGCGTTAGGATGCTTAGACCCTTTCAGCGACCTTGACTATGAGTAAGCGACCCGACAACGACAATGCCGGCAACAAGGTGATGGCCATGGACTTCGAGTTGAAGTCAGCCCTCATCGATAGCGCCGCAGGTAGCCCGAACACCGACAAGGCCTACCGGCAGGCTCGTGAGCATTTCAAAAGCAATGGGGGGCTGCTTCCTGCCACCGAGGAGATGGTGGATCGCTACGTCCGCACTTTTGCTGGAGAGCTCTCTGTCAACACCCTGCAGTTGCGAGTTGCAGCCATTGCGAAGTGGCACCAAGAGTTCGGTTTCCCTGACCCAACCAAGAGTAAGGTGAAGCGGACCATGAAGGGCATCCGGGCGTTGTTCAACAAAGCGCCCAAGAAGGCCCTCCCCATCGCGATCGAGAATCTGCGCAAGATGATCGACTACCTAGACACCGCTGAGCGCGCCGCAATTTCTGCCGGCGATCTCGCCAAGCAGCTGGCCGCTTCACGCAATCGCGCGCTGGTGCTAATCGGCTTCTGGCGTGCCTTCCGAAGCGACGAATTGAGCCGGATCGAAGCACACAACATCACGGTGATTCCAGACCGGGATATGCGGATTTTCCTTAGAAAAACCAAGCATGACCGTGATGCACTTGGCCAGGAATTCATCGTGCCGGCCCTCATCGAGCTTTGCCCCGTCAGGGCATACACGCATTGGCTCGAAGACTCTGGTATTCACTATGGGCCCGTCTTCCGACCTATCACTCGCTGGGGGCGGATGGCGGATGAGGGGCTCTCGAGTTCCGCTATCGGTCCCATCCTGCGGCGAGTAGCCGAAGCCGCCGGCGTAGAGCAGCGCTACACCAGCCACTCCTTCCGACATGGCTTTGCCAACTGGGCGATCGACGAGGGCTGGGACCTCATCAGCATGATGAGATATGTGGGTTGGAAGAGTGTTCAGAATGCCCAAGGGTACGTTCAGCCCAAGTTCAATTTTGGCAAGCTCGCCATCGGTCAGCCGGCCTCGCTCAGTGCGCCGCGGTGGGAGCCTGGCCATGGTGAGGTCTTCCCAGGCATCGCGGAGCGTCTGGAAGACGACGAGTAACGTCGTGATAACCTGCTACACCTCGCTTCAACCAAGATTTTTCAGGCACATCAGATGAACGCAGCCCACCAAGCCACTACTGCCGGGGAAGACCAGCTGGATCTGTTCCGCTCGCCGCAATCCCCATCTGATCTGGAGAAAAAGGCGCCGTGGCCCGTGCCGGCGGATGGCTTATGTGGTGACCGTTGGTTGGAAACTGGTAATCCCTGGCTTGAAGATCAGGTTGCGTAAAAAAACCGCCCTTGTGGCGGTTTTCTCTTTCACGGTTGCAGTGACAACCTGTCATCCGGAGCTTCCACCGTCTTCTCAGGTGGAACTGGCACAACCCTCACCGAGCATGTAAGCGTGGAGCTTGCTGAGTCGAAATCACAGTCATCGATTTGCGACTTTCCTTGCGGCCTGGTCTTCGGCAAGACGAAAAATCCAGACGTCTGAGGTTCTGCGTCGAACCTCACGTGCTGGACCGGGTTGAAGACGCCAGGCAGGGATTGAACATACCACCAGGCGGCTAGGGCAACGCCTGACAATGTCGCCAGGTCCTGCAAGAACTTGAACCGCACGAGAAGGCTTAGCGCTACCAGTAATAGGCCGGCCGCAGTCACCAGGTAGCTCACGGATACAGCCGGGCCGTATAGGGCCAGCAAGGTGAAGCCTGCGACCATAGCGAATGCTGTTGCGGATGCGACCCTCTTCAACCAGTACGATTTCCAACGGCGCTCGAGTACGTCGAGCCAACCGGTGAACCGTCCCCACTGGACGGCGAT
>Ga0247725_1001063_pt1 | contig 15470 bp, 11 predicted proteins | sample OKSTACKMCFT3sol_FD_183021 | JGI IMG/M metagenome (GOLD analysis project Ga0247725, IMG submission 183021) | Subsurface sediment microbial communities from gas well in Oklahoma, United States - OK STACK MC-FT3-sol | ecosystem: Environmental > Terrestrial > Deep subsurface > Rock core/Sediment... | reverse complement strand
CATGGTGCTCTCCCTAAAAAGGGAGTATATGATCACAGCTAAATGTGATCGTCAAATCGATCATGAATTTGGTTAAAAAGTGTTCGCGATCTCACCCTGAGATGAGACATCAGGACAAAGCGTTTTATCGAACTGATAAATTCACTGCTTTGTTTGTGCATTCCCCTCAAAAATCACTGGCTAACCTCGCGCGGTATTCTATGCAGGAGTCAACGTATTCACGCACCAACCAGAATACGTCTAAGTTCTTGCTTGATAACTGGCTTTTATATCCAAATATGGACGTGACGGCAGCAGTTAACCGAGCAATTATTAGTCACAGTGTTGTCGAGATTGAGTATGAGTGCTTGAAAGCTGGTTCAATGATCACTGAAATTGTTCCATTCGAAATTTTTCATGGTTATTGTGGTTGGTATGTACGAGCTTACGATTTTTCTGTGTCTCAATTTTTAGATTTTTCGCTGTCTAGAATGAACTCGGTGGTACAGTCTACACGACCAATTTCAATGTCAGATATACCTGTCGATACAATGTGGAACACAATTATTGAACTTATATTTGAACCTCATCCGTCGGTGATAAATAGACGAGCAATTGAGCTGATGTATGGTATGTCCAATGGCTGCTTAATATTAGAAGTTAATGCGGTTGTTGCAGCTCATATATTGAAGCGCGAAAATGTTGCGCTATGCGATAATAATGTTCCCCTCCCTAAAAGATTCCTCAGTTTGAAAAGTGAATTGTCATTTGTTCCGACACTTGATGAATTATAAAAAGTTGCGCTTCTTTACTATAAAACTTTATGATACTAGAGAGCAACAAAGTTGAACATGCTCATCTTTGCTTTTGAAAAATGAAATAGTTTTATTATACTACACTGTGTTATAAGTTTTCCCCGCATCAGCAATTAACAAATTGTAAGGCAGACCCCTAAACATCACTAACGCAGAGTGTAATGCAATTTCAGTTATTTTTTATCTTTTTAAAAGTTCAACAAGATAACTCTTGCGACTATTTGAATGGCTAGAAGCCTCAGTAATAGCTTTAAAATCATCTTCAGCACCCACAATATGGATTTCATGTTCAGCGCTGGTAATAGCTGTATAGAGCCATGCCCGATCAATAATTCGACCTTTCTGAAGCGCAATGATAATGCGTGGAAATTGAGAACCTTGTGCCTTATAGAGGGTTATTGCATAACCCAACTCTATGCAATCTAGTACGGCTTGAGTCACTTCAACTTTATCTCCTGTATCAAGTGTCACTTCACCATAGCTATCTCCTGATACCTCAACACTGGTAAGGACACCAAGCGAACCATTCTGAATACCTTTATCATAGTGATTCTGCGTAAACAAAATAGTATCGTTAAGTCTCAGATGTTGAAAAAACTGCTCACCATTCATTTTAAACTCAAGCCTGCGACCACCATGATTCACAGCCTCTTGAGTAAGCTTATTGATTTCATCAGCTAGTGCTTTAGTCGGCACCATCACACGGCTGTTTTCAGGAGATTGCTGGTACAATTTACAACAAACTTGAGGTATCTCTTTTTTATCTGTTTCGTGGAAATAAATTGCGCCAGTAGTTAGTTGATCTGGTACTTGTCCTTGTTTTATTAATTTAGAATACTCTGGAATACCCGTCGAGCTGCCCTGACTCTTCACAATGTCTAGCAAGGTGTTTGCAATCGCTTTAGATTCAACAATATCCGCTAGCACTTTACCGCAACCAATTGGTGGAAGCTGGTCAGGATCGCCAGTAAAGATAATTCTCACTAAGGGATGAATGTGATTTACCAATCGGTACATAGTCGGCAAATCAATCATGCTGGCTTCATCAATAACGAGTAAATGTTTTTTTGTATCTGAACCAATAGGATCATTGCGCAGTAACTTTGCAACCGTGGAAGTGATAAAACCGATTGATTCATGCAAACGCATGGCAGCACGGCCACTTAAGGCTACAGCATGTATTTCAAACCCCATTGTATGATAAGCGCGCAATGCAGTTCTTAACACTGTTGTTTTATCTGTCCCTACACCACCAGTGATGCAGCTTACTGCGTTATCAAGGCATGTAATAACCGCCTCTATTTGCTTCTTTGTTAGCTCATAAGGTAGCTCCCCAACCGCAGAGCCATATGCAGAATTTGCATATTCGTCATATAAATTGTTTTGACCAGCGAGTGCTTTAAACCTTTTAGCAACGACATTTTCCATTAATAACTGAGCCGTTGGATGATAAGTTCCTGTCACATAATTTAATGAATATTGAGCTTTGTCATATCCAGCTTTAAACGCTTTAGCAACTAACTCTTTGTCTGTAAGAAGTTTTGTTAAATAAGGGTGTAAATTAGTTTGTAGCGTGTAAGTATGCCCTTTCTCAATCTCTTTACGTATGGCTATTTCAAGCGCTGCGCTCAATCGCCTGTCATCTGATATTGTGATACCTAGCTTCGATTGAGAAATAAAATCCACCTCAGAAAAACTCATGCCAAAACCAATTAACACATAAGGATTCTGTTTAATTGCTTCAACTGATTGCTCACGGTGGTATTTCAACAAACGCTGCTGAACACTGGCAGGTATCTTGTGTTCGGACATCCAATTGCAATAAGAGAGATTTTTGTATTTAGCATACCCTTCAAATAATGCGGTTATGGAATCCTCGCTCAAAACGCTTTTAAGCAATCTTCTTGATTTGGGGGTGTCATTCTTTAATGTTGCATGAAAATCTTTACCTAAGAGCCTCCAGAGTGCTCTGGCTTTACTTTCACCAATCCCCTTGAAGCCGTTTTCTCTCGCAATGAATTGGATTAACTGCTCACCAGTTTCTGGCAACCTACATTCAACATGGTCAGGTGATTGATATGTATGCTGTTGCATTACGTAATCCCCGATATCCACATTTTTGATATGGCGCTCACCTTTAACTAACCAATACTGGCCAATAGCAGGTTCTACAGGCAATGCATTAGGATCTACTTTTATCGTGACATAGTATTTACCGCTATTGGCTCTGTAAGAGTTTTTCCTTAGCGGTGTGCCGCTGAATATCACCATCGTTGTTGAGTGGTAAGGGATGCTGGTGACACTAAATAGCTCTTCATTTGAGGCTGCATTCATCGCGGCATGAACCCCATTTCAGACAAGGTTTCTGACAATTCACCGTAACGTTTAAGTTTACCTTCAAGTTCATTCACTTTTGCTTTTAATTCAATATTTTCAGCTTCAAGTGATGATAATCGTCTTGAATTAAGTACTTTTCGGTTTGTTGTATTCTCGTATCGTTTTGGCTTACTAGACTCATTTTTTGCTGATTCAGTCAGAGGTGGCAACACACCTTTGTCGCGCAGATTGTCTTCCAGTTTTTTTAAGTGCTTTCGTAATTCAGGATTTTGATTAAGAGCTGATTTACCACAACCGACCGCTTTAGCTACTTCAACACGACTTAACTGACCCCTAAAGGCTATTTGTTTAAAGTCATCATCCTGTTGTGTCTCCACCCACGCCAAAAACGCATCGAGGTTTTGCAGTGCTTTTTGCGGACCACTAGCCATTTATTAGGTTCCTTAAAGTGTCAGTTAATTGCTTAGTAGATTGATAAAATTAACATTGGTGTGGTACCTAATTAACCACTCACATTCGTTTACGTTTATTGTCATCAGCTCTTGTCAACTTGGTTAAAGGCTGATTCAGCTTCGACATATTGATATTGGAAGGTACAGGCTTACTTTCTAGCTCTATTCTTAGCTCTTCAATATTTACTTCCTCTGGCAGCTCTTTATTTAATTCATCCATATTGTTATTCATGTAATAAAGATTGTATTGCCATCTTACAAATTGCTCCGTCAATGCTGTCTTTTCTGCTTCAAGACTTCGAACTTTAGCCTCTAATGCGTCAATGCGGGAATACGCATCTTGCAATTGCATATCATCTGTTTTACTTGAAGAGAAAGGTTGCTCTTTAAGCCATGCTTTCTTCTCTTCAAATGCAATTTTCACATCTTCATACGCCAATAGAGTATGCCTAGAAACAATGCTTTCCAATCCAAGCTCTTTGGTTACTCGCTCACACAGTAATGACCATGAAAGCTTGCCTTGCCAACCTGAAATGATATTGAGTATCTTCTTTTTACTGCTACTTGTTATGACTATTTTTGGCATTATCCAAACCCCAATAACTTATTGATGTTTGCGTTTAACTGAGGCTTAAGTTTTGCTTTAGTGTTGCAATGTTCCTCAAGGTCTGTGACCATTTTTTTATCTTCAAGCGCTCGCCTCGTTGGTGATGGGTCATGCTCAACTGGAATTTTAACAATGGTTCCCTCCGGAATGCTTTCGTCCTTCATTATCGCGATCAAGGTGCGTATATGCCCCAATTTCCACCCAAGATGCGTAACCCATCTATCTGCACCGAACACATCTTTACCATTAGCTTGTATTGCTTTATCAAATTGTTCTGATATTAGTTTTTCCAGTTGTTCTAGCTCTTTCAGGGTCTCAGGGATTCCTGTCAAGCAAACATGATCTTTGCAAGTCACGCATTCACCCGCTTTTGTGCATGGTGTTTGCGCAAAATTATGCGTACAGAACCCAACTCCCGTAAAATCAGCAATACCTTCTCTGTCTATGCCAACCGATTTCAATGTGACTGGTAAGTTGTACTTTCTCAAGATCACCGCTGAAGGCGTATCATCGTAACTTGCCAGCATCAGCTCAGTGCTTAGTCTACGTTTTTGTTCTAGTGTTCGAAGATCATAGGCTGAATTTTGGCGGTAATCAGCTCGGCCAGACCATTGAGCAATTTTCCAATCATCAACACCACCAATTTTGGCGTGAGTATTAAGCCACACTCGAAATTGATGAGTCGTTAACGCTATCGGAGTGCCATCCTCCTGTGTCTTGTTAAAGCGCTCCCAAAGGGTGCTCATTTTTTTAGGTTTTTTGCTAAGTTGCTCATTAAATGAGTTAATCGTTGGCATAGTCCAACTAAACTGTTTAGTCGCACTTTTTGGCTTTAACTCAAGGTCCCGATACAGCAATAGGTTTTCCCAAACGGGTCTCTTTGAGTCTGGGTTATTAGGCCAACTTTTATTTTTATATTTTTGATGAACAATCTCATTCAAACGAGAATAAGTCACTGTTCCTTCATCCAATAATGCTTTTAGCCAATTAGTTAACGCTTTGGAGTTTTGAAAGTTCACACCATTATTGTTTAAAAAGCCCACAATACTCATTGCATGCGCAATTTGCGAATGCGACAAAGACTGGTTGTCTTTATGATATGGTGGCGTAATACACCCTTCGTGTTTATAGAACTCATGAGGGTGTTCATATGCCCACTTAGCGCATTCCCTAGCTGGCTTCCCTATAGTAATCAGTCGATTAAATGCTTTTTTAACGACATCTAACATCAGAGGGGGGACAGGTTTTCGATGATCTGGATAACCTTTTGACCCATGCCATACGATATACCAACCCCCATCATCACCTTGCTGTAAAGAGTGAATCGTTAAGCCATCAAGCTCGTTGATACGACCAGGTGCAAAGCAAAGTAAAACTAGGGTACTGGTATAATATTTATCTTGAACAGTTTTTGCTCTTGCAAAACATTCAGCAAAACTAAGCATTTCATGCATGGTTGGGCATCGTTCTTCACGAAACTTGTCAGCTTCTTCACCCAGTTGCTCCGCTTTATCCGCTGGCTTGGGAAAAGGGTTTTTAAATGTTGGTAACGTGAGTACTATACGTTCATTAAGTAGCCATTTTACAAGTAGGGTTAACTTACCTCCGATTTGATAACGGCGTGTAAGGTTACTCTCAGATTGCTTTATTATCGCGACAGCATCTTTTAATGTTTGCCCAGTAACATCTCTAATGCATGGTGCTTTGTCAGCTTCTTGAGCAACCAATGCTAGATATAGATTACGGAACATTGATATCCATAGATGGGCAGACGTGATCTCCTTAAGGGTCATTTGTTGACGCATAAAGGCTTTCACAAACTCTAAATATGGTCCTTTGAAGGTATCTATAGGAGAATAACTGTTTCCTTCCGTTTGTCTGAACCCGAAAACTATAGTCTGCCCTTTAGTTGGCTTCCAACTTGGAGCGTCCCAGCCTTGTTCTTTGTATAGTGTTAGCTCGGATTGAGCGAACAAAATGAACTCAGCCAAGTTGCGTTGGGTATCTTTATCGTGCTTTGCTTGCCAAAGTTTGATGATGTTATTATCTGATTTACCCATCTAACAACCCCTCATCTCTTTTTGCTTTCTCACAAAGTATTATAACTTCTTGTATGGCTAGCATGACTCTATCGGTTGATTGCAATACAAAAGAACTGGCCCCCTTGTCGCGTAACCGCTTTCTTTCTTCGAGTAGGTCATTTAAAAATACTTGGTGCCTACCATGAACCCAAGGTTGAAATTTTGCACATGTATAACAAGCCCTTCCACCTGTCGAACAAAAACCATATTTCCCGCAATTTCCTAAGCTATCGCCATGACTGTTGTGGATACGAGACAGCGGATCATTAACTCTGATAGCATCCGCTTCACTTGATATTAGAGTGCCGGCAAATGCTTGAGCAAGAGGGGCTAGGACACCAGCTAGTGCCTCATTGATTTCTTCACCAAGCTCTTTAACGTTCTCTGTATATACCTTGACGTTTTGTATATCTGAGTGACCTAAAATCTTTGCGATAACAAATGGTGTTAAACCACGTCTAGCGGCATTTGTACCCAGCGTATAACGAAACCGTCTTGCGGTTAAATGAATGAACTCTCCCTTCAGACGCTCTGACCTTGCATCACATATCGTTGTTAAATTACGAAGAATTTTATCGGCATTACCTCTGGGGAAATGGAGTATATCTGGGGTATTTAATCTCAAATTCTCAAGTTCTTCTTTACTACTCAAACCTCTTATTCTATTAATAGCACCAAAAACTGGCATCTCAGCTTTTTGCCTATCAGTTAAAGTCCCCACCTGTTTTTCAATGAGCTTTACTGTTGCTTGTGCTTGATTACTGATTAATAGAGCTAAGTCCTCATCGATATCCACTTCCTTAAAGTAATCTCTAAAATTTTTAACGCCTCGTTTCTTTGCATGTGGTAATAGCAAAGTATATTCGGTGCTCCCTTCCCGAGATTTCACCCGAAGATCGCCAGCTTGAAGCTGACAAAACTGTGTAGGGCGAGCCCCCAGATAAATATTTAACATCAGCCATGTATAATCATGAAGAGATAACTTATCATCGATAAACGCATTGACGCCCCATCGAAGTATAGCTTCCTGCTCTTGCATGGAATATGCGCCAGTATGAGGACAACCTTTTGCAACAGGTACCCCTTTATTAATTCCTTTGAGGGTAATTTGCTCAAGCCAAGACTCAATTTTAGGAGGGATGCCCTCTATTTTTTTATCAATCCAATTCAACAAAAAGGCTCTAATTGAGCCTAGCTTCCACTCAGACTCGTTATCTAGAGTCGACAAATAATTTTGTAACACAGAAAGAGAAAGCTCACTGGCGTCTTGTGTTCGCAATATGGATAAAATATGCTCAAATATGATGTCGCAAGTACTAGCTGATAGTTCCTCGGCATAATCAGCCATTTGCTTTTTATAACCATTAACAAAGGTTTCATTTACTCTTTTAGGTAATCTTCCCCAATTCAAGTTGATAGAGTTATCTAAGCGCCAAGTAACATCAGAGTCAAAAAACTCATATCCCATCTTACTTTTACGGTGTTTAGTGTCTTGGAGCACGGAAATACTAACTGCTTCTACCATTTTTTATTTCCTTTGTTGCTGAACTAATTTCCAACATCATGCGCTTATGTATATCTCTAGCTTTACGTTCTGCAAATCTATTTAAATAGGGCCTTGCGCTGTCAGGACTGCTATGCCCATTTAACATCATCCGCATATTAATTTCATCGCCATCTTTAATCAGCTCTGACTTGAGCACTTTTACCTTTTCATACAAACCTTGCTTCTCGGCAACGAGAATCTGCTCGCTAATACCCTCATTATGCATATCAATTTTGGCTGACAACCTTTCATTGAAATAAATGCGAAATCCTCGACGCTGAATGTTAGTAAACATCTTATCTACTGCTTTAAGCTTGGGTATAACCGCTTCAGAAAAAGCTTTGTCTGTCATAGCGGAGCCTTTCATTCCACCTTTGTGATGGACAAAAATATATGGGTGTGATTTGGAACGGTTAAATATTGGCCTAATCGCTCTAATGTAATATTCGAGATCGGTGTATAGAGCTGGAGGGATGTTTATTTCACGCTCCTGTGTTTTCAACGTAGGCTGAACTTTACGAGGATCATTGATGTCATCATGACGCCTAATGAACCTTAAAGTAGGCTGATCTATATCGTGCCCAATATCATCTAGTGTGAGAGACAATACTTCTGATGGTCGACATCCTGTCCAGTACAAAATTTGGATGAGTAAGTAGTTTCTCAATTTTATCTCGAAATTTGAGAAGGGATTTTGCGGATTATTTGGATGCGCGACTTCCAAGAAAGCTTTGAATTCATCAGCTTCTGCGTGTGTTGCTTTAGATAAGTTGCTTAATCCCTTAGGGTAATGGGCCTTAAACTGCGCGGACATTACCTCAATTTCTCTTCTTAGCTCAGCCGCATTTGGTTTGAATTTACACAATTCCCAAGCACAGAATCCCAAGAACTTATTAATGCCCATCATACGCTGATACTGATAGTTTTTATCGACAGCATCAAGTGCAGAAGGCGTTTTGGCTAGTTTAGTAAAACTAACCACCTTAGCAGATTTTGAACTTTCAGCCTTTGAAGATACACCACAGAAGTGTTTGATAGATTTTATTGTTTCTCTCGTCGGAAAATTTAGCTGCCGAATCTCAGCTAATAAATCTCGAGTATGTAGTTGTTCCCACTTTCTCAGCAGTTTGATGTTATATAGCTCTTTCTTTATGGAGGTTTGCTTGTGATCTTGTCTAAGCTCTGCTGTGACATAAAGAGTTGACCAAAAATCAATGAAGCCACCTTCACTCACTAATAGTGAACGACGCTCACCCTCTGAAAAAATAAAATCGACAACCTTCATTAGATCCCCTTTTAACTATACAAAAATATAGCGGCAATACTAATTTAGATTATCAACTCTTATTATACAATAAAAAACCCCTTGAGATTTACCTTAAAGACTTATAAGTCAGTAAGAGTAAGGGCTCAAGGGGTTTTCGTTTACAGTTAGATCTACATTATTAGATTTACTGTAAATTAAAACGGGATATCGTCGTCCCAACCGTCATCCAAATCTGGAGTGAAGTTTTGTTGTGGCTGTGGCGCAGGGCGCTGTGCAGGAGCCGCTGGCGCTTGATACGCAGGAGCTGCAGGCTTAGGCGCATAACCGCCCTGCTGTGGCTGAGCGTGAGGCTGAACATGGGGCTGCGCCTGTTGCTGACCATAGCTTTGCTGAGCTGGCTGCTGATTGTAGCCAGATTGAGGTTGTGGCGCTGGTGCTTGGTAAGCCGGAGCCGCTTGCGGTGCTGGCGCGTATTGATTTTGCGCAGGAGCTGCTTGTTGTGAGGCTGATTGGTAACCGCCGTTTTGTGGCATACCGCCCATTGGGGCACCTTGGCCTTGACCTTGGTTACGGCCGCCTAACATTTGCATGCTACCGCTTTGGTCGATAACCACTTCAGTGCTGTAACGATCTTGACCGCTTTGGTCTTTCCACTTACGCGTTTGCAATTTACCTTCGAGGTAAACCTGTGAACCTTTACGCAGGTACTCACCCGTAATTTCAGCCAACTTGCCAAACAGAACCACACGGTGCCATTCAGTACGTTCTTGCTGTTGACCTTGTTGGTCTTTCCACGATTCGCTGGTCGCAACGGTGATGTTTGCGACTGCGTTACCGTTTGGCATATAACGCACTTCTGGATCTTGTCCCAAATTGCCAACCAAAATTACCTTGTTAACACCACGACTGGCCATTGAAATCTCCTGCGATTCTTTAAATAATCTGTTAATTCAGTATGTTGTTTATAATTGTTGCCGCAAGGGAAAATCCGCATCCCTAAGTATTCGCGGCAATAACACATATTATTGAGCAGAGCCTAACACAGCTCGGGCTTCTCTTAAATCGAAATGCTCGTCAACTTTGAGATAAGCGACTTTCTCGTCTAGCACCACAATCGCTTCAACCACACCCATCAATTGTGACAGTTGCGCCGCCATATCACGGGCTTGGGTTTTGTCTTTAACGGCAGCCTCTAAGGTGTAACTCTTAAGCAGTACAGGATTTTCCATCCCTAAGGTGAGCAATAACCAAATGCCCATTAACACCAACGCGACAATAAACACGCCCACGGCACCGACTAATTGGTACGCACCGCCACCGAGCATACCGCCACAAAAGGCCCCGAAGAATTGGCTGGTCGAATAAACACCCATCGCCGAGCCTTTTTCACCCACGGGGCAGAATTTCGCAATCAAACTCGGCAGCGACGCCTCAAGGTAGTTAAAGCCAGTAAAAAACAGCAGCACGGCCACGCTCAATACCCAGAGGTTGCTGGCAAAAATCGCCATGGCCGCAAGGGCAAACATCATGATCACTAAAGCAATTTGGAACATCGCCTTAGTATTCTTGCGCTTCACCCCGATGATGATTAACGGCACCATCAAGAAGAATGCGCCCACAAACGCAGGGAAATACAGCATCCAATGTTTTTCTTTCACCAGACCCGCATCGACTAAGTCGAGTGGCAAGGCGACAAACACGGCGGTTAACACTAAGTGCAGAATAAAGATCCCCGCATCGAGCCTAAACAGCTGCGGATCAGTCAACATGCGCTTAAGCTTCGCGGGCGCCGCTAAGGTATCGCCCTTAGGTGCGTGGGAAATGGGATTGGGCACCAATAACTGCACAATCAACATGCCTAACACCGCAAGCCCAGCAGTTAAAAAGAATAACCCTGATAAGCCTAAATGCTGCGCCACAATCGGGCCAACCAGTAACGACAGTGCAAACGAGCCACCGATACACATACCAATAATCGCCATGACCTTGGTACGTTGCTCATCCCGTGTTAAGTCAGCCGCAAGCGCCAGCACAGCGGCGGCAATCGCGCCCATCCCTTGTACAGCACGGCCAAACACCACGCCATAGATAGTCTCAGCATTGGCGGCAATTAAACTGCCGATGGCAAACACCACTAAGCCTGCAAGAATGACAGGTTTACGGCCATATTTGTCTGATAAAATCCCCATAGGGATCTGTAAAATGGCCTGAGTTAAGCCATAAGCACCGATGGCAATGCCCACCCAGAGGGGTGAAAAACCTTCTAAATGCCGACCATAAAGTGCAAAGACGGGCATGATCATAAACAAGCCCATCATGCGTAAACCAAATACACTGGCTAAAGAAAACGCGACTCTTGTCTCGGTTCCTGAAAGTCCGTTGTTACCCATGATTTTGCCTTGGATTGAAGTCTTTTAGGGGGCGCATGTTAGCACACCACAAAGCATTTGCTCAAAAGGAAAAACCGTCCTAAGCACTCGTAGTTAACGGGTTGTCTAGCCCCATCGCGACGCCGTTTAAAAGGCACGGTTACGGCCTTAGGTCTTTATTTTAAAGGCTTATCTAAAAGTCGATTCGCTACAAATAGTTAACTTGATACTTACAGAGATAAGCTTAGGCTTGCCCTCATACTTGGATTAATCTTAGTTAATTCGCTAGGTTCATCACGATTATATCGACCACGGCCAAGCATTGGCTTACCGCCAACCCAGAATAGAGATCACAGAATCGACTAAACTCAGCCGCCGAACTGTGCGATACTTAGGCTCATTTTTTTAAGCATAAGACTTGAGCGATAGATGGATAAGATTGAAATACGCGGCGCACGGACCCACAATCTCAAAAATATCAACCTGACTATCCCAAGGGATAAGTTAATCGTTATCACAGGGTTATCGGGATCAGGCAAATCTTCCCTAGCATTTGATACTTTATATGCCGAAGGCCAACGACGTTACGTTGAGTCTCTTTCTGCCTATGCCCGCCAATTCTTAAGCTTGATGGAAAAGCCCGATGTCGACCATATCGAAGGCTTAAGCCCGGCGATTTCCATCGAACAAAAATCAACCTCCCATAACCCACGTTCGACTGTGGGTACAATCACCGAAATTTACGACTATCTACGTCTGCTGTTTGCCCGCGTGGGCGAACCGCGCTGCCCGACTCATGGCCAACCGCTGGCGGCGCAAACCGTGAGCCAGATGGTGGATAAAGTGCTCGAAATGCCCGAGGATAGCCGCTTAATGCTGCTGGCGCCCGTGGTCAACGGCCGTAAGGGTGAGCACGTTAAATTACTCGAGGGTTTATCCGCTCAAGGTTATATCCGCGCCCGTATCGACGGTGAAGTCTGCGATTTAACCGATCCGCCAACCCTCGACTTACACGTTAAGCACACCATCGAAGTGGTGGTCGATCGTTTTAAAGTCCGCAGCGATATCCAGCAGCGCCTCGCCGAATCCTTTGAAACTGCGCTCGAACTCTCGGGTGGGATTGCCGTGGTCGCCAGCATGGATGAAGGCGCCACTGAAGAATTAATCTTCTCGGCCAACTTTGCTTGCCCGCACTGTGGTTACTCGATGGCCGAGCTTGAGCCACGGATTTTCTCCTTTAATAACCCGGCGGGCGCTTGCCCAACCTGCGATGGTTTAGGGGTACAACAGTTTTTCGATCCTGACAGAGTGATCACCAACCCTGAGTTATCCCTGGCTGGCGGGGCGATTCGCGGCTGGGATAGACGTAACTTCTATTACTTCCAGATGCTAAGTTCGCTGGCCGACCACTATAAGTTCGATGTCGAAGTTCCCTTCGAACAGTTGTCGGATAAGGTGAGAAAAATCGTTCTCTACGGTTCAGGTAAAGACAGCATCGCCTTCAAATACATCAACGACCGTGGTGATGTGGTGGTGCGCAATCATCCCTTCGAAGGCATCTTAAATAATATGGACAGGCGTTACCGTGAGACCGAAAGTAACGCGGTGCGCGATGAGTTGGCCAAGTTTATCAACACCCAAGCTTGCCAAAGCTGTGGCGGCTCGCGTTTGCGTGAAGAGGCTCGCCACGTATTTATTGGCGATCTTAACTTGCCGAAACTGACCGTTTGGTCAATTGGTGAAGCCCTAGATTATTTTGACAAACTCGAGTTCAACGGCCAAAAAGCACAAATTGCTGAAAAAATCCTCAAGGAAGTGCGCGACCGTTTAGGTTTCCTCGTCAATGTTGGCCTTAACTATTTAAGCCTATCACGCTCGGCCGAGACCCTCTCGGGCGGTGAAGCGCAGCGTATTCGCTTAGCCAGTCAAATCGGTGCTGGGCTTGTCGGCGTAATGTATGTGCTCGATGAGCCTTCTATCGGCTTGCACCAGCGGGATAACGAGCGTCTGCTGCAAACCCTGATCCACCTGCGGGATTTAGGCAACACAGTGATTGTGGTAGAGCACGATGAAGACGCGATTCGTATGGCGGATCATATTATCGATATCGGCCCAGGCGCTGGCGTCCATGGTGGTGAAGTGATTTGCGACGGTCCGATTGAGAAAATTATCGCCTGCGACGAATCCGTCACTGGGCAGTACATTTCGGGTAAACGCAATATTCATATCAGTACCCCACGTACGCCGTTCGACCCGAAACAAGTGATTGAGCTCTACGGCGCCCGCGGCAATAACCTGCGTAATGTAGATTTAACCATCCCTGTGGGATTATTCACCTGTGTGACTGGAGTATCGGGCTCAGGTAAATCGACGCTGATTAACGATACCTTCTTTAGAATTGCCCACAAACAACTCAACGGCGCCACCGTCGATGAGCCCGCGCCTTACGATCGGATTGTCGGCATGGAGCAATGCGATAAAGTGGTCGATATCGACCAAAGCCCGATTGGCCGCACTCCGCGATCAAACCCCGCCACTTATACTGGCATTTTTACCCCAATTCGGGAGATTTTTGCCGGAACGCAGGAATCCCGTACCCGTGGTTATCAGGTCGGGCGCTTCTCCTTTAACGTCAAAGGTGGTCGCTGCGAGGCCTGCCAAGGCGATGGCTTAATTAAAGTCGAAATGCACTTCCTCCCCGATGTGTATGTACCTTGCGATGCCTGTAAGGGCAAACGTTATAACCGCGAAACCTTAGAAGTGCGCTACAAGGGCAAGAATATCCACGAAGTGCTGCAAATGACGGTGGAAGATGCCCGCGAATTTTTCGATGCCGTGCCTGCTATTGCCCGCAAACTGCAAACCCTAATGGATGTGGGTTTGTCCTACGTGCGGTTAGGTCAAAGCGCGACGACGCTATCTGGCGGTGAGGCCCAAAGGGTAAAACTGGCCAAGGAACTCTCTAAACGCGATACCGGTAAGACCTTGTATATATTGGATGAACCAACCACAGGCCTGCACTTTGCCGATATCCAATTGCTGCTGGATGTACTGCATCGACTCAAATCCCACGGCAACACGATTGTGGTGATTGAGCATAATCTGGATGTGATTAAAACCGCAGACTGGATTATCGACTTAGGCCCTGAAGGCGGCGGTGGCGGCGGTACAATCCTCGCCACAGGCACACCAGAAGAAGTAGCCTTGCATCCTACCTCACACACGGCACGCTTCTTAAAGCCGCTGCTGGAGCGGGATGCACAACTAGCAACGCAGTCATAATCAGGTAAGGCTTCAACCTCAACGACGCCTTGGGAGAACACTCCCAAGGCGCACTCCATCGAGGAGGATATTTTGTTAGAACATCGCCCCAACTTAACCAGCTTAAGTCGCGTTAATGTCATGCTCATTACCTGTTTAGGACTAATGCTATTCGCACTTGCTATCGCGGCTATCGATCCGATTATCGGTCAACCCACACGCTTACAAGTTACTGTCTTAGATAGCACCGCAGAAAATAGCCTACTGGCATTACCCGATGGCCGAGTCACCACGCTTGCCCAAGGTGGACTCACCAAAAATACTCAGGTCACCCTGTGCTCGCGCACACATTTGGTCTCAGGCTTAGAGCACTTTAATTTAAGCCCGCACCAAGAGGCGGCGCTCTCCCCCGAGATCCAGGTATTAGATTAAATCCACATTAGGGCCCATGCACTCTAGCTAAATCCCTGTTAGGCTTAGGATTGATCGTTCCTATTGCCAACCTTAAGGATAATCATGGGCAATTTGGCACACGCACTCACTGCAATCATCCGCTCATGGTCTCCATGCACGGGCTTATTGCGCTTTTTTACCCTTAGCCTATGTATGGGACTCATGGCCTGCACTAGCCAACCTGCCGAATATACTTGCTCGCCAGAGGCGATTCGATTGAATTGGGCTGCCCCCGCAGATCTTAAGCAAACAGTAGCAACACTCAGCTCAGCAGAATTAATGGGGCGTAAAACCCAAACAGAA
>Ga0247725_1001062_pt1 | contig 15476 bp, 28 predicted proteins | sample OKSTACKMCFT3sol_FD_183021 | JGI IMG/M metagenome (GOLD analysis project Ga0247725, IMG submission 183021) | Subsurface sediment microbial communities from gas well in Oklahoma, United States - OK STACK MC-FT3-sol | ecosystem: Environmental > Terrestrial > Deep subsurface > Rock core/Sediment... | reverse complement strand
TATTACGTCGCGTGTTCTACTTCTTGGATCATGCAGCCCCGTTCCCCGGTAATGGACATGGGCTTATGCAACTGGAGCGAAATTAGGATCAGCTATTTAGTCAATTTGGTGTGCTTATCGCCGTAGTTGTATTTATGTCAGCGCTGGTATTTGCTCAATGGTATGAAGTTCAGGCCGAAAAAGAGGCAATGAATACCAAAAAAGCAAAAAGACCGACGCTCACCATCAAGATGCAGAAGGCGGTTGACGAATATAGTGTCATGCCGCCACCAATAAAGAAACCGCAAGGCGAGTACACCAATAGCAATGTTGTTGATGGGAAATCTGTTTCAACGAAATACTATTTTTCACCAGACAATCAGATTCTCAAAGAAGTAACTATTTCTGGTAGATACCAGCTGTCAGGCAGCGCGAAGTATGAATTTCAAGGCTCCGTTATGCGTTTTTCCAACATAAAAGGCGACCTCTTTCTTTTCTCGGAAATCGGTGAGCCGCTAAAGGTTAACAGCGACCATGAAATAGAGAACCCCAATATTGGGGTGTTGAGTAAATAATGATCACGAACATCCATACGATGTTTTTACCCTAGAATAGGGTGCAAAAAATCAGCACAGAGCGCCTGCATTCTGGATGCTTTCTCCAAAAACAAGACGCCGTACCGCTGATAGAGGGAAACGCTATTTAACAAGCTTCCCAGTGGAGCTAGTTTCCTTGGGGACAACAACCGAATGAAGGATAGGATTCATGCCAGAATATGATGGTGACAAATCGGGGTTGTTACCCTGGGTAGTAAATGTCTCTTTAATTGCACTGGGGACGGTATTTATTGTTTGGCTCGGGACTCACTCTTGGAGTGAGCAACAGAGATTGATTACTCTCTATGGGCAAGGTTTCGCCACCATTATTGAATGCATGGTTATTGTTTTATTTGCCCTACCATCGCGGCGGGTGATCCGCTGGTGGATGGAAAACAAAAGCGTAAGGCGATTGTTAATTATGATTGGCTCCCTTGCCATATTCATGATTGCCATTGTTTACATGACAACGCTTACCTCGTGGATTGTGACAACCATTGCCAATGGCATGAAAAATTACATGCACTTACTGCAGAGTGCCGGTTAGGTGATGCCGGCTTGAATTTCAAAGCTGCTGTTCAATATCACGCAAGTAGCAATCAAGTGAGCTTTCTTGGTTTGCATTATTGAGGGCCAGAGTACAATTAGTCGGTCCCCAGGCGTTGGTAGCGCTGGTTAGCCTGAACCACTCTGGGGATTGGCATAAGTCCAGGTGCAGGATTTACAACGTGATTGAGTGCCTTTCACCAGAAGATTGAACGAGAAGAAACGCTTCCCATATCCGGGTGCCCACACTTGGCCTCATCGGCGTCTGCGGCGTCAGAGCTGCGCATCGCTCTGTCGCCTGATTCACAATCCACAGCATCCGAAGACGTTATCCTGTCAATGGCCATTGGCGCGGCAACCAATAGCATAGCCATTGGGTATGTCGCTGGAGGATCCTTATTGGGGGCTGTCGCGGGGGCGGCTCTGACTGATGACTCACCATTCTCATCTGCTGATGCGGACGACCATTCAGCCGATCAATCGGACACAGATAATTTGGATTTCAGCGACACAGATTCTGGCGGCAGTTTTTGGGATTCATAAAGGCCAGGGCGCCAAGCCAAGGAACACTGTGAGATCCGAATATAGACAGAGGACTAGCTCATCATGCTGACCAGCCGACCACTAAAGAACCACGCAGGCATACTACTCTGCGGCGATTACATGACGCTGAAGGCGTTGCACCAGGTTATTCACGCTGTTAATGAAAACTCACCTTTGATCAAGGATAAGGAGGGCACCCTTCTTGGGTTTGCCTACGATGTCCGGAAGGCCTATGAACGCCAGCGTCAGATTATCGACCCGCCGGAGCATTACCCTGAAATCGGAGTCCGTTACGGAGTAGAGATATTGTGGCCGGTTATTCTGGTGCAAAGTCGCATGCTGCGAGCTTCCCTTGCGTTCTTTGACAACAACAAGCAGCAACAAACATTAACCTACGCGCTGGAATGGTGCTTGGAAGAGGCTATTGCCGAAGAGTTTAAGAACCAAGCCAAGGTTTTGATCCATCACTGGCAAAGAATAGACCCGGCACATCCATGGGCGGAGGAGAAGCTAAATGGCAGAGGTGCGTTGTTCTGCTCTTGGTCAAAAGCGGAGCGTCGAAAGAAGCTGCCAGGTCTTATCGCAAGCCTCGACCCGATGTATCCATTCTTTTACCGGCATGCAGTTGAGAATGGTGAGACAGATTTAGTGTCCCCCGAAGATCTCGATGCGTGGAACGAAGCCGAATGGGTAGACCCTCGCTGGTAAGGTGTTTATGGCGACACTTGGGCTTGCATCCTTGCGGTGGGCTGTATCATACAGCTTACGGTAATACAGAAAGGGCGGGTTTTGAGTGCTGAAAGTTCGCTCAGAGACGGAGAACACTGGTCAGCGAGATCAGCAAATGGTCAGAGGAAATACTATGTCAGTCGAGCAGATGGACCCCGTACAAGGAATTTATCCCGCAGCAAAAGTTTTTGCGCGAGAACACGGTCAGCAATGCGCCAAAGAAATCATGGAGTGGCGACGCACCGGGATTTATAGCGGCACCCGCCTTGCCGAGCTGGCGAACATTCTCCGGCCCATCAATTCTTCTCGAGAAGATATGCAAATGGCCGAAGATTTGGTTGTGGAAGTGGCGTTAGCTAACTTGGCCTCGGACAACGAGAAAAAATGAGTTCTAGCCTTTTGCCTGGAGCCTGTGATTGAGGGGGCGATTTTGAATTTGGCCAAGATAGATAAGAAGGTAGTGCCTCGATTTAAGTTCATCGAGGCGATGCTGTTAGTGCATGGCGAGTGCGGTCGTAATCATCTAATCAGAGCCTTTGGACTTGGGCCTGCAGCCGCATCTACCTTGATGTCGCAATACCGTGAAATTTGTGGTGATGGTGTTCAGCTTGATCACAGCAAAAAGAGAACCGTTCCAACGCAAGGGTTTAAGCCGCTTTATCTGAATTGCCCAGCAGAAGAGTTCCTTGAGGCGGCGCAAATCATGGCGTGTGAACCGATCATCCAGACCAAGATCGTTTTGTGTTAGGCAACAGAGGACAATTTATGATTGTGAATAGACAATTGCTTGTGCTCCGCATGGTGGCGTTAGCGTTGGATGAGGTCGATGCCAACAAAGGATTTCCAGAAGGCGAGGACGACTTTATCGCACTGGTAGTCCAGTTTGGTGGACGGTATGCGGTGACGAGAGAAGAGGTAACCGCATTGCTCAAACAACCGCTTTATCTTCTTGTTGAATCAATGACTGACAAGCCGGTGTTCAACGGTAAGGGGGAATAGATGAATCAACAAGTGGATACCCCCATGGTGCATGAAGAGTACCTAGACGATTTCATCACCATCCTGGTGGCTGTTTCACTAGGAGCCAGTGATGATCCAAGTCGTGACGCCCAGGGGTTGCTGCGAATGATGAACCCCGAATTTCAGGAACTTGTATTGAATTCCTATGTGTCGGACGAATTACGAGAAGTCATGAGCCATCCTTGGCCACGTTATGTTGGAGACACCGAAGGGCCGTACCGCTGATACAGGGAAACTCTACGGTCTTGGTAATAGACGATTCACTAGCTGCAGAGCAAGGATTCGGTTGGTTCAGGGAATGTAGCCTCTAGGGCTGACCTGGCTGGGCAAACCATTAAGTTTCCTGGGTTGGCTCTCAGCTAGGCGCAAACAGGCGGAGATTACTGAACTCGAGAAGAACTGAGTGTAGTCATATACACATCGGTTGACAGCAAGCATCGGCACCCTGTAAAAAAGGTGATGGCAGTTTGGCGCCAGCAGTTCGCGCTGATCACTCAGTACGGCGAAGCCAAATCATTCAGGAATCAGCCAGGTTGACCCACATAACCGGTTGCATTCGGCAATGCGAGCACCGATAGCAGCACCGGTTTATGGAAATCAACCATGTGCAATCACGATCTCATCAAGCAAGCAAAATCCGAAGCCGCCCTTTTGATGAAGGCGCTGAAGGAAAAAGGCATACCCACCACGCGATCCCAGGCTTTAGAACTGGTGGCTGCAAGCCACAACTTCAATGATTGGAATAGATACCGAGCTTATCTCGAACGCCATCCCGTGTTGATGCCAGTTTCAGCGCTGGAATACCTCCCACGCTGCACAATACTGTCCGGGCCTACTGGAGCAGGGAAGACTTGGGTGTTGAGCCGTTTTGGCGAACAACTGTCTACCATTGGACATCCCCCATTATGGATAACGAACTATCCAATCCAGCACGACCCCAGCCTGACGGCAGCTCTGCCCAGTTCGCAGATAGTCACGCTGCGTATGCCACAAGGCCCGTTGACCGATGATTATATTCGGCAGGAGTGGTTGCCCCTTTTGCTCGCAGGACTGGATACAACGGAATTGCCCGCAAAGGGGCTCGCGATCGAAATCGTCTCGGATTTTCGCAATCCAGACAGGCTCAGTTCCACACTAGCACTGCTCGTGCCGCACATTGAACAAGCACTATCACACCAGACATGGAGGCCTGGGGCCGTGCTGGTGGATGAGGCTGATTACTTTCGCCTAGATGAACTCGCCGATCTGCAGCAGAAACTTACGCTCATCTCGCGCTCGGGGGAGGTCGTACTCACCACGCAGAGTGGTTGCCGCGTGGCCAGTGGCAACCGGTGCCTGCATCTGGCTCTTTTTCGCTCCCGTGCCAGAACCCACCAAATAGGTGTTCAGTGTGTTGAGCAGGGGATAGATGTGCCGGCCAGCAAGCTGGTAGATTGGCTCAATTTTTGTGGCGAGCTCTCCACTCCCAGCTCGTAAGGCTGCAGACACCCGGAACCTGAGCGGCAGGATACGATCTGCCGCTCTCTGGTAGGCCAGGCCCCTGACGTTGGAAAACTCAGTGGGCTTTGGCGCATTCAATTATTGTGAGTGTGTTGTTTTATGATGCGATCTCTTCATTTCAATTGAGAGAGAAATCTATGAAAGCATCAGCACTGATTCTATTTCCGCTTTTTATGCTTGCTGCTGGCTGTGAAGGTCAGTCATCGGTATCACTCAGCAGTTCTCTGCAATTAACCCCTCAAAACTTCGTTACTCCGCCAGCTACAAATTGCTCCTCCGAATCCACTGGTTCACTGGTGATGAACAGTCAGAGCGACTTGTATCTCTGCAAAGCTGACGGGTGGCACATGGTAGTTACCAAATAACCACCCCAATGACGCCTGCGCACCAGCACCACATGACCGATTTGTTGGCATGCCTCCGGCTGTATGGCCTTGACGAAGCGGCTGGTGCCGCATGGCTAGATACCAATTGCCCGCTTTGGCGAATAACCCCTCCACCCACGCTGAAAGGCTCGGCGCCGCGGCCGGAAAAGCAAAGCACCTAATGTCATCGATTACCCCAATCAGGTAAAACCGTTGCCCGGCATCTTCTGCGCCGGGCTTTTTTTTGAAAATTTGCATGCCATCGAGCTGTGGTATCTTTGCTGACTGAGTGGCCGGAAGTTCTTTGCTTGAGTCTGTTCTGGTCGCCTTGATGGAGGCTGGTAATTTGAAATGTAAGTTGTGTGGTGGGCCGATACTCCCCAAAAAACTGTATGTAACGCTTCAGGTTGCATTAGACAGCGCAACGCCGAGTCCATGAGGAACTACCTACTGGCGAACAGGGGCCATATCAATGCGCAGCGACGTAGCCGCTACCACAGTCAGCAGAAGGTGTTGTTGACCGTGCCGCAGGGGCGAGCTATTCGGGCGCTCTGGCGTGAGGGGGCTCTTATCCAAAAAGGCTGTGTCATCTATTCACCGGCAACAATGCAGCGCGTATGCCAAGCATCTGTGATCCAGTGTCTTTCTGATAAGGGGTTGGCCAGCTTTTCGGATGGAGAATGGAAGCCTCTGATCCGGGAGGGCGAGTTTTTGTCTCGAGGCTACCAGATCAGTGAAAAGCCAAAGCCTAAATACATCAGAACACTGAATCCGGCTCAGGCCAGGTTGCTTCGGTCCATCTATTCAGCTCCTCGGGTTGTTGTTTTAGGTGGCGTAGTTGCAGCTGTAGATCAGCAAGGAACAACCAATCACATTGGGCAAATTCGGACGGCTTTGAACTTGGCGCATATTGGGAACATTCAGGTATCCAGCGCAGGGGTAATAACGGTTCTAATGGACGAACAGGCGGTTGTGAGTTCGTTCAAGGGATACGCCCCCAACGAGTAAGAAGCTCCGTAGGCGTGCTATAGCAAATTAATCAGCGGGTAAGGGGAATCAATGAGCGAGCAAAATAAGGAAAGGACTGAGGGATCCGCGGTGGAGACGCATTTGGGATATGTTATCGCAAGGGGGGAGTCTGCGCCGTTGACATACAGCGATACGGATGGTGCGTGGTATCGAAACCCTGATAAAGCAACGGTATTCGCAACCATCGCGGCTGCGGAGGAATCAATCGGTCGATTAGATCGATTCAAAAAATCGGCTCGAGTCATGAACATCCGGAGTCGTGGCCAGTACATGCTTATTTCGGCGGTCAAAGCCGAGTAAAAATACCGAAGAAGCATGCGGATTCATCGCGGTGGATGAACAAAAACCCCGGTCATAGACCGGGTTTTTTTAATTCCAAAGAGTCTCTTTGTAGAGACGGATTTCGTTGATCGTTTCTCGGATATCACTGAGGGCGAGGTGCTTATATTCCTTGTGAACGCGAGCAGAAATCTCTGGCCGCCAGATACGATTCAACAAGTCGATCGAGCTGACATCGATTTGCCGATAGTGAAAGTAAGAATCCAACAAGGGCATCTGTGCATTCAAATAATTCCGGTCAAACCGGATGCTATTGCCCGCCATGATCGTGCCGGTTTTGGTTTTTCGATTGTACTTTTCAGCTCCATGCTTTCGCATGTGCTCAATGCACTGCTCCTCTGCATCACGAAGAGTGATGGTTGAACTCCGAACCTCATCAAGAAGCCCCGATTTCGTGTGCTGCTCTATCGCCCAGGCGTCCATCCGAGTTATTTCTTCTTCGGCCACATGAATAACCAGACGGAGCCCTTCGTCGTCCAGGATGTTTAGTTCGCTATCGGTGACGTGCATTGCGATTTCCAAAATCGGAAAGCTGGCTGCGCCAATTCTTCCGTCAGGTTGCATCCCATCAAGACCGCCGGTTTCGAGATCCAAAAAAGCGAGCTTGATGGGGTGAGAAGGGGATGAAGTCATGAGTGCCTCTAGTGCAGGGTGTAATGGTTATCGCATGGCTGTATAAACATACAGGTCAACTGTATCAGAATGAAGATTAGAGTTCAAAGCGGCAAGGAGGGCGGCAAAAGTCAACACGGGCGGCCTCAAGCCGTTTACAGGAACAACGCGAGCGGATATGCTGACTTGAGCACTAGGTACCAGCCTGCGGGCCGGTGCAGTCACTCGCTGACGGTACCCACTTCAACTCGATACGCTGCCGGCTCTCGGCACTTTCAGCCTCTCATTATGCATTGGGCCTCTTAGGCTATTTCCGCATGTTTGCCATTTGCTGGTGGCCATGCGGAAACAGCCCCTGGCTGTCTACTGCGAACTGGTCTGCAAATCGTAGCTCGTGACCAATACCAACCCGGCCAATAGGCCAACGCTAAAACACAGGAGCCACCATGAAATTTGATGAGATCCAGCAACTTGTCGTTGCGAATTACAACAACGGAGATCACCTGGTTGAAAAGCCAGATGATGTGGAAAATTGCGGTGATGGGCTGCTCAAGTTCCTGCTTGTCGAGCTCTCCACTGCGGAGGATTGCCACTCACCAGAGGAGGCAATCCGCCGACTGGGAACTGCAATCCATGAACTGCAAACCCTGAGCGAAGCAATTCAGGTTCAGGCATAACTCCGCACCAACAATTCGTCCCCCGGCTTCTGCTGGGGGACCAATCCAAAGCTCAGACCTCTTGCGTGTATCACTTACCCAGGTGACACACGGAAGCGGCCTATGGGCTGTCTCACTGCGTCTGGTCTGCAAAACGCAGCATCGTGACCAACTCCAACCCGGCCTGTCGGCCAACCTCAACAAGCCCTCTCGGGCAAAGGACCTAAAATGATCAACACTCACTTTAAAAATTCGTTGGCCAGTCTTGGCTATCTCGATATGGAGCTTGCCTACTCCCTCGGTTATTGCCAGGGAGATGGAATGGCTTGGTATGGTGAATTAAGCCGCGAGAGCCTCGCGATCTTGATTCCCCGCCTGCTTGGCGAACTGACCTCTGATAATGAGGTTGAAAAAATGATCGGTGTCCTGCGGGACTATCGCCGATACGAAAAGATCGAGATTACCCGTAATTGCCACCACTACTGCCACGAAAACACGATGACGTTAGATAGCACCGTGGAATTCCGTGGGTTAATTGACGAAGACGATGAGCAGGCCATGTCTGCAGCTGATGTCACCCCTGAGCTTCTGGCTCGTTGGGATGAACTCTGGGAGTTATTCATTTCCAAGCTGCAACAGGATATGCGAGCGGTTTCGCTGAAGCTACGGGATGAGGGATATGCACTCATCGAGTCCACGTCACGGGAAAATGAATCTGTTTGGAAGTTTGCGACGGAGAATTTTACCGTGGAGCTTCATGAGCAGGTCATTGACTTTTCGGACCTGGCAGTAGAGTTCGCGTGGCTAGAGGAAGATGTTCAATCCTCCACTATCCAAGCAATGCTCCGTGGTGAGCAGCGCTGCGTCAATCTCAAGTTGGAGGTGAAAAGCTCAAGCCAGGATTGGCCAATGGGCTCTGCTACCGCGTTTTGTCAGTTTGTCGAACCGAACGATCGCACTTATGGCGGCATTCGTCGGCAGTTGGCACAAGAGGCTATCGCAGAGGCGCGTCAAGGCATCTCTGAGATCATGAGTGCCTTCAACTCAATCAAGGCAGCGTAGTCTGCGCTTCACTGCCCGGGGCTTCCCGGGCAATTCAAACCAGCCATTCGGCTAACCCCAATCCGGCCCATCAGGCCCAATGAGAGACTCAGAAATGAACTTTCACTTCACTCTACCAACGGATGAGGCATCTCGCCGCGTCCTGGCCAGCATCGTCAAAGAAAAGCTATCCCATAACGGGACAGTCGTGAGCGATGACGAGGCCCTTGCTTCTTTTGATGCATTCGAAGCTGCGGTGAATGCCGGCGACTACGAAGCACTGAGCAAGATACCTGGATGGAATAACGATGATGGCATGGAGTATTACGAGACTCTTGATGCTATCGCCTACTCAACACTTGAGGCCCTCGGTTGCGAGGGGTAATCCTTCACTGCTCGGGGCTTCCCGAGCAATTCAAACCAGCCATTCGGCTAACCCCAACCCGGCCCATCAGGCCAAAGGAGATACCTATGTTTAAACTCGGCCATTGCGTCATAACTCCGTCTGCAAAGGCGTTTTTGAACGGAGCCAGTATTACCCCGCAAGAATTGATCCGTGGGCATCATGACGGATCGCTCTGGGGGAAAAACAAAGACCAGAACGAGAGAGCCCTTACTCAGGGTGATCAAATTTTTTCCTCAACAACCGTGGATGGCGAGATCATTTTCATCATCACCGAAGCCGATCGCTCAAGCACATGCGTGCTGCTGGCTAGTGATTACTGAGGTGACCAATGGAAAATATCATCGCTCAAATGGCTCAAGAGGTGAGCAAACAGGTGACCTGTTGTTTCGTTGACCATGACTTCAATCTCGACCAGCAAGAACTGCGGCGAGCTCGCAGTGAGGGTTGGGCGGGTCGTGAGTTCATTTGGATATTACGGGATTCAGGAACCCAGCTAGTGGAAGCATGCATCGGGAATAATCCCGATAGAGTGAGCTTCTGGACTGAACATGCCAAAAGAGAAAGGAAGTCATATCGCTACTTCCAGATCCACGGCGATAAGTTAAAGGAAATCAGTGCCATCCAAGCACTGACCTTAATCAACCAGCCACCGCGGCTACCAATGGCACCCTCTCGAGAGGATGCGGTAAATGCGTTGCTTGAACGCTTTCAGGTCGATGGTTTCACAACTCGGCCGCCTGTTGATCAAGCGCATCGCAACAATTGGCTCGAGCTTCTGAAGCGGAGTCAAAATCGGTTCGCCGCAAAAGTGGCGCTGCTGATTAGCTGACCCAACCCCAGGGGCGAATTATCGCCCCTGAACAACACGCCAGAACCCCTGGCCCCCCAACTCGCCCAATCGGGCAACATCATGGTGAAATAAAATGGCACTTACACCCAAACAAGTTGATTTGCTGATCTGGTTCCGTCGAGCCAAGAAAGCAAAAACTCTGCAGTTCATGTTTTCTCGAGCACTCAAGAAAGCATCATCACTGTCAGAACAAGCTGATCTGATCTTGGCTCATGCCGAACGGCAGGAGGAGTTGATCGGTCGAGGGGTTGTTTTCCCTGAGCAACCAAACATGCAGGAGGTTATATGGCGCTAGAATTTGACCTGGACCTCTGGGAGAAGGTCGTTGGATGTGTGGTTTCGATGTTTGTCGTGCTCACACCAATCGTCCTCCCGTACATCAACAAAAAGCGGAAGGAAAGAGAGGCTTATCAACAGCAGCTCTTGCTCGATGCTATGTCTGACGTTGAGTTCCTTTACCATGCAGAGTCAAAACTCCTTGAGATCATCAAGGAGCATACCGGTCTCAGCATGAAACAAAGGATTCGTCTCGAAGTAGAATTAGAGACAGGCCGCCAATGGTCTGGTCGTTTTACTCCGGGTCGCAACAACGATCGACGCAAACGAATGCAACAGCATTAGACAAAACCCGGCCACGCGCCGGGTTTTTTTTGCGCTACGACACATCAAAATGCGCTTCATAGGGCCGAACAAAGCCCACATGCCGGAACACGGATGTTTTTTGCAAGCCACCACCGACCGTTATCTCCTCTACTTCTCTACGGGTGAAGGCATAGACTGGCTCTACAGATTGATCCAGGAGCGCCACCTCAAGATAGCGCATGAAGAATGGCGCCCCACCAATCATCGCTTGCAAGCAAGGATCTCCTAGTTCGTCCCCCTCCATTACCAGCATCGCCACAGCCCTTGCACGCAAATTCAATTCATCTGCATCGGGGATCTCATCAAAAGTTAACAGCTCGGAAAGTCTCGCTCGAACCGGCTCCGGCATATCCACCACACCAGCCAGGATCTGCTCTTGGGTTGCTCTGTGTTGCGTCAGGTTTAACATCTTGTTGCCCTCGTTGTTGAACGGAAATAATTATCCGCCATATCGCCAACCCAGGTTCGGAGACAAATTTGTTTGATATTTGATGGTCCGCCATAGATTCATTGGCCGGCGTTGCATGGTTCAGGTGGCGTGCTACCGTACTCCATGTGCTCGAATCCGTTGGGCACAAACTGAAATCTCGATTCGACAGGAGATGCAACAATGGAAACAACAATCAAAACCGGCGCACAGCCATTAAGGCCAATCTGGCTGGTGGCCATCGCGCTATTTATTTGCTGGGCATTGAACGGTGGTATGACGCTCGGTGCGCGATGGGAGAGCATGACCCACCCAACGAAAGGCGTGGTTGTAACGCTGAAGTCCGGTAAGACTTTGCGCGGTGAGCTGACAAACGACTGGTCCGGGAACAAATTCTTAATTGATGTGGACGGTATGAGGCACCCGGTTGATGATTTCCAGATGATGACTATTCCCTCGCCGGAGCCGTCATCCAGCTTCCCCTGGCGCCTCATGTTCCCCGCCATTGCCATCGTCTGTGTGCTTGTTCTCTGGCAAATGCACTATGTCGGCACGATGCTGCGCCGCTCCCGCCAGGATCCAAAAAACAAGAAGGTAGAGGGGTAGCCATGTTGAGTTTTTCGAGCGACGTTCTCATGGTGTCATTTTTGGTCTTGTTGTTCTGGGGGCTGGGGCTGATGCTTTGGTTTAACAAGTACCCCCCTTCGTTGGCTCGAGCTCGCGACTGGAAAGCTGCATGGGGAAATATCCACGGGCGACTGGGGTGGTTTCTATTTTTCACGCTGCAACTGTCTATTTACGCCCTGTGGATAGAGCGTGACGCCATCGACCCATTCCAAATGTGGATGCTATGGGGGGCTGTTTTGCCACTATTACTCATGATGATATGGGCCGCCCCGGAAGGCATCTTTCTTGAAGAAACCGACGGGTTGAAGTGGTTTAGTAATGGTCGCCGATTGTCCATTCATCTTGCCAAAGACAAAAAGTGGGTGGTTAGTCGAAAGGAGTTGGATACTCAGGCCAAGCGCCTACTGGACACAATCCAAACAACAGGATTGCCGATCCGCATTTCAACCCCACTCAACATCACCCCCCTGATCCGCGCCCTTCGAAAGAAGCCAAACCTTCATGTCACCAAAGGCTTCCGCTGGCCTCTCGCCATCCTCTGGCTGCCCATGGTGGCCACGAGAAGGCGGAACCGTAGCGGTTTAAGCTGGTGGCTCGCCGTGAAGAAAAGCGCCGTGAGTCAAACATGGATAATCACTCCCGCGCCCGCGAGCGAGTAGAACCAGACCGGAGCAATCATGATCACCATCGTCAACCAAGGTCAGATTTTAAAATCAACCAACTACTGGGATAGCGAACTCGCTCGCAACGGGTATTTTTTCCTGTCTTGGAATGCTGGCGCCGGCCGGCTGCTTATTCCGGATGCCCATAAAGCCTCTATCCGGGAAATGAAGACTGGCCGCGAGGTGATCATCTCTCGCGGTAAGTTGGATGGCCGTGATGCGCTCGAATTAATGTTCGAGGACGGTTCAGACTCACCGTACTGCATTCACCTGGTCGCCGAGCAATGTGATCGGCTGATACCCGACACAGATCAGGGCGGTGGTTTTGTCGTCGCGCTGTGGACGCGGGGAGGGATGAAATTGCGCATCCCTGGACGATATCGAGTCGTGGAGGCATTGCCATGCCTTGATCCATGGCGGGAACAATAAACCAGTACGACCCTGCGTTGAATTAATCCTCGCATTCTGGCGCCCCTGGGGCGATGGCAAAAAGGCGTGCGCCAGAGTGCATTACATTTGCGCTCTGAGGGTGAGATATAACTGAGTGGCTTATTTTTTTGTCCACCCCAGATAATGTCTCATTCTATAGAGGTGCCAGATGCTCCGCCCCAAAATTAACGCCGCGCTATCCCTATTAAAGGGTGCTTTTAAGTCCACTCCCGAAGGTGAAAACACAGCCACCGCTGCAGAACCAGATATTGCGTGTGGCCATCAAGGGTCAGTGTCAGCCGCACAGACGGTTTGCCCTGCAGGTAATGGGTTGGAAAGGGTGCTGATACTCATCGATTCGCAAAACATCTACTACTCGACTCGCCTGATTTTCGATAAGCGATTTAGCTACGATCGGTTCATGTCAAAGGTCTCAGCCAATCGGCACGTTGTAAATGCGGTGGTGTATGTATCAGAGAGAAATGAGGGCCCCGGGATATTTCAAGCGCGACTGCGCCGGATGGGCTACGAGGTCAAAGAGAAGATATCAAACCGGAAGACGGAGCCAGGCCGAGGCCTCTGGGATATAGCGATCGCCATTGACGCGATGGCTCACGCAAAGGATGTGGATCGATTAATTCTCGTTTCAGGTAACAGTGATTTTGAGTTGCTGATCACCACACTTCTGCGTGATTTCGGAGTGAAAACAGAGGTTCACGCTGTCCCGCCGCTCACATCTCGAGGGCTTATTAACGTCGCCAATCCCTTCGTGCCAATCGACGACAGTTTGCTCTACTAGCCTTGGATTGGAACTGATAAAACACCCTCTTTGCATCAACTGATGCCTTCAATTTCCAACTCCCCGCACCAAAAACCAAACCCCAGAAACCAACATATTCCCCAACTCAGCCAGGGCGGGGAGTATGCCTGGCCACCCTGAATACGCGGTTTGCAGCGTGAAAACCCTTCAACTCGGCAAAAGTCCATGCGCCAGAGAGCATTCATTTTATTTTCAGTTCCTGGGTTATAAGTGACGCTGACGAATGGATTGATGACTCGGAGACCCCCGGATGAAGAACAAGAGAGCGTTGTCGCTGCTGCTGGCGCTCTGCTGCAGCATGACGGCCGCCGCTTATGAGCAGGATGAGATAAAGCCTCGAACTGTTGAGCCAGTGAAGACCCGAGCACGAGATGTGTACGGCGATAAGGTGCTGGTGGAGATGACAGAAGAGTTGGCGTTAATGACCGATGATCTGCAGATCATGCAGGAAGATTTCCGTCGGCAATATGAGCGCATGTCCAAGCGGATTAACCGGCAAAGAGACATGATCCGCGAGCGCCAGGAAACTCTCGAGTATCTGCGCCGTGAGGGTTCTCAACGATACTTTTGGGTTCACCCGGGTTCTCTCCGGGCGCAACTCGACGAGCTGCGCTTTGCGCTGGGGCTGAACACCATTCGCTGGGCGAAGAACATCCCGAGCCACTGCGACTGGCAGTTCGATTCGAGCTTCCAGGTCGATAAAGCCAACAAGGCGAAGGCGCTGGAAGCGTTCTTTAGCGGTTTGCCATTGCTGCCTCAACTTTTCACCCGCGACAACAGCGCCACGATTACAGCCCTGGAGGTGATTAAGTGCGACTAACTCTAATCGCTGCAATTGTATCTTCAGTGCTCGTGGGCGGCTGCGCAAACAATGTCAGCGACAGTCATGCGACCCCCGTTTTGGTGTCTACAAACCCGAAAAAGCCACCATCGGTTGCGAAGGCTCCAGCATCTCCGCTTGTTGCCACCACAACCGTTGACGCATCTGTGCAGAGCATCGCATCAGATAAAAACAGCACAAACTTAGGGTTGCCACCGGAGCCAACAGCTGCGACCACGATCGCAGAGGATGACATTTTCTCCGCTTCGACGAGCAGTTCCGGAGTTGTGACCGCCAGCGCTCCGGCAAAAGCGCCAACCCCGCCGCTAGCGCCGCTCCCTAACCTGAGCAAGCAGGTAACTCCACAGTTTCCGTTCTTACGGGTTAGCAAGATCAGCAGCCGGATCTCGTTCAACGAGAAGACGCAGGAGTTCACCTTTCAGGTCCGGGGTGGGTCACTGAAGCAGAACGTCAGCGATTTGCTGGATATGACTGTTGCTGGCCAGCTGGAGTATCAAATCAGCCCTAACCATGCCTTCCCGAATGCATTTGAGATCAAGGGCAAGACTGTCGCACACCTCATCGACCAGATGGTGGCGCCGTTTAAGCAGCCGTCCCAGGTGTTGCAGGACGTGTTCGTGAACAACCTTGTCCTGATCCAGTATTCAAGAGGTGTATCCACCAATGAAAAGTAAAATTGCCTTGGCCGTGGCTGCGGCTCTCACCACGATGTTGGCCGGGTGTGCATTGCAGCAACATCATCAAGATGTATCAAGCAGCATTGATAAGGACAAAGATCGCATCCAGACGCTCCGAAGCGAAGATAACCTGCTGCGGT
>Ga0247725_1001059_pt1 | contig 15508 bp, 12 predicted proteins | sample OKSTACKMCFT3sol_FD_183021 | JGI IMG/M metagenome (GOLD analysis project Ga0247725, IMG submission 183021) | Subsurface sediment microbial communities from gas well in Oklahoma, United States - OK STACK MC-FT3-sol | ecosystem: Environmental > Terrestrial > Deep subsurface > Rock core/Sediment... | reverse complement strand
CGTGCCTGGAGCCGTCGACCCCGGCCTCCTGAACAACAAGTAGAAAGCCGCATGGCCGCAAGGGGAGCATCGATGAAACGTCTTACCGCATTCGCTGGTTGCTGTTTGTTCGCCCTGTCCCACACCGCTGCATTCGCCGCCGACGACGCCAGTTGCCAGAAGATCCGCATGGGCGTGGTGGGCTGGACCGACGTGGTCGCCACCTCCGCCGTCGCCAACGAGCTGCTGGGCAGCCTGGGTTACCAGACCAGCCAGACCCAGGCGTCGCAGCAGATCATCTTCGCGGGTATCCAGAAGAAGCAGGTGGACGTGTTCCTCGGCTACTGGAAGCCGATCATGGACGACAACATCAAGCCCTTCCTCGACAGCGGTGCCGTGAAGGTGGCGGCCCAGCCGTCCCTGGGCGATGCCGTGGCGGTGCTGGCGGTACCCACCTACACCGCCGAGCAGGGGCTGCGCACCTTCGCCGACATCGCCCGCTTCAAGGATCAGCTCGGCGGCAAGATCTATGGCATCGAGTCCGGTTCCGGCGCCAACCTGGCGATCCAGAAGATGATCGATGGCAACCAGTTCGGCCTGGGCGGCTTCAAGCTGGTGGAGTCCAGCGAGGCGGCGATGCTGACGGCGGTGAAGCGTGCGGTGAAGAACCACAAGCCGGTGGTGTTCTTCGGCTGGAAGCCGCACCCGATGAACATCCAGATGCCGGTGACCTACCTGACCGGCAGCGAGGACGTGTTCGGTCCCAACGACGGTGCCGCCACCGTCTCCACCGTGACCGCGCCGGACTTCGCCCAGCGTTGCCCCAATGCCAACCGGCTGGTCACCAGCCTGCGCTTCACCAGCGACCAGGAGGCGCAGCTGATGCAGCCGATCATGGAGCGCCAGGAGCCGGGCAAGGTCGCCCGCGAGTGGCTCAAGGCCAATCCGGCGGTGGTCAAGGGCTGGCTGGAGGGCGTGACCACCTTCGATGGCCGCAGCAGCGACCAGGCCGTCGCCTCCCTGAAGTAATGCCGTTCAACCCCGGTGCGCGGGTTCGCCCGCGCACGGTTTCCGATCGCCTCGCAGAAGGATGAATCCACCGTGAACCATGAAGTCATCGTCACCTGCGCCGTCACCGGCGCCGGCGATACCGTCGGCAAGCACCCGGCCATTCCCGTCACCCCGAAGGAGATCGCCGCCGCCGCCATCGAGGCGGCCAAGGCGGGCGCCACCGTCGCCCACTGCCATGTGCGCGACCCGCGTACCGGCAAGCCGAGCCGCGATGTGGCGCTGTACCGGGAGGTGGTGGAGCGCATCCGCGAGAGCGACACCGACGTGATCATCAACCTCACCGCCGGCATGGGCGGGGACCTGGAGATCGGCAAGGGCGAGCAGCCGCTGGAGTTCGGCTCCGGTACCGACCTGGTGGGGCCGCTGGAGCGCCTGGCCCATGTGGAGGAACTGCTGCCGGAGATCTGCACCCTGGACTGCGGGACGCTGAACTTCGGCGATGGCGACTTCATCTACGTGTCCACCCCGGCCCAGCTGCGGGCGGGCGCCAGGCGCATCACCGAGCTGGGGGTGAAGGCCGAGCTGGAGATCTTCGACACCGGCCACCTGTGGTTCGCCAAGCAGATGCTCAAGGAAGGGCTGCTGGAGGACCCGCTGATCCAGATATGCCTGGGGATCCCGTGGGGGGCGCCGGCGGACACCACGACCATGAAGGCCATGGCCGACAACCTGCCGCCCGGCCTGACCTGGGCCGGCTTCGGCATCGGCCGCATGCAGATGCCGATGGTGGCCCAGGCGATGCTGCTGGGCGGCAACGTGCGGGTCGGCCTGGAGGACAACATCTGGCTGGACCGGGGTGTGCACGCCAGCAACGGCCAACTGGTGGAGCGGGCCATCGAGATCATCGAGCGCCTGGGCGGCCGTGCCCTGAGTCCGGCCGAGGGCCGCGAGAAGATGAACCTCAAGCGCCGCGGCTGAGCAAACCCCTCACTCACCTGCCGTAGCCCGGGCTTCAGCCCGGGACGCAGCGCCAATCGACACAGGATCAGGAGCCACCATGGCCTTCACCACTCACATCAGAACCTTCGCCGCCCTTGGCTGCGGCGTGATCGGCAGCGGCTGGGTCGCCCGCGCCCTGGCCCACGGGCTGGACGTCGTCGCCTGGGACCCGGCACCGGGTGCCGAGGCCGCGCTGCGGGCCCGCATCGCCAATGCCTGGCCGGCCCTGGAGAAGCAGGGCCTGGCGCCGGGTGCGTCCCAGGCGCGCCTGCGCTTCGTCGACACGGTCGAAGAGTGCGTGCGGGACGCCGACTTCATCCAGGAGAGCGCTCCCGAACGCCTGGAGCTGAAGCTGGCGCTGCATGCGCAGATCAGCGCGGCGGCGCGCCCGGATGTGATCATCGGTTCCAGTACCTCGGGGCTGCTGCCCAGCGAGTTCTACGCCGACGCGCAGCACCCGGAGCGCTGCGTGGTGGGGCACCCGTTCAACCCGGTCTACCTGCTGCCGCTGGTGGAGGTGGTGGGCGGGGAGAAGACGGCGCCCGAGGCGGTGCAGGCGGCCATCGAGGTCTACACCGCACTGGGCATGCGCCCGCTGCACGTGCGCAAGGAGGTGCCGGGCTTCATCGCCGACCGCCTGCTGGAGGCGCTGTGGCGCGAGGCGCTGCACCTGGTCAACGACGGTGTGGCCAGCACCGGGGAGATCGACGATGCGATCCGCTTCGGTGCGGGGTTGCGTTGGTCCTTCATGGGCACCTTCCTCACCTACACCCTGGCCGGTGGCAACGCGGGGATGCGCCACTTCATGGCGCAGTTCGGGCCGGCCCTGCAACTGCCCTGGACCTACCTGCCGGCGCCGGAACTGACCGAGACGCTGATCGACCGGGTGGTGGAGGGCACGGCGGTGCAGCAGGGCGAGCGCAGCATCGCCGAGCTGGAACGCTACCGGGACGACTGCCTGCTGGCGGTGCTGGCGGCGATCAAGGACACCAAGGCCCGCTATGGCTTCGCCTTCGCGGAGTAGCCGGCATGGTCTTTCGATGGAGTGGAGCCCGGACATGAGCAACCCCCTGGTGACCTACCGCACGCGCATTCCCGCGGAGTGGGTGGACTACAACGGCCACCTGCGCGATGCGTTCTACCTGCTGGTCTTCAGCTACGCCACCGATGCGCTGATGGAGGTGATCGGCCTCGACGAGGGCGGGCGCGCCGAGACCGGCCACACGCTGTACACGCTGGAGTGCCACCTGAACTTCCTGGCGGAAGTGAAGCTGGATGAAGCGGTGGAGGTGCACACCCAGGTGTTGGGCGTGGACACCAAGCGCCTGCACATCCACCACAGCCTCCACCGGCCGGGAGAGTCGGTGATGCTCGCAGCCAGTGAGCAGATGCTGATGAACGTGGACGCCGCCACGGCGCGCTCCTGCGCGTTCGCACCCGGGGTGGCGGAACGGGTTGGGGCGTTGTTCGAGGGGCACCGGGCGTGTCCGCTGCCGGCGTATGTGGGGCGGGTGATCGGGCTGCCGTCTTCGCGATGAAGGCGGCGCCCCGGCGCAGGGGCCGGGGCTCGGCGCGGGGTCAGGTCGGCAAGGCGTAGCGGCGGGCGAAGTCGATGAGGTCCACCAGGTTGCGGGTCTTCAGCTTGTCCATCAGGCGGGACTTGTAGGTGCTGACCGTCTTGTGGCTGATGAACAGCTGCTCGGCGATTTCCTTGTTGTTCTTGCCGTTGGCCAGGTTCTGCAGCACGGCCAGTTCACGGTCGGAGAGGCTGTCCAGCAACTGGCTGTCGTTCGGGCTGCCGCCTTCCTGGGCGCCGGAGGGCAGGTGCACGGTGCTGGGGAACAGGCTGTAGCCGGAGAGCACCGAGCGGGTGGCGGAGATCAGGCTCACGGCCTGCTCCTGCTTGGAGAGGTAGCCGGTGGCACCGGCCTGCAGGCAGCGATTGGCATACAGCGCGGCGGGCAGCGAGGTGAGCACCAGCAGCTTGAGGTTCACGTCCATCGCGCTGAGGCGCCCCAGCACTTCCAGGCCGTCGAGCTTGGGAATGGCGATGTCGAGAATGACCAGGTCGGGGCGCAGGGAGCGGGCCATGCTGAGGCCTTCCACGCCGTTTTCGGTTTCACCGACGATTTCATAACCTTCGCGTTCCAGCAGTACGCGAGTCGCGAAACGAATCATGGGCTGGTTGTCGATCAGCAGAATCTTGCTCATCTGGTTGGTTCTCCTGCTCAAGTTTCTCAATTCAATAGGAAGGCGCACGGAAGCCTTCGGGAACTTGCCGTATGGGTGTGTTAAAGGAACGGTTGTTGGCCTTCTTGACCACGAACGACGGGGGTATGGGCCCGAGCGCGATGTCGATCAAGTTGGCATTGAGCGATTCTTCTCAGAATCTTGCTCGCTGTCTTTCGGACTATTCCGAATACTTCGTTTTTCTGCCCGGCTAACTTGTACGACCTGATTTATCCGTCTGATTAGGCGGCTTAAAAAGTTTGGCTAAGCATGTAGAGTGCGGATTATATTTGCGGTGCGCGGCGGGATTGGTCTTTTGGGAAGTTTCCTACAAGACATGTAGGTATTACTTTTATGTACGCCCCCTTAGGGTCGCCTGTCTGCTCTTGAACTAAGGTTTCCCCGACACCTCTTTTCCCTGCAGGTGGGTCTGTGTCCCGTATTTCCGTCCTCCGCACACTCTCCCTGTGCCTGTCTTTGCTGTGCCTGTCGTTCGGCGGTGTCGTCCTGGCCGAGGAAGGGCGCGCCCTCTCGCTGTCCAGCCAGGTGGTGGTGGACCAGCAGGAGCTGGAAATTTCCGAATCCGACTGGCACTGGTTGCGCCAGCGCCGTGAGTTGGTCTTGGGCGTGCTGGTCCAGGGGTATCCGCCCCTGGAGATCGTCCAGGCGCAGGGGACCTACCAGGGCATGACGCCGGACGCGGCCGCGCTGCTGGGGCAGATGCTCGGTCTGCAGATCCGCCTGCGTGCCTACCCCGACCGTGCGGCGCTGGAGAAGGCGCTGCTGGCCGGGGACATCGACCTGTTCGGTGCCGACAGCCATGGCGAGCAGGAGCCGGGGCTTGCCCGCAGCCTGGCCTACGGCTCCAGCCGGCTGGCGTTGTTCCGCCGTGGCGATGACCGTCGCGAGTTTCCCGATGACCTCAAGGACCTGAAGGTGGCCTACACGCCGGGGCACGGCGATGCCGTGGCGCTGTTCCCGTCCGCCCAGGCGCTGCCGGTCGACACGGTGGAAGAGGGCGTCGCCGATGCCGCCTTCGGCCGTGCGGACCTGCTGCTGGCCGATGTGGTGCCGGTCTACTACCTGCTGAACCGCGCCTTCTACGGCACGGTGCGTTTCGAGCGCTATGTGGATTGGCCCGGCGGCGAGCTGGCCTTCGTGGTGCGTCAGTCCGACCCGCAACTGCTGCGGGGGATCGATGGGGCACTGCGTGCAGTCGGTCGCTCGCGCCTGGACGAGATCGCTCGCCGCTGGGTGGGCAACGGTGTGATGCCGGCGGCCGAGCGCATGGTGCTCACCCCGGAGGAGGCGCGCTGGGTGCAGCGTCATCCGGTGGTGCGCGTGGCGGTGGACGACGACTTGGCGCCCCTGGCCTTCTTCGATGGCAACGGGCAGTTCCAGGGCATCATCGCCGAGCTGCTGGACCTGGTGCGGCTGCGTACCGGGCTGCGCTTCGAGGCCGTCAGCCGCACCGGCGGCTACGCCGGCCAGATCGACGCCCTGACCTCCGGCCTGGCGGATGTCGGGTTGCTGACGCAGGACCATGAGCGGGAAACCCTGCTGCGTTTCACCCGGCCGATCACCAGCAGCCCCTTCGTGCTGGTCACCCGTTCCGGCGCCGATGGCCTCGGCGAGTCGGTGGGGGACCTGTCCGGTCGCGTGCTCGCCCTGGGGCGTGGGCATGTGGCGCGGGAGGCGATCCGCCGTGCCTTCCCCAAGGCGGAACTGGTGGAGCCCGGTTCGACCCTGGATGCCTTGCACAGTGTCGACACCGGCCGCGCCGATGCCGCGCTGGTGGGGCTTCCGGTGGCCCGCTATTACCTGGTGCGGATGTTCCAGGGCCGCCTGGCCATCGCCCAGGTGGCGCCGGTGGGGCCGGCCACGGCCAACTTCGCGGTGCGTCGGGGCGATACCGAGCTGCAGGCGATCCTCGACCGGGCGCTGGCCGAGCTGTCGCCCGACGAACTGGCCGCCACGGCCAACCGCTGGCGCGGCATGCCGGGCATGAGCCCGCAGACCTGGCGCGACTACGGTGTGCTCATCCAGCGAATCATCATCGGTGCGGCGGTGCTCCTGCTGTTGGTGCTGGCCTGGGTGCTGCACCTGCGGCGCCAGGTGCGCCGGCGCCAGCTCGCCGAGCGCCAGTTGCAGGATGAGCTGCGCTTCATCGAAACCTTGATCGACAGCATGCCGCCGCCGGTCTACGTGCGGGACACCGAAGGGCGCTTGCTGTCGTGCAACCGCAGCTACCTGCAGACCCTTGGCCTGCCCCGCGAGGCGGTGATCGGCCTGACGGTGACCGAACTGCCGGTGGATTTCCCGGACGCCGCCGAATTCCACCAGCGTCAGCTGCAGGCGATTGCCGAAGGACAGCTGCAGCGCTCGGTGCATGAGCTGTCCCTGGGCGGTCGCACCCTGTGGATCGAGCACTGGATCCAGCCCTTCCAGGATTCCACCGGGGTCACCCGTGGAGTGATCTGCGGCTGGCTGGACCTCACCGAGCACCACAACCTGGTGCTGGAGCTGGAAGCGGCGAAGAACATGGCCGATGCGGCCAGCCGCGCCAAGACCACCTTCCTTGCCACCATGAGCCACGAGATCCGCACGCCGATGAATGCGGTGATCGGCATCCTCGAACTGGCGCTCAAGCGTGCGGCCGACCGTCCCATCGACCCGGCCAGCATCGAGGTGGCCTACACCTCGGCGAAGGGCTTGCTGGAGCTGATCGGCGACATCCTCGACATCGCCCGCATCGAGTCCGGTCGGCTCAGCCTGTCACCGCGCCGGGCCAACCTGCGGGAGCTGGTGGAGTCGGTGGCGCGGGTGTTCGACGGTCTGGCGCGGCAGAAGGGGCTGGTGCTGAACCTGGACATCGATGGCGGCATCCAGGGCGATGTGCTGGTGGATGGCATGCGCTTCAAGCAGGTGCTGTCCAACCTGGTCAGCAACGCCATCAAGTTCACCCGTGAAGGCAGCGTCAGCGTGCGCATCCATGGCGAGGACGGCGAGTCCGACCAGTTGCACGTCTACCTCAGCGTGGCGGACACCGGCATCGGTATCGACCCGGCGGACCAGGCGCGCCTGTTCCAGCCCTTCGAGCAGGTGCAGCGCAGCACCGGGGCGATGGAAGGGGCCGGGCTGGGGCTGGTGATCTGCCGCTCGCTCTGCGAAATGATGGGCGGCCGCCTGACCCTGGACAGCGCCCTCGGGCGCGGCACCCGGGTGGATGTGGAGTTGCGCCTGCTGCGGCTCGACCCGATCCCGCTGATGGAAATCGCCCGCCAGGAGGAGGCCCAGGCCCGGCGGAGGTTGAAGGTGCTGGTGGTGGACGACCACCCGGTGAATCGGCAGATCCTCGCCCAGCAGCTCGCCTACCTGGGGCACACAGTGGTGGAGGCAGCGGACGGGGTGGATGCCCTGGCGCGCTGGCGCGAGCAGCCCTTCGACGTCGTTGCCACCGACTGCCACATGCCACGCATGAACGGGGCAGACCTGGCCCGCGCCATCCGCGAGGACGAGCGCCAGCAGGGGCGCGTGCCGGTCCTGATCCTCGGACTGACCGCCGACGCCCAGCAGGAAGAAGTGGAGCGCGGCCTCAAGGCCGGGATGGACGATTGCCTGGTCAAGCCCATCGGGCTGGACCTGCTGGAGGAAAAGCTCGGCGGTGCCCCGGGCGCCTCGCCCGCGCCAGTCGAGCCGACAGCGGGCGAGGCTGTGGCGTTGTTCGACCTGAGCCCCCTGGCACCCTTGACCGGTGGCGACCCGGGCCTGGCGGTGAACCTGCTGCGGGAGTTGCTCAACACTAACCGACGCGACCTCGCCGCGCTGGAAGAGCAGGTCCGCCAGCACGACGCCTCGGCGCTATTCGAGCTGGCCCACCGGCTCAAGGGCGCAGCGCGGGTGATCAAGGCCACCCAGGTGATCGAGGCCTGCGAGTACCTGTCGCGGGCCAGTGTGGTGGAACGGCCGCGCACCGAGGCCCTCGAGGCCGGCGTGGAGGCCGTGCGGCGTGCCCTGGATGCCCTGGAGCGTGGCCTGTTCCAGCAGATGCCGGAGCTTCAGTGAAGCGTCGGGCGCTCCACCAGCAGGCGGTCGAAGTCCGGACGGGCCAGCGGTCGGGAGAAGAGGAAGCCCTGGCCTTCGGTGCAGCCCAGGGACAGCAGGCGCTCGCGCTGCTGGCTGGTCTCGATGCCTTCGATGATCAGGCTGATGTCCATGGCCTTGGCCAGCGCCACCGCGCTGCTGATCACCGCGCCGCTGCGGGGCTGGCTGGTGAGCTTGCGGGCGAAGCCGGCGTCCAGCTTCACCTGGCTGAAGGGCAGGTCGCAGAGGCGGTCGAGGGAGGAGTAGCCGGTGCCGAAGTCGTCCATCGACAGGCCGCAACCCATCATGCGCAGGCGAACGAGGTTCTCCAGGCTGGTGGTCGGGGCGCTGAACAGGCCGGTCTCGGTGACTTCGAAGGTGATGCCATCGGCGGGCAGGCCGGCTTCTTCCAGGTATTCGCGGACCCGCTCGGGGAGGGCGTTGTCGCTCAGTTGGCCGGGCTGGAGGTTGAAGGCGATGTTCAGCGAGCGGCCCTCGCGAGCGAGGCAGCGCTGCAGCTCCAGGCCCTGGCGGAAGATTTGCCAGAACATGCGGTTGATCAGGCCGTGGGCCTCCATCATCTGCAGGAACTGCGCGGGCATCAGCACACCGTGCTGCGGGTGGCGCCAGCGGGCCAGGGCTTCGGCGCCGATCAGTTCGCCACTGCGCAGGTCCACCTTGGGCTGGAACCAGGCTTCGAACTGGCCCAGTTCCAGGCCTTCCAGCAGTTCGTCGCGGGAGGGCAGCTCCAGGACTTCCGGCTCGCCCAGCCCACGGGCCTGGTTGGCTTCGTAGCGGGCCAGCAGCTGCGCGGCCCGCTCGATGTCGAAGGGCTTGCCCAGGTCACCCAGGCATTCCAGCCCGAGGGTGCGGATCATCGACTGGGTGGCCTGGCGCAGGGGCGCTTCCACGGCACTGCTGAGGATCACCGAGCGCACGGCGCCGGAATGGCTGGCGTGGCGGAGGAAGGCCAGGCCGTCCATGCCCGACATGCGCAGGTCGCACAGCACGACATCGACGCCGCCGCAGCTCTGCAGTTCGGCCAGGGCGCTGGCGCCATCGCCGGCCTGGTGGATGCGCTGGACCCCCAGCTTCTGCAAGGCGGTGACGGCGATCAGGCGCTGGAAGGGTTCGTCTTCCAGAACCAGAATGCTGATGTTCTTCATGGCGAGGGCTCGGTTGGTAAAAAGTCCGGCCACGTTACGCAGGCAGTCCAAGTGCAGCTAGGCGAAGCGTCGGTAGCGTTTGTAGGAAATTTCATCTGTGGCACGACTGTGTCACAGTTTTGTCGGGGCTCCCCCGAGCCGTGGTCCAGCGCGAGGTCGCAAGTATGAGAACAGCCCTGATCGTCGATGATCACCCGGTGATCCGCATGGCGGTGCGCATGCTCCTGGAGCGCAACGGACTTGAGGTGGTGGGCGAGGCCGACAACGGCGTCGATGCCGTGCAACTGGTGCGCCAGCACGAGCCGGACGTGGTCATCCTCGATATCGGCATTCCCCGCCTGGACGGTCTCAACGTCATCAGCCGCATCCGCTCGCTGGGGCTCGACAGCCATGTGCTGGTGCTCACCTCATTGCCCGCCGAGGGCTTCTGTCAGCGCTGCCTGCAGGCAGGGGCACGGGGCTTCGTGAGCAAGGAGGAGGACCTGCAGAACCTGGTGATCGCCATCAACTCCATCAGCGCCGGCTTCACCTTCTTCCCCGCCGACGTGTTGCCGGTGGGGCAGGGCGCGCCGGCCAGCGAGCAGGAGTTGGTGGGGCGCTTGTCCAACCAGGAGCTGATGGTGCTGCAGTACCTGGCGTCCGGCCTTGGCAACAAGGAAATCGCCGAGCGCATGCTGCTCAGCAACAAGACCGTGAGCACCTACAAGAGCCGCATCCAGCAGAAGCTCAACCTCGCCTCGCTTCTCGAACTCATCGAGTTCGCCCGCCGCAACGACCTGAGCGCCCGGCAGCCGTAGCCGCTCTACCTCGCACTTCTTCCTCCTGGCGCCCGCTCGGGCGCCTTCCTCTGGGGCTCTGAAGCCAGCCTCAGAAAAGGTTTCAGATCCAGGTGAAATTTCCTACAGCCCGCATGGGTCGGGGACTCCATTCCCGGCTTGAGGCCGTCGATATCATTGTGCCCGCCACGCTGAAGTGCGATGCGGTTCTCAATACGAGGTCGGCAAGCGCTCAGTTCTGGTTCCGACTCTAGAGGTCAATCTTTCATTTCGGCGCGTGGAACCAGGCGCCTCAACAGGAGAGTTAAATGAAAAAGTTCCTCACCGCTGGCGCGGCCCTGGTCGGTTTCGGCCTGAGCAACCTGGCACTGGCCTATGACGGCACCATCACCTTCAAGGGTGAAGTGTCCAGCAAGACCTGCACCATCGACAGCCAATCCCTCAACCAGACCGTAGAGCTGGCGCCCGTTTCCCAGACCTCCCTGAAGGCAGGCCAGAATGCTGGCTTCAAACCGTTCAATATCTCGGTTTCCAGCTGCACCCAAGGTGCCAAGGTCAAGGCCAACTTTGAGATTGGCCCGAACGTCGACTCTGCCAACGGCACCCTGAAGAACGAGCTCAGCGGCGCGGATGCTTCCAACGTGGCCATCCAGCTGTTCAACAAGGACCAGCAGGCCATCAACCTGGCTAGTGGCACCAATAACCTCGAAGAGATCACTGGCGCTGGCGGCAACGCCACCCTGACCTTCTTCGCTGCCTATCTGGCGCCTGCTGCTGCAGATGCCACTCCGGGTCAGGTGAGCACCAAGGTCACCTACACCATGACCTACGAGTAACACCTCCTACTCGCCCGGGACCTCCCGGGCGAGTTGTCTCTACGGTACTTCCTCATGTCCCTGCGAATTTCATTCACGCGATGGCTGCTGGCTGTCACGACTCTGTTGACCGTGTCCGGCGCCCATGCCGGCATCGTGGTCAATGGCACTCGGTTCATCTATCCCGCGAAGCAGCAGGAGATTGGTGTGCGCGTCAGCAATGACGGCGACAAGCCTTCCCTGGTACAGGTGTGGATCGACCGGGGTGACCCCGAAATCCGCCCCGAGAACGCCGAAGCCCCCTTCGTCATGACGCCGCCCCTGTTCCGTGTCGACCCCGGCAAGGGCCAGAGCGTGCGGGTTTCCTTCACCGGCGAGCCCCTGCCCAAGGACCGCGAGAGCGTGTTCTGGCTGAACCTTCTGGATGTGCCGCCCATGCCCAGTGAGGACGGCAACTACATGCAGTTCGCCATCCGCACCCGGGTCAAGCTGTTCTATCGCCCCGAAGGGCTTCCGGGTCGCCCGGACCGCGCCATCGAGCAGGTGGCCTGGAGCCTGGCCAGCATCGACGGCAAGCCCGTGCTCAGGGCCACCAACCGCAGCGCCTACAACGTGTCCTTCGGCGACATCGCCCTGCGTGCCAACGGCCGCGACTACAAGGCCGGCAGTGGCATGGTCGGGCCCTTCGGCAGCCACGACTTCCCGGTTACCGGGTTGTCCGGAATGCCGGCATCCGGTCGCGTGGTGCTGCAGTGGATCAACGACTACGGCGCCAGCGTCGGTCAGGAGAGCAGCCTGGACAAGTAGGTCCGGGCATTAGCCGCCTTTTTCTTTACACGAATCCCAAGGAGCATCGCGCTGGTCGATGCGAGGTGTACCCATGACTTCGCTTTCCGATACGGATGCCGTTGGCCCCACAAGGGCCTTACTCCCGAGCGGTCAGCGGCGGTGCCCCGTCCTGCGCCCACACCTGCTGGCCTTTGCCGTGGCCATGGCCTCGCTCGGGGTGGCCACGGGCCTCGCCGACGCGGACGAGTTGCCCGATAGCCCTCGTTTCGCGGCCTTCAACCCTGACTTTCTGTTCAATGGCTCGGGGCAGGGTGAAGCGGTGGACCTGTCCCGCTTCAGCCGCGGCACCGTGCTGCCGGCGGGCACCTATCGGCTGGACATCCTCCTCAACGAGCGCTGGATAGGCCGCCAGGAAGTCCGCCTGCAGGACGACAAGGATGCCCCCAACGGCGCCCGGGTCTGCTTCACCCCGACCCAACTGGGCACCATCGGTCTGGATCTGGACAAGCTGCCGGACCCGGCGGCTGCCCGTGCGAAGCTGGAAAGCGAGGAGTGCCTGGACCTGACCCAACTGGTGCCGTCCTCCAGCGTCAACGTCGATCTGTCCGAACTCAGCGCCTACCTCAGCATCCCCCAGGCCTATCTCGGGCGGCAGGTGCGCGGTGAGGTGGACCCCCGGGACTGGGACCGTGGCGTCACCGCCGGCTTCATCGGCTACAGCGCCAACCTCTACCGGAACCATGCCGACAGTGGCGATACCCAGCAGCTCAGCATCGGGCTCAACAACGGCATCAACCTGGGCGACTGGCGGCTGCGCACCAATGGCAACTACAACCGCTCCAGCTCGTCGGGCGCCCCGTCGCGCAGCCACTACAGCAACAGCAGCACCTACGTGCAGCGGGACCTGACCGGCATCCGCTCGCAACTGACTGTGGGCGACTACTACACGCCGGGCGAGCTGTTCGACAGCGTGCCCTTCCGGGGCGTGCAGGTGGGCTCGGACGACCGCATGCTGCCCGACGCCCTGCGTGGTTATGCACCGGTCATCCGTGGCGTGGCGGAGACCAACGCCAAGGTCACCATCCGCCAGGGGGCGTCGATCCTCCACGAGACCACGGTCTCCCCCGGGCCGTTCAGCATCGAGGACCTCTACGACTCGGGCTACTCCGGCGACCTGGAGGTCACCGTGACCGAGGCGGATGGCCGCCAGCGCACGTTCCTCGTGCCTTACGCCTCCGTGGCCCAGTTGCTGCGCCCGGGCATGTCGCGCTTCAGCGTCACCGCCGGCGAGTACCGCAACGACTCGGCCGAGCGCGTCCCTCGCTTCATTCAGGGCACCTACCAGCGTGGTATTTCCAACGACTGGAGTGCCTACACCGGCAGCATCATCGCCGAGAAGTACATGGCGGTTCAGGGCGGTGTGGCCCTGAGTACCGGCCTGGGCGCCCTGGCACTGGACGTGACCCAGTCGCAGGTCAAGGAGTCCCCCCTGCGCACCGAGGACTCGGCGCCCAGGGGCGGCCGCAGCTACCGGATGACCTACTCGAAGCTGGTGGACGCGACCCAGACCAACTTCACCATGGCGGCCTACCGCTTCTCCAGTCGCGGCTACCTGAGCTTCAGCGACTACGCCCAGGCCTATGGCAACCCCGAAGGTGGGCTCTATCGCCAGCGCAGCCGCTTCCAGGTGAGTGCCACGCAACCCCTGCCGGGGGAGATGGGCAGCCTCTACCTGAGCGGCTCGTCGCAGAAGTACTGGGACGCCTCGCGCAAGGGCGACATGACCTTCCAGGGCGGCTACTCCAACAGCTACCGCTGGGGCTCCATGAGCCTGTCGGTGGGGCGTACCCGCATGGGCGAGGGGTACGAGAACCAGTACATGATGAGTTTCAACATCCCCATCGGCGATGTAGGTCGTTCCGCCAGCCTCAGCACGTCGGTCAACTACGCCAAGGGCCGCAGCAGCACCCAGGCCAGCCTGAGCGGCTCCCTCGGGGAACAGTCCCAGGCCAGCTACAGCCTCTATGGCTCCACCAGTCGCGACCAGGGCGAGCGCTTCAACAACACCGGTGGCAGCTTCAACTACCGTGCCTCCGCTGTGGCCCTCAACGCCGGGCTGAGCAAGGGCACCGGCTACCGCCAGGAGAACCTCGGCGCGACGGGCACCATCGTGCTCCACCCGGGGGGCGTCAACTTCACCCAGACCCAGGGCGAAACCCTCGCCATCATCGAGGCCAAGGGCGCCCAGGGTGCCTATGTGTCGAACGATGCCGGGGCACGGATTGCCGGCAATGGCTACGCCGTGGTCGGTGGGCTGTCCCCGTATCGGCAGAACCAGGTGGTGATCGACCCGGCCGGGCTGTTCCGCAACGTGGAGCTGCAGGTCACCGAGCAGTCGGTGGCGCCCCGCCATGGCGCGGTGGTCATGCTCAACTACCCGACCATCAGCGGCATCCCGGTTCTGTTGAAGATCGTGCGGGACAACGGCGAGAACCCGCCGCTGGGCTCCGAAGTGCTCGATGCCGACGGCAAGAGCCTGGCAATGGTGGGGCAGGCGGGCCGTGCGTTCCTGAGGGGGCTGGATCCGACCGGATCGCTGGTGGTGCGTTGGGGCAGCGACCCCGACAAGCGTTGCACCTTCGAGTACCGGCTGCCGGAAGCAGACCCGGATGATCTCAATTACCAGCAGTTGGAAGTTCGCTGTATCACCCGTACCGGGCGTTCCGAGGTCGCGTTCGCCGACTGACGCCTGGGCTACCTGAACGCTTTTCCTCATCAGGGCCGGTCTTTACCGGCCCTGTCTTTTTCTGCACGCCCGAACTGACTCAGTTGAAGGTGACGGTGATGATCCCGCCCTTGCGGCCCGAGCGGGTCGTGATGGGCTTCATCGCCACGCTCTGGGTCTGGGCGACGCCTGCACAGGCCGAGTCATGGAAGGGATCGGTCGGGGTGCGCGGGCTGATGCCATTGGCGCGTCCCACATTGTTCTGCCAGACACTTGTAGGAACGCTGCACATATCCTTTACGATTCTGCCCTGAAAGGTGATCTGACCATGAGCAGGTTCGTTGGCATTGGCTTGGGCAGCGCCAAGGGCCAGGAAAAGGGCGACGGCGGAGAGACTCAGTATTTTTTTCATGTTTAGGACTCCTCACAGACATGCCCTGAGTAAAAATCAGCGCGCTCCTACAATCCAGTTTTTTGCTGTCCTCTTTTTCTGTAGGCGACCTCGGGTGGGACGCCCTTGCGTCACAGTTCCATTTGCGACTGCCGATATTTTGTGACCACGTTCATTTCGTGGTCCTCGTCAGAAATTTCCTATATGGATCTTTCGTCCCACAAAGGCCACAATCGGGCCGTCATCCCGCCGCAGGCACACTCCTAAAAGCACCTCTGCTGCACCCGCCCCGCACACACGGCCAAGCCCCCTCGTTCAGCACCGACAACCTTCATTTGCCTTTTCTGCCCCTGCACAGGTGGTGGAGTGGTTTTCTGCGGGCATGAAAAAGGCCCATCGCACCGGCGCGATGGGCCATATAAAAAAGCCCCCGTCAGGGCCGACGACCTGACGGGGGCGAGGGGTGTCCCTGACGGGACCTCAGTGTGTTGCTTTCAGCGCCGGGAGCGTTTGCAGGCCAGCGCCGCGTAGAGCATGAGCAGGAT
>Ga0247725_1001058_pt1 | contig 15511 bp, 15 predicted proteins | sample OKSTACKMCFT3sol_FD_183021 | JGI IMG/M metagenome (GOLD analysis project Ga0247725, IMG submission 183021) | Subsurface sediment microbial communities from gas well in Oklahoma, United States - OK STACK MC-FT3-sol | ecosystem: Environmental > Terrestrial > Deep subsurface > Rock core/Sediment... | reverse complement strand
ACAATGACTTTAGCTTTAGGGAACTGCTCATCGACTTTGGTGATACGGGTTATCTGGCAATGTACCAGTATGATGGCGGTGAACGATTGACAGTGTTGTGTATACGCCACCAAAAAGAAGCCGGTTACTGAAACGGCTGAATCAGTTACGGATTACCCCAATGGACTATGTCATCAAGTCTGCATTGTGAATATCGCTACTGCTCTACTATGAGCACAAAAGCAAGGGACCTTAATCCCTTGCCCTTTACTCCATTATTTTAACTCACCCCACTAGCAACCGCACTTAGCGCTAAGTAAGCTAATCACTCTGTCACCTAAATACGGCTACAACCGAATGAACGTGTTCTATCGCCATAATGCTTAGTCTCTAACTTGGCCAGATAGCTCAAGCGAAAGAAAGCACTCGCAAAGGTTTGAGGATAATTCGGTGCATTACGATTAAGATAGTAAACTGGCGTATCCTCAGGGAAATGGACTAAATGCCGAGTACTGTAATCATCTAATCCCAAGGCACTGGCCCAGGCTTCAACAATCTTAGTACTCAAGTTTTGACCACTTCGATTGTAATTACCGAGATGGTTATAAGCATCGTTATTGAGGAAGATTGCGATATGGTAATGGTCTGTATCGGCACATGCTCGCTCCCTTGCCCAAATATAACGCAGAGTACAAGGATGCACCCGCTTACCCTCACGGCCCTTGATTAACCTATTATGCTGGATTTTTGCATCCAGAGATTTAAAGAACTTGCTGATTACCGTTGAATCATAAACTACAGGTGAGTCGAGAAAGTTAAGCTGTGGTAGATGCAAATCAAACCGCACCATGAAGGTACGAGGGTGCTCATTCATAGCTGCTTGTAAGGTCTGTAAAATTGCATCTAAGTATTCAGCGCTTAGTAGCCTAGGATAAACTTTGAAGCCTTGGTATTGGCCATTGCTGATGACGGTAAGGTTAGTGTTAGAGGTATGACGTTTTGACATGTTGAGTTCCCATATTGGTTAAGTTACATAACGTATATGGTCTGTGTAATTTATTACTCAAAAGCCAAAAAGTGCTTGATATAAAAAGCAAAAGTTAGCTCGCCTATGATGGCAGCTAACGCTGTATGTTCATGGGTAGATAGTGTTAGAGATACTGATGGAGGAATACTACTGAGTGATAGGTATAACTACAGACTAATAGTATTAACAAACAGACAATCGCAATAACTGAAATCCCCGTCAATCATTGAGCAGCAGATCGGGCGAGCAAGGGCGATGGGATCTCATATCGCTCGACAGTTAAATTATTAAGATCTCCCGTTTGCTTGCTATTTCTCAGCAAGTAGCACATTGATTGGCATGTGCATGGTTGGAGAAACATACGTCATGGGACAAATAGTTAGGTTGCAAATGATGCCTGAAGGTTTGTGTTCTACAAATTCAGTCAATTCTCGATAAACAAATTTTGCTAACCCAAAACTGATGCTAATGAGTGTGTCGGAAATTACCTTTGCCAATTCCTCTGCACTTAGCTGCACATTTTTGAGTAAAAAGCTTTCCAGCATCATCTCTTCTCGTAAGAAATAATCATACACCTGCTGCTCGAGACTAGACACAATCGTAAGCTCACTGTAATGCAGATTTTTTCTTGAAAACAGATCCCAATGTTTGGTTAGCATTAAAGACGCATATGAAATTACTTGCAAGTCTAGAATTTTCACCTCCTGTTTTGTAGAAAATTTTTTATAGAAATATCTAGAACACTTCCATGCATTATCAAGACTGACAATGACGCTGAATCGTCTTTGTGCTTCAACGTACTCTAATTCAGCGAAAACTTTATCGCCATCAACATTCTCCTCCATAGATAAAAATTTTTGCTTAGCTATTTCAATTTCTGCCGCAGCTTGTAACAACCTATATGGATTCAACTCCCATTGGTTCATCAAGGCTATATGACGTGCGGGTTTAGTGCCAATCGGAGGATATTTTGTAGGGCTGGTATTTATGAAGTAGCAACTCTTACTTTGTCGTCTTCGTTTCTTAGTTATCTTTGGTGTACCTGGCTGGTAGTGATTTATGTAGCCAAGGCTGATTAAGTTTTTCCGTTGTGAGGCCAGCTGTTGCTTGGACATACCAGTAAGTTTATACAACTGTGCATATCCAAGCGTACGCACTTCACCAAACTCATCGGCATGCATTAAAAAAGTAATGAGTAGTAATCGATTAGCTAACTTTAATGGATGTCGCAGGCCTTCTTGAGTGTCACCACAATCAACCAATAAATCCTCAATCAATACCTTCCAGTTACATTCAAAATCTTCTCGCTGCAACTCTTCATTGAGTTTATCTGTTGGACTATACACGCAAGCTGGGCGTCCTTTCCCTGAAGTGCTTATAGCCTTAGTCAACGATTTTCGATAAAAGCCAATCCGGCATAGCAATGACATCCCATCAACGAAAGTGTTCTTAGAAACGCCTAAAGCCTTAGCTAACGCCTCAATACTAAAGCCACTAATTTCATCGATACCATATTGATGTATCAGTCTGATAAAAAAGAATTTCAGTTCAGGTTTTGCAATAAGACGACCCAAATAACCACCTTGTACAAGGTGGTTTTCTTTAGGTAAAGATAATTCAATACTGATTGCATTTAGGTACATTTTCACCTCGTTAACTTAAACAAAAACTGACTTTAGTAGCGTAAAAAGTACCTATTAAACAGAGTATGTGACCAAGTCACGCAATTAAGCAATCAATTAAGACATTGACAAAGTAGCATGATTTAGTTATCAAATTAAGTAAAGGTTTGAGTACTAAACTAAGTAATGTTTATTAGAAAAAGCTACTGTTATGACTTCATAATCTAAATTGACGTTTTATAAGAGGTAATCTATGGCTCAGACTAAAGGTCCATTCGATTGGATAGACTTCAAGAACGTGGATATGGTCAGGTGGGCTGAGGGTTACTTTTTAGAAAAGAAAATAATACTTCCCTATACAGTTGATCAAACCTCGGGAGCAAACAAATCACTCGATAAAGTCTCGTTCGAAATTGGACTTGGGCAGTACAAAGAGCATTATGGCAATGAGTTATTATTGGTCCGCAATATGAAGGATGCTTGGCGGAGTGTCATTCAGAGACAGGAAAACAAGAAAAATGGCAAAGTATCAATTACCTACCCAATTTCTATGCAGCATCATTCTCAACTCAGAAAATTGGCAGTCGATGCGGACTTGCCACTGAGTCAAGTCCTAGAAAACCTGATTGATAACAACTTCCAAAATTTAATAGAACAAAAAAAGATTGCAAAAAGCACCGAAAAGGAAAAAAAGGAAGTAGCAAAAGCCGCCAAACAAGCGCTAAAAACACCACCTATTGATCGTTTTCTTATGCTCCATAAAAGCAATGAAGAAAAAGATCAGCAAATTGATATATTATCTAATAATGTCAAAAACTTAACCAAATACTGCAACGAGTTACTTGATCTCATTGAAAGAACATCTAGCCTTTTCAGTAAAGATGAACAAAAAAAATACCGACAGCTAACGGAAAAACTCAGCAAACTAAATGCAAATAAAGTTGATGATACAAAAAGCTAAGAATCAACAGTAATTTGGCTTATTTCATTCCCAAACGGCTAATCTAGGAATTCACCCTAGCCATTTTCAACTGGTGGGTATATCGGTGGGTACCAATGCGAATTACTAAGAAATAAAGCACGCTAACCATTGTTAAATAATGGTTTTATTGAAAATAAAAACATTCAGATCCAAAACGTGGAATAATCTCCTAATTCCTTCAACAATTTGCTTTCAACGCCCTACTCTTAGGGCGTTGAAAGCATCTTTGTAGTTTCATTTATTATCAAATACTTAATATTCGATGAGCCTTAGATGATACGCAAAGAATGGTAAATTCAATACGCTACAAAGTTCCAAAAAAATACTAATTAGATAAAACGTCGACTCATCTTCATCAGCCTCTGCACCCTACTCCTTTGGGAATAATTCAGACAATTTAATGTGACAGCCGCAGCAAATCCTGACTAAATCAGTCAGGATTTATTGCATCACAACAAAGCTGCAAATAATATACATGTAAATTATTTGTGCTTTGGAGTGTTGCAATGTCATCAACTAGCTTTTCGTCAGCGTCTCACGTTGAACAACCATCAGCCCCTTTATCCCCATGGCTTGAGCGTAAAGTAGGCGAGTTGGTCGCGGAGGATTTTCGCCGCGCCCATGTGTTTAGCCAATTTGGTATCGATTTCTGCTGTGGCGGTGGTCGAGCACTGATCAGTGCCTGTGAGCGAGCGCAAGCCGACCCAAATAAAGTCGTCGCCGCATTAGAGTACATGACACATTCAGGTGCTAAAGAAGATGAACTTAATCAACTACCACTTGAGCAACTAATTGATTATATTGAGCGTACTCACCACCAATATGTCCGTGCTAAAGCACCATTATTGCTGGAATACTCAGAAAAGATGGTACGCGCTCATGGCGAGCATTATGCCGAAATTGTTCCATTTGCAGGTTGGGTTCGTGCGTTGATAGAAGATTTAATGCCGCATTTGATGAAGGAAGAAAATATCCTCTTTCCTGCGATTCGGGCGATGAGTCAAGGCGAGCAAGTGCAGGGTTGTTTTGGTCATATAGGTAACCCGATCAATGCAATGCAACACGAGCACGAAGAAGCAGGATTGATTTTACAAAAGCTACATGAGTTAACCAACGACTTTACGCCTCCCGAATATGCCTGTACTACTTGGCGGGTTTGTTATGCAACGCTCGCAGAATTTGAGGCGGACCTGCATAGGCACATTCATTTAGAAAACAACATTCTCTTCCCTAAGGCGCTGCAACTCGCCTAATAAACAAGATTGATTAACCACCAAGGTCAGCATAACTGCTGGCCTTTGTGATTTTGGCGTGTTACAAAAAGTGGTGTGCTACGCAAGGAGCCACCGCCATGACATACCCAACATTCGCACTCGATGATATTGCTTCTCTACACGAATCAGCCCAAGTAGAATTTAAACTCGCAAGAGGCCGTGATGGTCAAGGTCAATTACCTGAAGATATTTGGGCAACCTATAGCTCCTTCGCCAACACCTTAGGCGGAGAGATTATTCTTGGGGTACGCGAAGATCGTGGCCATTTCACCATTGAAGGCATCCCTAATCCTCTACCCGTATTACAGGAATTTTGGGAGATCCTCGATGACCCTAGCCGGATAAGCTGTAATATTTTAGCGATATCTGATGTGCAGCTGATTGAAATTATGAATAAAAAGCTGATAAGGATTCGTGTCCCGCTCGCACCAGAGCACCTAAAGCCAGTATTTATAGGCACCGATGCTTATACAGGTACTTATTTTCGGGTTGGAGATGCCGACATGCATGCCAGCCGAAAACAGGTCACACAAATGCTACGCCGCGCCCATCACTGCAATAAGCTGATAAAGGCGCGGTAGTGCTTTTTCTAAAAACCAGCGAGTAAATAGCCACCCATGGCGGCAATTGCCACGCCAGATACGCGCATTAAGCTGCGTTGCCCAGTGACGCGCTGCATGCCTAGCCCTAGCATAACGCCACCTAAATGGATAACCGCAGTACCAAATAAGAAACCAAAGGCGTAAAGAACTGGGCTGGCAAGTTCAGGCATTTCCATGCCGTGGGCATGACCGTGGAAAATCGCAAACACGCCGACAAATGCCATCGCAAATAAGAGCGGTAACTGGCGGTCAAAGGCAATCGCTAACCCAAGCAACAGTACTGACAAAGCAATGCCAATTTCAACAAAGGGCACCGGAATGGCATAAAGCCCCAGTATTCCACCAACCAACATAAAACACACAAAGGCTAAGGGCACAGTCCAAATCGCGCGACCACCGAGCTGCGTACTGAGCATGCCCACACTTAACATGGCAAGGAGATGGTCAAAACCTAAAACGGGATGATTAAAGCCCGCCATAAAACCCCCACCGGAGTGGATTTCGTGCGCCGACGCAGGGGCTATAAACGATAGACTCAAGAGGAGCAACAGACTTAAACGCACCATAGCAGTTCCTTGTTAGTGAAGACGTAACAACTGAGTTAAACAAATGCTAATACTCTACGGCAAAACGATATGCCAATCCTTGATCCCTATCACTTTAAATAGGCTGCTATTCTTTTTAAGGCAATAACATTTCCTGTAATGAATCGAGAGTGGCAATTTCCATATGGGGTAAGAGTGCAGCAATCGGTAACGATGCCACACGGCCAAAACTGGGATTTAACCAGACAGACTGACATCCCGCTAAACGCGCACCGCGAACATCGGCATTCATACTATCGCCAACGTGCAGCAGTTGATCTAAGCCGATATCTAACCTTTCACAGGCCTGTGAAAACATATCTTTAGCAGGCTTCATCCTTACACCACTACCAGGATGCAGCACAAATTCAAACACATTACTTAAGCCGATACGCTGTGCGTCCACATTACCATTAGTGATGCCAATCAGCCTAAAATGGACCGATAAACGCGTGAGCAGCGCCAAGACGTCGTCTGAAACCTGAAAATGGCTTCGATGAAAATAAAAACAAGCCAAACCTTCCTGCGCGCCACGTTTTGCCTCAGGCTCACTATAACCGAGCAGTAAAAGGCCTTTATGCAGAGTCGCAATTCGCGCCGCCGAGGTGTCATGGGCGAGGGCCGGATTTTGCTGTAGTAGTTGTAACTTGAGCAGTCGCCATTGCTGCGGTTGCCAAGCTTGAGTCAGCGGATAAGCCTGATGCAAAAACTGCATTAACTCAGCTTCGGCATTGAGAATGTGGGGTTCGTTATCGTATAGGGTATCGTCGAGATCGAAGCTAATCGCACGAATATTCTGGGGTCTAAGATAACAACGCATTATTTATCCTGTTGTTTTTTCGCTCTAGGATGGGCGTTATCATACACCTTAGCTAAGTGTTGGAAATCTAAACTGGTATAAATTTGCGTGGTAGACAGGTTTTCGTGGCCTAATAATTCCTGCACCGCCCGTAAATCGGCACTAGATTCCAGCATGTGCGTCGCAAAGGAATGGCGTAACTTGTGGGGATGAACCCGCATAGAAAGCGCCTGCTCCTGACCCCATTTACTCATGCGCGCCTGAATGCTGCGATGGGATAAACGCTTGCCCTTTTCGGTGACAAACAATGCGTTATCTTCACAGGGGATTTGCCTGCGGCACTCAAGCCAAGCGCCTAAGGCATCAATAGCATAACGCCCTACGGGGACGATACGCTCCTTGTTGCCCTTACCTAATACCCGCACTTCACGCTGATCATATTGCACACTGGATAAATCGAGCGCTGCGAGTTCTGCTAAACGTAACCCGCTGGAATAGCATAGCTCCATAATGGCTTTATCACGCAGTGTTAGCGGATAATTGCCTTCAATCTCAAGTAAATGTGTGAGGGAATCGACATCGATATTTTTCGGTAAAGGCTTAGCTTGCTTGGGCGCACTCAGCCCCTTGGCAGGATTGAGTTCTATCACGCCTGCGCGCAGTAAAAACTCTCCCCACTGTTTTACTGCCGATAACCACAATGATAGCGAGCGCGGACTTAGTCCCTTGCGGTGCAACTTAGCAAGCACTTGTTGCCAATGCTCACGCCCAACATTAAGCAGGTCTATACCTTCGGGCAGTAACTCGCTTCCTCGCTGCAACTCGTACATATAATTGCGAACCGTATGCGCCGATAACTGACGTTCAGACTGCATATAGGTTTCAAATTGCTGTAAATAGGAGTGACAACGCGCGGGCATATCATTAGCTGGCGAGTTCATATTGGACTCCTCATCAGGGCTTAGAGTTTGGCGAGCATATGTGCCAGCAATCGCCGAAGTTGCTCGAGCAGCATATTGTCCATATCGGGATGAAAATGGGTGGCATCGTGGCTGGCAACTGCAAAAATGACAGAAATATCATCAGCTAGTTTAACTAATGCCACCGAGCCGACCTCACTGCCAAATAAGCGTTTCGCCTCTTGTTGTGTCAGACGACCAAAATAGTAATTCTTGCGTAAACGCTGCGCCCAAATCGCCTTCATCTCAATATCGGCCTCTAACACACTGATAAGACGCACATGGGTAAAATTAAACTGCGCCTTTAAATTATCAGCCAGCACTTCTTTAAGGGATTCTAAGTTAACGCAATTGAGTAGCTTAAAAGACAGTTCAGTATTAAATCGGAATATCTTTTCATTACGCGCCGCCATGGCCAGTAAACTGGTGATTTCTTCTTCGAGCTGCCCAACCCGCAGGCGCAACAACTCTTGACGTCGTTCGACTAAGGAAATCGCACCGCGCTCCAAATGGGGCAAACGCATCGCCAATAACAGCTCGGGATATCGATTAAAAAAGTCTGGGTTATCGAGAAGGTACTCGCGAATAATCAACTCATCGAAGGGAAGATCGGTCTGCGGCATCAAAGGCTCGGTCATAACTGAATTTGTCCATCATAAACGTGCTGCGCTGGGCCCGTCATCCACAGCGGTTTGCCTTCACCTTCCCAATTGATGGTTAAGCTGCCGCCCGGTAAATCCACTTGTACTTGTTGGTCAAGTTTACCTTGAATTTGTCCGACTACCACGGCAGCACAAGCACCTGTGCCGCAGGCTAAAGTCTCAGCCGCACCACGTTCGTAAACTCTAAGCTTGACATGACCCGAGTTCACCACCTGCATAAAACCAACGTTTACCCCGCGCGGGAATCGCTCATGCTTGGTGAGTAGCGCCCCGATTTCGGCGACATTGGCGCTGGCAACATCTTCCACATCGAGCACGCAATGGGGATTGCCCATGGAGGCCGCACCACACAAAAAGGTTTGTTGTGGAGTTTGTAGCAGATAGGTTTTTTCGGCCTTTTTGGCTTTAAAGGGGATTTGGCTAGGTTCGAGCACGGGCACGCCCATATTCACAGTGACAGTACCATCGCGCTCAAGGCGCAGTGTCATCTTACCCGCAGAGGTACTTACACGAATTTTATTCTTATTCGTCAGCCCCTTATTACGGACAAAGCGCGCAAAGCAACGGGCGCCATTGCCGCAGTTTTCGACCTCACCACCGTCGGCATTAAAGATGCGATAGTGAAAGTCGAGGTCGGGATCATAGGGTGGCTCAACCAGCAAGAGTTGGTCGAAACCGATGCCAAAGTTACGGTCAGCTAAACGGCGGATCTGCTCAGGCGAAAAGAACACGTTCTGCGTGACACCATCGACCACCATAAAATCGTTGCCAAGTCCGTGCATCTTAGTGAATTGGATCAAGATACTTATCCTTTAAGCCTAGGCGCCGCCATAACTAGCCAAGCGCCTGAATCAATATAATTTTCTAGTTTACGGCAGGAGCTGCTCACCTTGCCAGAGCTGCGCTAATTTTTCTCGCTCTCGCACCAAATAAGCCTTATTGCCATCCACCATTAACTCGGCCGCACGCGGACGAGTATTGTAGTTCGACGCCATCGCAAAACCGTAGGCCCCGCTTGAGCGCACAACCAATAAATCCCCTGCCGCAATCGCGAGTTGTCTGTCCTTACCTAAAAAGTCACCGGTTTCGCACACAGGTCCTACAATATCAAATACTTGCGCCTCTTCATCCCGTGGATTCACCGGAATGATATTTTGCCATGCACTATAGAGTGCGGGCCGAATTAAGTCGTTCATGGCACCATCAACAATCGCAAAACGTTTGTCACTGTTTTCTTTGAGGTACAGCACCTCAGTCACAAAAATCCCCGCATTGGCAGCAATCGCACGGCCCGGTTCGAAAATCAGTTTGAGCTTGCGATGACCTAAACGCTTGAGCAGTGCAGCGGCGTACACATCAGGATGCGGTGGCGTTTCATCATCATAGGTCACCCCTAAACCGCCACCGACATCAAAGTGCTCAATCACTATCCCTTGCTCGGCTAGGCGGTCAATGAGCGATAGCATTCTGTCCATTGCATCGAGAAACGGCTGAATTTCAGTGAGCTGTGAGCCAATATGGCAATCAACCCCTTTTACCTGCAAATGCGGCAGCGCATGAGCGCGAGCAAATACAACTTCGGCCTCATCCATGGCGATACCGAATTTATTTTCTTTAAGACCCGTCGAAATATAAGGATGCGTACCGGCATCGACATCGGGATTCACCCGCAGTGACACTGGAGCAACTTTACCTAAGCGGCCGGCAACATCGTTAAGTTGTTCAAGCTCAGCACTCGATTCAACGTTAAAGCAGTAGATACCAAGATTTAATGCCTGCTCCATTTCGGCAACGGTTTTACCCACGCCAGAAAACACCACTTTGGCAGGGTCACCACCGGCTTCAATCACCCGCGCTAACTCGCCGCCGGAGACAATATCAAAACCACTACCTAAACGAGCCAATACGTTCAGTACGGCTAAGTTCGAGTTGGCTTTTACTGCGTAACACACTAAATGTGGATGGTCGGCCACCGCATTGTTAAACGCATGCCAGTGACGTTCGAGCGTTGCACGGGAATAGATATACAGCGGCGTGCCATACTGCTGGGCTAAATCATTGACCCGACAGCCTTCTGCGTACAGGGTATTATCTTGGTAGAGAAAGTGATCCAATGTCCGATTCCTTACTGCGCTTTGTAGTAATTATGCTGATTATTATTGTGTTTTTTCAGTTTCAGCTTGAGGCTCCGCGGCTTGTACAGGCGTAGCATCACGCTTAGCTGGCTTATTTTTTTTAGACTGAGTCGCCTCTACTGGAGAGGATTTATACAGGGGGCCTTTTTGACCACAGGCTGTAATGAATAGGCTACCAATCAATAACAATAAAAACAGTCTCATTTTTCTCAACATCTGTGCATCTAGTGTCTAATCGTCTTATAATCGCACCCATCTTGACGAAAGCAAAGGACAGAAATGCATGGCCATGACAGATACAGAATTTCACCAGCTCGCCGATGACATGTTCCAAGCGATAGAGACCGCTATCGAAACCGCAATTGATGAACAAGATGCCGATGTGGATATTGATGCCAGTGGTAACGTGTTACAGCTAGAATTTGTCGATGGTTCGAAAATCGTCATCAACAAACAGGAACCTTTGCATGAAATTTGGGTAGCAACGCGTTTCGGTGGCTATCACTTTGGCTATGTAGAGGGAAAATGGCTTGATGGTCGTAATGGTGGCGAGTTTATGCCCTTTGTGCAGGACTCGATTCTACGCCAAAGCGGTATCGAACTCAGCCTCTCCTAAGCCGCGGCGTCATTCCTAAGCGGGGGGTCGCTCCCGCTTAAAACTCCACATTGGCGTTATTGATATCCACCCCAAAGGGCATCACGGTTAGCTCACCCGCCACCCGTACTAAATGGAAAAACTGCGGAATATTAAACCGTGCTTTTGATGCATAAAATTCATCAAAAACACAGTGATGACTCACTTTGTTGACCAATTCGCTCATATCTGAACCAGACTGCACATAATGACTCAGCTGATTTTCCTCATCGAGAATAAACACATCTAAGCTATCGGTGCGTTGCCGCAGAAAGTACTGGATCGCTCCCTTGGCGGCAAAGTTTTGAATGATTTTCGGCATGCTCGAAAAAGGGTCATCCCCCAACTCTGGCCGAGGCAATTGTACTAAATGACTACGAGCAAGTTGCTGATAAAAAGATTTGGCATCACTCAAGTCCTGATAGGCCATCCCCAAAGGATTAAAAAAGATCCCGTAACGGGTATGACTAATCTGCAGCGGCTGCACTAAGGTGCTCGATTGTTGCACCTGTTGACAGAGTCGTACCGTTTGTTTAAGCAAGTTTTTCACCGCTAACTTAAGTTGTGGCCTGAGCTTTTGCGAACAGCTAATCACATCCATATCCACGGGATGAGTCGCTCGCCTTAGCCCTGGAGTGACAAACGCGAGTGCCTGCAATACTGCGGTTTCGCCCTCAAAACGATGACACTGCCACTCCCCCCAACTATTAAGGCAAATAGCATCGAGGGCGCCGAGCATATTTTCCTGCTTACGACCCAATGAAAACACGTTGGCATTCATGACATCGACCATCATCTCTTGCCCTTGCCAATGGATAGTAGGATCACAGTCGAGGTTTAAGATAAAAATGAGTTTTCTAAAATGCCAAGGCTGACATAGGTCAAGCTTTGAGACCCGCCAATCATGATCGATAAAATTAAGTAATCGTTTTGAAGCGTCGGTCAACCTTCGGGATTTAATCTTACTCTGGCCAAACTCATACCATTTGGTTTCTGGCGTCGAAACCCCATTTAAGCAAGCCCAAATCATCAGCGCTGACGGGCTTTTCCCTTTGCAAATAGCAGATTCACCTAACAGATTCTGCGGCTTTGGCCCCTGGCGGTAGAGGTAATATTGATTTTCCTTGTTACTGGACACCATGGTTACTTCAGATTCAGCAACCGAGTGGCTCCAGAGCAAATTCAGCTTAGCGATTTGGTCTTCATCTTGGCTAAAGTAAGTATGTAGTTTGCGAGTGAGCATCCCCAACTCTTCAATCTTGAGTCCTTCGTTTAGCTCATGGGTGGAGGCGAAACGCAGTAAGGTTTGATAACTCGCTAGCAGCAATTCATTAAGCTGCTCATTAAACCAATTGAGCTGGCCACTATGCCAATGCTCACAATCATCTAAGGTAGTAATTAAACTGTTGGGCCACTGCCACTCTTGCACCAACTTTTGCATTTTGGCATAGCGCCAATCTTTACCTTGGTCAGACACACTTAAGAACACGCCACATTTTAGATAAAAACAGCGGCGCACAATTTCCAGCCGACGACTATCATTCTGCTTTAATAAATAGGCTTCAATCGCCTCATAAATTGCGTAATAAGCATCGTTAGCAGTAGAAAAATCCCCTGCAAAGGTCTTTTGCCAAAGCCGGTCACACAGTAACTGAGAATGGGGATACTCACTGGCATAAGCCTCAAGCAAAAGTACTTTAATCAACGCTTTATGCGGCTTATTTAAGCCTTTATAAAGCTGCCAAAGCGAGGCACCAAAATACTCGCTTGCCGGTAACTCGTGCACATTACCAAGATATAGCAATTCAGGATTGAGCTTAGCATCAGGCCACCATGCAATAGTTTTACCCGCCAAGCGAATTTGGCTGCGATAAAACTCCTCAAGCAACAGCCAATGCTGCGTACTGCCACTGTGCTCATGAGCCATAGAAGACTGGCAACCGGTACGCTGTGAGATATCACCACAAAATTGCAGTGGATGAACCAAGTAAAAATTCACCTCAAACTGATACTCTGCAAACCAAGCGGTTAGTCGTTCCGTTTTTAATTTAACCAAGGCTAAGTCGTCATCACACAAATCCTCATGATGGACTAGCCACACATCCACATCACTTTTTGCATTCTGACCAAAGCTAGCTGTACTGCCCATGGCATATATCCCTTCGAAGGCATAACAATCCATGTCATTAGGTATAAAAGGCAGCTTAAACACATCACAAGCCTGGGCTTCTATTAAGCCCGCCTTGTAACCATAAATACCGCAAGGCGTATTAGGATCAACGTATCCCGGATACTGAACGCTATTCTGTTGAAGTAAAAAGGGGATCAAACGGAACAAATGCTTTTGCAACGGAGACAACAAGGCTAAGGCCCGTGCAATACGAACCTGATTAAGTCTTTCTGCAATATCAGGAAACTGGCCTTGCTGATCCATCCTAGAACACGACACTTAAGCACAATTGAGAAGTGTGCTCATGTTAACACTTTTGCAAAGCTGAGCAACTAAATGAGATATCCATCGCACTTTTATACTATTTAGAACACCGCCGACTTCAAAGAATCGATACGGCTTCCTTACATTCGCGAATAGCCAATGTTAGCATTGGCGCAACTAAGATCTCGGATGGAAACTAGGCATGTCTGAAAACCGCATACGTATCGCTACCCGCAAGAGTCCGCTGGCCATGTGGCAAGCTGAATTTGTTAAAGCAGAATTAGAACGCGTTCACCCAGGTATTGTGGTGGAGCTATTGCCAATGAGCACTAAGGGCGATGTTATCTTAGACACGCCATTAGCGAAAGTTGGTGGTAAAGGCTTGTTTGTGAAAGAACTCGAAGTCGCTATGCTCGAAGACCAAGCCGATATCGCCGTACACTCGATGAAAGACGTGCCAGTGGATTTCCCCGAAGGCTTAGGGCTGGAAGTGATTTGTGAACGTGAAGATCCTCGCGATGCCTTTGTGTCTAACCTGTATAAGTCAATCAGTGAACTGCCACTTGGCGCCACAGTCGGCACCTCAAGCCTACGCCGTCAGTGCCAACTGCGCGCCTCACGCCCAGATCTGATTATCAAAGATCTGCGCGGCAACGTGGGTACTCGCCTCGCGAAACTCGATAACGGCGAATACGATGCGATTATCCTTGCTGCGGCAGGTTTAATTCGCCTGAAATTATCTGAACGTATTGCCAGCTTTATCTCTGCGGAAGAATCCTTACCCGCCAACGGTCAAGGCGCTGTCGGTATCGAGTGCCGCGCTAACGATGCACGCGTAAAAGCGCTTTTAGCTCCTTTAGAGCACTTAGAGACTCGCTACCGCGTGATTGCCGAGCGCGCCATGAATACTCGCCTCGAAGGTGGCTGCCAAGTACCTATTGGTGCCTTTGCCGAAATCCACGGTGATGAAATGACTCTGCGCGGCCTCGTGGGTAATCCCGATGGTAGCGAAATCATCGAAGGCGTGATCACAGGTCCAAAGACCGAAGCGACGCAACTCGGTGTTGCCCTTGCAGAAGAGCTGCTCAGCAAAGGCGCTAAAAGCATCCTCGACGCTGTTTACGCAAAAGCCTAAGACGATGAAAGTCTTACTGACGCGCCCCGAGGGGCGCAATCAGTCCATGGTCGATGCCTTAACTGAAAAGGGTATCGACCACTGCGTTACCCCACTCCTCTGTGTTGAGGCCACGCCTCCTCTGCCGCCTGACACTTCGCATCCCCTAGCCCATGTCGATATGGTTATCTGCATCAGCGCTAATGCGGTGAGCTTTGCTGATGCTGCGTTTAAAGTCGATACAGCCCAAGTTACTGGCTGGCCAAGCGTGCCTTATTTCGCCGTGGGTCATGCAACTTGGGAAGCGCTGCAAGAGAAGGGAATTGAGGCTCTCGAAGCACCGGATGATTGCCAGCAAACGGAAGGCTTGCTGACCTTGTCTGCGCTACAAGATATCCAAGGCAAACACATCACTATCATTCGAGGTGTCGGTGGTCGTGAAGCCCTCGCCGAGCAACTGAGTGCCAGAGGTGCGAAGGTACGCTATTGGGAAGTCTATCAACGCGCTTGCCCGCCGCTCGATGGCGCTGCGGTTAGCCAACACTGGCGTGACTTAGGGATAGATACTATCGTCGTAACGAGTGGTGAAGTACTGGATAATCTGATTAATCTAGTGCCAAAAGAGTTATTTGCATGGCTGCGCTCATGTCATATCATAGTCCCCAGTAACCGAGTAGAAGCTCAAGCTCATGCCTTTGGTATAA
>Ga0247725_1001057_pt1 | contig 15527 bp, 18 predicted proteins | sample OKSTACKMCFT3sol_FD_183021 | JGI IMG/M metagenome (GOLD analysis project Ga0247725, IMG submission 183021) | Subsurface sediment microbial communities from gas well in Oklahoma, United States - OK STACK MC-FT3-sol | ecosystem: Environmental > Terrestrial > Deep subsurface > Rock core/Sediment... | reverse complement strand
ATAACCCTGCAAGCGGTTTACTTTTATTAAATCAAATATCGTTCTTAGCAATACATTTTGTAATCTGAACCCAATTAATCTGAGTTAACAGTCTAACTCACTTTGTCCCGAAGTAAGCCACAAGGAGTATGATACTTTAATACTCGATTGTGGCACGGTTCGGACTAAGTTGTGGCAATTAGTATGAATCTTTATTTTTGGCCATATTTAATCTAGAACGATACGAGCTAGAGTTCTTGGCTGTTCAGTTTAGAACTTTATTCCTCTCCAACATCAACCCCGAGACATTCAATCATTCAATCGTGATCCCGAATGTCAAAGTCCAGCATTACACACTTAAATAAAATGAGGCAGTAACATGCAAACCGGCCAAAAATTTTTAGCGGTGTATCCTGCTTCATCCTTCGATGACGTTGATGGCAGTTTGGTGGAATTTCCCGAGAAACGGCGCCAATTAGAGGTGCTTCCAAAGCCAGAGAAAGTGCTGGTGGATGACGGTGAAATCTCCACGATTGAGTCCCTACCAGAACACCTTAAGTCGGAAGATTGGTATTTTGTTCGCAATTTAGACACGGGCCGTAGGCATTGGTTTACACCGCTTGGCTATAAGTTGACGTTACTTGAATAAATCATAGAGTCATCGATACCGATACTTGCCTTTAGGTGGAGTTTGAGCCGCAATCTCCGATTTTCTTTTCACACTTAGATGGTCATTACACTTGGGGCAGTAGTTGAGTAACGCACTGCCTTCAAAGTCCAACTGACAAAAAACGCAGCGATATATAGCGACTACGTTCAACCTGTCCATTTTGGCAATCTGCTCTTTAATCCGATCACGGGTAGTCTTGGTTTGTACCAGAACTTGTTGCTGTTGCTGCTCCTGAACAGCTGGAGCCTTAGCCTGTTGATGCTCAAACCACGCATTGCGCCTTGGATTGTAAATCCAATGCTTGCCCTTAATGGACGTTTCAAGCCATTCGCGCAGTAGTGTTTGAGCTGATTTTAGTTTGTAAAACTCATTAAATATCTTTGAGAAAGGAATTAAATCAAGCCCTAGTACCGCCGTGTGCTGATCTCTTGATAGATTGTTATATATCGGCGCGGGGCGACCAGGATGGCTAATGTATAGGCATAGCTTGCGGCCTGAGACCGTAAAGATTAAGTCAAACATAATATCCTGCTCATAACTATCAGGCGTTATGTCCTTGGGCTCCACCGTGATTGGCAAACTTTTGGTAATGACGTGCGTTTGGCCGTGATGGTCAATCTCGAGAGGTGGCAACAATAACAAGCCTGTCCCCTGTAGAAGCTGCTTCAGCATGTAGCGAACTGAGACATAAAACGAGTATTTGCAGGCCTCAATCTCTTCCTTACTCGCACCTTTGGAGTCATGGGCAAAGTGGAACGCATTAACGTCACCCTGCCGTGCGATTAAGGCAATACCGCATGATGGGCAAGTACAATCACAGGACTTACCCCGCGTTGCGTCCTCTGCATCTATATACAAGCCATCACTACGAAGGCCGAAGGGGATTAGGTTCATAAGGTAAGCTACTTACAAAGTTTTAAGCCTTCTTGAAGGATCGGTCCGATATTAACGCGGGATGCACCCATTTCATCCTGAACTTGTCGAAGAGTTTTATTTTCCTTTTTAGCTATTGCCTTTAGGTATTCCAATAAAGAACTATCCTCTTTCCAAATTGGCTCAATAGAATCATAACCCTTGCTTTGGGCAACACCGTTTACCGCATATTCTTTATCATTTGCGATAAAAATCACTGCCTGGTCGTAGCAGCCAAGTTCTCCGCTTTCGACAGTAAACGGCCAACTTTCCCCATAACTACTTTGATGAATTTCTTTAGCGTTTAAAGTTGGGCTTAATGCCAGTAATGAGAGAATAATCGCTTTCTTCACAGTTCCCATTCCTGTTTTAAATTGTTTAACCTACTAATATTACGCCAATAATTGTCAGGTTCACATAGAAATGGAGGTTGAATCTGACTACCGTCTTTCTGCCAACATCTTGGCCATCGCACTTTCCTTTGCCTTAATGTCTTTGCCGTACCGCAATACCATCATTGGGCTTTTCCAACGACCGTTCTCTTGGATTTGGGCTATCGAATAGCCTGCGGCAAGTAAGTCCTGTGCGGCGCCAATCCTGGCACTATGCCCTGACCAAGCAGAATGACGGTCGATTCCTAAACTCTCGAATGCCCACAGAAATACTCGGTCCACTGTACGGGTGGACATCGGCTTGGCTTGAACCGAGACTTTATTGCTCCGGCCAATCGGCTGAAACAAGTAGTCTTCCTTAGTCAGCCCAGCACCTTGGATGTACCTCTGAATCAATTTGAAGCCTAGCGGTGTAATGTTCACTACCTCTTCTTCACCCGAGTCATTGGTTTTGGTGTAAGGCACTGACAACACATAATCGCCTTCAAAAGTGGATTTGAGATGGCCTACTTTGATCCGAAGCAGCTCGGATTCACGAAGCAACGATTCATAGGCGATGTTCAGCAACGCCAAATTGCGCTTGTCTAATAACCTCTCACTCTCGCCATACGATTCTATGAGCATCTGCAGGTGATGAAGTCTAAAAGGCGTTGCCTGCTCTTGCGCTAAACCGCCTGACTCGAGCTTTACTATTCTGATTTCATTCTGCTTGTCTTGCACGGTCTTACTGCTCACAGGGGACAACAAACCACACTCCACATGGAAACTGTTAATCGCCCAAGCATATTGAGATAAGGTGGTGTACGACGATGCCTGGTAGTACTCAATGAATGTGGCCACTACCTCGGGGGTCGCAGGCAACGGGGTTAGGTTATTTGTAAGACACCAACTTTCAAACTTAGCCCACCGGCTCATTAGTGCTCGCCATGTATTAGCCCTGCGGGTACGGTGGCCATTATCAAGAAAGTGCTTGAGTTTTGCCTGTGTAATCTCCCGAATGCGGAGCTTGTCTGCATCGGTTAACTGAGCCAGAGGCTTTGACAATAGCGCCTGTAGCTCGTCAGTAGAGCGCTGATAACTGTCTTTTAACGAATCGTTAAGCGTTGACGGAGGTTCGCCATAGGACAGTGCAACGCTGTGATTATTCGTAGTTAATAAGCTCACCTAATGCCTCCCTGTCTGCTGAAAATGCGGGGTGTTCGTCCTTGTAAAAACTCAGTAATTCATCAATCGCAGCATCCACGGATTTTGCGCCAATCGTATCCTTGAAAAGAACTAGCTTGTCGTATTGGTTCTTGCTGATCACAGGTCGAGTCGTCTTTTGAACCCGCTCGATTTGAGAGATGCGCCGACGTACCAGCTTCCAACCTGAATCCGAGAAAATGGAATTAAGACAGACATTCAATGAATGCAGCGCGGTTTCCTGTGGTAACGGCTTGGATTTGGTGGGTTCGGTTTCTCGCATTAACTGACGGAATGTCACAGTGAGGGTCGGAGTGCCATTTAAGAACTGCGAAGTAAACCACTCGGTTTTCTCTATCTGGTTGTAAGTGTTACCGATCATGCGCGAGAGTAAATCACGTACTTGTGGGCTTGCAGCTTCACTTGCCGCTAACAGTCTTAATGTGCGTCCCTTGGGTCGCGAACTGACGTCAGAGGGGAGGGCGTGATACGTCCAAGCTGGGCCTAATGAGTCAGATTTGAGTGGGGAGGTAGTGTCATTCATTTTAGTATGGCGTCTCTACACTAATAATTATGTTTTTAGTATAGAGACACACACTAACTAAATCAAACAAGTTTAGTTAGATTTCTGAGCAGCCTACCCATTGAGGTAATACACCGTAAAGTAGATACGCATTCCATGCTTGACCACCTGCCAATGCATCACAGTCCAGCGCTTCAAGGCTGTCATGAGTCCATCCTCCTTGCGGCGCAGGTACTATAGTTATTTGTGTGCCATCTAAGTCCTGAATTTGGAGATCACATTCAACAAGTGCCCCTGTCAAAAAATCTGGTTCATTCGGGCTTGATGGGCGGGTGATGATGCCAGAGACGATTTTTGATAGCTGTTGGCTCACCACCTTCCAGACCAGTGGATTGCTTTGCAAGGCACTAACAATCTTATCCAGCATAGGGATGGCCCCTTGAAGAAGAGCTAATTCAACCGAGTTAATTGGTTCGAAGTCGCCAGACTTGATAGCCTCGATGTCCTCGACGTAGAAATTGGCACCATCCTCAATACCGTTACCTTGGCCAAGGTTAATGCCGTAGGTGAACACGATGGGGGCATGGTCGCTATCGGTCAGCACCTCGGCATTGACCATTACTGCGAGTTCCAGTTTAACCAGCGGGTTAGGCGTATCGACGTAAAAGCTGTATTCCTGATAGTAGCTATCCGCGTCGCCGTTGTCCTCTAGGAACGGCAGGGGAGCTAACAAACTGGTCGCTTGGTCAAGGTAAATACTTGGGCTAATTTGCATCTAATTTCTCTCAGTTATTAATGTAAGATCATCATTGCATAGGTTCAATTTCTGGCAAATTTTGAGTAAATTCTACAGGATTTTAATATTACAACCTTGCTTCAATCATGCCGTAACGGGCATTGCTTCACCGCTAAGGCCAAACCGTTTAATCCCCGCGCTAATGCTATACCTGCTCCATTGCTTCACGATGCTCAGATACCCCGTGCCTTGGTACAAATCAAAGGCGAGCGCGTGGTTGGGCAGCTTTTTCTCACTACAGGGCAAAATTAGCGTCGACTTCAACGAAACCAGCTCTTGCTGTAACGCATAGAATTGGCCTGCAACCGATTGAGTAGTCTCCAATAATTCCATTAAAAATCATTCCCAAAACGATTCATACCAAAGTCATGGTCAAAGTCGTGACCGCTATCGATGCCTGAATGAGTCAAGTCAGCTCCTAAAGGATTACCTGCCACATCCAAAGCGCCGTTCAGCGTAAGCAACCCTGTAGCTGGATTGATAAGATAATCATGGTAAGCGCCCGTTCTACGTTTCAAACCTGTATCATCACATACTTCGGGGTATTGATTAGCAACACATGGGATCTTACTTGGGATGAACTTAAGCGATGCTGCACGAGGAATTGCCGCTGGTAATGGGTTACCTTTGTTGAGCAAAACAATTAGGCCAGCGACGAACCCAAACACACCTATAACCAAATATGCAGCAAATATAGTCACCTCTAATAACTGAATTTCTTATCTGATTAAAGGATCTCACAAATGCAAAACGGCGCAAAAATTGAACTTTGCGCCGTCTGAATGGGAGGGATTAAGCCGCCATCAAAAGGTTTTGATAGTTATGCGTTAACGATAACGAATGGCCGAACATTTCAGTAACTTCCACGACCTGAGATGCTGGAGCCTCCATTTCAGCCGCCGCTTCTTCTGCGCTACGAACCCAGCCAAACAACTTGGGGTCACCTCAGAAAACGGAAAAAATCGTACGCTAAGACCCAGAGAGCGGACGTAGCGGTCGGAATTTCCCCACGCCTACTTTGGAGCTACTGCGCCAGAGGTAATCGCCGGTCAGGTTGATATGCTCCCAACCCAGCGGCGACAGGTACTGCAACAGCCCTTCATCGACACCATGGCCGTGGCCGCGCAAAGCATTCGCGGCGCGCTCCAGGTAGACCGTGTTCCACAGCACGATGGCCGCCGTCACCAGGTTGAGGCCACTGGCCCGGTAGCGCTGCTGCTCGAAACTGCGGTCGCGGATTTCGCCCAGCCGGTTGAAGAACACCGCCCTGGCCAGCGCATTGCGGGCTTCGCCCTTGTTCAATCCGGCATGCACACGACGGCGTAGTTCCACGCTTTGCAGCCAGTCCAAGATGAACAGCGTGCGCTCGATGCGCCCCAGCTCGCGCAGCGCAACGGCCAGGCCGTTCTGGCGCGGGTAGCTGCCGAGCTTGCGCAACATCAGCGAGGCCGTCACCGTGCCCTGTTTGATCGAGGTAGCCAGGCGCAGGATTTCATCCCAATGGGCACGAATAGCCTTGATGTTCAACTTGTCGCTGCTAATCGTCGGTCTGAGTGCGTCGTAACTGGCTTCACCCTTAGGGATGAACAGCTTGGTGTCGCCCAGGGCGCGGATGCGCGGCGCGAAGCGGAAGCCCAGCAGATGCATGAGGGCAAAGACATGATCGGTGAAGCCCGCCGTGTCGGTGTAGTGCTCCTCGATGCGCAGGTCGGACTCGTGGTACAGCAGGCCGTCGAGCACGTAGGTCGAGTCGCGCACGCCGACGTTCACGACCTTGGTGTGGAACGGCGCGTACTGGTCGGAGATGTGCGTGTAAAACGTCCGCCCTGGGCTGCTGCCATATTTCGGGTTGATGTGCCCGGTGCTCTCGGCCTTGCTGCCGGTGCGGAAGTTCTGGCCGTCCGACGATGACGTGGTGCCGTCACCCCAATGCTCGGCGAAGGGATGCCGGAACTGCGCGTTCACCAATTCGGCCAGCGCCGTCGAATAGGTTTCATCGCGGGTATGCCAGGCTTGTAGCCAGGCGAGCTTGGCATACGTTGTGCCGGGACAGGACTCGGCCATCTTGGTCAGGCCGAGATTGATCGCGTCGGCCAGTATGGTGGTCAGCAGCAGGTTCTTGTCCTTGGCCAGGTCGCCCGATTTCAGGTGCGTAAAGTGGCGGGTGAAGCCCGTCCATTCATCCACTTCCATAAGCAGTTCGGTGATCTTGATGTGCGGCAGGATCATCGCGGTCTGGTCGATCAGCGCCTGCGCGGTGTCAGGCACCGCCGCATCCAGAGGCGTGATCTTCAGGCCAGACTCGGTGATGATGGCGTCCGGCAGGTCGTTGGCCGCCGCCATGCGGTTGACGGTCGCAAGCTGTGTTTCTAGCAGCGTCAGCCGGTCATGCAGGTACTGGTCGCAGTTGGTGACCACAGCCAGCGGCAGTTCGCTGGCCAGCTTGAGGCTGGCGAATTTCACAGGCGGTACCAGGTAGTCCTCGAAATCCTTGAACTGGCGTGAGCCTTGCACCCAGATGTCGCCGGAGCGCAGCGCGTTCTTCAGTTCCGACAGTGCGCACAACTCGTAGTAGCGCCGGTCGATGCCGGCATCGGTCATCACCAGCTTCTGCCAGCGCGGCTTGATGAAGTCGGTCGGCGCATCGGCAGGCACCTTGCGTGCGTTGTCGCTGTTCATGCCGCGCAGCACCTCGATGGCGTCCAGCACATCCTTGGCAGCGGGCGCAGCCCGCAGCTTGAGCACGGCGAGGAATTCCGGCGCGTACCGGCGTAACGTGGCGTAGCTCTCGCCGATGCGGTGCAGGAAATCGAAGTCCTCGGGCTGCGCGAGCTTCTGCGCTTCGGTGACATTTTCGGCGAAAGCATCCCAGGATAGTACGCCCTCGATTGCGGCGAACGGATCGCGGCCCGCTTGCTTGGCCTCGATCAGCGCCTGACCGATGCGCCCAAACAGCCGCACCTTGGCGTTGATCGCCTTGCCGGATGCCTGGAACTGCTGCTGATGCTTGTTCTTGGCGGCGTTGAACAGCTTGCCCAGGATTCGATCATGCAGGTCGATGATTTCATCGGTGACGGTGGCCATACCCTCGATGGCGAGCGCGACCAGGGTGGCGTAGCGCCGCTGCGCCTCGAACTTGGCCAGGTCGGCGGGTGTCATCTGGCCACCCTCGCGGGCGATCTTGAGCAGGCGATTCTGGTGCACCGACCGCTCGACGCCGGAAGGCAGGTCGAGCGCCTGCCATGCCTTGAGGCGTTCGATGTGTTCGAGCATGTGCCGCGAATTGGGCTTGACGGGTGACTGGCGCAGCCAGGCCAGCCAGGTCGTTTTGCCGTTGTCCCGGCGTTTGAGCAGATCGTCAAGGCGGCGACGATGCGCGTCCGATAGCGGTTCGGACAAGGTTTCGTAGATTTGCCGGTTGGCGCGGGTGATCGCCTCGGCACAGACGCGCTCGACAACATCCAGCGTCGGCAAGATGACGTGTCGGTGCCGCAGGTCGTCGAGAACACTGTTGGCCAGCATGATGCCCTTGTCGGTTTGCAAGGCCAACTCGGTCGCGGCATGGACAGCCTGCCGATAGTGCGCCAGGCCGAACGGCTCCATGCCCAAATATGCACGCAGCTCAAGCAGATGCTCGCGCCGGGTTTCTTCCCTCTCTGCATACTGTGGCCAGCACGATGGATCGATGCGCAGTTGCCGTCCGATCCATTGCAGCAGGGGCATCGGCACCGCAGCGTCGGGCAGCAGGCCCTGACCGGGAAAGCGCAATAAGCATAATTGCACCGCGACACCCAGGCGGTTGGCGTCACCGCGCCGCTGGCGGATTAGTGACAGGTCGGGTTCGCTGAACGTGTAGAGCCGGATGAGTTCGTCTTGGGTATCGGGCAACGCCAAGAGACTGTCGCGCTCTGCGGCGGAGAGGATTGAACGGCGGGGCATGCAGTCTCCTTCTTCTCAAAAACGTAGGTTTGCGACAATCCCGCTCAACCCTCTGGCGCGGTACAGCAAATCAATGCGTTGCGATTCTCGAAAACAGTTCTTGAAACTTTATTCTTGAATTCTTATCATATCAACGCGTTTCGAGAAATAGGGATGTAGCCAACCGCTGCCCCAAGTGGCTTTGACGTGTTTACGAAAGGAGAAAGACTCATGGGTATTTTTGACAGACTTTTCGGTGGCCACCACGGTGGTGGTTACAGCGGTGGTGGGCATCACGGTGGTGGCGGTGGGTACGGAAGCGGCGGGCCTCCAGCGGGAGGCCTTGACCCAGGCCGGGTGCCAAAAGCTCTTTGAGGACAAATTAAGCGGCACGAGAGCCGAGCGCCCCGGCTTGGCCAAGGCGCTTGAAATGCTACGCAAGGGAGACACGCTGGTCGTCTGGAAGCTGGATCGCCTGGGCCGCAGCGTCAAGTAATTGGTCGATCTGGTCAGCGAGTTGCACAAGCAGAGCATCCAGTTCAAGAGTCTCACCGACGCCATCGACACCGGCACGCCGTCGGGACGGTTCTTCTTTCACGTCATGGCCAGCCTCGCCGAAATGGAGCGCGAGCTGACGGTGGAGCGGACCCGAGCAGGATTGGCGGTCGCCCGGCTGTCAGGCCGCAAGGGAGGGCGCAAACCGAAGATGACCAAAAGCAAGATTGAATCGGCCAAGAAGCTGCTCGCCAGCGGGATCGCTCCCAAGGACGTGGCCAAGAACCTCGGGGTCTCAATCCCGACGTTGTATCGCTGGGTGCCGGCTTCCGGTCACGCTGAACAAAAATGAACTCAGAAGAAGGACGAAAATGAGCACCGGTCACACCCATGCCCTACCCAGCGAGCGCAATGAAAAATCGCTCTGGATCGCCCTGGCGCTGACCGGGAGCTTCTTGCTGGCCGAAGTCGCCGCAGGCATCGTTTTCAACAGCCTGGCCCTGCTCTCAGATGCGGCGCACATGTTCACGGATGCAGCGGCGCTGGCCATCGCCTTGGCGGCTGTACGGGTGGCGAGACGGCCAGCCGATGCCAAGCGCACCTATGGCTACTACCGCTTCGAAATCCTTGCGGCCGCATTCAACGCCCTGTTGCTCTTCGGCGTCGCTGGCTACATCCTGTATGAGGGCTGGCAGCGTTTGCGCGAGCCAGCGCAGGTTCAGTCCAGCGGGATGCTGGTGGTAGCAGTGCTGGGTCTGATCGTCAACCTCATCAGCATGCGTATGCTTCAGGGCGGCAAGGACAAGAGCCTCAACGTCAAAGGCGCTTATCTGGAGGTCTGGAGCGACATGATTGGCTCCATCGGCGTGATCGGAGCTGCGCTGGTCATCCGATTCACCGGCTGGGTGTGGGTAGATGCGGTCGTCGCCGTGGCAATCGGGCTATGGGTGCTGCCACGAACTTGGCTGCTACTCAAGGAAAGCCTGAATGTCTTGCTGGAGGGAGTCCCAGACGGCATTGACATGGGAGCCTTGATGGCATCTGTTCAGGCCGTGCCAGGCGTGACAGGGCTGCATGACTTGCACGTATGGGCGCTCACGAGCGGCAAGGTCAGCATGACCGCTCATATCGTGTATGCGCCGGAAATAGGGCCCGACGAGTTGCTCAAAACCCTCAAGTTGTTGCTGGCTGACCGATTCAGCATCTTCCATACGACGCTGCAACTGGAGATTGTTGCCTGTGAACACAGCGTCGATGGGTGCAACTTCGTGGATCATCGCCACAAAGAACCGAGTTCTCAACCAGACCAAGCCGCAGCCCGGCAGGCGTGACTAATGGGACTCCTACTACCCGGCTAGCCAAACCGGTCTTAGCGTACGATTTTTTCCGTTTTCTGAGACGACCCCAACTTACCAGCCACTACATTTAACTTTAGCGCCAACTTAGGGTTCATCTTAATATGTAGGTTACCGTTAAGGTACGCACGAACTGAGAACAGTACCTCGCTAGAGCCGTTAGATTGTATGTATCTAAAGTCGTGGGCTTTGTTGCTGGCCCATTTGAACTCATAAGGTTTAGGTGTGCCGCGTGTATCGAAACCAAGATTGCCAGCGATGGTGACAAAATCGGTGATAAATTCGATTGCACGAACAGACAAACCGCACTGGTTGTAATAGCTGTTATAGTCGTAACCATTAACGATGCCGCCAACATTTTCCATTACACAACGGTAGTCGAGTTTAAAATGAGAGATTTGACCATTCATCACAAGCTCCCGATAACGCCATCTGTCGTATTTGAAGGTGCGTTGGTTACTGGAATAATTAACCACGTTTGCGGCTTGGCTCATAGATAGGTAGAAATCTTTGAACTGATCATCTTGAAGAGCATCAGCGTGTTTTATTGCCCATTGAGCTATCGCGTATGCGTTCTCAGCGGTGAAGTCGACGCTTACGTGCCTCTCTAACAGCTCTAATAACCCCTTACGATTAGATGAAGTCAGGCGAGAAGTCAGCGCATCAAATTTAGCGAACAACTCTTTCCAAAACAAACTTTTGAGACTCTTGATTTTGAGTTTGAGACTTTCCAGCACCGACGCCTTAGAAACTTCTAGTTCTCGCAGTAAATCAGGATCAATTTCTGAGAGTGCGCTATAGGTATCCATTAGCTTGGCCATCTGATGATCGTAAAGTGATTGCATAGCCTTTACCATGTCGGCACCAGGAACTAATTCATTTAGCTTTTGCTTAGTCGAGTCGGATGGCCCTCTGAATTTTGCAGAATAATCACTTTCAGCTAGTTCTAGGTCAAAGTTGGCGTCAAAGAACGCTTTGAAAGGGTCAACCTTGCATTGGCGATGATTTTTATAACCTAAATTCACACGAATAATGTCTACCCGTACCGAATGACGAGTTTCGCGATCACAATCATTTTGAAAATCGAATGTCCCAATGACCTCGGCTTCGGCTTCACGCATTGTAATCGCATTTTCGATATCTTGACTGTTAGACCAGCGCTTCGGCAATACCAGATAACACACTTCGGCATTAGCTTCGGAAATGACACGGGTAGCCCATTGCTCAAAGGCCGAATAAGGAGGGTTGCAGAAAATGACGCCAACGGGCTTATCAACAAGGGTTTGCTGATTAAAGTCAGTGCCAATAACCAGCACTTTTTTATCGAGCTGGCTGCAATGGACTAGGCTCTTTTCAATGGCGTACAGGTTGTAAAATGGTGGGCTCATTTCGCCGCGACGATCTTCAAGTGGCATGTTAAGGGCGCTTAAAACTCGGCCATCTCCGGCGCCAATATCAAGCAAGGATGACTCTCTGTTGTAAGACTCTAAGAACTTAGACTCAACCAAGTCGCGTCGAACTACATCAATGATATGCTCAGACGAAGGATACCACTCAAAATCCTGCTCTTCCGCCTTCAAGTGCCTTACACGTTGTGCGGTTGAAAAGTTTAACTCACATTGTTCGGCTAACATGACGGAATGAGACATTTGGAACACCCTCTTAAGTTTCGATGTTCAAACTATCTCACGCTTTAAAAATCACGCAAATTTTGACATTAATATAGCGTCACTATACTAAATATTTATGGTTTAGTGTTTTCCACGCACTAATCAATCATGAAAAATCACGGTTAACGCCTGACAAACATACAAGGTCCGAGTCAAATGGGGTTATACTCGGCAAAGCGAGCGCAAAATCATCCATCCCACCCATTTTGATATAGTGACACCACACTAATGCATCATGGCACCAACGCCACACAAACCCTTCAGCATTGTTTAGTATAATGACATCACACTAATATGGTTTTCGGCTGGTGGGTGCTCGTGTCTGATAACTGTAATTATCGGACGCGAGTAAAAACAGACGGGCAGGGGCAAGCATTGACTCCGCGGGTGTACTGGTATCGATTGCTGAGCTTCAGATCCCACATCATGAAACAGAGAGCGCTTATTGTCTTTTAGCTGTATTGAAAAGACGAATCTAATAAAAGAGTAATAAATCAGTGACGGATCAGAAAAATGCCTAATTATAAGGAACATCGTCAAGAACTATTAACCAATTTAACAATGTATAATCCGGCCCTGCAGAGTATCATTCGCTTTATGGAATTTTATTTTCAACATGGTATTTTGCTGCGCAAAATAGAACGCTCTGTTTATTTATTCTGATAAATAAAAGACTTTTCATCCTCACTGTTTAACAGGCTATGTGCACGGCTTAGGAGGAGTTATTTATGTACATATATGCTATGAGTATTGATTTTAAGGACTTCTACAATACATATGGTCCAATAACAACATGTATTATATTGGAGCGTTTATTAATAACATGAATTTTAATGTGTAATCAGTAGTCCTTCACTGCTAAAAGATTGCTTCGTGTTTAAGTTAACTTACGTGAATAAAGTAATAATAAAAATTTGTTCCAGTCACTGTAATATTCTTCAATAATGAGCTAGCTAATGATGATCGTTAGCTGCAATCCGGTATGATGTGATTAAGTTGGCTTACTCAAGCTCGATATACCAGAAATCTCTATAAGAGAAACTGTTGCACTTACTTCAGCTCAGATTAATGGACAGTATTTATTTTGATAAAGTAACAAAATCAAGTTTTTGAAACGGAATGATGATACGTTAAGATCTTGTATGTGAGTATTTTTTTTAAAAATGCTGCATTTACTTAAAACTTTGTACAGAGCCTGTACATATACCGTTCCAGCAAACAGTTTCAAGTAAACCAACAATACGGACAAATCCGCAATTGAGCACGGTCATGGGTGAACTGAATGTCGCCAGCGCTATGTTATTGATAGTAAAAACTTAGTCGGTGACTTTTCAAAGTGGAAAAGGTTAAAAAAACGTTATGGTTGAAAGTTGTCGCCTTGAGAAAGGAAAACCAATCGAGCTGGAGTATCGTTATTATATTAGTTCTGAGGCGTTAATTGCCGAACAAGCAGCGATAGTCGTTCGAGAACATTAGGGCATAGAATCGATGCGCTGGGTGCTTGATGTCAGTATGAGTGAGGATGTATGTCTGATACACAATGCTCACGGGGCGGAAAATCTATCATGCCTGCATCATATGAGCTTGAATATGTTAGGAGCAGAGCCGACGAAGATAAGCATTGTTAGAAAACAAAAGCGATGCATGATGAATCCATCGATGCTTAAAGTAGTATTAAAGACTGGATTTAGTAGCTCGGTTACAAATAAAATACTCATGCGGTGGCCCTGAGTCCTGTGCTCTCTGCAATATCCCTTGGGCATATCTACATAGTACAGAGCACATATCCCGCCCAGGTCTGCATCTCCCCAGTGTTATGTCAGGGTAAGGATTCATTGAATAGTTTAATAATTGTAAGTTGAATATCTTAATAGACCTAGGATTGTGACTTACATCATGGAATTTTATTCTAAAATTTGCTAACGTAGTCCATATGATTAAATTCAGTATAATAGCATGATTAAGATTTTGCTAAATTTAGCAGTTATATTGACATTAATAACACAGTTATTAGTGCCAAGTAATGCTATGTCTAGCGATATATGTGAATCAAGTATGCAATCTAACTCTATGTCACATTCAGTTATGATGGACAATGATTGTGATGACGATAACTATAACTGTTGTGCCGAAGATTCAAGTCACTGTATTAGCCATTGCCATGTAGTCGCTAATGAATTTGTTTTGTTATCGGGCTCAAATTTAATTAACAATCCATTCACAAGTTCTAAAGTTGACTCGACTTTATGGATATCAACTCCGGTTTCGCTTGGAAGTCAAAATCCCCCTCCAATTGCTTAATTCTTTATTTTAATTAATCACTTACTATTAATTTATAAAGATTTTTGTTGCTCGTTTACTTATGAGCATCATAAAGCTTCTGGAGTTTCTTATGAAAAAATTTATCGCAATTACACTTTTATCTTTAGCTAGCACAGTTTCAATGGCTGCTACTATTACATTACCTGATTATCTTATTTTTACTTCCGTTGATGGCCAGTCTGTGGCTAATAAGGGACAGATTGACATTGAACCTGGTCAGCATTTGCTTGAACTTCAGTTTTATGATGATTACTCAAGGGGAGCAGATGACACTAATTTTGTAAAATCTGATGCATTATATTGGAGTTTGAATTTAACTAAGAACGAAGATATTCAGGTTAGAGCTAAGGATATTTTCACTACAAAATCTGCTCGTAAATTTATCGACGCCCCTCAGATCACAATAGATTCTGTTAGCTTAAAAGGTGAATCAGTGAAGCTGGTTAACCATGAAGAATTAATGTCTATCATTATGAAACAACACGGCAAAATGATGAAACATTAATTGGATAAATAGGGCGCTATCATAGCGCCCTATTTATATCTAATATACTTCTTGAGCTGTGTGTAACACACAGAGTTATAGTAGAACTATCGTAGTTACTTACGTTGGTTTGGAGGTCGTATGAAAGTGACTCAACTCGCTAATAAATTGGGTGTATCCGCTGATACTGTGCGTTTTTATACTCGAATTGGATTACTCAATCCAAGCAAATCTCCCAATAATGGTTATAAAACATTCAACCATAAAGATATGGTGAGGATGCAATTTATTTTGAGTGCTCGAAATTTAGGATTTTCTGTTGAAGATATTAAAGTTATTTTTTCTAAGACTGATCTTGGGGATAGTGCATGTCAACTTGTACGCGAATTAATTAAAGTAAAGCTGCTTGAAACTGAGCAACAGTTCAACGAAATGGTGAAATTAAGAAGTAAGCTTTCTAAGGCGGTACAAGATTGGTCTCAAATGCCTGACAACATACCCACAATACCCACAGGAAACATGATTTTCCATTTAATAGAGAATACAAATCAAGAGGATATTGTTTCAGAAGAATTAGGAGTTCCCCATTATGTTGATAAAGCTTCAATGGAGATTAAGTGATGACTAAAACAGGCTATACTACAATACAACTCAATATCCTCGGCGCAGGTTGCGCGAGTTGTGTTGGCAAAATTGAAAAAGCGATTAACTGCGTGCAAGGCGTTGATTCGGCCGAAATGAACTTTGCCGACAGAACAGTACTTGTTTCGGGTAACGCATCTGCCGAGTTGATTATAAAAGCAGTAGAAAGCGCTGGTTATAATGCCAC
>Ga0247725_1001056_pt1 | contig 15528 bp, 15 predicted proteins | sample OKSTACKMCFT3sol_FD_183021 | JGI IMG/M metagenome (GOLD analysis project Ga0247725, IMG submission 183021) | Subsurface sediment microbial communities from gas well in Oklahoma, United States - OK STACK MC-FT3-sol | ecosystem: Environmental > Terrestrial > Deep subsurface > Rock core/Sediment... | reverse complement strand
GCCGCGGGCGGCCTGCCGGTCAAGGACCGCAAGAAGGTCATCCTCTACGGCCTGGGCGCCGCGGTCGTGCTGCGGATCAGCTTCGCCCTGATCACCACCTGGCTGCTGGGCGTCATTGGCCTCCTGCTGGCCGGCGGCTTCCTGCTGCTGTGGGTCTGCTGGAAGATGTGGCGCGAACTGCGCGAACAGGCCTCGCACGACCAGGCCGACGCCGTCGCCATGGTCGATTCCGATCCCAACACCGAGCCGCGCGCCCGCCCCGCGAAGTCCTTCAAGCAAGCCTTCATCCAAGTGCTGATCGCGGACGTCTCGATGTCGCTGGATAACGTGCTGGCCGTGGCCGGCGCGGCCCGCGAGCACCCGGCCATCCTGGTCTTCGGCCTGCTGCTGTCGATTATCCTGATGGGCCTGGCCGCCAGCGCCATCGCCAACCTGCTGCACAAGCACCGCTGGATCGGCTTCGTGGGCCTGGCCATCGTGCTCTACGTCGCCCTGCACATGATCTGGGAAGGCCACCGCAGCGTGGTGATGGACCTCAACGAGACCGGCGCCTACAACGCCGCCGTCCCCGCGCCCCTCGACATCAGTCCCGAGGACGTGGCGCAGCACAACCGGCATAGGTAGCCGCCTCAGTGGCCGGGCAGCGGCGGCATGTCGAGCCGCCGAAGGTCCGCCATCTGGGCGTAGAGCCGCAGAATCGCGTGATGCCGCGCGGTGTCGCCTTTCTCCTCCACCGCCTCATGCAGGCGCATCAGAGCCAGGCGCAGTCGGGCGTTCGCCGCGTCCAGCGCCGCCAGCGACAGATCGTCCGTCCCGGCGAGCGCTTCGACCTCATAGTCGGCGGCCGCCTCGCCCAGCAGCGCCGCGATCGACGCGTTCTCGGTCATCCTGGCGGCGACGCCGCGTTCCGCCTCCTGGGCGGCCAGCAGCGATAGCAGCGCCACCACCGCCACCTTGCCAGCCATGAACTCGCCCTGCTGCTCGGGCGGCGGCGGGTCGATCATGCACATGAAGTTGCCGACCAGGATGTCGGGCAGGCTGGGCGTCATGACAGGTTCTCCCACCGCATCAGGGCCGCGGCCAGGATCTCGTCGTGACGGCGGGCGGTGTACCAGCCCGAGATCGCCAGCACCGGGTCCTTGAAGCCGCCGTCGCGGTATTCCTTGGCCGCCGAGGTCCAGATCGCCTGGCCCTTGACGGCGTTGAACAGGCTCCACCAGGCCAGGGCCGTCTCGTCGATCGCGAGGCCGCTGGCTTTCTTCCAGATCGCCAGCGCCTCCTCGCGCGGCAGCATGCCCGCGACCTTGTCCGCCTCGAAGTGGCCCCACAGCGGATCGATCGCCCAGCCGAGATCCTCCAGCGGATCGCCCAGATGGACCATCTCCCAGTCGAGGATCGCCAGGATCTTCCCCGCGCCGTCATGCAGGAAGTTGCCGGTCCGGTAGTCGCCATGGACGACGCGGATGGCCTGGGCCGGCGGCGGCGGGCGGCGACGCAGGGCGCGGATCGCGGCCCAGACGATCGGCTGGGGGTGTTGCTGGTCGGCCTCGATCACCCCCGCCCAATGGTCCAGCGCGATCTTCCAGCAGGCGTCCGGCGCGGGGGCCTCGGCGGCCCTGGCCAGCGGCAGGCTGCTGGGATCGGCGGCGGCGATGGTCCCCAGGATCGAGAAGAACTGCTCGCCGATGGCCCGGGCGTGGTCGCCGTACGGGACGATCGTGAACGGCGAGGCGGCCGTTCCGCCCTCGACCCGCTCCATGATGAAGAACGGTCGCTCCAGCTCCGCGCCCTCGGCCTCCATGGCCACCGGACGCGGCACGGGCAGACGGTCGTGGAAGCTCTCGAACGCCAGATATTCCTGGTTGCGATCGGTCTCGATCAGGCTGCCCGGCGGATCGCGGCGCAGGATCAGCGGCCGCTCGCCCTTCGCCGTCCGGGCGCTGAACCGATAGGTCTCGCGACTGGCCCCGCCGGGAATGCGCGAGAGGTCGACGACCGTGACGGCCTCGCCCCACACGCGCGACAGATACGCCTCAAGGCGTTCGGCCAGGCTCATGGGGCCATGTCCAGGATCGAGGCGAAGCCGGACGGCGCGTGCGGGCCGATCGCCAGCTGCTCGAAGACCCCCCGCCCCTTCCGCGTCCGGCCCGCGCCATCGACATAGGTCACGTCGCTGAGGGCCTGGACGTGCAGGTGCTGGGGGACCGCGCGATCGAGGTCCGCCGTGACGAAGTCCTCGCGCTCGACCTTCAGCTTGCCCTGGTTCAGCCCGTGCCCCCACGTCGGGTGGGTATAGCCCAGCCCCAGCATGAAGAACTCGCGCTTGGGCTCGACCGTCATCTTGCCGTCGGCGCCGAAATCCAGCGTTGCGGCGCGGGCGTGGCGCGTACCGTTCTTCCACTGGATCGCGTAAGAGGCCTCGGCGAAGCCGCCGAACTCAAGCTCGCGGCCGCCGTCCTCCAGCCACAGGGCGCGCCGGTTCCAGGCGCGGCCCAGCTCGTCGTCATTGGTGTGGAAGAAGAGCCCGCCGTCCTCGAAATTGCAGGGGGCCCATAGCCAGAAGAACTGCGGGAGGACCGGCGGCGCCAGATCCTGCGAGTCTCGCGCGCCGACCGGGCGCACGCCCCAAGAGCGGTCGCGCGTGCCGACGAAGCCCTCGAGGCTGGCGCGCACGCCGTCGACCTCGATCCAGCCGGAATAGCGACCGTTTTGGGTCAGGCGGGTATAGTCCATGAAGGCGCGCGGGCCGTTGCGGCGGACAAAACGCGGCTCCTCGATCGGAAAGGCGCGGCCCTCGAAGACGATCTCGGCGGCGATCCCCTGCTCGGGCGCGGTCACCGTCAGCTTGAGGCGTCTCAGCGGCTCGATCACGGTGATGGTGATGGGCCCCACCGTAAGATTCATCCGCTCCATCTCAAGCCAGCGGCTGGCGTGCAGATTGACCTGCTTGCCGTCCTTCATCACGCAGAAGGCGGCGTCGGCGATGTTGAGATGCGGATAGACGCCGAAGGCCGCGGCGAAGAACAGGTCGTCGCCGCCAGCGGGATCCGAGGCCGCGTAGCCGTTGAAGAAGTAGCGGTCGTAGAAGTTCCGATCCGTGCCGGCGTAGGCCACCGGCTCGGGCGTCTGATGGATCGGGTAATCGTCGCCCCAGGTGAGCGCCATGCCGTCCTCCCCTAGATCGCGCCGGGTCTCTGACGGACCGGCTTTACGTCCAGATGAACAACGTTAAGGTCGCGCCCGACGATTGCAACGTTTCCGGAGCGTCAAGGCGATGAGCGGGTGGACACCCAGGACCTGGACGGGTCTGGCGGCGGTGAGCGGACTGCTGGCGGTGGGCTTTGGCGCCTTCGCGGCCCACGGCGTTCACGATCCCAAGGCGGTCGCATGGCTTCACACGGGATCGCAATATCAGATGAGCCACGCCCTGGCGGTCTTCGCGGCGTTTGGCCTGCACCGGGCGGGCGCGCGGGGCATGGGCCTGGTCGCGGGCCTCTTCCTGTTCGGGACCCTGGTCTTCGCCGGCTCGCTCTACGCCATGGCCCTGGGCGCGCCGCGGATCCTGGGCGCGATCACGCCGATCGGCGGGCTGTCGTTCATGATCGGCTGGGCGCTGCTGGCCTGGCGCGGCTGCACCCTGCGCGATCAGGCCTGAACCTTCCGCCCGCCCGGCAGGGCCAGGAAGAAGATCGCCAGCGACGAACCGACCAGGCAGGCGAACATCACGGCGGCCACCGGGCGCGGCGTACCGTCATGCAGCAGGCCGCCGACCCAAGAGGCCAAGGCCCCGGCCCCGAACGAGGCCGAGCCCATCAGGGCCGAGATCGAACCGGCGCGGCGGGGATCGACGCTCAGCGCGCCGGCCATGGTGTTGCCGCCCATCAGGCCATAGACCGACAGCGCCGCGAACAGCAGCGGCAGCACCGTCCACTGGCCGCCCCAGCCGGTCCAGGCGGCCAGGGTCAGCAGCAAGGCCGCCACGATCGAGGCGATGCTGGCCTTGCGCAGCACCTGGTCGGGCGTCGAGCGCCGCAGCAGCCAGCGATTGACCTGACTGGCCCCGATGATGCCCACGGCGTTCAGCGCGAAGATCAGGTTGAAGGCCATCGGCGTGTGGCCGTAGGTCCCCATCACCAGGTCCGGCGCGGTCGAGATGTAGGTGAACAGCACCGCCCCGTTCAAGGCCCCGGCCAGGGCGTAGCCCACCAGCCGCTTCATGCCGAACAGCGCGACATAGGCGCGGAGCGGGTGCTCGGCGCGGGCGTGGGCCGCGGTCTCGGCCGAGCGCGATTCCGGCAGGCCAAGCAGCACCCAGCCGCCGATGATCACCGCGAAGCCGACCAGGGTCCAGAAGACGCCGCGCCAGCCGGCGACCAGCTGGACCACGCCCCCCAACTGCGGCGCCAGCACCGGCGCCAGACCCATGATCAGCATCATCAGCGACAAGACCCGGGCGGTGTCGGTCTGGCTGAAGCGGTCGCGGACCACCGCCCGGGCGACCACCGCCCCGGCGCAACCGCCCAGGGCCTGGACGAAGCGCGCCGCGATCAAGGTCTCGATATTGGGCGCCAGCGCGCAGACCGCCGAGGCCACGAAGAAAACCGCGATTCCGATCAGCAGCGGCGGGCGACGCCCCAGCCGATCCGAGGCGGGTCCGTAGATGAACTGGCCGATCGCCATGCCCGCGAAGAAGGCGGCGAGCGTCGCCTGGGTCTGCTCTGGTCCGGCATGCAAGGCGCGCCCGATCGACGGCAGGCTGGACAGATACATGTCGATCGACATCGGCGCGAAGGCCGTCAGCGCGCCGAGCAGCAGGACAAGTCGCCAAGGAACAGCGGCGGGCGGCGGGGGCGCATCAGTCATCGACGCTTTTTACGCGTGTTCGCGAGCGATGAAATACTCAATGGCGAATTCCCCCTCACGGCTTGCGCGCTTCTGACCGGCGCTTCAAGGTGAACACCAATCACATAAAGACGCCAAGGGAGACGCTGATCATGACACCCCTGCCCGCGCCCCAATTCGCCGACATCAACGGCGTCCGCCTGGCCTATTACGAGGCGGGACCGCGCGTCGGCGTTCCGATCGTCTTCTGCCACGGCTTTCCGGAACTGGCCTTCTCCTGGCGCCACCAGATCGCGGCCCTGGCCGCGGCGGGCCGCTGGGTGATCGCGCCCGACCAGCGCGGCTATGGCCTGACGGCTGGTCCCGAGGCGGTCGAGGCCTATGACATGGAGCACCTGACGGGCGATCTGGTCGGCCTGCTGGACCATCTCGGCGCGGAGAAGGCGATCTTCGTCGGGCACGACTGGGGCGGCATCGTCGTCTGGGCCATGCCGCTGCTGCATCCCGACCGTGTCGCCGGGGTCGTGGGCCTGAACACCCCTTTCATCCCGCGCCTTCCGTTCGACCCGATCGAGATGTTCCGCAACGCCTATGGCGAGGACATGTACATCGTCCACTTCCAGAAACCGGGCGTGGCCGACGCCCAGCTGGGCGCGGACGTCGAAAAGACCCTGCGCTTCTTCATGCGCCGGCCCAAGGGCGCGCAGGAGGACTTCGCCTCGCGCCCGCCCGAGCGGCGGAGCCTGGCCCTGCAGGATGGCCTGGCGCACTACGACCCGGCGAGCGACGATAACCAGTTCCTGTCGCCGGACGAGCTCGCGGTCTTCGTCGAGGCGTTCAAGCGCACCGGCTTCACCGGCGGCATCAACTGGTACCGCAACTTCAGCCGCAACTGGCGCATGGCCGAGGGACTGCCGAACCGGATCGACGGGATACCCTGTCTGATGCTGATGGCCGAGCACGACGTCGTGCTGCCGCCCTCGATGGCCGACCGGATGGGCGACCAGATCGGCGACTTGGAGAAGGTGCTGATCGAGGGCAGCGGACACTGGACGCAGCAGGAAAAGCCCGCCGAGGTCAACGCCGCCCTGCTGGACTGGCTGGACCGGAAGTTTCCGCTGAGGAGCTGAGGTGGTTTGGCGCCCCGAGCGCCAATCCAATTCTCCGTCATTCCCGCCCCAAAATGGCGAGGACCGTCACAGACAAGCCGCTCGCCGGTTCCGAGAGCGGACATGGCGATCGTTCGTCCAGGGGGGCTGACGTTACCCCGCACGTATTGTAGAGCTTTCTTTATAGTTGTGATTGGCATTTTTAATGCTGTGGTTGCACTATCTCAACTAGGGGATGTGCATGCCTTACCTCAGCGCGCCCGGCGGCGGCGGTGACTCGGTCGAAGTGGACTCGCTCACTATTACGGCAGCGATCAGTACCGGATTCGGAGCTGGCGGCGGCGGATCCAACAACCCGATGCAGGGTTGGCACATCGAGCGGCATCCATCTGACCCTGGCGCCCCCTTCGTCGATATCTCGTTCAAACCCGACCCTCAAAATTGCAACGAAGCGCGCTTCTTGCTTGGTCAGGCAAAGCAAAAACAAACTGAATTCAACACGCTGAAGAATGTTTTCGACAACGACCACGCCGATATTGCTCAGAAGATCGCAGAGAAAACGATTGGCCTAGGGGCCTTGCTGGGTATCGGAGCCTCAATGGCTGCAATCTGGAATAAGGTGAAGGAAGTCCGCGCCGCAATCATGGCCGAACTTGGTATGGCGGGCTCTGCGGCGGTTGCGATTGGCGCACTGTCGGTCGGGATTGTATTGTATATTGATCGTGACCGCTAGGATGCGGTCGTTGCTCAGGCGCAAGCAGAAAAGATCGTCTCTGCGGATCAGGCTCAGCTTAGGCGGGGTGAATAGGATGTCGCTTAGCTTCAGAAAATACCCGCTGGCATGGGCCAACATCGCATTCATTCTCATCGGCTACGTGGTTTTCTACGCCATTTCCGTAGCAATGAAGCGTAGCCTTGAGGTTGTGGATCTTGTGAATATTTGGCCTGTCCACTTGGTTCTATTCTTCAACATTGCGGTTGTCGCTGGCGTCATCAAGGTAGGGAAGCGGCCGTGAGACATGTCTGATGCGGCTGCGCTGTAAGGCGTGCAGCTGCGTTGGATTGCGATTTGGCCCCTAACTTCCAAATTGTCGTCACGCCTGTTCTTTGGCGTAGAGCTCGTCGATTGCGCGCTTGATGAGTTCGGAGTTTTTGAGCTTGAGCCACGCTTTGAGCAAGGCGAAGGTGGCGACGTCCTCCTTTTCGAAATAGCCGCCGGCGGAACAACAGTACGCATCTGGTTGGTGGCCGTAGCGACCTAGGCCCGGTTAACGGACGTCATCAAGTTCTGCTCAGGGTCGCAAGCGCCCTTCGCGCGTCGACGCTATTCTCAGACGTTCAAATCGCCGTCGCGAGCCAACGTCCTTCTCGATAGGCGCCTGCCCTTCGGCGGAAATGACGGCGCTTAGGGGATGAACCGTGCGTCCCCGCCTAGCTGGCGTTCAGCAGCAGCTCGGCCCGACGGCGCATGGCGGCGGCCAGCTGCAGCATGGCCAGGGCGGTGACCTCATCGCGCTCGGCCGCGCGGATCGAATAGACATTGGCCATGGCGAACAACGCTTCGACCCGATCGACGCCCTCGGCGCCGAACATCTGCCCGATCTGACGGTCAAGCTCCGCCAACTGCCGAGGGTTAAGCATCTCCAGCAGTTCTTCGTCGGTGTAGTCTTCAGGGGCCGGCTGAATCATGGCCCCAGAATACAGCAGCTGTGGAAAGGCGCGAGCCCGCGCGATCCTCCGTTCACAGGCGAACGAAAACCACGTTAGGGTTAGCGGATGGATCGTCATGCTTCCGCCACCGCCATGAGCTCTGTGGGTCGTCGCGGCCTGTTCCGCGAAGTCGAGCCGTTCTCGTTCGGCTGGATGCCGACCGGCGGCCCGCACGAGATCTATTACGAGGAATGCGGCAATCCGCGCGGCAAGCCCTGCGTGATCCTGCACGGCGGCCCGGGCGGCGCGGTCAATCCGACCATGCGGCGGTTCTTCGACCCGTCCAAATGGCGCATGGCGCTGTTCGACCAACGCGGCTGCGGCCGGTCGCGCCCGAACGCCAGCCTCGACGACAACACCACCTGGAGCCTGATCGCCGACATCGAGCGCCTGCGCGAGCACCTGGGCGTCGAGAAGTGGACCGTGTTCGGGGGCTCGTGGGGATCGACCCTGGCCTTGGCCTACGCCATCACCCATCCGGATCGAGTCGATGGTCTCGTCCTGCGCGGCATCTTCCTGCTGACGGAGAAGGAGCTGCACTGGTTTTATCAGGATGGCGCCTCGATGCTGTTTCCGGACGCCTGGGAGCGGTTCCTGGCTCCCATTCCGGAGGAAGAGCGCGGAGACCTGATGGCGGCCTATCATCGCCGCCTCACCTCGACCGATCGTCGCGTCCAGGCGCAGGCCGCCGCGGCCTGGAGCCAGTGGGAGGGCGATACGATCTCGCTGCGCGGCCCCGAGGCGCGCCCGCCCAAGTTCAACGAAGAAGACTTCGCGATCGCCTTCGCGCGGATCGAATGCCACTTCTTCACGAACAAGGGCTTCTTCGACGAGGACGGCTGGATCCTGAAGAACATCGACAGGATCCGCCACATCCCCGGCTGGATCGTCCAGGGCCGTTTCGACGTGGTCACGCCGCTGGAAAGCGCCTGGAAGCTGCACAGGGCCTGGCCCGAGGCGCGCTTCGACATCATCTGGGACGCCGGCCACGCCTCGACGGAGCCTGGCGTCATCGACGGTCTGGTCCGGGCGACGGACGCGGCGCTGACGGTCTAGCAGATTCATCCGACCTCCCCGGCGAATGCCGGGGAGGTCGGCCTATAAGGATTTAGACCAGCGAGCCCTTGCCGCTGGTCACCTCGGTGTAGCGGTGCACGCGCACGGCCTGAACCAGGCCAAAGCCGATCATGACCGTGCCCATGACGGTGCCGCCGTACGACAGCATCGGCATCGGCACGCCGACGACGGGGGCCATGCCCATGACCATCGCCCCGTTGATCAGCACGTAGAGCGAGAAGGTCGCCGTCACGCCCGCCGCGGCCAGTCGGCCGAAGTGGCTATGGCTGATCGAAGCGATCCGCAGCGCCATGAAGATGGCCGCGCCATACAAGAAGAGCACGCCAAAGCAGCCCACGAAGCCGAACTCCTCGGCCAGGGTGGCGAAGATGAAGTCGGTCTGTTTCTCGGGCAGGAAGTTCAGCTGGCTCTGCGAGCCCAGGCCAAAGCCCTTGCCCAGGAGGCCTCCGGAGCCCAGGGCGATCTTGGACTGCAGGATGTGATAGCCGTCGCCGGACGGGTCCTGCTCCGGGTTCAGGAAGGTCAGGATTCGATTGCGCTGGTAGTCGTGCAGCCCGAACATGATGAAGGGCGGGATCGCCACGAGCGCGGCGCCCGCGCCGGCCGCCATCACCCGCCAGTCCAGGCCCGCCAGCACCATGATCGCGCCGCCGGTGGCGGCCAGCAGGATGCCGGTGCCCAGGTCAGGCTGCTTGGCGACCAGCAGGAACGGGACGACGATCATCGCGGCCGGGATGAGAAGACGCCAAGATAGCCGGGCGCTGTCGGCCGAGAGGCCGTGGTAGTATCGGGCCAGCGCTAGAACGAGGCCGATCTTCATCACCTCGGAGGGCTGGAAGCGCACCGGCCCCAGCTGCAGCCAACGCTGGGCGCCCAGCGAGATGTCGCCGACCAGATCCACCGCCACCAGCAAGACCAGGCCCACGGCGTAGACCGGATAGGCTATCGCGAACCACCAGCGCAGGTCGCACATGGCCAGAATGATCATGACGACGAAATAGACGCCAAAGCGCAGCAGATGCTTGTCGGCCCAGGGCTCCCAGGAGGCGCCGGCGATCGAGAACAGCATCAGGCTGCCGACGCCGGCGATCAGGGCCAGCACCAGGCAGAAGGTCCAGTCGACCTCCATGAACTTGATGATCGGCCGGTCGCGTTCGCCGGGCCGGGTCAGGCCGCCGCTCAGGGTCATCGTGGCGCTCCCTGCGGAGGGGTTGGGGTCGTGGCGGCGGTCGCGTCGGGTGCGGGCGGCGGCGGCGTCTCGACGGGATCGTCGGGGGCGGCGCCCTCCATCACGTCGTCGGGCGCCACCTCGGGCAGCGGCGCGGGCCGCTCGATGCGTGCGCGGATCTCCGGATCCTTCAGCAGCGCCACACGCATCACTTCGCGGGCCCGCGGCGCCCCCGCCACGGCGCCGCCAAGGCCGCCATGCTCTACGATAACCGCCACGGCGTAGCGCGGATCGTCATACGGAGCGAAGGCCACGAACAGGTTGTGGTCCTTCAGCCGCCAGGTCGTCGCATAGCCCTTGCGGTTCTTGACGCCGTCATAGCTGCGGACCTGGGCGGTGCCGGTCTTGCCGGCCATCTGCACGTCGCCAAGCCCCAGCTGGCTCTGCCTGTAGGCGGTGCCGCGCACGTCGTTGGCCACCGCAGCCATGCCGCCCCGGACATAGGCCAGGTGCTCGGCCGAGAACGGCAGATCCGGCACTTCCGCGCCGCTGGGCTGCTCGACGCCGCCGACCGATTTGATCAGGCGCGGCACCAGGGCCTTCTTGGCGTTGGCCAGGCGCGAGGTCATCACCGCCAGCTGCAGGGCGTTGACCGTCAGGGCCCCCTGCCCGATCCCGTAGCTGGGCGTCTCGCCCGGAAACCAGATCTGGTTGGCCGGATTCTTCTTGAAGGCCCGCTTCTTCCACGCCCGGTCGGGCACGTTGCCCTTCTTCTGGCCGGGGATGCCGATGTCGAACAGCTGGCCAAAGCCCATCGCCCGCGCGGCGTTGGCGATAGCGTCGGGACCGATCTTCAAGGACGTCTGGTAGAAATAGATGTCGCACGAGTTCTTGATCGCGTCGTGCATGTTCTGCGAGCCGTGACCGCGCGGCTCCCAGCACCGCCAGGTGCGGCCGCCATAGTACCAGCTACCAGGGCAATTGATCCGAATCTCGGGATCGATCCCGGCCGTCAGCGCGGCCAGGCCCACGGTCGGCTTGAAGGTCGAGCCAGGCGGGAACAGGCCGGTCATCGACTTGTCCAGCAAGGGCTTGCGCTCGTACTCGGCCAGGGCCTTGTACTCGGCGCCGGACAGGCCCTTGACGAAGCGGTTGGCGTCGAAGCTGGGCGCCGAGACCATGGCCAGCAGATCGCCGTTGCGGACGTCCATCACGACGATCGCGCCGCTCTCGTCGCCCATCACCTCCAGCGCGCGGTTCTGGATGTCGGCGTCGAGCGTGAGCCGGATTTCCTTGCCCGGCGTCGGAGGGATGTCGCCCTCCGGATCCAGCCGGACCACTCGGCCCTGGGCGTCGACCTCGGTCTTGGTGGCGCCGGCGCGGCCGCGTAGCTGTCGGTCGAAGGCCTTTTCGACCCCCTGCTTGCCGATCCGGAAGCCCGGGTGATGCAGCAGTTCCTGGTCCTGGGTCGCGTCGCCCTCGGCGGCCTTGAGGTCGCGGTCCGAGACCTTGGCGACATAGCCGATCACGTGGGCGAAGGCGCCGCCGAACGGATAGACCCGCACCTCGCCCATGTCGGCGGTGACGTTGGGCAGCTCCGGGGCGCGGATGTTCACGCGGGAGAACTCCTCCCACGACAGGTCCTCCATCACCACGACCGGCGCCCGGCGCGGGGCGCGATCCAGCTCCTTGAGCACGCGGGCGCGGCGCGAGCCGTCGATCGGCACCAGCTTGGACAGGTCGTCCATGACGGCCTCGGCGTCGAGATCCTTGTCCTTGTTGATCATCAGCCGGAAATTCGGCCGGTTGGACGCCAGCGAGACGCCGTTGCGGTCCAGGATCAGGCCGCGCGGCGGCGGCACCAGGCGGTAGTTGAACTGGTTGCCCGCCGAAAGCTTCTGGTAGCGCTGGGCCTCGACCAGCTGCAGCTGCGCCAGCCGGCCGCCCAGAGCCAGCAGGCCCGCGCCGGTCAGACCGCCCAGCAGGAACGCCCGCCGGTGAAAGACGCCCTGGCGCTCGTTGACCTCGGAGAAGAAGATTGAGGGCTCGCTCATGACCTCACCGGAACCGCACGTCGGCGTCCTCGAAGCGATCGATCAGGTGATAGGCGAACGGGAACAGCACCGTCGTGGCCAGGAACTGCCAGAACACGGCCAGAAGGCTGGGCATGGCCAGGCTGTCGAGCATGGTGAAAAGGTAGCCGGCCGCCATGCTGAGCGCGGTGATGGCCGCGAACCAGCCCCACAGGATCGGCTGGCTCTGCCCCGTCATCATGTTGCGGAACAGCAGCACGACCGCATAGCCCAGCAGCAGGGACAGGCCCCACAGCCCCGTCGGCCCGCCCCAGAAGACGTCGAGGAACAGGCCCAGAAGCAGGATCGCGAACGGCGCCAGGATCGAGGGACGGATCAGGGCCCAGGCGAAAGCTGGGACCATGGCGAAGACCGGCTCGGGCAGTTGCAGGCCCCACACGCGCAGCGGCGCGGATAACAGCACTGTCGCGCCGATGCAGGCGACCATCGGGACGCCCAGCCAGACCGTTGGGTTGAGAGGCCGCGCGCCGCTCATCGCGGCGGTTCCGTGGGCGTGGCCGGCTTGGCCGCTGCGGGCTTCGCGGAAGCGGTCTGAGCCGGCGCAGGCTTCACGGAGGGCGTGGGCGCGGTCGCGACGGGCTTCGGCGCGGTGGTCGTGGCCGCTGGCGGCGGCGCCTGAGGCGGCGGGGTCGGGTTCGACAGGATCGAGGCTTGCGGATCCTCTGTCGTCACCGGCGGCAGGCTGTGGGTCTCCAGCTGCTTCTGGTCGGCCAGCTGGGCGAAGTCCTTGAACAGCAGGATGCGGACGTAGTCGATCGACGACTGGTCGGCGAACAGCACCACGCGCCAGCGGCCATCCAGGCCCTTCACGGCCGCGCCGACCGGCAGGCCCCGCGGCACGACGCCGCCGTCGCCCGAGGTCACCACCCGGTCGCCCTGCTGGATCGGATCGACGCCGCGCAGGTAGTCGAGCTTGGGATTGGGGCCGCCGTCGCCGGTCAGGATGGCGCGGGCGTTGGTGCGGTCGATCATCACCGGCGTGCGCGAGGCGATGTCGGTCAGCAGCAGCACCCGGCTGGCGCCCTTGGCCACGCCGACCACGCGACCGACCAGCCCACGCTCGTTCAGCACCGGATTGCCGACCTCGACGCCGCGCTCGGAGCCGGCGTCGGCCAGGCGGGTGTTGGCGAAGGGGCCCCGGCTGTCGCTGACGACGCGCGCGGCGGTCATCGGGATCGGCGGATCGGTGCGCAGGCCCAGCAGCGAGCGGAAGCGATCGTTCTGGTCTTGCAGCGCCAGCGCCCGATCCCGCCACTGCCGCATCTCGGCCATCTCGGCCTTCAGACGACGGTTCTCCGAGGCCGTGAAGAAGTAGCTGCGGACATAGTCGACGCCGAGGCCCGTCCAGCGGCCCGGCGCGGCGATGGCGCCGCTGACCGGCTTGGCCACGGTGTCCATCGTCTGGCGGGTGACGCCGTACGCCTGTTCCTGGAGGGTCTCGCGCCGGTCGGCCAGCAGGAAGGCCACGGCGATGACGGCCGCCACCACCAGGGCCACGGCGGCCGTCCAGGTAAGCGGCACTTTCAGGTCGCCGAGGGGACCTTCGCGAAAGGGCACGAACTGTTCTCCTGGCGCCCCCCGGCGCCTCTAGAGGAGCTGTAAGACTAGGCCAGGGTGGATTCCAGGACGCCCTTCATCCACTTCGGATGCTCCAGCACCTTGCCGCAGCCCAGGGCCACGCACGACAGGGGGTCGTCGGCCACGGTGACCGGCAGGCCGGTGTGGTCGCGGATCTCGGCGTCCAGGCCGCGCAGCAGCGCGCCGCCGCCGGTCAGCATGATGCCCTTGTCGGCGATGTCCGAGGCCAGTTCCGGCGGCGTGGCTTCCAGGGCGACCTTCACGGCCTCGACGATCTGACCGACCGGTTCGGCCAGGGCGTCGGCGGCTTGCTTTTCCGAGATGCGGACTTCGCGCGGCACGCCCTGCATCAGGTCGCGGCCCTTGACGTCGATCGACAGCCCCTCGCCGTCGGCCGGCGCGCGGGCGGTGCCGATTTCCTTCTTAATGCGCTCGGCGGTGGTCTCGCCGATCAGCAGGTTATGGTGGCGACGCATGTAGCTGATGATCGCCTCGTCCATCTTGTCGCCGCCGACGCGGACCGAGCGCGAATAGACGATGCCCGACAGCGACAGCACGGCCACCTCAGTGGTGCCGCCGCCGATGTCGACGACCATCGAGCCGGTCGGCTCGTGGATCGGCAGGCCCGCGCCGATCGCGGCGGCCATCGGCTCGTCGATCAGGCCAACGCGACGGGCCGAGGCGTTCAGGCAGCTGTCGTTGATGGCGCGGCGTTCCACGGCGGTGGCGCCCGACGGCACGCACACGATCACCTTCGGGTTCACGAAGCCCTTGCGGTTGTGAACCTTGCGGATGAAGTACTTGATCATCTCCTCGGCGACTTCGAAGTCGGCGATCACGCCGTCGCGCATCGGGCGGATGGCTTCCATGTGGCCCGGGGTGCGGCCCAGCATCTGCTTGGCCTCGATGCCCACGGCGTGGACGATCTTGCGGCCGCCGACGTTGCGCAGCGCCACCACCGACGGCTCGTTCAGAACGATCCCTTTGCCCTTCATGTAGATGAGGGTGTTGGCCGTTCCGAGGTCGATGGCGATGTCGTTCGAGATCACGCCGAAGAGGGAAGAGAACATTGAAAGCCCTGACTGAGGGGTAGGAGGGGCGTTGGCGACTGTCAGATCGAGGTGGTAGGCAGAGGCAGGTCGGAGAAGCGGAACCCGTTCCGTCCGGACATCCGGCAGAAGAGGCGACGAAGGAAAACGGCTCCTACTTCAAATCCATGCGAGGACAACATGATTCCCGCAACTTGGGGACTTCGACCCGGTCGGCGCGCCCTGAATACCGGGCGGAAGCGCCGCCGCCTGGCCGCGCCATCGTCCTGATCGCCAAAACGCATCGACGACAGCCCGTTTGCCCTGCGAAAGCGTTGATTTCAAGGTCTATTCGGCGCGTGTTTGGCGGGTTTTCCGGCCAAGTCGTCCTGGCGCCCGATCGTGGCGAAATCTAGCCCACGGCCGCCATCACGACCCCGACCGCCGTCACCACGCCGGCCAGCAGTTGCAGCGGGGTCAGACGTTCCTTGAACAGACGACGTCCGGCGATGGCGGCGATCGGCATCTCGACCACCCCGACCGCCCTCACCGGCCCCACTGGCGACAGCGCCATGGCCGTGAACCACAGGCCCGAGGCGGCCGCGCCGCAGAAGCCGGCGCCCAGCGACTGGCGCCAGACGGCGATGACCGCCTTGAGCGACTCCGGATTGCGCCAGGCCAGGTAGCTCGTCAGGCCCACGGTCTGGATCGCCTGCACGACCATGACCGTCACGAAGGCCGAGACGGCCGGATGGGCCGGTTCGAAAGCCAGGCTGGCTTGCCGGAAACAGTTGGCGCTGAGCGCGAAGACCGCGCCCGAGCCCAGCCCCGCCAGCGCCGCTCCCTTGCGCATGACGACCTCGCCGCGCGGCCAGGTCAGGATCGCCAGGCCGACGCTGGCGATCAAGCCGCCGGCCCAGGTG
>Ga0247725_1001054_pt1 | contig 15536 bp, 10 predicted proteins | sample OKSTACKMCFT3sol_FD_183021 | JGI IMG/M metagenome (GOLD analysis project Ga0247725, IMG submission 183021) | Subsurface sediment microbial communities from gas well in Oklahoma, United States - OK STACK MC-FT3-sol | ecosystem: Environmental > Terrestrial > Deep subsurface > Rock core/Sediment... | reverse complement strand
CGCCCTTTCGGGCCGACGGACACCAGAGACAGACAGCGCGCCGGAAGGCTTCAAAGCCTCGGCGCGCCATGTTCTGTCGCCAGAGCCGCGCCATTTAGCAGGGTCGCATGCGGCGGGCAAGCGGCGCGCTGGAGATTGGAGATTTTGTGGATCGTCCTCCCCATTAGGGGGAGGTGGATCGCCGCGAATACGCGGCGAGACGGAGGGGGTCCGGCAAGCGGTTCGGCGCGGGCGCGAAGCCCCCTCCACCGGCGTTCGCCGGTCCCCCTCCCCCGATGGGGGAGGAAGAAGAAACGCGGATCGAACGGCCCCGCCAGGCGTTTTTCCGCCATGCCCACGATCAACAGCCAGCCGTCCTCGCCCACCGATCGCCCGTCGAATCGGGAGGTGGAACAGGAGAACCAGCGGACCGACTCGCCCGAAGGCCAGCCGCCGCGTCCAGCGACCGAGCCGCCCGGCGCGGCCGACAGTAGCCAGTCGCCGAAGACGGAAACCGACCCTGGGACCGGCGAGAGCTAACTCCAGCCTCAAATCCCGTGTCATCCCGGAAGCCTCGCAGAAGCTATCCGGGACCCAGGGGTGCGGGAACGCGGTGCGAACCGCCCCCTGGGTCCGGCTCTTCGCTGCGCTACGGCCGGGATGACACGGGGATAGCGCCCTACCCCGCCTTCTCGGTCTTGCCCTTGGCGTCCTTATCCGTGGCGGTCGAGGCCGTCGACGGGGCGGTCGCGCCGCATTGGATGCCGAGATAGGACCACTTCACGTCGGTCAGCTGGCGGCCGCACTGGGTGTTTACGCCCCTGTCCTTGCCGCGCAGCGAGATCGCCACGCCCTTGGACAGGTCCGGCGCCGGGCTGGCCGTGCTGATGTCGTAGTAGCCGCCACCGCGGCCCTTCACGACGAGACAGTTGGTGTTCTCGACCGGGCGGACGCAGCCCGACGCCGTCACCGGCGTGGCCTCGACGACCACCTGATTGGCCTGCGCGACCTTCGTCTTCGCGCCGCCTTCGCTGCAACCGGCCAAACCAAACGCTACTAAACCGGCCGCCGCGGCGGCCCCTACGAACCAAACCCGCATACGTTCCTCCGTATCGTTGGCTCCGCGAACGAAGCAAAAGGAAGTCTGCGCCTCGTTTCGGGGGGCGGCAATCACATTTTTGACGCATTCGGAAAAGCGGTCCGGCGTTTTCAGCAAAGTCGAGAAAACCGCGCTTTCAGTCGTCAATGCCGTTAATCTTGTCGTGTCGACGAGACGAGATGCGACGCGATCTCATTCACATCTTGAAAGCCGGCTCGACGACTGAAGACAACCGGACATTCCGGACCCTAGCGGCGACAAGGTCGCTGTTCACCGAAGCGGAGATTTTCGGACGCGCGCATTAGACAACCGTCATTGACAGGACGTCAGGCTTGCTCGCATGAGACACGCGCCGCCTCAGGGCCGTGGCGGTTTCGCTCTTTTCCGCGCCTCCCCGCGCCTAAATCTCGAAGAGTTCAGATGACGGCTGCCGCTCCCGCCGCCCCCGCGCCATCAACGCCCGTGAAGGACGCCCCCTACTTCGTCGAGAAGGTGCTTTGGGTGAAGCACTGGACCGACCGGCTGTTCAGCTTCGCCATCACCCGTCCGGCCAGCTTCCGCTTCCGCTCGGGCGAGTTCGTGATGATCGGCCTGCCGCCGCGCGAGGAACTGGGCGAGAAGAAGCCGATCCTGCGCGCCTATTCGATCGGCTCGCCGTCCTTCGCCGAGGAGCTGGAGTTCTTCTCGATCAAGGTGCCGGACGGCCCGCTGACCTCGCGCCTGCAGCAGATTCAGGAGGGCGACGAGATCCTGTTGGGCAAGAAGCCGACCGGGACTCTGGTCCTCGACGCCGTCCGCCCCGGCAAGCGCCTCTTCCTGTTCGGCACCGGCACGGGCCTGGCGCCCTGGCTGTCGGTGGCCCGCGACCCCGACGCCTACAGCCGCTTCGAGCGGGTGATCGTCTGCCACGGCGTGCGCGAGGTGAAGGAGCTGGCCTATCGCGACCTCTTCACCGCCGACATCTTCGACGACCCGCTGGTCGGCGACGAGGCGCGCGCCCAGCTGACCTACTACCCGACCGTGACCCGCGAGCCGTTCGAGCGCCAGGGCCGCTTCACCGACCTGATCGCCAGCGGCAAGCTGTTCAGCGATCTGGGCATCGAGGGCGGCAAGTTCGATCCCGAGCACGACCGCGCCATGCTGTGCGGCTCGATGGCCATGATCAAGGACACCGCCGCCATGCTCGAAGCCCAGGGCCTGAAGGAAGGCTCCAACGCCGAACCCGGCGACTTCGTGATCGAGCGGGCGTTCGTGGGGTAGGGTCTGAGGCCCTCTCCCCTTGCGGGAGAGGGTGACCGCCGAAGGCGGCCGGGTGAGGGGTCGCGCTCCGTCGTCCGGACAGGCCCTTCAACCCCTCATCCGGCGCTCCGCGCCACCTTCTCCCGCAAGGGGAGAAGGACCTCGTGAGGATGGCTGCGTGACCAACTCCCCCTCCCTCCGAAACCTCGCCGTGGAAGACGCCCGCGCCCGGATCCTCGCCGGCGCCGGCCGCCTCGGGATCGAGACCGTCGGCCTGGCGCAAAGCCTCGGCCGCGTCCTGGCCGCGCCGGTGATCGCCGAGCGCGCCCAGCCGCCGTTCGACGCCTCGGCCATGGACGGCTGGGCGATCCGGCGGGCCGACTACGCGCCCGGCAAGGCCTTCGCGGTCGTCGGCGAGAGCGCGGCGGGCAAAGCCTTCCTCCGCGCCCTCCAGGCCGGCGAGGCCGTCCGCATCTTCACCGGCGCCCCTGTTCCCGCCGACGCCGATCTTGTCGTCATCCAGGAGGAGGCCGTCCGCGAGGGCGACACTGTCCGCTTCGAGGCGGGCGAAGCTCCCAAGGCCAATATCCGCGCCGCCGGCGGCGACTTCCAGGCCGGCGACGTCCTGCTGGCCGAGGGCGCGGTCATCGATCCCTGGCGCCTGTCGCTGGTCGCCTCGGCGGGCCTGGCTCAAGTTCCGGTCGCCCGCCGCCCGCGCGTGGCGATCCTGGCGACCGGCGACGAGTTGGTCCCGCCCGGCGCGACGCCTCGCCCCGACCAGATCTTCGAGAGCGGCTCGTTCAGCCTGGCGGCCCTGATCGCGGCCTGGGGCGGCGAGGCCTTCCGACTCAGCGCCCAGGCCGATGACGCCGCCGCGATCGCCGCCGCCATCGCGCCCATCGAGGCCGACCTGATCGTCACGATCGGCGGCGCCTCGGTCGGCGACCATGACCTGGTCAAGCCGGCCCTGAAGACCCTGGGCCTCGCGCTCGTCGTCGAGACGATCGCCGTGCGGCCCGGCAAGCCGACCTCGTTTGGAACCCTCGCCGACGGCCGGCGCGTGCTGAGCCTTCCCGGCAATCCCGCCTCGGCCCTGGTCTGCGCCGAGCTCTTCCTGCGTCCCCTGCTGGCGGCCCTGACCGGCGCGGATTCCGAGGTCCGTCTGAACCCCGCGCGCCTGGTCGCGCCGCTCGCCGCCACTGGCCCCCGCGAGCACTGGATGCGCGCGCGCCTGGCCGTCGACGCCGAGGGCCGGCTGACCGCCAACGCTTTTCCGGACCAGGACTCGTCGCTGATCGGCGTGTTCTCCCAGGCCGACGCCCTGCTGCGCCGCAGGCCTGGCGCTCCCGCCGCCCAAGCCGGCGACACGGTGGAGGTTCTGCCCCTGCGTAGGGGCTGAAAAGGCGACGCCACGGAAATGCCGTGCTACTTGGACACGAATCTTCCCGGGCCCCCGCCCCGGGCTCGTGGCTACTCAAGAGGTTCGTTCATGGGACATGTCGGCAAGATCGCGACCAATGTCCTCTTGGCCTTCGTGGCCCTGCTGGTCGGCCGCTACCTCGTCATCGACATGCCCTTCACGGGCGACACCCTGCTGCAGGCGACCTACTACGCCCTGGGCGCCCTGATCGTGGAGCTGGTGTTCCGCGTCGAGCGCGCCCCCTGGCGCTTCGTCTCGGCCAGCGACCACCTGCGCCTGTTCCGCTCGGCCGTGCTGACGGCGGCGGCCTTCATGGTCATCACCCGCATGGTCCACCCCGGCATCGACGGCGGCCTGCGCACGGTGGCGGGCGCGGCCCTGATCCAGGGCACCTTCCTGTCGGCCCTGCGCGTCATCCGCCGCAGCCTGCACGAGCGCCAGCTGCTGGACTCGGTGCTGCGCCTGGGTCCCGCCTCGATGCACCCGGCCCTGCCCCGCCTGCTGATCGTCGGCTCGGCGGCCGAGGCCGAGGCCTTCCTGCGCTCGCCCGCGGGCCTGGGCGAGCGCTACACCCCGATCGGCGTCGTCTCTCCCACCGACCGCGAGACCGGCGATGAGCTGCGCGGCGTCTGCGTGCTGGGCGCCATCGCCGACTTCGACCGGGTGCTGGCCCGCCTGCGCGACAGCGGCCTGCCGCCCTCGGCCATCCTGTTCCTGACCGACAGCGCCATGAGCACCTTCGGCGCCGAGCGCCTGGGCCGCCTGAAGACCGAAGGCGTCCGACTTCTCCGCCGCCACGGCGTGGTCGAGATGGGCGCGGGCGCCGACAGCGGTCCGATCCTGCGCGAGATCAGCCTGGAGGAACTGCTCAGCCGCCCGCCCGTGCGCCTCGATCCCGAACCGATCCGCGCCCTGGTCTGGGGCCGCCGCGTGCTGGTCACCGGGGCCGGCGGCAGCATCGGCTCGGAACTGTGCCGCCAGATCGCCGCCAGCGGCTGCGCGCACCTGACCATGGTCGACGCCTCGGAATACAACCTGTTCCACATCGACCGCGAGATCGCCGAGCGCCACCCGCTGCTGCCGCGCCGCGAGATCCTGTGCGACGTCCGCGACGCCGCCCGCGTCGAGCGCGTCTTCGCCGAGCAGAAGCCCGACATCGTCTTCCACGCCGCGGCGCTGAAGCACGTGACCCTGGTCGAGAACCACCCTTGCGAGGGCGTGCGGACCAACGTCCTGGGCACCCGCAACGTCGCCGTGGCCGCCAAGGCCTGCGGCGCGGCGCACCTGGCCCTGATCTCGACCGACAAGGCCGTGGCCCCGACCAGCATCATGGGCGCGGCCAAGCGCGTGGCCGAGGCCGTGGTCCGCCAGTACGGCGGCGGCGGCGACATGCGGGTCAGCATCGTCCGCTTCGGCAACGTGCTGGGCTCGGCCGGTTCGGTGGTGCCGATCTTCCAGAGCCAGATCGCCCGCGGCGGCCCGATCACCCTGACCGACGCCAATGTCGAACGCTACTTCATGACCATCCCCGAGGCCGTGCAGCTGGTGCTGCGGGCCGTGGCCCTGTCGATGATCGCCTCGGACGGCGACGAGGACGGCGTGCTGACCCTGGAGATGGGCGAGCCGGTCAAGATCATCGACCTGGCCAAGCGGATGATCGAGCTGCAGGGCCTGGTCCCCGACCGCGACATCGAGATCAAGATCACGGGCCTCCGCCCCGGCGAGAAGCTGACCGAGACCCTCGTGGACGTGAACGAGGTCGCCCGCGCCAAGGCCCCCGGCATCATGGAGGCCGTCCGCATGTCGCCGGCCCCGACGATCGCCGACGCCCGTCTGGAGACCCTCGACGCCCTGGCCGAGGCGGGCGACGAGGCGGGCATCCGCGAAGCGCTGTTCGAGCTGGTCGAGACCTTGCGCCAGACGGGTCCGTCGAAGGTGGTGAAGATCCGGGCGTCGTAGCCTTTCTAGATGCTCCCCCGCGATGCGGGGGAGCTGTCGCGGAGCGACTGAGGGGGCCAACACCGGCCCAAGCCCAGCTCGCCCCCTCCGGCCCTCTGGGCCACCTCCCCCGCATCGCGGGGGAGGATCTTCAGACCCCCACCAGCCCCAGCAATCCCCGCAGCGTCGGCGCTTCATCCTCCCGCCGCCACACCAGCCCCGTCTCCAGCACCGGCGGCTCCGAGAGCTCGACATAGGCCACCCCCGCCCGCGCCAGGTTCCTCAGCGAGGCCGGGACGAGCGCCAGGCCTAGCCCCGCCGACACCAGGCTGATGATCGTCTGCATCTGGATCGCCTCCTGGACGATCCGCGCCGGGCGGCCGCGGGCGCTGAAATAGCCGGTAACCAGGTCGTGGAAGGCCGGGGCGACGGTGCGCGGAAACAGCACCAGCGGCGCGTCCAGCAGGGCCTCGGGCGCGAGCACCCCGCCCACGACCGGCAGGCGACCGTCCTCCACCCAGAGAGCGGGGACGGCGGCGACCAGCGGCTCGGAGACCAGGCGGTGATAGGCCAGGGCTTCGGGCAGGGCCCGCTCGGCCGGCGGGATGATGATGCCCGCGTGCCGCTCGCCGGCCACCACCGCCGGGATCTGCACGTCGCTGGTCGCCTCGACCAGGCGGATCTCGACGCCCGGATAGGCCTCGGCGTAGCGGCGGACGAGATCGGGCAGGACGCTGTAGTCGGCGGTGCTGACGAACGACAGGGTCAGATAGCCGGTCTGGCCGTCGCGCAGCCGGCGGGCGGTCTCCGGCAGGGCGTCGACGGCGGCCAAGGCGTCCAGCACGTGCGGCAGCCATTGCTGGCCCAGCGGCGTCAGCTCGACGCTGCGCTTGGTCCGCGCGAACAGCGGCGCGCCCAGCTCCTTCTCCAGCGCCAGGATCGACTGGCTAAGCGGCGGCTGGGTCATGCCCAGGCGCTCGGCCGCCCGTCCGAAGTGCAGGCTCTCGGCCACGGCGGCGAAGTGGCGGAACTGGCGGATATCCATGGCGATAGGTTTAGCGACCTAATCAGGCGCGACTAGTATATTTTTCGATCGACCACGACTGCCGTAAAAGACCCCACGACCGACACTGGAATTCGACCATGCCTCCCTATCGCTCGCGCACCTCGACCCACGGCCGCAACATGGCCGGCGCCCGCGGCCTCTGGCGCGCCACCGGCATGAAGGACAGCGACTTCGGCAAGCCGATCATCGCCATCGCCAACAGCTTCACCCAGTTCGTGCCCGGCCACGTGCACCTGAAGGACCTGGGCCAGCTGGTCGCCCGCGAGATCGAGGCCGCCGGGGGCGTGGCCAAGGAATTCAACACCATCGCTGTCGACGACGGCATCGCCATGGGCCACGGCGGGATGCTGTACTCCCTGCCCAGCCGCGACCTGATCGCCGACAGCGTCGAGTACATGGTCAACGCTCACTGCGCCGACGCCATCGTCTGCATCTCCAACTGCGACAAGATCACCCCCGGCATGCTGATGGCCGCCATGCGCCTGAACATCCCGGTCGTCTTCGTTTCCGGCGGGCCGATGGAGGCCGGCAAGGTGACGGTGAAGGGTCAGATCCGCGCCCTGGACCTGGTCGACGCCATGGTCGTGGCCGCCGATGACAAGTATTCCGACGAAGAGGTCTCGGCGATCGAGAAGGCGGCCTGCCCGACCTGCGGCTCGTGCTCGGGCATGTTCACCGCCAACTCGATGAACTGCCTGACCGAAGCCCTTGGCCTCTCCCTGCCCGGCAACGGCTCGGTCCTGGCCACTCACGCCGACCGCGAGGCGCTGTTCAAGGAGGCCGGCCGCCTGGTCGTCGACCTCTGCCAGCGCTGGTACGAGCAGGAGGACGCCACCGCCCTGCCGCGCGGGATCGCCACCCGGGCCGCGTTCGAGAACGCCATGAGCCTGGACATCGCCATGGGCGGCTCGACCAACACCGTGCTGCACCTGCTGGCCGCCGCCCACGAGGGCGGGGTCGACTTCAGCATGGCCGACATCGACCGCCTGTCGCGCCGCGTGCCGTGCCTGTCCAAGGTCGCCCCGGCCAAGGCCGACGTGCACATGGAGGACGTCCACCGCGCCGGCGGCGTCATGGCCATCCTGGGCGAGCTGGAGCGGGGCGGGCTGATCGACGCAAGCCAGCCCACCGTCCACGCCGCCACCCTGGGCGAGGCCCTGGCCCGCTGGGACATCGGCCGCACCAACAGCGCCACGGCCCACGAGCTGTTCCGCGCCGCGCCGGGCGGCAAGCCGACCCAGGTCGCCTTCAGCCAGGCCGCCCGCTGGGAGAAGCTGGACCTCGACCGCGAAAAGGGCGTCATCCGCTCGGTCGAGCACCCGTTCTCCAAGGACGGCGGCCTGGCGGTGCTGTTCGGCAACCTGGCCCCCGAGGGCTGCATCGTGAAGACGGCGGGCGTCGACGAGTCGATCCTGACCTTCCGCGGGACCGCGCGGGTCTTCGAGAGCCAGGAGGCGGCGGTCAGCGGCATCCTGGGCGGCCAGGTCGTGGCCGGCGAGGTCGTGGTGATCCGCTACGAAGGGCCCAAGGGCGGCCCCGGTATGCAGGAGATGCTGTACCCGACCACCTATCTGAAATCGAAGGGCCTGGGCGCGGCCTGCGCCCTGATCACCGACGGCCGCTTCTCGGGCGGCACCTCGGGCCTGTCGATCGGCCACGTCTCGCCCGAGGCCGGCGAAGGCGGGCTGATCGCCCTGGTCGAGACCGGCGACTCGATCCTGATCGACATCCCCAACCGGGGGATCACGCTCGAGGTCGCCGAGGATGTCCTGGCCGCCCGCCGCGCCGCCCAGCTGGCCCGCGGCGCCGACGCCTGGAAGCCGCTGAACCGCCAGCGCGAGGTCAGTCCGGCCCTGCGCGCCTACGCCGCCATGACCACCAACGCCGCCAAGGGCGCGGTGCGCGACGTCAGCCAGGTGGAACGGCGGTAGGGGGCGAAGCTCGCTAGCTCCACGCCTTCTCTAACGTGTCATCCCGGAAGCCTCGCAGAGGCTATCCGGGACCCAGGGGGTGACAAAGCGCGGTGCGAACCGCCCCAGGGTCCCGGCTCTTCGCTACGCTACGGCTGGGATGACACAGGAAATATGGCTGATTAGAAGCTCACCCCCGCACCCCGTACCGCGCCAGGAAGGTTTCCACCGCGTCCTCGGCGATGGCGCGGAGCGGGCGGCGGGGCTGGACCTCGTCGCCGGCCGAGAGGCCCAGCACCAGGGTCACGTGGTCCAGCATGCCCATCAGCTGGCTGGCCGCCCAGGAGGCCTTCTCGACCTTCAGCTCGCCGGTCCTGACCAGGTCGTTGATCACGGCGATCGCCGCCCCGCCCAACTCGTCCCGAGCGCTCTGCAACAGGTATTCGGCCACGTCCTCGAAGCGGCGGCGCTCGGACGTGACCACCCGGAACAGGGCCCGCGCGTCCGGACGCGAGAAGAAGTTGGCGTAGGCGCAGGCCAGGGCGATCAGCCGGGTGCGCGCGTCGCCCTTGACCCGAACGGCTTCGCGGACCGGCGCGGCCACGCCGCTGACCGTCTCCATGACGATGGCCCGGAACAGGTCCGCTTTGCCTGGGAAGTAGGCGTAGAGCGTCGCCGTCGAGACCCCCGCCGCGCGGGCCACCACCTCCATGCCCGCGTCGGCATAGCCTTCGCGCAGGAACAGCGCCCTGGCGGAGGCGAGGATCTCCTCCCGCTTGTGACCCGAACGCTTCAGACCTGCGCCGACGAGCATGAGGGAAACTCGCTGTTTGATTTGCGATGCAATCTAGCCGCGAAAATGAAGGGTAAGCAAGGGTCGCGCGAGAGGACTTCGCGTTCTGTTTCGGTTATGGAGCGCTCGCGCATCGACTTGGAGCGCGTTCGAGCGGTTTAACCGCTCACACTTAAACCTAACGCGCTCCGGTTCGTGGGCGGAAGAAACGGGATCGAAAGCGTGATCAAGGACGCGGAAGCCGCGCGCGAACAGGAAGTGGCCGCCTGGTTTGGCGAGCGCGCGGAAAGCACGATCGAGACCTCGTGCGCCCGCGTGTTCCTGATCGGCGGTTCGGCCTTCAAGGTGAAGCGCCCGGTCGATTTCGGCTTCCTCGACTATTCCACGCTGGAGCTGCGGCGCTGGGCGCTGGAGCGCGAACTGACCTTCAACCGCGCCGCCGCGCCGGACATCTATCGCGAGGTCCGCCGCCTGACCCGCGCCGCCGACGGCGGGGTCGAGCTGGACGGCGACGGCGAGATCGTCGAGTACCTCTTGGAAATGCGCCGCTTCGACCAGAACGGCGTGCTGGCGACCCAGCCCTGGGCAATCGACGACGCGCTGGAGGACTCGCTAGGCCGCACCGTGGCCCGCTTCCACGCCGGCTCGGCCCCGCGCCCGCAAGGCGGCGGGGTCTCGGCCCTAGGCTATACGACCCGCTCCAACGCCAACCTGCTGCGGGGCCTGGCGCCGCGCCTGGGCAAGCAGGCCGTCGAGCGCCTGGCGCAGGAGACCGACCTCGCCCTGGAGCGCCTGGGTCCGCTGCTGGACGCCCGCGCCCAGGACGGCTTCGCCCGCCACTGCCACGGCGACCTGCACCTTGGGAACATCCTGATCGAGAACGGCCAGCCGATCCTGTTCGACTGCATCGAGTTCAACGACACCCTGTCGGACATCGATATCCAGTACGACCTGGCCTTCCTGCTGATGGACCTGGACTTCCGCCGCCGCCGGGACGCCGCCGGCCGGGTGCTGAACGCCTATCTCGACGAGGCCGCCCGGTCGTTCGGCGACGGCCTGTGGACCGGTCTGGCCGCCCTGCCCCTGATGCTGAGCGTGCGCGCCGCGGTCCGCACCCACGTCTGGGCCTATACCGGCGACGACGAGGCCGCGCGGGCCTATCTGCAGACGGCGCTGGAGCACCTGGCCCCGCGTCCGGTCAGCCTGATCGCCGCCGGCGGCCTGTCGGGTTCGGGCAAGTCGACCTTCTCGCGGGTCTGCGCCCCGGGCCTGGGCGCCGCCCCCGGCGCGGTGGTCCTGCGCACCGACGAGATCCGCAAGCGGCTGTGGGGCGTGCCGTCTCTGCAGCGCCTGCCGCGCGAGGCCTATACGCCGGAGATGAGCGCCAAGACCTACGACCAGCTGTTCCACGACGCCGAACTGTGCCTCAAGGCCGGCCGCTCGGTGGTGCTGGACGCCGTCTTCCTGAAACCCGAGGAGCGCGCCCGCGCCGAGGCCCTGGCCCAGACCTGCGACGTCGCCTTCCAGGGCGTCTGGCTGGAGGCCCCGCCCGAGGTGCTGCGCGCCCGCGTCGCCGCCCGCGTCAACGACGCCTCGGACGCCGACGTCGCGGTGCTCGAAAACCAGCTGGCCCGCGATCCCGGCGAGATCGCCTGGCGCAAGGTCGACACCGTCAGCGCCTTCGAGGACGAGGCGCGGGCCCTGGCCGAGGCGATGGGGTAGGGCTAAGGTTAGCGCGCCCTCCGTCTCATCGCCATTGGCGCCGATCCACCTCTCCGTTGCACGAGGAAGGATGCCGTTCCTCTCACCCACAAGCGGGGAGGTGGCGCGATGCGAAGCATCGTGACGGAGGGGGCGTCGTCATGAGCCATTTGGCATTCTCAAGCTCGCCCTAAGGGCGCGCTGCGTTGCACAACGACGCGCGCCCCACTAGCTTCTCCTGAACAACGATAATCCACGACAATTATGGCGTCGAGGTGGTCCACGCCTGGGGCATGACCGAGACTTCTCTGGGGAGAAGGAGCGCCAAGGTCACCATCGGTACGCATCAAACACGCCATCGAATTGCCGCACCCTCCGCAAAGCTTCACCAGAGGTTGATCCGGAGGCTCGTGGTGCGCCATCTTCATCTTTGCCTCCTGGCGCTCGCATGCCTGTCGCCGTCCTTGTCGTTGGCGCAGGAAGCGTCTCCCGAGATGACGGCCGGAAGCAGTCCGGAAATGTTGGACCGGCGCCTGATCGACATCGGTGGCGGCCGCCGGCTGAACATGGTCTGCATCGGCAAGGGCGCGCCGACCCTGGTCTTCGAGCAAGCCCTCGGCGGGACGATCCTCGATTGGCAGTACATCCAGGCCGAGCTCAGCAAGACCAACCGGACCTGCTTCTATGACCGCGCGGGGTACGGCCAGAGCCCGGCCTCGGACCAGCCTCGCACGCCCCGAAACGTCACCGACGACCTGCACGCCCTGCTGCGCAAGGCCGGCGAACGCAAGCCGGTGGTGCTGATCGGCCATTCGATCGGCGGGCGCTATGCGCCTTACTACTACGAGCGGTTCCCGGCCGAGGTCGCGGGCATGGTGCTGGTCGATCCGGGGTTCTACGGCCAGGACGATCTGAACCTGTCCGCCCCCGACCAGGCGCTGTTCGACAGCTTGCGGGACCAAGCCTATGCGAAATGGTCCAATTGCGCGGCCAAGGCGCGCGCTCACGAAATCACGCTGGAGGCGCCGCAGGGCTGTTTCAGGGCGAACCTGCCGTACTACACGCGCGACGAGGCCGCGCGGATGCTGCCCGTCTACCAGCGCCTCGAGCGGTGGGAGACGATCGCCTCGGAATATGGCCACATCGACGAGGACAAGGGGCCGCAAAAGGACTGGGGAGACCTGCCGCTGCTCGTCCTGACGCGGACCGCCTTCCCGCCGACGCCGGGCGCGTCCGACGCCTTCAATCAGTCGGTCGAAGCCGTGTTGAAGCGCGGGCACGCGGCGCTGGCGGCTCGATCCAGCCGTGGGCGGAACATCACCGTGCCGAACTCCAACCACTACATGCAGGCCAACCAGCCCGAGCCCGTCCTGGCCGCGATCCGGGAATTCCTGGCGGAAGTCAGCGCCCGGCCACAACGCCCCTACTAAGGTCGCTCCCCCCTCCCCAGGTCGGGGCGAGCCTCACACCTCTTGAGGTCGCAGCGTGCAGGGCTGGGCGTGAGATGTAAGGATGGCTCCTTCTCCGGGGAGAAGGAGCGCTGAGAGGCCCCCTCTCCCATGCGGAGAGGGTTGGGGTGAGGGGCTACGGCGTGGGACGGCGCGTCATGAATTCCATTCATGGCTCGGCCGAGAATTGATGAGTTGCCGGCAAAGGCTTGGGGTGGCTCTCTCCAGCGCCGTCGGGGACCGTCTTCTGTTGCTCATGATCAACCTTCGCCGCTTTGGGCTGTCGCTGACCGCCCTGGTCTTGGCCTCCTGCGCCCAGGGCGCGGCGCAAGGCCGGGATCAGCCCATCGTCATCGAACACGTGACCGTCTTGGACGGCCGGGGTGGCGCGGCGATTAAGGACGCCCGGGTCGTCGTGCGTGGCGAGCGCATCGTCAGCGTCACCCCCGCCGCGTCGCCCCCTCCCCCGCGCGGCGCCGTCCTCGTCGACGGCCGGGGCAAGTTCCTGCTGCCCGGCTTCATCGACATGCACGCGCACCTGCTGTTTCCGCGCTGCGGCCAGGGCGATGGGCCGCCGCGCTTCGACCGCGCGCTGTCGGAGAAGGCCCTGTCGGCGCAGCTGGATTTCGGGATCACCACGGTCCGTAGCCCCGCCACGCCCACGGTCGAGGGCCTGGCGCTGCGAGACGACCTCAACGCCGGCCGGGTTCGCGGCCCCCACGCCCTGGCCTCGGCGGAGCTGATCAACGATCCGAGCCTCACCGACGCCCAGCTTCGCCAGATCGTTCGCGACGCGCTCCCCTATCGGCCCGACTACATCAAGGTCTATTCGCGGCTGAAGCCCGAGCAGGTCGCCTCGGTGGTCGACGAGGCCCATCGCCACAACATCCCGGTCATCGGTCACCTTCAGCGAACGACCTGGGCCGAGGGCGCGCGCCTGGGCGTCGACCATCTGGCCCACGGCGTCGACTGGTCAGCGAACAGCCTGCCCGCCGACCGGCGCGCCGCCTATCTGGAGGCGACCAAGACGCGGCGGGGCTTTCGGTCGCGGATCGACTGGCTGGAGGCGTTCGATCCCAACGGGGCGGAGCAGACGGCGCTGATCGCCGCGCTGGCCGAAAATCCGGTGTCGGTCGACGTCACCCTGATGGCCTATGACGGCAAGTTCTCGCCGCCCGACGAGGGCCGCTATCGACGCAACCCCGCGCTCGACGCCTTTCCGGAGCTTCGCGACGACTGGACGCGCTGCGACGACGCCACGGCCGACTGGAGCCCGGACGACTTCCGGCGCTGGAAGGCCGCCCGCCCCAAGCTGCTGGCCTGGGTCAAGCGCATGAGCGACGGCGGCGTGCGGCTGGTCAGCGGCACGGACCTCACCAACGAATGGATCGCGCCCGGCGAGGGGCTGCACCAGGAGTTCGAGCTGCTGGCGGAGGCGGGCCTCTCGCCCGATCGAATCCTGCGCATGACCGGCGCCGACGCCGCCAAGGCCCTGGGCCGCGCCGACATCGGCATCGTCGAGGCCGGACGCCGCGCCGATCTGGTGCTGCTGTCGGCCGATCCCCGCCAGGGCATTGGCGCCACGCGGTCTATCGGCTGGGTCATGCAGGGCGGCCGCATCGTGGCCCAGGGGCGGCCGGGGGCTGGGCGGTAGCCCCTCAGTGGAAATCCCGGCTCCGCAGCAGCCGCCCCGACACCTTCTGGCGCACGCGCGGCGCCGGGGCGCCCGGTTCGTCCCTTAGCGCCGAGAGATGCGCCGAGAGGTCGGTGAAGCCTTCGGCGACCACGTGGATGACGCCGTCGGCGCGCTGCACCCGGCCGTGGACGACCAGGAACGAGGCGGTCATCACCAGGTTGCGGTCGGCCTCGAAGCGGTCCTTCCAGACCACCGCGTTGGCGACGCCGGTCTCGTCCTCCAGGGTCACGAACACCACGCCCTTGGCCGTGCCCGGCCGCTGGCGGATCAGGACGAGGCCCGCCACCGAGACGCGGGCGCCGTCCTTCAGGGTCGCCAGCCGCTCGGCCGTGATCACCCCGCGCCGTTGCAGCATCGGCCGGTAGAAGCCGATCGGGTGGGCCTTCAGGGACAGGCTGGTGGTGCGATAGTCCTCGGCTACGTCCTGGGGCGCGGCCATGGCCGGCAGGGCGACGGAGGTTTCGAACAGCGGCAGGCCGGCCAGCAGCGGCGCCTGGACCGGGGCCCTGTGCTCGCCCTTCAGCCCCTTGACCGCCCACAGCGCTTCGCGCCGCGTCAGGCCCACGCCGGCGAAGGCGTCGGCCTCGGCCAGCAGCTCCAGCGCCTTCTGCGGCACACCGCCCTGCGCGAACTCGCCCGGCGTGCGCGCGCCCTCCGCGCGGGCGTGGACCAGCACGGCGACGTCGGCCTTCTTCAGCCCCTTGATCTGGCGAAAGCCCAGACGGACGGCTTTCCAGTTCTGGCGGTTGGCGTAGTCGGCGATCTTGTCGGCCCGGGGCCGGAAGCCCTCGTACGCGGCGCCCTTCTCCAGCGTGCAGTCCCAGTCGCTGGCCAGGATGTCGGGCGGCAGGACCTCGACCCCGTGCTCGCGCGCGTCGCGGACCAGCTGGGCCGGCTGATAGAAGCCCATCGGCTGGGAGTTGATCAGGGCCGCGCAGAACACGTCCGGCCAGGCCCATTTGATCCACGCCGAGACATAGACGAGCTTGGCGAAGCTGGCCGCGTGGCTCTCCGGAAAGCCGTAGTGGCCAAAGCCCTCGATCTGCTTGAAGCAGCGCTCGGCGAAGTCACGCTGGTACCCGCGCCGGACCATGCCCTCGACGAACTTGTCGCGGTACTCAGCGGGCGTGCCCAGGTTGCGGAAGGTGGCCATGGCCTTGCGCAGGCCGTCGGCCTCGTCCGGCGTGAACTTGGCCGCCTCGATGGCGAGACTCATGGCCTGCTCCTGGAACAGCGGCACGCCGAAG
>Ga0247725_1001053_pt1 | contig 15556 bp, 15 predicted proteins | sample OKSTACKMCFT3sol_FD_183021 | JGI IMG/M metagenome (GOLD analysis project Ga0247725, IMG submission 183021) | Subsurface sediment microbial communities from gas well in Oklahoma, United States - OK STACK MC-FT3-sol | ecosystem: Environmental > Terrestrial > Deep subsurface > Rock core/Sediment... | reverse complement strand
CCCGGTGGTCAAATTCGTCAATAAGATGCTGCTGGATGCCATTAAGGGCGGGTCCTCGGATCTGCACTTCGAACCCTATGAAAAAGTATATCGCGTACGTTTCCGTACCGACGGCGTCCTGCACGAGGTGGCCAAGCCCCCCATTCAACTGGCCTCCCGCATTTCGGCACGCCTGAAGGTCATGGCCAGCATGGACATATCCGAACGGCGCAAGCCACAGGACGGCCGAATCAAGATGAAAATCTCGAAGACCAAGGCCATCGACTTCCGCGTCAACACCTGCCCGACCCTCTGGGGTGAGAAAATCGTCATGCGTATTCTCGACCCCTCCAGCGCGCAGATGGGGATTGACGCACTGGGCTATGAGGAAGACCAGAAGCAACTCTACATGGATGCCCTGGCCAAACCCCAGGGGATGATTCTGGTAACCGGCCCCACCGGTTCGGGGAAGACAGTATCGCTCTATACCGGCCTGAACATTCTCAATACGGTGGACGTGAACATCTCCACCGCCGAAGACCCAGTGGAGATCAACCTGGAAGGCATCAACCAGGTCAACGTCAACCCCAAGCAGGGTATGGATTTTGCCCAGGCCCTGCGAGCCTTCCTGCGCCAGGACCCGGACGTCATCATGGTCGGTGAGATCCGTGATCTGGAAACCGCATCAATCGCCATCAAGGCAGCCCAGACCGGTCACATGGTGATGTCTACCCTTCACACCAACAGCGCAGCAGAAACCCTCACCCGCCTGCGCAATATGGGCGTCCCCTCCTTCAACATCGCCACCTCGGTCAACCTGATCATCGCCCAACGACTGGCCCGCAAGCTGTGTAGCAACTGCAAGAAGGAAGTGAGCATTCCACCCGAGGTACAGATCGCAGAGGGATTTCCTGCTGAACGGGTTGGCACATTCAAGCTCTACGGCCCAGTTGGCTGCGATCACTGCAAAGGCGGTTACAAGGGGCGCGTAGGGATTTATGAAGTGGTTAAAAACACGCCAGCGCTTCAGCGGATTATCATGGAAGAAGGCAACTCCATAGATATCGCCGACCAGATGCGCAAAGACGGCTTCAACGACCTGCGCACCTCGGGCCTACTCAAGGCCATACAAGGCCTGACCAGCCTCGAGGAAATCAACCGCGTGACCAAGGATTAAAACAACATGGCGGATAAAGCGCTCAAGACCAGCACCTTCCAATGGGAGGGCAAGGACAAGAGAGGCAACAAGCTCAAGGGCGAGACCAACAGCACATCGATCGCGCTGGTGCGAGCTCAACTTCGCTCACAGGGCATCGCCGCCGAGAAGGTCAAGAAAAAACCCAAACCACTCTTTGGCGGCGCCGGCAAGAAAATCAAACCTATGGACATTTGCCTGTTCACCAGGCAGATGGCAACCATGATGGGGGCAGGCGTCCCCTTGCTCCAATCCTTCGACATCATCGCCGATGGTGTTGAAAACGCCAACATGCGCACTCTAATCGAGAGCATCAAACAGGAAGTAGCCGCCGGTAACAGCCTTGCCAACTCCCTGCGCAAGTTCCCGCTTTATTTCGACGATCTATATTGCAATCTGGTTGACTCAGGCGAGCAGTCAGGCTCCCTAGAGCAGCTGCTGGACCGTATTGCCACCTATAAAGAAAAGACTGAAGCACTCAAAGCAAAGATAAAGAAAGCGATGACCTACCCAATCGCAGTAATAGTGGTTGCGGTGATTGTTACCGCAATTCTGCTGATCAAGGTGGTACCGACATTCCAGGGTGTCTTTGCCGGCTTTGGTGCCGAGTTACCGGCCTTCACCATGATGGTCATTCATATGTCCGAATTCCTACAGGCATGGTGGTTTGCATTCCTGATCGGCATTTTCGCCTTCGGCTTCGGCTTTAAGAAACTCCACCAGAGCAGCGAGAAATTCCGCGATGGCATGGACAGGACACTTCTTAAACTTCCTATATTCGGCGACATTCTCTACAAGTCTGTAGTGGCGCGCTTCGGTCGAACACTCGCAACCACCTTCTCAGCAGGCGTGCCGCTAGTCGACGCACTGGACTCTGTATCAGGCGCCACCGGCAACGTGGTATTCCGAAATGCAGTGAACAAGATCAAGCAGGATGTTTCCACAGGTATGCAGCTGAACTTTTCCATGCGCACTACAGGCGTCTTCCCGGCAATGGCAACCCAGATGACTGCCATCGGCGAAGAGTCTGGCGCACTCGATGAAATGCTGGATAAAGTCGCTTCTTACTATGAAGCAGAAGTCGACAATGCCGTGGATAACCTGACAACCCTACTAGAGCCCCTGATCATGGCCGTGCTGGGCGTGCTGGTCGGCGGCCTGATCATCGCCATGTATCTGCCGATCTTCAGCCTGGGCGGTGTGATCGGCTGATGTCGCTACCTTCCTTCCTGGCCGGCAATCTGCCGGCCTTTGTTTTATCCGTCACCCTGCTCGGCCTGATCATCGGCAGCTTCCTCAACGTGGTGATCTACCGCCTGCCGGTGATGATGCAGCGCGACTGGCGCCAGCAGGCACGCGAGATCCTGGAACTGCCGGAGGAGTCGGCGCAGAGCACCTTCAACTTGCTCCTGCCGAACTCCTGCTGCCCCCACTGCGGCCATCAGATCCGCGCCTGGGAGAACATCCCGCTGCTCAGCTACCTGGCACTGCGCGGCAAGTGCGCAGACTGCAAGGCGCCGATCAGCCCGCGCTACCCGCTGGTCGAGCTGGCCTGCGGGCTACTGTCCGGCTATGTCGCCTTCCACTATGGCTTCGGCTGGCAGGCGGCCGGGGTGCTGGTGCTGACCTGGGGCCTGCTGGCGATGAGCCTGATCGACTGCGACCACCAGCTGTTGCCGGACTCCCTGGTGCTGCCGCTGCTCTGGCTGGGGCTGATCGCCAACCACTTCGGTCTGTTCGCAAGCCTGGAAGACGCCCTGTGGGGCGCCATCGGCGGTTATCTGAGCCTGTGGTCGGTGTACTGGCTGTTCAAGCTGGTAACCGGCAAGGAAGGCATGGGCTATGGCGACTTCAAGCTGCTGGCCATGCTCGGTGCCTGGGGAGGCTGGCAGATACTGCCGTTGACCATCCTGCTGTCGTCGCTGGTCGGCGCCATGCTCGGGGTAATCCTACTGCGCCTGCGCAACCAGGAAACCAGCACGCCCATTCCCTTCGGCCCCTATCTGGCCATCGCCGGCTGGATCGCATTGCTCTGGGGTGATCAAATAACCGGGACCTATCTGCAGTTCGCCGGTTTCAAATGAGCAAACCCTGGATTCTTGGCCTCACGGGCGGCATTGGCAGCGGCAAGAGCGCCGTTGCCCAGCACTTCATCGACCTCGGCGTGCACCTGGTGGACGCCGACCAGGCAGCCCGCTGGGTGGTGGAGCCGGGGCGTCCGGCCCTGGCGCGCATCGTCGAGCGTTTCGGCCCGCAGGTTCTGCAGGCCGACGGCACGCTCGACCGCGCCGCCCTGCGCCAGCGGGTGTTCCAGGACGAGGCGCAGCGACGCTGGCTGGAGAGCCTGCTGCATCCGCTGATCTTCCAGGAAATCGACCAGTACCTGAGCCGCGCCGAATCGCCCTACGCCATCCTGGTGTCGCCGCTGCTGGTGGAGTCCGGCCAGCACCGCATGACCCAGCGGGTGCTGGTGGTGGATGCCCCGGAGGAACTGCAGCTGCAGCGCAGCATGGCGCGCGACGCCAGCTCCGAGGAGCAGATCCGCGCCATCCTCAAGGCCCAGGCCAGCCGCGAAGAGCGCCTGCGCCACGCCCACGATGTGCTGCTCAACGACCGCGACCTGGCCTGGCTGAAACGCGAGGTCGAGCGCCTGCATGACTTCTACCTGACCCTGCGCGGAGGCCAGCCATGAGCACTACCGTGGAATGCCCGACCTGCGGCGCGCCGGTGGAATGGGGGCCGCAGAGCCCCTTCCGCCCCTTCTGCAGCGAGCGCTGCAAGCTGATCGACCTGGGCGCCTGGGCCTCCGAGGCCCACGCCATCCCCGGCGATTCGCTGGAGGACTCGCCCTTCTCGGACGACCTGCCACCACGCGAGCACTGAGCCTCAGGGGCGCATGAAGGCGTAGTCGCGCTCCGGGTCGAGATTGTCGGCAAGGAACTGCAGCTCCTGCGCCAGGTCGCCAGGCTCGCGCTCCAGGCGGTTCAGCTCCACCACCTCGCTGAGCAGCGCACGCAGGCTCAGCAGCGGATCGAAGCCCCGCTCCTGCGCCCGCCGCAAGCTGGCCTCCAGCTCTTCCCGCGCCCATCGGTGCACCGTCATGCTGTTGTCCTCCGTCCGTTTTCCCCCAGCGTGCCGGGTAGCAGCAGCCGACGCTTGATCCAGGTCAGCCCGGGCGGCGACATCAGCGCCAGCGATGATCCGCCATCACGGCGGATCGCTATCTTTCCAGGGTGCAGACAGGTAGCGCGTGCGATTGAAGGTCTCCAGCCAGTCCGGGTAGAACACCACCAGGCCGGTGACCAGCATGCCGTTGATGAAGGCCTCGGGGAACATCACCAGCCACAGGTAGCCGACGAAGTCCTCCAGCCAGGGCGGCATCGCATAGAGTCCGTCGTGCCAGAGCAGCGCCAGCCCGCCGAGCAGGCAAGCCAGCGCCGTCAGCGCCGCGGGGAAGAAGCCGCAGCAGAAGATGTAGACGAACAGGTTGCGCGGCTGCCGACGCTCCACCTGCAAGGCACAGAATTCGGTGATCAGCACCGGCACGGCCACCAGCAGCAAGCCATTGACCCCCAGCGCGGCGAAATCCAGCCGGCCCAGGGCCAGCAGGCCGAGCTGCGCAGCCAGGCCGCAGAGCACGGCCAGCGGCCAGTCGAGCAGCAGGGTCACCGCCGTCATACCGATGAAATGAAAGGACAGACCGGAGGCGAAGTCGCGCCGTACCAGCCACAGCAGGAACAGCGCCAGCATGGTGCCGAACAGGAGGTGCTGGCGGCGCTGGTCGCTGAGCAGCTCGACCCAGGGCGTACGCCAGCACGCCCACAGCAGCACGCCCAGGTAGACCAGCCAGCCCAGCCACAGCGTGGCGGGCAGCAGCAGCTCGGCCGCGATCATCCGGCGTCACCCTGCGTCGAGAAGACCTGGATATCCCTGCGCTCACCCCAGTCCCGCTGCGCCTGCCAGAAGGCCAGGGCCACGGGCGCATCGCGCAGGACGAAGACATGGGACTTGCGCACGCCGAGCGCCGCCAGCCGGCTCAGCGCCTCGTCGAGCAGCGCCCGCGCCAGGCCGCGCCCACGCCAGGGCATGTCGACCACCAGGTGCTGCAGGTAGCCACGGCGCCCGTCGTGGCCGACCAGCAGGCAGCCGGCCAGCTGCCCGTCGACCTTCGCCAGCAGGCTCAGCTCCGGGTTGCGCGCCAGGTAGCGGCAGAACGGCTCGTAGGCATCCTCGGCGCGCACGCACAGCCCGGGCGTGCGACGCCACAGGTCGAGCAACGCGGCATGATCGGCGGGGCTGATGGCACGGATCTGCATGGAAACTCCCGGGGCTGGCCGCTGCAGTTTACACCGCCGGGATGCGCACGGCTTTTGCGCTATGCTGCGCCCATGGACGACGCCGACTACCTGCGCCTGCTCACTCGCCAGGCCGAACAGGCCAACGCCTTTCTCTCCAACGCGCGCAAGTGGGAACGCGAGCGCTGGGTCTGCCAGCGCCTGTTGCTGGCGCTCAACCAGCGCCACCGGCAGGACGAATTCGCCGCCGGCCAGGAGCCACCGGACGTGCTGTTCCGCGACGCCAACTTCGAGGTGTTCTTCGTCCTCGACCACGGCCGCCGGCTCAACGACGAGTGGCGCGAAGAACTGCAGCGCCGCCGCAGTGCCCTCTCCCTCAGCCAGCTGCTGCGCCGCGAGGCGCGCCCCCGGCGCATCCCGGCCGCCGAACTGCAGGCACGCCTGGCGCCGACCCTGCGCAAGAAGGCGCACAACTACCGCGAACGCGGCCTCGACCTGGGCGAGCTGGACCTGCTGGCCTACGTCAACCTCAAGCGCGACATCCCCGACTTCAACAGCCCCTTCCCGCCTCCCGGGGAATACCTGCGCCAGGGCTGGCGCTCGCTGTCGCTGGTCGGCCCCAACTACGCCCGGGTGCTGTTCGCCCACCGCGACGCACCGGACTTCCTGCGTCACAACCTGGGCCGTACCGTGCTATTCGACGTGGGCATCAGCCTGTGAGCCCGTTGCAGGAGCTGCTCGCCGCGGTGCCGCAGCAGGGCCGGGTGCGCTGGCTCGGCGTACGCCCGCAGGCGCGCGGCGCCATGCTTGAGCTCGACGCCGTGGAGGCCAGGCGCGAGGCCGGCCTGACCGGCGACCATGCCCGCCCGGGCCCGCGCAACGCCAGACAGGTGACACTGATCCAGTGGGAGCACCTGGCGGTGGTCAGCGCCCTGCTCGGGCGCGAGATCGCACCGGCCGATCTGCGCCGCAACATCGCCGTCAGCGGTATCAACCTGTTCAGCCTCAAGGGCCGGCGCTTCCATATCGGCCAGGCGCTGCTGGAAACCACCGGCTGGTGCCAGCCCTGCGCCCGCCTGGAGGAGCGCCTGGGCCCCGGCACCTTCCAGGCCATGCGCGGCCACGGCGGCATCACCGCCCGAGTCATCGCCGGCGGCGTCATTCGCCTGGACGACCACGTCCGCATTGAGCCCCTGTGAGCCGCCCGTCTAGAATGACCGCATCCTCGGAGAGAGAACCGCCATGTCCAGCCGCCTCAGCCCGGAAGACCAGCAGCGCGTCGAGCAGTACCTCAGCGCGCCGCAGCATCAGGTGCAACGCAAGCCGTTCCGCCCCTGGTTTCTCCTGCTGCTGGTAATCGCCGTGACGATCGGCCTCGGCCTGCTCTCCCGCCTGCTCGCCGGACTGGTGCTATGAGCTGCCTCGCGCTCGCCCAGCCGGGCCTACCGCTTTCCTCAAGCCTTGTGAGATATCCCCATGACCCATCGCATCGTGATCGTCGGCGGCGGCGCCGGCGGCTTGGAGCTTGCTACCCGCCTGGGTAGGACCCTGGGCAAACGCAAACGGGCCAGCATCGTGCTGGTCGACGCCAACCTCACCCACATCTGGAAGCCGCTGCTGCACGAAGTCGCCGCCGGCTCGCTGAACTCCTCCGAGGACGAGCTGAACTACGTGGCCCAGGGCAAATGGAACCACTTCGAGTTCCAGCTCGGGCGCATGAGCGGCCTCGACCGCGCACGCCAGGTGATCCGCCTGGCCGCCACCCTTGACGAGGACGGCGGCGAGCTGCTGCCCGAACGCGAACTGGCCTACGACAGCCTGGTGCTCGCCGTCGGCAGCACCACCAACGACTTCGGCACCCCCGGTGCCGCCGAGCACTGCATCTTCCTCGATACCCGCGAGCAGGCCGAGCGCTTCCACCGGCAGATGCTCAGCCACTACCTGCGCGCCCATGCCGGCAAGAGCGACGACAGCCGCATCAGCATCGCCATCGTCGGCGCCGGCGCCACCGGCGTGGAGCTGGCCGCCGAGCTGCACCACGCCGCCCACGAGCTGGCCGCCTACGGCCTGGACCGCATCCAGCCGCAGAACATGCGCATCACCCTGATCGAGGCCGGCCCGCGCGTGCTGCCGGCGCTGCCGGAGCGCATCAGCGGGCCGGTGCACAGGACCCTGGAGAAGCTCGGCGTGACCGTGCTGACCGGCACGGCGGTGAGCCAGGTCAACGCCGAGGCGCTGATCACCGCCCAGGGCATGGAGATTCCCGCCAGCCTCAAGGTGTGGGCTGCCGGTATTCGCGCACCGGCCTTCCTCGGCAGCCTGGATGGCCTGGAAAGCAATCGCATCAACCAGCTGCTGGTGCGCCCGACCCTGCAGACCACCCTGGACGACAACATCTTCGCCTTTGGCGACTGCGCCGCCTGCCCACTCGGCGAGGGCGAACGCAACGTGCCGCCGCGCGCCCAGGCCGCGCACCAGCAGGCCTCGCTGCTGGCCAAGGCGCTCAAGCTGCGCCTGGACGGCCAGGCGCTGCCGGAATTCCGCTACCGCGACTACGGCTCGCTGATCTCGCTGTCGCGCTTCTCGGCGGTGGGCAACCTGATGGGCAATCTGATGGGCAGCGTGAAGCTGGAAGGCTGGCTGGCGCGGATGTTCTACGTGTCGCTGTACCGCATGCACCAGATGGCGCTGTACGGCACGCTGCGTACCGCCCTGCTGATGCTCGGCGACCGCATCGGCCGCAGCACCGAGCCACGCCTGAAGCTGCACTGAAACGGAAGGGGCGGCACGCCGCCCCATTTCCCGACAGGCAACAAAAAGCCCGCGCTAGGCGGGCTCTTTGTCTTGAATCATGGTGGGTCGTGTAGGATTCGAACCTACGACCAATTGGTTAAAAGCCAACTGCTCTACCGACTGAGCTAACGACCCATGATGGTCGGGGTAGAGAGATTCGAACTCCCGACATCCTGCTCCCAAAGCAGGCGCGCTACCGGACTGCGCTATACCCCGCCTGGAAGTTGGCTCCGCGACCTGGACTCGAACCAGGGACCCAGTGATTAACAGTCACTTGCTCTACCGACTGAGCTATCGCGGAACGACGAGCTTCCAATCTCTTCCACGGAAGGCTTTCGCCTATTCCCGCATCAGAGGCGCGCCATTTTACGTAGCCGAATGCTTATGTCAACCCTGACAACGACTTATTTGATTCGCACAGGCGTACCAATAACCGGCTAGGATATTTCTAGCAGCATGAACGGCTTCACACGGCGGTCGATCGACGCCTCCAGGACACTACATGCCCCCCAAGGACACTCCACCGACTCCCCCCAGCATCCCCGGCGTCGCCAGCCGCGCCATCCAGCCGCGCTTCGGCGAGCTGGTGCAGGACTGTCGCAAGCTGGTGATGAACAACCTGGCCGAACACCTCGGCGGGCTGTTCGCCCAGCTCGACGACACCCTCTTCGAAGGCGCGGAAAAGGCCGAGAACAACAAGGTGCAGAGCCTGTTCTTCGATGCCATGCGCGATCTGCGCAAGCTGCGCCCGCAGATCGAGCGCAGCTATCACCAGCGCGTCGCGCAGAACTTCGCCGACTTCCTCGACGGCAAGCTCAAGACCAGGCCGCAGAACGCCGAACTGGACACCGACAGCCTGACCCTGGTGCAGAACGAGGACTACGAGGAAAGCCTGCAGGTGACCAACATGGTCAGCCGGGTCAAGGCGCGCAGCACGCGCACCCTGTTCGCCCTGGAGCAGCGCCTGGCCCTGCTCAACAACGGCCAGAAACTGATCGAGGACGCCAACCCCTTCGGTCCGCAGGCCCTGGCCGAGGCCTTCCGCCAGGCCCTGGCGCCGCATCCGCTGCCGCTGCGCATCAAGCTGATCCTCTACACGCTGTTCGACCGCCACGTGATGCAGGGCCTGGACACCCTCTACGAGATGCTCAACCAGCGCCTGATCAACGCCGGCATCCTGCCCAACCTCAAGTTCACCGCCCAGCGCGCGCCGTCCGCCACCCCGCCGGCGAAGCCCGAGGGTTCGGCGGCCTCCCCACCGCAGGGCAACGCTACCGGCCCGGGCACCGCCCCCGTGAGCGGCGGCACGGCCGGCGCACCAGCCATGCCCCAGACAACACCGATCATCCAGGCACCGGCCGACCTCAGCGCCCCCCCGCCGCAGGATCCCGGCCAGCTGCTCGGCGGCCTCACCGCCCTGCTCGGCGAACGCCGCCAGCAGGACCAGGACGCGCCCCTGCCCGGCGGGGCCCGCAGCATCGCCAGCTTCGCCCCACGCACGGCCACCAGCACCTACAGCGCCGGCGAGCTGCTGGAGGCGCTGACCCGTCTGCAGCAGCAGTCCGCCAGCACCCTGGCCGAGCGCCTGCAGGGCCCGCAGCCGGTAGAAGAACTCAAGGTCAACCTGCAGCAGCAACTGGAAGCCCACAGCCGCCTGCCCGGCCAGCAGAAGCTGGCGGACCAGGAAGCCGACGTGATCGACCTGGTCGGCATGCTGTTCGATTTCATCCTCGACGACGACAACCTGCCCGATGCCTGCAAGACCGCCCTGTCCCACCTGCACACCCCCTACCTGAAGGTGGCGCTGCAGGACAAGGCGCTATTCACCCAGCACCACCATCCGGCGCGCCGCCTGCTCAACAGCATGGCCCAGGCCGGCGTGCTGTACGGCGGCGAAGGCGACGAGCGCGGACTGCTGGCGAAGATCCACTGGGTGGTGGAACGGGTGATCCACGGATTTTCCGGCGACCTGCTGCTGTTCGAGAGCCTGCTCGAGGAATTCAACGAATTCGTCGCCACCCTCAAGCACAAGGTCGAGCTGCGCGAGCGCCGCGCGGTGGAGGCAGCCAAGGGCCGCGACAAGCTGCTCGGCGCCCGCCAGCTGGCGGTCGGGGTGATCCAGGATGTGCTGCGCAACCGCCAGCTGCCCAGCGTCATCCACAACTTCCTCGAGCTGACCTGGGCCGACGTGCTGGTCTTCGTCCTGCTGCGCCACGGCGAGCGCAGCGCCGAGTGGCAGCGCGCCGGCGAAGTGGCCGAGCAGCTGGCCTGGAGCGGCACGCCCCTGGACGAGGCCGGTCGCACCCGCCTGCTGGGCCTGCGCGTGGCCCTGCTCGACGAGCTGCGCAAGGGCCTGGAGCTGCTCGGCGGCTACCACGAGGACGGCATCCGCCGCCTGCTGCAGGATATAGTCGCCTGCCAGCACGCGGTACAGGCCCAGCAGCCGCAGCTGGCCGCGCAGATCAAGTCGCAGCTGCCGGAAAGCCCGCTGGGCGCCATGCTCGGCGAGGACGCGGCACTGGCCGAGCCGGTCAGGCGCGAGACGCCGCCGTCACCGCGCGCGCAGGCGTTGATCAAGGAACTGCAGCAGCTGGAGTTCGGTACCTGGTTCGAGTTCGTCCAGGGCAAGGAAAGCGTGACACTCAAGCTGTCCTGGTTCAGCCCAACCACGCACAACTACATGTTCGTCGACCACAGCGGCCAGCGCGTGGCGGTCAAGCCGATCCGCCAGCTGGCCAGCGAAATGGAACAGGGCCTGGCGCGCATCGTCACCCCGGAGCGCGGTGCGCCCCTGGTCGATCGCGCCCTCAGCGCCATCTATCGCGTCCTCCAGCGCTTCACCGGACGCGCCCAAGAAGTCGGACAAGGAGCCTGAATGGACGACCGTCGCCAGCACAGCCGGCATAGCGCGCAACTCAACATCGAGGTCCTCGACCTGCACAGCGGCCGCCGCCTGGGGCGGGTGGTCGACCTGTCCGAGGACGGTTTCATGCTGGTCAGCGAGGCGCCGCCGGAGGCCGACTCGGTGTGGGAATGCCGCCTGGTACTGGATCAGCCCCTGGATGGCATCCACGAGATCCGCGTCGGCGCCGACTGCCTGTGGAGCCGCCCCGCGGAATCCGGCCAGAACGGCTGGTGCGGTTTCCACATCATCGATCTGGCCGAAGACCAGGTCGCCGCCCTGGCCCTGCTGCTGCGCTACCTGCAGGCCTGAACGAAAAAGCCCCGGTCTACCGGGGCTTTTCATAGGCACGGCACTCAGGCGAAGACGATCTCCTCGCCCTCGACCCGGGCATGGATGGTCGCCCCCGGCAGGAAGGTGCCGGCCAGGATCTGCTGCGCCAGCGGGTTCTCGATCCAGCGCTGGATCGCCCGCTTGAGCGGCCGCGCGCCGTAGACCGGGTCGAAGCCGACCGCCACCAGCTTGTCCAGCGCCTCGTCGGTCAGCTCCAGGGCCAGCTCGCGCTCGGCCAGGCGCTGGCGCAGACGGGCCAGCTGGATGTTGGCGATGCCGGCGATCTGCTCGCGGGCCAGCGGCTCGAACACCACCACCTCGTCGATGCGGTTGACGAACTCCGGACGGAAGTGGCTGCTCACCGCATCCATCACCGCCGCGCGCTGTGCCTCGCGGTCGCCGACCAGCTCCTGGATCTGCGCCGAGCCGAGGTTGGAGGTCATCACCACCACGGCGTTCTTGAAGTCCACGGTGCGCCCCTGGCTGTCGGTCAGGCGGCCGTCCTCCAGCACCTGCAGCAGCACGTTGAACACGTCCGGGTGGGCCTTCTCCACCTCGTCCATGAGGATCACCGAGTAGGGTTTGCGGCGCACCGCCTCGGTCAGGTAACCGCCCTCCTCGTAGCCCACGTAGCCGGGCGGCGCGCCGATCAGGCGGGCCACCGAGTGCTTCTCCATGAACTCGGACATGTCGATGCGCACCATGGCCTCCTCGGTGTCGAAGAGGAACTCGGCCAGGGCCTTGCACAGCTCGGTCTTGCCCACCCCGGTCGGGCCGAGGAACAGGAAGGAACCACTGGGACGATTCGGATCGGCCAGGCCGGCGCGCGAGCGGCGCACCGCGTTGGCCACCGCCACCACCGCCTCGTGCTGGCCGATGACGCGCTTGTGCAGCTCGTCTTCCATGCGCAGCAGCTTGTCGCGCTCACCCTCGAGCATCTTGCTCACCGGGATGCCGGTCCACTTGGAGACCACCTCGGCGATCTCCTCGTCGGTCACCTTGTTGCGCAGCAGCTGGTTCTCGCTCTTGCCGTGCTGGTCGACCATCTGCAGGCTGCGCTCCAGGTCGGGGATGATGCCGTACTGCAGCTCGGCCATGCGCTGCAGGTCGGACTTGCGCCGCGCCGCCTCGAGGTCGGCCTTGGCCTGCTCGATCTTCTGCTGGATCTGCGCCGAGCCCTGCACCTCGGCCTTCTCCGACTTCCAGATCTCCTCCAGGTCGGCGTATTCCTTCTCCAGCTTGGCGATGTCGTCCTGCAGCTTCTCCAGGCGCTTGCGGGTAGCCTCGTCGTCTTCCTTCTTCAGCGCCTCGCGCTCGATCTTCAGCTGGATCAGGCGGCGATCCAGGCGATCCAGCTCCTCCGGCTTGGAGTCGATCTCCATGCGGATACGGCTGGCGGCCTCGTCGATCAGGTCGATGGCCTTGTCCGGCAGCTGGCGGTCGGTGATGTAGCGGTGGGACAGCTTGGCCGCGGCGATGATGGCACCGTCGGTGATGGTCACGCCGTGGTGCACCTCGTAGCGTTCTTTCAAGCCCCGCAGGATGGCGATGGTGTCCTCCTCGGAGGGCTCGTCCACCAGCACCTTCTGGAAGCGGCGCTCCAGCGCGGCGTCCTTCTCGATGTACTGGCGGTACTCGTCGAGGGTGGTGGCGCCGACGCAGTGCAGCTCGCCGCGCGCCAGGGCCGGCTTGAGCATGTTGCCGGCGTCCATGGCGCCCTCGGCCTTGCCGGCGCCGACCATGGTGTGCAGCTCGTCGATGAACAGGATGATGCGCCCTTCCTGCTTGCCCAGCTCGTTGAGCACCGCCTTCAGGCGCTCCTCGAACTCGCCGCGGAACTTGGCGCCGGCGATCAGCGAGCCCATGTCCAGGGCCAGCAGGCGCTTGTCCTTGAGGCCGTCCGGCACCTCGCCGTTGACGATGCGCTGGGCCAGGCCCTCGGCGATGGCGGTCTTGCCCACGCCGGGCTCGCCGATCAGCACCGGGTTGTTCTTGGTGCGGCGCTGCAGGACCTGGATGGTCCGGCGGATCTCGTCGTCGCGGCCGATCACCGGGTCGAGCTTGCCGTCCTCGGCACGCTTGGTCAGGTCGACGCAGTACTTGTCCAGCGCCTGGCGCGACTCCTCGGCATTCGGGTCGTTGACCGCCTGGCCGCCGCGCAGGTTGGCGATGGCGTTCTCCAGGGCCTTCTTCGATACGCCCTGGCCGAGCAGCAGCTTGCCCAGCCGGGTGTTCTCATCCATGGCGGCAAGCAGCACCAGCTCGCTGGAGATGAACTGGTCGCCCTTCTGCTGCGACAGCCGGTCGGCCTGGTTGAGCAGGCGCGCCAGGTCCTGCGACAGGTTCACGTCGCCGGTGGGGTTCTGCAGCTTGGGCAGCTGGTCGAGCTCCTTGGTCAGGGCCTGACGCAGGGCCACCACGTCGAAGCCGACCTGCATCAGCAGCGGCTTGATCGAGCCGCCCTGCTGTTCCAGCAGGGCCTGCATCAGGTGCAGCGGCTCGATGGCGGAGTGGTCGAGGCCCACGGCAACGGACTGGGCGTCGGAGAGGGCAAGTTGCAACTTGCTGGTGAGACGGTCGATGCGCATGAATATGTCCTTCCTACGATGAGCGGGCCGGAGCGCTGAACTGCTCCCGATAGTGAAGCCCGGAATTGCTCTCTAGATGAGGACAGTTTTTCCCGATTCAAGCGGCGGCGCGTTGACGGAGATCAGTCGATCAGCCAGACCAGCGAGGCAAAGCGCCCGGTACGGGCGGCGCGGCGGTAGGAGAAGAAGCGCGGGTCGCTGAAGGTATCCAGCCCGCCACCATGCACGGCGGTGACGCCGATGGCCGCCAGGCGGATGCGCGCCAGGCTGTAGAGATCGGCCATGAACTTGCCGGCATTGGCGCTCGGCACGAAGGCCCGCTCGGCCTCGGCGTGCCGGGTAAGGAAGGCCTCGCGCACTTCCGCGCCGACCTCGAAGGACTGCGGGCCTATGGCCGGCCCCAGCCAGACCAGCAGCTTGTCCGGCTCGCCGCCGAGGGCGGCCACCGTATTTTCCAGCACGCCACCGGCCAGCCCGCGCCAGCCGGCGTGTGCCGCCGCCACCCGGGTGCCGGCGCGGTCGCAGAACAGCGCCGGCAGGCAGTCGGCGGTCAGCACGGCGCAGGCGGTACCCGGCGTGGCCGTCCAGCTGGCATCGGCGGTCGGCACCTGTCGGGGATCGGCCTCGACCGCATCGGGGCTGTGCACCTGTTGCAGCCAGGCCGGGCGGCAGCCCAGCGCCTCGACCAGCCGGGTACGGTTAGCGGCGACGGCGGCGGGGTCGTCGCCGACATGGTCGCCGAGGTTCAGGCCGTCGAAGGGTGCCTGGCTGACACCGCCGGCACGGGTGGTGACGCAGGCGCGCACGCTGTCCGGCGCCGGCCAGTCCGGCAGCAGCCAGTCAGACGAAGGATTCATTGTCCTGGCGCAGCAGCGACAGCAGCCAGACCAGATCCTCGGGCAGCGGCGAGGTCCACTTCATGCGCTGCCCGGTCACCGGATGCTCCAGTTCGAGGAAGCGCGCGTGCAGGGCCTGGCGCGGGAATTCCTTGAGGGTCTGCACCAGGGTCGGGCTGGCCGCCGGCGGAATGCGGAAGCGCCCGGCGTACAGCGGGTCGCCCACCAGCGGGTAGCCGGCATGGGTCATGTGCACGCGGATCTGGTGGGTGCGCCCGGTCTCCAGCTTGACCCGCACGTGGGTGTGCGAGCGGAAGCGCTCCAGCACCCGGTAATGGGTCACGGCCGGCTTGCCGCCGTCGATCACCGCCATGCGCTGGCGGTTGGCCGAGCTGCGGCCGATCGGCGCGTCGATGGTGGCGCCGGAAGTGATCACGCCGATGCAGATGCATTCGTAGATGCGGCTGACCGTGCGCTTCTGCAGCTGATCGACCAGTTTGGTCTGCGCCTGCAGGGTCTTGGCCACCACCATCAGGCCGGTGGTGTCCTTGTCCAGGCGGTGGACGATGCCGGCGCGCGGCACATTGATGATGTCCGGCACATGGTGCAGCAGGGCGTTGAGCAGGGTGCCGTCG
>Ga0247725_1001051_pt1 | contig 15579 bp, 12 predicted proteins | sample OKSTACKMCFT3sol_FD_183021 | JGI IMG/M metagenome (GOLD analysis project Ga0247725, IMG submission 183021) | Subsurface sediment microbial communities from gas well in Oklahoma, United States - OK STACK MC-FT3-sol | ecosystem: Environmental > Terrestrial > Deep subsurface > Rock core/Sediment... | reverse complement strand
ACTTCCCCCTGCCCTACAACGGCAAGAGCGCCTTCACGGACACCTCGTCGATCCCGCTTGGCATGATCGACCGGATCGAGGTTCTGAGCGGCAGCGCGTCGGCCGTTTACGGCTCGGACGCCATTTCGGGCGTCGTGAACTTCAATCTGAAGAAAAAGGTCGATGGGACCACGGTCGACCTGACCGTCGGCGGATACGAGCATGGCGGCGGCGCCAGCCAGCGCTTGAATATTTCTAGCGGCTATTCCAAGGACAACTTCGACCTGGTGATTGGCGGCGAGTTCGTCAATCAGCGTCCGGTCTGGGCCTATGACCGCGACATCCAGGACAGCACCAAGGACAGCCCGACCAAGCGCACGGCGATCGCGCGGCGCGACTTCATGCGGATGGAGCCGACCGAAGAGGTCTACATCGATCCGGGCGCGAACACCTGCAAGGCGCTCTCGAAGCTCAATGACGGGTCGATCGAATATGTCAGCCGCCCCGGTTGGGGTCCCGACGGCGACCCCGGCTTCTACTGCGGCAGCTACAGCTCGATCGGCTACGGCACGATCGTCAGCGAGCGCAAGAGCGCCAACGTCGTCGCCTCGCTGAACTACGCCCCCCGCGACACCCTCTCGTTCTTTGCCGACATCTCGGCGGGCTACAGCCGCACCCGGCAGTTCCAGGACGTCCTGAGCTGGGAGTACCAGGACGCCAAAGGCAGCGAGGACGGGATCTTCTACAACCAGTTCATCGGCGCGCTGGATCTCTGGCATCGCCAGTTCACGCCCGAGGAGATGGGCGGGCTGAACAAGGGCTTCATCAAGAACGTCTCCAAGACCTTCAGCATCACGCCGGGCGTGAAGGGCTCGCTGGGCGGCGGCTGGGACTACGAGGCCTTCTACAACTTCAGCCAGCACCGTTCCTCGATCAGCTGGCCCAAGGTGGTGACCTCCAAGGCCACCGCTTTCTTCCTGGGCTCCCAGCTGGGCGTGGACGCCGACAGCGGCTATCCGATCTTCAACGCCGATCCGGCGCGCCTCTACAAGCCCCTGACCACGGCCGAGTTCGACTCGATCACCGCGCGCACGACCTACAAGCCGGTCGCGCGCCAGCAGGGGGTGTCGTTCCAGATCAACCAGGCGGAGCTCTTCCGCCTGCCCGCCGGCCCGGTCGGCTTCGCGGCGGTCGCCGAATACGGCCACCAGTCCTACAAGCTGGGCCTCGATCCGCTGGCCACGGTGAACTACTATTACAACCTGCGCGACGCCGACGGCTCGGGCTCGCGCGACCGCTGGGGCGCCGGCTACGAGTTCCGGGTCCCGCTGCTGAGCAGCCTCGAACTGTCCACCGCCGGCCGCTACGACAGCTACAAGTACGGCGGCAACACGATCGACAAGTTCACCTACAATGGCGGCCTTGAGTGGCGGCCGGTGAAGACCTTGCTGCTGCGGGGCGCCTACGGAACCGGCTTCCGCGCTCCGGACCTGCACTATGTGTTCGCCAAGGAGGGTATCAGCCACCCCTCGGGCACCGACTACTACCGCTGCCGCACCGAGGAGCCAAACGAGGACGTCGGCGACTGCAGCTACGCCGACGGAGGGCTGGTCAAGGTGCGCCTGGGCAACGCCAAGCTGAAGCCGGAGACCTCCAAGTCGTTTAACTACGGCGCGGTCTGGTCGCCGGTTCGCAACTTCGACATCTCGGTCGACTACTTCCGCGTCCAGCTGGACAACGCCGTGCTCGACATGAGCCTGGACAGCGTCCTGCGGCAGGAAGCCGACTGCCGGATCGGCAAGACGTCCGCGGGAACCGCCGTCAGCCCAACCTCGCCGACCTGCGCCGACGCCCTGGCGCGCGTGAAGCGCAACCCGCTGACCGCCGCCATCAATCCGGGCGCGATCAGCACCGTGACGATCAACCCCATCAACGTGGCCACCGAGCGGACCACCGGCATCGACGTCGCGGCCCACTATCGCTGGCCGACCGCCAGCCTCGGCACGTTCGACTTCAGCGTCGCCCACACCTGGGTGCACAACCACACCAGCCGCCAGTACCCCGGCGACCCGATCAAGAACCAGCTGGCCTTTGACAGCGGGTACGACATCCCGCGCACCAAGAGCAGCGCGGCGATCAACTGGCGCCTGAACGGCCTCAGCGTCGGCCTGCACGGCCAGCGCCTCGACCGGGTGCCCAACTACGCCGAGGACGGCTGGACCAAGGCGACCTACATGGTCAACGCCACGGTCCAGTACGAGATCAACGACCGCACCCGCGTGAGCCTGGCCGTCGACAACCTGCTCGACAAGAACCCGCCGCGCGACCCGACCTATTCGGCCTATCCGTACTACGACACGTCGTGGTTCTCCGCGACCGGGCGCAGCTACTACCTGCAGCTGACCCACAAATTCGGCGGCGCCAGCGGCCTGTGAGGCAAGATCCGGAGCGGTCGGACTGACGACCGCTCCGCCCCTTCGCGCGGGAGGTCCGCATGACGCCGAGGCTCCTTCTGGCCATAAGCTTGGCCCTGTCTGCGTCCATGGCGCTGGCCGAGCCGAAACCCGCGCCGCCCACACCGCCGATCCCCGCGGCCCAGGCCATCGACTACCCCGGCGTCATCGACCTCAAGGTCGACGTCAGCGACACGACGCGGAAGGTCTTCCGGATCACCGAGACCATCCCCGTCGCACCCGGCCCGCTGGTGCTCTCGCTGCCCAAATGGATCCCGGGCGAGCATTCGCCCAGCGCCCAGATCGTGCTGATGAGCGGCTTTACGATCACGGCCGACGACGGCCGCCGCCTGGAATGGCGACGCGATCCGGTCGAGATGACCGCCTTTCACGTCGCCGTTCCGGCGGGCGTCCGATCTCTCACCGTCCGGCTAGAGCAGCCCACGGCCCAGCCTGGCGGCCCGGTGCGGATCGCCGTCACGCCGAATCTGGTGCTGTTGAAGTGGACCGCCGTCGCTCTCTATCCGGCCGGCCATGAGGTGAGCCGCATCCGCGTCCGACCAAGCCTGACCATCCCCCAAGGCTGGAGCTTGGCCACCGCGCTGGATGGCCCCGTGACGACCGGGACCACGACGCGCTTTTCCGAGACCAGCTTCGAAACCTTGATGGACTCTCCGGTGTACGCCGGTCGCCATAAGGCCAGCTTCGACCTCGATCCCGGATCGCCGAGACCCGTCCGCCTGAACGTGTTCGCCGACGCGCCCAAGGACCTGAAAGCGACGCCCGCCCAGATCGAAGTCCATCGACGGCTCATCCGGCAAGCCGACAAGCTGTTCGGCGGCGCGCGGAACTTCGATCACTACGATTTCCTGCTGAGCCTTAATCCGACGGTCGGCTATCTCGGCGCCGAACACCAAAGATCCAGCGAGAATGGCTACAACACGGCCGGCTACTTCACGGCGTGGGACAGCGCGTTCAGCGGCCGTGACATCCTGGCCCACGAATACGTCCACGCGTGGAATGGCAAGCACCGGCGCCCGGCCGACCTTTGGACGCCGGACTATGCCACGCCGATGCGCAACAGCCTGCTCTGGGTCTATGAGGGCCTGACCGAATACTACGGCGACACGCTGGCGACGCGGTCGGGTCTCTATTCGCCCGAGCAGATGCGCCAGCGCCTGGCGCTGATCGCCGCCAACGCCCAAGCTACGCCAGGACGGCGCTGGCGCAGCCTGAGAGACACAACCAACGCCTACATCATGAACTCCGCGGGCGGCACGGGTTCCACCAGCTGGCTGCGGTCGCTCGACTACTACGAGGAAGGCCAGCTGCTCTGGCTGGACGTCGACACCCTCATCCGCGAGCGCACCAACGACACGCGGTCGCTGGACGATTTCGCCCGCGCCTTCTTGGGGGTGGACGACGGGGACATGAGCGTTTCGACCTATGTCTTCGAGGATGTCGTCGCCGCCCTGAACGCGGTCGCGCCCTACGACTGGGCCAGCTTTCTAGACGCCCGCCTCGACGCTCATGATCGCGCGCCGCTCGACGGCCTGATCCGTTCGGGCTGGAGTCTTGTGTTCGAGCCGCGCCCCTCCGCCTACGTCGCCGCCTATGAGAGGGACGCCGAGGCCAGCCTGCTGACCTTCTCGCTGGGCGCGGAGATCGGCTGGGATGGCGCGGTCAAGGAAGCGCTTTGGGACGGACCGCTCTTCAAGGCCGGCGTCATCGCCGGCGCCCAGATCGTCAAGGTGGCCGGAAAGCCCTATTCCGCCGAGGCCTTGAAGAGAGCGATCGTCGCCGCCGCGAAGCCAGGCGCTGCGCCCATATCGCTGAGCGTCAAGGCCGACGACCGCGTTCGCCTGGTTCGGGTTCCCTACCACCTTGGTCCGAGGTATCCGGCCTTGAGACGCCTCGAGAAGGCCCCCGACCGACTGGGCCAGATCCTCTCGCCGCGATAGGCGGCTTCCCGCATCGGCGAAGCCGCCGATTTGATCCGGGTCCCTGACCTCGACCAGTGCGGCTGGGCCGTTCGCGCTAGGAGTTCAGTGAGCTCAAGCTCGGAACCACAGGCGCCGGTTTTAGCGCCAGCGCGGGTTTAAAATCTCGGGACATCTCGGCTTCGCAGGCGTTCCTGAATTCACGCGGCGATCGCCCGTACTGTTCACGGAACGCTCTGCTAAAATGCGCCGAGCCGTTGAACCCCCAGCGGAAACAAATCTCCGAGATTGATAACCGAGCGTGCTGCGGACTGGCCAGGTCGATCCGACAGCGCTCCAGGCGACGCGAGCGCAAATAGTGGCTGAAGGTCTCGTTGGCCGAGGCGAACAGCTTCTGCACGTAGCGCGGCGAGACGCCCTCCTCGTCCGCCACGCGACGGAGCGACAAGTCCGGATCCGGCAGCAGGGTCTCAATGGTCTGGCAGAGGCGTTGCAAATGCGCTGTCGGGGTTGAGAGATCCAGAGCGTCAGACGTGGCCGCGCCCCGCTCCAGCAGACACTGAGCCAAGAATTCCGTCAGAGCCAGGTCGACCGGCCGCAACTGATCGACCGACAAGTTCTCCAACTCCTCGGCCGTGCCCCGCAACAGGTCGGACAAGATGCGGGGCACGCCTTTGGATCCCTCAAGCCAGCCCACCCGCAAGTTGAAAGGCTTGATAAGGCGGTGATCCAGGGCCACGCGAGGCGCGCGGACGAAGAGGAGCCGCGAGCGGGTGTCGAGGCGAAGAGCCGCCGCCTGCCCCGTGGGGCCGAAGGCGATGTCGCCAGTGGATACGCCTACCGCCAGATCGTCAGTCACCAGGGTGGCCTCGCCATGCAGCAACACCGCCAGCCACACGGCGGCGGGCTGCCCCGACAGTCGGCCCGAAATCGTCTGGGCGCCGGCTTCGACCAGAGCGAACTCGATCCCCAGGGGCGAAGTCAGGCAGATCACCGAGGCCGCGGCCGGCTCGCCGGCCGATAGTCCCTCGATCGGTAGGCCGAGGCGTCCCATCGCGTCGCGCCAAGCCTCGGCCCGTTCGGCGCGAGGATGGCTTTCAGTGCTGAACGACCAAGCCTTCATCGTCCTATTCCTTAAGCTTGGGGAAGATGTCGCGGGGAATCCGGACGTGGCAGCCTTGAGTGCCGTCGACGACCTGGGTGACGCCAAAGTCGGCGGCCACGCTCATCAGCGAATAGGCGTCATTCTTCGACAGGCCGACCTGGTCGCTGAGCAGGCTCAGCATCTTGGTCGAGGCGTCGCGCATGGCCAGGTTCAGATCTTCATTGAAACCGTGGACGATCCACCACTTTGGCGTCTCCAGCAGGGGGCCGGGGGTCTGGATATCCTTGCGCAGGACGATCTGCATCAGGACGTTCAGCGAGCTCTCGATGGCTGTGCCCGACAGCTCGCCGTCGCCCTGGCTGACGTGGGGATCGCCGATGGAGAACAGGCCCCCGTCGACCTGGACGGTGTAGTACATCGTCGCCCCCGCCCCGATGCGCCAGTTGTCGATGTTGCCGCCGTGCTCACCCGGCGGAATGGTGCTGACGCGACCGTCGACCGCCGGCGCGACGCCGGCGGTTCCCAGGTGCGGGCGGGCCGGGATACGCACGCCCTTCAGCGCCGACTGCCGGTCACATTCGGGGCAATGGGTGATCGTGCCCGGGATCAGGTACTTGCCCTCGAAGTCGTAGGCGTAGAGCGCGCTGGCGGTGTTGGTGTTCGGATCCAGTTCGTAGATCGTCACCCGCTCCTTCTCGCCGAACTCCTTGTAGAGATAGCCCCAGTTGGCCGCGAGGTTGGAGCCGTAGTTGTTCCGCGGGACCATGCGCAGATAGCGCACCTCCAGCACATCGCCGGGCTTGGCGTCCTCGACATAGATCGGCCCGGTCATGATGTGGACGCCGGGATTGCGGTCGTTCTCCGGGACTTCCTTGAAGATCCGGGTCACGCCCTCGTCCATCATCAGGTCCGGAGCGTCGCCGGCGTGATGGGTGATGGCCTCGGCGCGGACGAGGTCGCCGCTCTTGATCCGCAAGGCCGGCTTGATCGATGGATCGAAATAGCCCCAGTGGATCGACTCGGGCGTGGCGGGCAGGCAGTGCAGCGCGCCAGGGACGATGTCGGCGCGGGTCTGGCCAGGTTCGCAGATGAAGGGCATCGGGATCTCCGGGTCAGGCGCTGGCGGCCACGGGAGCGAACGTGACCGAGGTCATGCTCAGCGAGCCGTGCTCGATATGGTCGGGCGCGAAGGCGGGCGCGTCGCCAGGCAGGCGCGCGCCCAGCACGTAGAGGAGCGGCCAGTAGTGGTCTGGCGTGGGGACCGAGCGCCGCGCGTCCTGGCCCTGGCTTTCGAAGTCGATGGCGCGCTGCGGCGCGTCCTCGATGATCGCGGTCTTGATGTAGTCGTTGAAGCGCTTGGACCAGTCGTAGGGCGCGCAGTCGCGGTCGCCCCAGTCCATGGCCGGCAGGTTGTGGACGATGTTGCCAGTGCCGACGATCAGCACGCCCTCGTCGCGCAGCGGCGCAAGGCGCTGACCGATCTCGAAGTGCCAGGCCGGGGGCTTGGTGGCGTCCATGCTGAGCTGGACGACTGGAACGTCCGCGTCCGGGAAGGCCTTGCACAGCACCGACCAGGTCCCGTGATCCAGGCCCCAGCTGCTATCGTCTAGCGTCACCGGCGTCGGCGCCAGCACCTGGGCCACGCGCGCCGCTAGCCCCGGCGAACCTGGCGCGGGATATTGCCGATCGAACAAGGCCTTGGGGAAAGATGCTCCAAAATCGTGGATGGTGCGAGGCTTGCTCATGGCGGTGACGGCGACGCCGCGCGTCAGCCAATGGGCCGAGACGCACAGGATGGCCTTGGGTTTGCCGACGGCGTCGCCCATCGCCTTCCAGGCCCGGGTGGTGTCGTTGGTCTCAAGCGCGATCATCGGACTGCCGTGACCGAAGAAAATGACGGGCAGCCGGCTCATGCGGCCGCCTCCTCGTTGGCGGGCGATGGCGCGCCGCCCCCCTTCATCATCGCCCAGGCCTTCTGATAGCGGGGCGTGAGCCAGCGGTTGAACTGGACCTGAGCCCCCTCTTGCCAAGAATAACGACCCCGGATGGCGAAGCGCGACCTCAGCCCCTGCTGCACCAGCTCGTCGACATGCATGTCTTGGGCGATGATCTTGCCCGCTGAGGTCATGATCATCTCGAGACGTTCCTCGAAGCCCGGCGTTTCGGTCGCGCCCGGGGCCACCAGGACGCCGGTGTCTTGCTCCATCGTCTCTGGACCCGTGGGTCGCAGGATCAAATAGATCACCATGTCGCTGGTCATCACCAGGGACAGCGTCGGCGGAATGTTGGCGAAGGTCGCGCGGTTGCGGTCCTCGTCGGTCAGCTTCGGAAAGATCGGCAGCACCGCCTTCTGGGTCGGGTTGAAGCTGGCGTCGGCGTGGAGCGTGCCGTTGTATCGGAGGAAACCCGCGTCGCCCTCGCCCGCCTCCGGAAAGCTGCACAGCTCGCTGGGAATGAAGTCGTGCAGCGGCCCGCGGTGCAGCTTGCTGGCGTGGTAGCCGTCGTTGTTGTTCTCGAACATCACCTTCCAGTTCCAGGCGAACTGGCCGGTCATCGGCGGCGACAGCCCCTCGGCGCTGGCGAGATCGTAATGGGCGACCGCCGCCTCGACAGCCGACAGGCGGGGCGCCAGAGGCGACGCTTCGACGTCGAAATTGATGAAGATGAAGCCCAGCCAGATCTCGACCTTGAAGGTCGGAAGTTTGACCGTCTTCTTGTCGAAGTCGCAGGTGCGCTCCATGGCCGGCGCGTTCACCAGGTCGCCGTTCAGCGAATAGACCCAGTGATGGTAGGGGCAGACGAAGCCCCGCGTATTGCCCCTGCCCTCGGCCACCAGCATGGCGCGATGCTGGCAGACAGCCGACATGGCCTTGATCTCGTTGTCGCGGTTGCGCGTGACGATGATCGGCTCGCCGATGATGCGCGTGGTGAAATAGTCGCCCGGCTCCTTGACCCAGTCGACGCGGCCCAGGCAGAGCCATTCATGGTTGAACAGCGCCTCCTTCTCGAACTCGTAGAAGTCCGGGTCCGTATAGCAGGCGGGCGGCAGGGTCTCGGCGGTCTCCACGCCCTGCATCGAGCGCGAGAGCCCGTCGAAGAAGGCGTCGCTTAAGAGTCCGTTCGACGGGCGCAGGCTCATCATGAAGCGCTCTGGAGTGGCGGATGTCGACCGTCACGCTAGGACCGCATCCTGGCGAGGTCTTGCCTCAGCGCGCACGAAGACTTGGTCGTCGAACCTCGACCGCCCCGCCAACGCCGCCTTTGCGGGCGATGGGCGCCCAAGACCGCCCCGCGGCGCCCAAGCCGTGGTCATCCACACGGATCGCCGGAAAGCCATGAGGCGCGATGGAGCAAGACCGGCGGCTAACGGCCGCATAGGCTCTTCTCGAATTCTAGCCGAGGGACGCCATGACGCTCGCCGCCGACATCGCCATCAAGGACCTGAAGGCCGGCTTCGGGGCCGAGATCGCCGGGCTCGACCTAGCCTCGGCCTCCGACGCGGTCCTGGACCAGGTCGTGGACACCTTTCACCGTCACGGCGCGATCGCTGTCCGGGACCAGAAAATGACCCCCGACGATCTCATGCGCTTCATCAGCCGGTTCGGCGAGCCCGAAGACCACACCCAGACCCGCTTCACCCTCCCGGGCTATCCGAAAATCTTCATCCTCTCGAACCGGGTCGTGGACGGCAAGCCGGTCGGCGCGCACAACGACGGCGTCGGCTGGCACACCGATTACAGCTACAAGCCCGAGCCCGTCATGCTGACGATGCTCTATGCCGTGGAAGTGCCCGATGAGGGTTCCGACACCCTGCTGGCCGACGGCTGCGCCGCCTGGAACGCTCTGTCCTCCGAAAAGCAGGCGTTGCTGGAAGGCCTGAAGCTGCACCACAGCTACAAACACTTCATGGCGACGCGAGCCTTTGGCGAACAGCAGATGCTCTCGCCCGAAATGGAAGCGGCCAATCCCGACGTCGAGCACCCGCTGATCCGCACGCACCCTGCGGACGGTCGCAAGGCGCTGTGGCCTTCTACGGGGACCGTGACGGAAGTTATCGGCATGCCGGGGCCCGCGGGCCTCGCGCTACTCGACGAGTTGGTCGAGTTCATGACTCAGGAGCAGTTCGTCTATCGCCACAAGTGGCGGGTCGGCGACCTCCTGATGTGGGACAACCGCTGCACCCTGCACACCGGCACGCTGTACGACGACAGCAAGTATTTCCGGACGATGCACCGGCTCTGGGTCAAGGGCGACAAGCCTTATTGAACCCCCATGTCCAAGACCTGGCTCATCACCGGCGTATCAAGCGGCCTGGGCCGCGAGATCGCCCTGGCGGCGATCGGCCGGGGCGACCTGGCGATCGGAACCGTGCGCAAGCCCGAGGCGGCGGCGGCCTTCTCGGCCATAGGCGGTTATCCCCTGATCCTTGACGTCACCGACACGGTCGCCGTGAACGCCGCGGTGGCCGAAGCCGAACGCGTGACGGGCAGGATCGACGTCCTGGTCAACAACGCCGGCTACGGTCTGGTGGGCGCGGTCGAGGAGGCATCGCTCGACGAGGTTCGAGCCCAGTTCGAGACCAACGTCTTCGCGCCCCTGGCGATCCTGAAGGCCGCCCTGCCCGCCATGCGGGCCCGCCGCGCCGGCCGGATCATCAACATCACCTCGGTCTCGGGCCTGGCGGTCTGGGCCGGCACCGGCGTCTATTGCGCCAGCAAGTGGGCGCTGGAGGCCCTGACCCAAAGTTTGGCCCAGGAAGTAGCCGAGCTGGGGATCAAGGTGGTCAATGTCGCGCCAGGAGGCCTCAGAACCGGCTTCGCCGCCGGCTCGAAGGCGATCGTCGCCACCAAGATGCCGGACTATGACGGGCTGGCCCGCGACGCCGAGCGGATCATGGCCGACCACGCCGGCCATGAGCCGGGCGATCCGGCCAAGGCGGCCCAGGCCATCCTGGCGATCGCCGACGCCCCCGCCCCGCCGATGCACCTGCTGCTGGGCGAGGACGCCCTCAAGTACGCCGGCTACGCCGCTCAGGGCCTGGCCGCCGAGATCGAGACTTGGAAGGCGCTCAGCCTTTCGATCGGCTTCAACGACTGACCCGAAACGCGAGTTTTCTCAGTGACCAACACCCTGATCTTCGTCGACCTGGCCTCCGATGACCCGTCCGCCGCTGGCGACTTCTACGCCCAGGTTTTCGGCTGGCGGAACGACGCCCGACCCGAGGGCGTCTATCACCGCATGGTGCCGGGCGGCTTCTTCAAGAAACCCGACGGGACCGACAGCGAAATCGGCAATCTGCACCTTGGCGTCTTCAAGGCCGCGAACGCCCGCCCCCATCCGGAGCCGAAAGGCGTCGAGCCGCGGACGCTGAGCGTCGACGGTCGCAAGCCGCGCGTCTGGGTGCTGATCGGCGACGACGACAGCGCCGACCGCATCCTGGCGACGGCCGAGGACCTGGGCGCCGCGATCTTGTGGCGGAACCACTACTGGAAGGAATTCAACGGTTACAATCACGCCTTCCGCGACCCTTGGGGCAACGAGATCGTGCTGTGGGGCAAGGCCGGGGCAGACCCGCAGATCCCGGCGGACTTCAGCCGCGAATAGCAAGACGCCCTCGTCGGCGCGGCGCGTCACTTGGCCAGGCAGCGCCGCCGCCTCTAGCGGCGGCGCTTTTTTGGGGATCAGAACGGCTTGTCGCCCGCGATCGTCACCCGATAGCCCGTGCGGGTGTCTGGGAAGTAGTCCCAGATCGCCTGGTGCCAGGTGCAGCGGTTGTCCCAGAACGCCACCGAGTTGGGCCGCCAGCGGAAACGCGTCTGGAAGTCCGGATTGCTGGCGTGCTGGTAGAGATAGCCCAGGATCGCTGCGCTCTCGGCCTTCGGCAGGCCTTCGATATGCGTCGTGTAGGACGGATTGACGAATAGACTCTTGCGGCCGGTGACCGGATGCGTGCGGACGATCGGATGGGTCGAGGAATTGTACTTGCGATCGATGTCCGGGAAGATCGCCTTGTAGACCGGGTTGGCGTCGTGCACCGCCGACAGCCCCTCCAGATAGGCCTTCATCTTGTCCGACAGCGTCTCGTAGGCCCAGTACATGCTGGCGAAACACGTGTCGCCGCCATCATCTGGCAAGACCTTCATGTAGAGAATGCTGCCAAGCGGCGGCTCCGGATCGCAGGTTAGATCCGAATGCCAGTTCTCGCCCGCCACGAACGTGGAGTTGGCGTCGGCGTGTATGGCCACGATCTCAGGATGCTCCGGCAGGCCCGGAACGCCGGAATGGATAGCCAGATCGCCAAATTTCCGGCCTAGATCCGTGTGCGCCTCATGCGACATCTCCTGGTCGCGGAAGAAGATCACTTGGTACTGCAACAGCGCCTGGTGGATCTCCTCGAACTGGCGGTTGCTCAGCGGCTTGCCCAGGTCGACGCCGAAGATCTCCGCGCCGATGCGGCGGGTCATAGGCTTCACGTCGAGCACGTCGTAGGCCATGCGAAACTCCACTAGATGTCCAGAAAGCCGCCGCGCACATAGACGAGCGGCGCCTTGGTCTCGTCGGTCGTCACGCGAAGCACGCGCCCGACCAGGATTTCGTGATCACCGCCATCGTGAATGGCGTGGAGCGCGCACTCGACCGCGGCGACGCAGTCGGCCAGCAACGGCGCGCCACAGACACCCGCCTCCACGGCGGTCAGGGCGAAACGGTCGTCGGCGCCGCTCTTGGCGAAGCGGTAGGCCAGGTCGCCCTGCTCGCGCGCCAGGATGTTGACGCAGAACCGCTCGACCGGTTTCAGCGCCGCCAAGGTCCGGCTGTCGCGCTTGAGGCACACCATCACCAGCGGCGGATCCATCGACACCGAGCTGAAGGCGCTGACAGTCGCGCCAACCAGCCGGCCCTCGTGACAGGCGGTCACCACCGTCACGCCGGCGGCGAAGCTGCCCATGGCTTTGCGAAAATCAGCGGGTTCGGGGGCTTGCGACTGGAGGGCTAGGTTCATGACTCGGCCCCGAAAGGATTGTCGGGATAGACAGCCGAGGCGGGTCGCGCGGCGCCTTCCCCTGGGCTCGCCCGTCCGCAGACCGCCAGCGCGGTGAGCGCGTAGATCAGAGCACTGTCGACGAGGTCCTTGGGCGTCGGTCGCCAGCGGCGGAAGCCGGTGGTGATGGCCGGGATGCGGTGCATATTGAAGACGTTGTGGTCGCGCCACATGCTGGAATAGACAGGGTTGGCCAGGGCCACCGGCTGGCCAAGACCCAACTGGGTGGCGACGTCCACCGCGCCGACCAGGGGCGCGACTTCGACGGCGTCGGCCTCAAATCCATGGCGCACCACGACCGGCTCGATGTCGATCCTACCCAGCCCAGCGTCCCGCACCATCTTCTCAAGCGAGTGCTGGGCGTCGGCCACGCGCTGTTTGGGGCTGAGGCCCACTTCAAGATAGAGGTTCACCAGCTCGGTCCCCGCCCCAAAGGCGTAGGGAATGCCGCCGCGCACCGAGGCGATCTGCGACTTTGGCTGGGCCACGCCGCCGGCGCTTTCGTAGCGACTGGCCTTTTCCCACTGGCCGCTCCAGGCATGGATGGCGTCAGTCAGCCGACCCAGCTTGTAGATCGGATTGGGATGCTGGGCCGAGGTCGTCGGCTGCTCCAGCAGCGGTGTGAAGACCCCCTCGCCCCACACCTGGAACCGGAACACCGCATAACCGCAACCGACCCAGGTCAGGCCGAAGTCACAGCCTTCCGCGGCGATGGCGTAGTCGGGGGCGACGCCGCCATGGTGAAACAGGTAATGGGCGCCGATGTCCTTGCCCATATAGGCGACGCCCCGGTGCTCCTCGATCGGCTCGGGGCCGATCTCGCCGGGACAGGCTGTCAGGTACATCTTGCCGGCCAGATCGTAGCCGGCCGTCTTCAGCGCCTTGGCCGCGATCAGGAAGCAGCTCATCGGGCCGCGGTCATTGGCGATCGGGTAGCCAAAGAGCTTGCCGTCCTCCAGCCAGCACTTTTCCCACTCGGGATTGGCCAGGGTCTCCGGCGCGTACTTGTAGGCGTCGAGGTCAGGGTTCCAGGTCGGCGCCTCGGTGTCGAGGTGGGCGGTGAACAGCAGGTTCTTGCCGGCGCCCCTGCCGCCATAGGTCCCGATGACGTTCGGCCGCTCTGGCGTGGCGCCCACCTTGCGCGGCGAGAAGCCCTCGCGCGCCATCCAATCGTGGACATAGTTGGCGACCTCGAGCTCCTTGCCGGACGGCGCGGGAATATTGCCCAGGGTCAGGGCCAGCTGGACAATCTCGTCCTCGTCGATCGCCGCGGCGATGGCGGCGCGGTCGGCTTCGGTGACGGCGTAGGGCGCGACGGCGCCGAGGTTGGGAAATCCCTCAGCCATCTCAAGCGCTCCAGGCGGCCGCGACCTCGGCCGTGTCTGTCAGGATCGCGCTGTTGAGCGCCATGACCTTCAGGGACGTGTCATGCAGGTCGGTCTCGTAGGCCGCGCAGGCGTCGGCCGCGACGAAGACGTGGTAGTCGAGCGCGAAGGCGTCGCGCACGGTGCTGTCGACGCAGCACTCCGTGGTCACGCCGGCGACCACCAGGGTGTCGACGCCCAGAGCCTTCAAGCGGGCATCGAGATCGGTGCCGCCAAAGCCGCTGTAGCGGGTCTTCTTCACAACCAATTCGCCAGGCAGCGGCCGGGGGCCGTAGAAATCGGAGCCGACCTCGTCCGCGCGACACAGGGTGCTCTCATTGTCCGGATCGCCGCCGCGACGGCGCATGCGCTCGCGCCAGCTGGCGGAGTCGGTCTCAGGCGTCGTGAACAGGCCGACGAAGATCACCGGCGCCCCCGCCCCGCGCGCTGTCTCGACCAGTCGCTCGGCGGCCGCGACAGCCGGCTGGACGACGCCCATGTCGACATAGGCGCCCAGAGCTCCTTCCGGCGAGGCGAAGTCGACCTGCATGTCGATCACCAGCACGGCCGTGCGCGACGGCGCGATCCACGCCTCTAGATCGTCGTTCAAACCCGCCGCCGTCGTCATCGCGTTCACTGGAACACCGCCCGGAGGCCCGGCAGGATCTCGGCGCCGAACATCGTCAGCCCTTCGACATAGTCGGGGAAGATCATCATCAGGCCGTCCAACTCGCAGTAGCGCAGAAACTCCTCGATCTGGGCCGCGCAGGACGTGGGCGAGCCCACCACGGTCTGGGTCATGAACGCGCCCTGCGCGGCCGCGACGCTCGACAGCTTCTCGGCCGGCACGCCCCAGCTTTCCAGCATGGCCAGGATCGCCCCCATGTCCGCGCCGTCTTTGTAGTGCTCGACCTTGGCCTCGGCGTCCGCGTCCGTGTCTCCGTGGACGACCGTGCACATGGCGAAGGTCTTGATGGTCTTGCCCAGGGCCTCGGCGGCCTTCTTGGCCCGCAGGGAGGCGTCGCGGCGCTCGTCCTGCGTGCGGCCGCCGATGAAACAGACGTCGGCCTCGCGCACCGAGAACTGGAAGCCGCGATCGCTCATGCCCGCGCAGACCAGATCAGGGCGCGGCTTGGAAAGCGGCTTGGGCTTGGACTGGCAGTCCTTCATCGTGAAGTACTGGCCCTGGAAGTCGACGCTGTCCTCCGACCACAGCCGCTTGACGATCGTCGTCCATTCCTCGGTCAGGGCGTAACGATCGTCGTGGGTCAGGGTGTCGTCCCAAGCCCCCATCTGGTCGAACTCGCCCTTATAGGCGCCGGCCACGATGTTGAGGCCCGCGCGGCCGCCGCTGATATGGTCGAGCGTGGCGATCATCTTGGCCGCCACGGCCGGGTTCTGCAGCAACGGATGGAGGGTCGCCCAGATCTTCACGTTCCGGGTGGCCTCGGCGATGCCCGCCATCATGGTCACCGACTCCAGCGCCGTGCCCCAGTGGTCGGTCTCGCCGCCAAAGCCGCGGAACTTGGCCATCGACATCACGAAGTCCATGCCGACCTCGTCGGCCTTCACGGCCGCCGCGCGGTTCTGGGCATAGAGGCCGTCCAAGGTCGGCGCGGTCTTGGAGATGATCCAGCCGCCGTTGGCGACCGGCAGGAAAACCCCAAACTGCTTGTGCTGCGACGGACGGTGGAACATG
>Ga0247725_1001050_pt1 | contig 15583 bp, 18 predicted proteins | sample OKSTACKMCFT3sol_FD_183021 | JGI IMG/M metagenome (GOLD analysis project Ga0247725, IMG submission 183021) | Subsurface sediment microbial communities from gas well in Oklahoma, United States - OK STACK MC-FT3-sol | ecosystem: Environmental > Terrestrial > Deep subsurface > Rock core/Sediment... | reverse complement strand
TCTCCGACGGCAGTTTCGTCTACGTCCCGCCGGGCGTGCGCTGCCCGATGGAGCTGTCGACCTATTTCCGGATCAACGCCAAGGACTCCGGCCAGTTCGAGCGCACCCTGATCATCGCCGACAAGGCCGCGTACGTCTCGTACCTGGAAGGCTGCACGGCCCCGATGCGCGACGAGAACCAGCTGCACGCGGCGGTGGTAGAGCTCGTTTTGCTGGACGACGCCGAGATCAAGTACTCGACCGTCCAGAACTGGTACCCGGGCGATCCCGAGACCGGCAAGGGCGGCATCTACAACTTCGTGACCAAGCGCGCCGACTGCCGCGGCGATCGCAGCAAGGTCTCGTGGACCCAGGTCGAGACCGGTTCGGCCATCACCTGGAAGTATCCGTCCTGCGTGCTGCGCGGCGAGGGGAGCTCGGGCGAGTTCTACTCGATCGCCGTCACCAACGGCCATCAGCAAGCCGACACCGGCACCAAGATGATCCATCTGGGCGCCAACACCCGCTCGCGGATCGTCGCCAAGGGCATCAGCGCCGGCAAGTCGACCTCGACCTATCGCGGCCTCGTCTCGGCCCACCCCAAGGCCAAGGGCGCGCGCAACTTCACCCAGTGCGACAGCCTGCTGATCGGCAAGGACTGCGCGGCCCACACCGTGCCTTACATCGAGGCCCGCAATGGCCAGACGGTGTTCGAGCACGAGGCCACCACCACCCGGCTGTCGGACGACCAGCTATTCTACTGCCAGCAGCGCGGCCTGAACCAGGAGGAGGCCGTGGCTCTCTTGGTCAACGGCTTCGTCAAGGACGTGCTGCAGCAACTGCCCATGGAATTCGCCGTCGAGGCCCAGAAGCTCGTGGCGATTAGCTTGGAAGGGAGCGTGGGGTGATCGCGCTCGTTTCAGATGCTCAGTTCGGCCTGGATGACGAACAGTACGCCTATGCTCGCCAGTTGGCCTACGAAGCCGCGAATGGAGCGTGGGCTGGAACTGCGGCAATCATCAAAGCCAGTGCTTCCTACCTTGAAGGCGCGATGAGCCTGACGGATCAGCGGGCGCTGCTGACCGAGCTGCTTCGTCTAGCCGCTGAAGACCATAGTCACGCCTGGGAAGCGCCTATTCTGACGGGCTATCCCAGTGCTTTCGCCGCCAAGGCGCTCGAAAGATCAATGAGACCCATGCTTAAGATCCAGAACCTTCACGCCCGCGTCGAGGACAAGCCGATCCTAAAGGGCGTCACGCTGGACGTGCCGGCCGGCGAGGTCCATGCGATCATGGGCCCGAACGGCGCCGGCAAGTCGACCCTGTCCTACGTGCTGACCGGCCGCGACGGCTATGAGGTCACCGAGGGCGCTGCGACGCTCAATGGCGAGGACCTGCTGGCCCTGGAGCCCAACGAGCGGGCGGCCAAGGGCCTGTTCCTGTCGTTCCAATATCCTTTGGAAATTCCAGGCGTTCCGGCCCTGACCTTCATCCGCACCGCCCTCAACGCCCAGCGCCGCGCGCGGGGCGAGGACGAGATCGCCGCCCCAGCCTTCCTCAAGCTGGCCAAGGAGAAGGCCGCATCTCTGAAAATCGACTTCGAGATGCTCAAGCGCGGCCTGAACGTCGGCTTCTCGGGCGGCGAGAAGAAGCGGATGGAAATCTTCCAGATGTCCATGCTTTCGCCGAAGTTCCTCATCCTCGATGAGACCGACAGCGGCCTCGACATCGACGCCCTGAAGATCGTCTCTGAAGGCGTCAACGCCCTGCGTTCGCCCGAGCGCGGCATGCTGGTCATCACCCACTACCAGCGCCTGCTGGACCACATCAAACCCGACAAGGTGCACGTGCTGGCCGCCGGCCGCATCGTCGCCTCGGGCGGTCCGGAACTGGCCCTTCAGCTGGAAGCGGAAGGCTATGACCGCATCGTGGGGGCGGCGGCTTGACCCTTTCCACCGCCCTCAAGACCGGCGACCTCTCGGCGCTGCCGTCGCGGCGCGACGAGGACTGGCGCTGGACGGACCTGCGGGGCCTGCTGAAGGTTCTGCCGCCGGTCGCGCCGGCGCATGACGGCGATGTTCCGGCCGGTCCGTTCGCGGGCCTGGCCGACGCCGAGACCGTGTTCGTCAACGGCCGCCGCGCAGGCGTCTCCGACGCCGCCTCGGGCGTCGTGGCCCTGCGGTTCGTCGCCCTGGCCGACAAGGCCTCGCAGGGCGCCAGCCACGCCTTGGTCGTCAAGCCGGGCGAAAGCCTAGTCCTGCTGGAAAGCCACGAAGGCCGGGCCGGCGGTTACGTCTCCGACGTCGCGCTCGACATCGCCGTGGGCGAGGGCGCTTCGCTGGAGCGGATCGTGCTGGTCGACGACGAGGCTGAAGCGATCAACGTCGTCACCGCCGAGGTCGCCCTGGCCCCCGGCGCCAAGTTCGCCCAGACCGTCCTGACCTCTGGCGCGCGTCGCCAGCGGATCGAGACCCGCGTCCGCCACCCCGGCGCTCATGCCGAGGTTCGCCTCGACGGCGCCTATCTGCTGGACGCCCAGCGCCACGCCGACCTGACCAGCGTCGTGACTCACGGCGGCCTCGACGGCGTCACCAGCCAGCTGACCAAGGGCATGGTGACCGACCAGGCGCGCGGCGTTTTCCAGGGCCGGATCGTCGTCGAGAAGGGCGCCGACCAGACCGACGCGCGCATGGGCCACCATGCCTTGATCCTGTCGGACAAGGCCGAGATCGACGCCAAGCCCGAGCTGTTGATCTTCGCCGACGACGTCTCCTGCGCGCACGGCAACACGATCGGCGCGCTGGACGACGAGGTGCTGTTCTACGCCGAGCAGCGGGGCATCCCTGAGGGGGACGCCAAGGCCATGCTGACCGTGGCTTTCGTTGGCGAGGTGATCGAGCGGATCGAGCACGAGGGCGCGCGCGCGGTCGCCGCCGCCTGGGTCGCTCGCAAGCTGGGGAGCGAGGCATGACCAGCGCCGTGCTGACACCCCCATCCCCAACCCCTTCCCCGCATGGGGGAAGGGGCTTGGATGTCGACGCGATCCGCGCCCAGTTCCCGATCCTGGCGCGAGAAGTTCACGGCAAACCGTTGATTTATCTCGACAGCGCCGCCAGCGCCCAGAAGCCGGACGCGGTGCTCGACGCCATGATGGGCCTGGCGCGGACCTCTTACGCCAACGTCCATCGCGGCCTGCACACGCTGGCCAACGAAACGACCGAAGCCTATGAAAAGGCGCGGGAAACCGTGGCGCGCTTCATCAACGCCGACCGCGACGAAATCGTCTGGACCAAGAGCGCTACTGAGGCGGTGAACCTGGTCGCCAGCTCGTTCGGCCTGTCTCTGAACGCCGGCGACGAGATCGTGCTGTCGGAGATGGAGCACCACGCCAACATCGTGCCGTGGCACTTCCTGCGCGAGCGCAAGGGCGTCGTTTTGAAGTTCATCCCGGTGCTGGATGACGGGCGCCTGGACATGGAGGCCTACAAAGGCCTGCTGTCCGAAAAGACCAGGATGGTCGCCGTCACCCACATGTCGAACGTGCTGGGCACGGTCAACGACGTGGCCGAGATCGTCCGCCTGGCTCACGCGGCCGGCGCGCCGGTGCTGCTGGACGGCTGCCAGGGCGTGGTTCACACGCGGGTCGACATGAAGGCCCTGGACGTCGACTTCTATGTCTTCTCCGGCCACAAGCTGTACGGCCCGACCGGGATCGGCGTGCTGTACGGCAAGGCCGAGCGCCTGGCGGCCCTGCCGCCATACCAGGGCGGCGGCGAGATGATCGGCTCGGTGGCGCTGGATCGGATCACCTACGCCGATCCGCCGCACCGCTTCGAGGCCGGCACGCCGGCGATCCTGGAAGCTGTGGGCCTGGGCGCGGCGATCGAATGGCTGAACGGCCTGGACCGCGATGCGATCTTCGCCCACGAGCACGCCCTCTACGAGCGCGTCGCCGAGCGGCTGCGCGGCGTCAATGGCGTGCGGATCCTGGGCGAGGCGCCCGGCAAGGGCGCGGTGCTGTCTTTCACGGTCGAGGGCGCCCACGCCCACGATATCGCCCAGGTGCTGGACCGTTACGGCGTCGCCGTCCGCGCCGGCACGCATTGCGCCGAGCCCTTGATGCGCCGTTTCGGCGTCACGTCGAGCGCCCGGGTCTCGTTCGCCCTATATAACACCGAGGCCGAGGCCGACGCGTTCGTGGACGCGCTGGCCAAGGCCCGCAGTTTCTTCAGTTGAGCCGCTTCATGACCGACGCCGCCGCCGTTCCCGAACCCGCTTCCGCCCTCTCGCAGGACGAGCTGAATCGGCTGACCGACCAGCTGATCGAGAAGCTGAAGACGGTCTATGATCCGGAAATCCCGGTCGACATCTATGAGCTGGGCCTGATCTACAAGGTCGACGTCTCGGACGACAAGGACGTGGCCATCGAGATGACCCTGACCGCCCCGGGCTGCCCGGTGGCCGGCGAGATGCCGGGCTGGGTCAAGGACGCGGTCATGGAGATCCCGGGCCTGAAGTCGTGCGCGGTCGACCTCGTCTTCGATCCGCCGTGGGACTCCTCGCGCATGAGCGACGAGGCCAAGCTGCAACTGAACATGTTCTGATCGGTTCGAAAGCCATGGAAGCCGCCGTCTCGCCCCGTCCCCGCCGCCCGCGCCCCAAGGTCGTCACCCTGACCGCCGCCGCGGCCACGCGCGTCAAGGAGATCATGGACAAGGCCGATAAGCCTTACGTGGGCCTGCGGGTGGGCGTGAAGAACGGCGGCTGCGCCGGCCAGGAATACGTCTTCGAATACGCCGAGACCAAGGGCCCGATCGACGAGGTGGTCGAGGACAAGGGCGTCACCATCCTGATCGAGCCCAAGGCGGTGCTGTTCCTGATCGGCACGGAGATCGACTACGAGGTCAGCAAGCTGTCCTCGAAGTTCGTGTTCCACAATCCGAACGAAACCGACGCCTGCGGCTGCGGCGAGAGCGTCACGATCCAGCCCGCCGCCGAGGTTCAAGACTGATGCTGGCCAAGACCCCATCCTGCGTGCAATGCGGCCTGCCGTGGGGCGCGCCGGCTTTCCGCCATGAGGACGATGCGCCGCTCTACTGGTCCGACACGGGCCTGCTGTGCTCGGGCGGCTGCGCCCAGAAGCATTTCGAGAAGCGCCGCGCCGAGGGGACCTTCGTGGCGATCCCGGCGGAGTGTCCGGTCGAGGTCTGATCGCGCATTGACCGCCGACCGCGGCGCGATCTAAGCCCGGCCATGGTCCAGACGGTTCTGATCTATTCGATGGGCGAGGTGATCGGCGACGGGCTGATCAAGCTGCCCTTCATCGCCGGGCTGCGGGCGGCGTTCCCGGACGCGCGGATCAGCTGGTGCGCCGCCAAGGGCGAGACCGTCTATGCCGGACCGCTGAAGGCGGTTGTCCAAGGCTACATCGACGAGGTTATCCTGGACGGCGCGAACGGCGCCAAGCCGCTGGACAGTCTGCCGTGGTCCAAACCGTTCGGCGGTCGGACGTTCGACCTCGTCATCGACACCCAGGAGAACCTGCGACGCAGCAGCGTCGCCCGCCGAGGCGCAGCGGGGCGGTTCGTCTCGGCGGCGCGAGAGGCGCGGAGCAAGGACTGGCCCGTGGCGGTCGCCGACCGCTTGGCGCGACTGCTGGATCTGGCTACGGACGGGCAGGGCGCGCCGAAGCGCCTGGCCCTGACCCATCCCGACGCGCTCAAGGCCGCCGAGCGTCTGCTGCCGTCCGGCCCGACCTATGTCGGCCTCGCGCCCGGCGCGGGCGGCCAGGACAAGCGCTGGCCGCTGGAGAACTATCTGGACCTGGCCCGCCGGATCGTCGCGAAGGGCTGGACGCCGGTGTTCTTCTTCGGGCCCGACGAGGCCGAGGACGCGGCGATCGCCGCGCGGGAGGTCCCGCAAGCGCTACAGCCCGAACGCAATCTCATCGATGGTCTGCCCGTGAAGGGGCCGCTGCTGGTCATCGCCCTGGCCGGTCGGCTGGCGGCGGGAGTCGCCAATGACGCCGGGCCGGGCCACATGCTGGCGGCCGGCGGCGCGCCTTTGCTGTCGCTGCAACAGGACCGCCGCAAGGCCGTGAAATTCCGTCCCGCCGCCGCCCGGCTTGAGATGCTGGTCGCGGAGGACTACGGAAGCGCCATGGGCGCCCCGCCGATCGACGCGGCCTGGGCGGCCGTCGAAAAGCTGGTTTCCGGAGCGTCCTGAATGTCCATCCTCGCGCCGATCTCGGCGGGCGAACTGGTCGACAAGATCACCATCCTGCGCGTGAAGGCCGAGCGCATCGGCGATCCGGCCAAGGAGGCCAATGTCCGCAAGGAACTGGACCTGCTGGAGGCCACGGCGCGCGAGCACCTGCCCGACACGGCGGAGATCGCCCGACTGACCGAGGAGCTCACCGCCGTCAACGCCGCGCTCTGGGACATCGAGGACGGCAAGCGCGACTGCGAGCGCCGCCAGGACTTTGGCCCGGACTTCGTGGCCCTGGCGCGACGCGTCTATATCGACAACGACCGCCGCGCCGCCATCAAGCGGGCGATCAACGAGGCCGCCGGATCGGAGATCGTCGAGGAGAAGAGCTACAAGCCCTATCTCCAGGCGTCCAAAGACTGATGCAAGCCGTTCGCGGCGCTCGCGAAATGATCGCCGGCATGACGCCGGAGCTGAAGAGCGGCGTCTACGTCTTCTGCGCGGCGGGAGATCGCGATTGGCGAGCCCTCGAGCCGCTGGCGATGTTCCACGAGGTCGAGGGGGTCAGCCTGATCCTGGAACGCGAGGCGGCGCGCGCCGCCGGCTTTCCGATCGAGACGCCGATGGCCTTGATCACGCTGAACGTCTACTCGGCCCTCGACGGCGTCGGCCTGACCGCCGCCGTAGCGACCGCACTGGCCGAGGCCGGGATCGCCTGCAACATGGTCGCGGCGCTGAACCACGACCATGCCTTCGTGCCGGCCGATCGCGCCGAGGAGGCGCTCGAAATCCTCAAGGCCCTGCAGGCCGCCGCTAGCGCCCCTTGAACGCCGCCGCGCGCTTCTGAAGGAAGGCGCTGACACCCTCGATGAAGTCCTCGGTCTTGCCAGCGAGCTTCTGGGCCTTGCGTTCGGCGTGCAGCTGGCCGGTCCAGTCGGCGTCGAGGCTGTCCCAGACGAGCTTGCGGATCAGCCCCAGGGCCGCCGGACCGCGCGCCAGCTCCTGAGCGATCGCGGTGGCCGCGCCGATCAGTTCGTCGTCCGGCACGCAGCGATTGACTAGCCCCCACTGCAGCGCGGTCGCCGCCGAGATCTTGTCGCCCAGCAGCATCATCTCCATGGCCCGCGCCTTGCCGACCAGGCGCGGCAGCAGGTAGGTCGAGCCGCCGTCGGGCGCCAGGCCGATGCGGCGGAAGGCCTGCAGGAAGTAGGCGCTCTCGGCCGCCACGATGATGTCGCCCATCAGGGCGATCGAGCAGCCCACGCCCGCCGCGGGGCCGTTCACCGCCGTCACGATCGGCAGCGGGAAGTCCTTCAGCAGGGTCATCAGCGGGTTGTAGATCGTCTCCAGCGCCGAGCCTGCGTCCGGCTTGCCGTCGACGTCCAGCTCACGACCCGCCGCGCCGCCGCCGGAGAGGTTGGCGCCCGAGCAGAAACCGCGGCCTTCGCCGGTCAGGATCACCGCGCGCGCCTCGACCTTGCCGGCGGCGATCGATGAGAAGGCGTGGGTCAGCTCGCGGGCGACTTCCAGGCTGGCGGCGTTCAGCGTGGCCGGATCGGCGATCGTGACGGTGGCGACGCCGTCCTGCGTCGAGACACGGATCTTCTGATAGTCCACGGCCTTGAACCTCCCTTGGTCTCTTTGGGGCGGAGTCTAGGCGCCTTTGCCCCTTGGGAAGGCTAGCGGAATCTTCAACGAAAAACGCCGCCGATGCGGGATCGGCGGCGTTTTGTCGAATCAGGCTGGAGGGGATCAGGCCGCGTTGGCCGAGGCCGGCATGCCTTCGGCCGCTGTCACCCGGTTGCGACCGCCACGCTTGGAGGCGTAGAGCGCCGCGTCGGCGCGCTCCATGATCGAGTGACCGCTTTCGCCCGGACGGCGTTCGGCGAAGCCCGACGAGACGGTGATCGCGCCCAGGTCCTCGTTGGTAGAGCGGCGCTTGAGCATGCGCGACGACACCTCGACTCGGATTTCTTCCAGCGAGGCGGCGATGACCGCCGAATTTTCGCGCGGGAAGATCATCGCGAACTCCTCGCCGCCGTAGCGAGCGGCGAAGCGCGGCGGGGCGGCGACGCGGCCGATCACCGAGGCGACATAGCGGATGACCTGGTCGCCGGTCTGGTGGCCCCAGGTGTCGTTGAAGCCCTTGAAATGGTCGATGTCGATCACGGCCAGGCACAGCGGCGTGCCCTGATGGTCGGCCTCGGCGCAGGCGCGGTCCAGTTCCTCGTCGAAGGCCTTGCGGTTGGCGAGATTCGTCAGGCCGTCCGTGGTGGCTTCGCGGCGGACCTGCTCGAGATGCTCGCGCAGGCGCTCGACCTCCGAAGTCGACTCCGCCAGGCGCGCCTCCAGCGACTGGTTCTCGCGGTGCACTCGGCGGGTGGCGTCGGCCAGACTCGAGACGACCACCTTGATGGCCTCGACATCGGTCGACTTGTCGAGGTTCTTGGTCGCGCCGGCCAGTTCCTTGCCGAAGGCGGCGTTCGACTTCTGGGCGTTCTGGATGGCCTTGGCGACGGCTTCCAGTTCCTTGGACAGGATGTCGCCGGCGTCGCGGATCTGGTCGTTCAGGCGCGCCTTGGGCAGATAGGTCGCGGCCAGCTCCTCGCTGACCAGCTCGGTCATCGGCTCGCCGATCGAAATCAGACGGGTCAGTTCGCGCGCGAGAGCGCCGTCCGGATCGGCGACATAATGCGTCCAGAGCTCGAAATTCAGCGCGGTCGGCCACACCTGGTGGCGCTCCATCAGCTCCAGCGCGCGAGACGCGATCTTATAGGCTTCCGGGCCCCGCAGCGTGGTTTCGACGTCCGACATATCTCTCATCCCCCGTCCGTCCTTTCCGTTGGGGAAAGGGCGATCGCATGGACAGGGAGACTAGACGGCAGAGTTCTTACGACCCGTTAAGAACGAACAAGGTTCGCTTGCGCGCGAACGCACGCTCGCGCATGGTGAACGATGATAAGATGAGCGACGGGCCACGGGCGCCGCGCCAGCCACGGGAGGCGAGACATGAACGCTCCAATGAATTCTCTGGACGCTCACAAGGCGACCATGAACGATGTGCTGAACCGCCAGAAGGCCGCGCATCTGCGCGACGGGCCGCCCAGCGTCGAGAAGCGGATCGACTGGCTGAACCGCTCGATCGACCTGCTGATCGGCCACCAGGCCGAGATCGCCAAGGCGGTGAACGCGGACTTCGGCTCGCGCTCGCCGGAGGCCACGGCCCTGACCGACGTGGCCGGCTCCATTGGTCCCTTGAAGTTCGCCCGCGAGCATGTCGCCAAGTGGATGCGGCCGCAGAAGCGCAAGACCACGCCGGCGATTCTGGGCCTGTTCGGCGCCAAGGCGACGGTGCAGTATCAGCCCAAGGGCGTGGTTGGGGTGATCAGCCCGTGGAACTTCCCGGTCAACCTGACCTTCGCGCCGCTGGCCGGGATCTTCGCCGCCGGCAATCGCGCGATGATCAAGCCGTCGGAATATACGCCCGCCACCTCCGACCTGCTCAAGGCGATGTTCGCCAAGGCCTTCGACGAAGAAGAAGTCGCGGTGTTCGTCGGCGGGCCCGAGGTTGGGCAGGCGTTCTCGGGCTTGGCCTTCGATCACCTGGTGTTCACGGGCGCGACCTCGGTGGCGCGACACGTGATGCGCGCCGCCGCCGAGAACCTGGTTCCGGTCACCTTGGAGCTGGGCGGCAAGAGCCCGGTGATCCTGTCGCGCGGCGCCGACATCGCCACCGCCGCGGCGCGGATCATGAACGGCAAGACGCTGAACGCCGGCCAGATCTGCCTGGCGCCCGACTACGTGCTGGCGCCGCAGGAGGATCTCGAGACCTTCGTCGCCGAGGCCAAGGCCTCGGTCGGCCGCTACTTCCCGACGCTGAAGGACAATCCCGACTACACGGCCCTGGTCGCCCAGCGGCACTATGATCGGGTGAAGGGCTATGTCGAAGACGCCAGGGCCAAGGGCGCGCGGGTGGTCGAGATCAATCCCGGCGGCGAGGACCTGTCGCAGCAGGAGCACCGCAAGATCGCCCCGACCCTGATCATCGACCCCACCGACGACATGAAGGTGATGCAGGAGGAGATCTTCGGTCCGGTCCTGCCGGTGAAGAGCTATCGGACGATCGACGAGGCCGTGGACTATGTGAACGCCCACGACCGGCCGCTGGCGCTCTACTGGTTCGGGACCGACGAGGCCGAAAAGGACCGCGTGCTGGCCCGCACCACCAGCGGCGGCGTCACGGTCAATGACGTGATCTTCCACGTCGCCCAGGAAGAACTGCCGTTCGGCGGGGTCGGCCCCGCCGGCATGGGCGCCTATCACGGCCATGACGGCTTCCTGGAGTTCAGCCACAAGAAGGCGGTCTTCCAGCAGTTGAAGAAGGACATCGCGCCGATGCTGGGCCTGCGCCCGCCGTACGGCGAGGCGATCCGCAAGTATCTGGCCGGCCAGATCAAGCGCTAGGGGGGGCGACGGAGGGTTTCCTCGCGGCGCGCGGCATGCTCCAAGCGGGCATGACCGCGTCGCTGCCCGTGCGCTCCATCGTCGAAGCCCAGGACATGCCGCGCCTGCAGAGCGTCGACCTGCCAGGTTGCCTGGCGCGCGGCGAACCGGGCGTGGCTTGGGCGCCCGAGCATGACGCCTCCATGGGCGCGCCGCTGGGCCAGTTGGGCGGGCCCGAAGCCGCCGCCTGGCCCTTCGCCATCGCCGCTCCGCCGCCGGTCAATGTTCCGGCCCTCTGCGTGGTGGGAGAGACGTGGTGGGCGCCGCGTTTCGGCGCCCTGATCGGAACGGACGGCGCGCTCTACAACGCCACGATCGGCGAGGCGCGACACGGCTCGCAGGACCTGTCGGCGATCCCGGGTTTGCGGGACAAGGCTTCGCGCTTCACGCCGCCCGTTTCGGCGCCGATCCTGGAGGGCGGAGCGGTGTTCCTGCCCTGGGGCGCGACCTTCAACTACGGTCATTTCGTCATCGACGCCCTGCCATCGCTGCTGGCGCTGGAACAGGCTGGCCTGCTCGAGACCATGCCGATCCTGGCGCCCAAGCTAGCCGCCTGGCAGCGCGACCTGATCGCCTTGGCCTTTCCCGGCCGCGTCGTGACCGAGATCGAGGCCCCGGTCGTCCGGTTGAAGCGCGCGACCTTCGCCACCAGCATGGATCACTTCCTGCACCACCCCAACGGGCTGCTCGCGGACCTGGCGGCGCGGGTCCTGGCGCGCGCGCCGGCCGGCGCGGGACATCGTCGCGTCTATCTTTCGCGTCGGGGCCAGTCGATGCGGGTCATGGTGGGGGAGGCGACGTTCGAGCAGGCGCTCGCGGCGCGAGGCTTCACGATCGTGCGGCCGGAGACGCTCGATGCGGCCGAGCAGGTCGCCCTGATGAGGGACGCCGAGGTCGTGGTCGGCGCCAGTGGCGCGGCCCTGGCCAACGCCGTCTTCCTGTCGCGAGGCGCGCGGGTCGTCGAGATCCAGCCGCTGAACTTCACCAGCCAGTGGGTGAGGGCGGCCTGCCGCCAGGTGGGCGCGGACTGGCGCGGCTATGTCTGCGCCTCGCCCTGTCCCGCCCGCGCGGCGCCGCTGACCGCCAGGCTTCGGCGCGGCTTCAAGTTCGCGTTCAAGCCGCCGCTGGACGACCTTCTGCGCTTCGTCGACGCGGCGCTATAGCAGGCCCTTGCGGCCTTCGACCCACAAATCCAGCGGTTGCTTCTCCTCGCGGCGGACCATGCCGTAGTAGCCGACCGCGAACACCACCACTGCGGTGGCGAGGCCGCCGAAGAAGCCGGCCGGCGTGGCGAACCACACCGTCAGGGCGCTGATCAGCACCGCCGTGTGCAACATCGCCCATCGCACCAGGACGGCGAAGGCGTGGTAGGTGCGTTCGTGGGCGATGAGGATCGCCTCGCGTTCGGCGGTGTCGTGTTCGAAGGCGTCAGGCTGGGTGGCGGCCATGGCGCGGTCCTCCCTGTGCTGGTTCGCGGCTGTTAAGCGCCGTGCGTCGAAAACGTCCGCCAGAATACCTGTGTTCCGCCAAGCGCGCTATCGAACGGCGCGCGGGTTAAGCTTAGCATCGTGCGATTCCTCGGCCGCCCTGGAGCAGGGACCATGCCCAACCCGCTGCAGCTTTTGCTGCCGGCCCTGATCCCGTCCTGGAACTTCTTCGACGTCATCGCCCCGTCGCCGCGGGTGGAGTTCGCCGTGACCTCCTCGGCGGAGGCGGCGCCCGAGGCGTGGCGCGAATTCCGGCCTAGGCCGCATCGCCTGACGCCTGGGACGATGGCCGCCCGGATGCTGTGGAACCCGCGCTGGAACGAGAGCCTGTTCCTGGTCAGCTGCGCCGAGCGCCTGATCGACAATCCGACCGCGCACAGCGAGGACGAGATCTTCAAGCGCATCGCCGCCGATCTGGCGCGGCAGCCCGAGACGGCTGAAGGCTGGCTGGCCTTCCGGTTGGTGTTCGTCGCCCGCGAGGACCAGGCGATCTTGCGCGAGGTGCTGTTCGAGGCTTCGCCGCGCGCTCTGGCCGAGATCGACGTCCGATGACGCTGCCGGACGCCATGCGCCTGACGCAGATGCTGCTGGCCCTCGCGCTATTGCAGCAGAGCCTGGAGCATCTGCGCGGCTTTCGCGACGAGCGCGCCCTGTTCCTGGCGCGCGCGATCCTGTGCGTGCTGGTGCTGCTGGGCGTGGCCTCGCCCTGGCCGCTGACGGCGATGGCGGCGCTGTCGCTGCTGATCCTTCGCCGGTTCCAGGGGCCTTACAACGGCGGCAGCGACCGCATGGGCCTTCTGTCCCTGTGGTGTCTGACCCTGGCCAGCCTGGCGCCCAGCACGCCGCTGAAGGAGCTGTTCTTCGGCTATCTGGGCGCGCAGCTCGTCCTGTCCTACTTCATCTCGGGCTGGGTGAAGGTCGTGAACCCCGAGTGGCGGTCGGGGCGGGCGCTGCGCGACGTCTTCCAGTTCTCGGCCTATCCGGTCGCGGAGTCCCTGCGCGCCTTGGCTGAGCAACCCAGGCTGCTGACCGTGATGTCGTGGGCGGTCATGGGGTTCGAGCTGGCGTTCCCGCTGGCCATGCTGACCAAGCCGACCCTGATCGCGGCTCTGGTCGTCGCCGGGACCTTCCACCTCGCCAACGCCTGCCTGTTCGGCCTGAACCGGTTCTTCTGGACCTGGCTGTCGGTCTATCCGGCGATCCTGTGGCTGCAGTCGCGCCTGATCCCGTAGCCCGAAAGCAGAAGGGCGCCGGACGATGCCGTCCGACGCCCCTCAAGGTCTGTTGCTCAGGCTGGCTTACTTGGCGCGCGGCGGCTTGGCCAGGAAGGCGGGAATGTCATTGCCGAAGCCGACCACGCGACGGTCGTCGTCGTCGCGGTCGCGGACGGGCTGGACGCCGCGCACCGGGCGCTCGGGACGTTCCGGACGCTCGGCGCGCGCGGGACGTTCGGTCTCGACCACTGGCGCGGGAGCCGCCTTGGGTTCGCGCGGCTCGCGCTCGCGGCGCGGCTTGCGTTCGCGAGCGGGACGCTCCTCGGCGACGACTTCCGGCGCGTCGGCGACGGCGGCTTCGGCCGGCGCCTCGGCGGCGTTTTCCTCCGAGCGGCTGCGGCCGCGGCCGCGACCCGAACGGTCGCCGCGCTCGCCGCGATCACGATCACGGCCGCCGCGCTTGCGGTCGCGGTCGCCCTCGCGCTTGACGGTGACGGCGTTCGAATAGTCGAGGTCGAGCTTCTCTTCGTCGGGCGTCGAGCCGATCAGCTTGACGACCTTGTCGAAACCCTTGTCGTCGGCCGGGGTGACCAGCATGTAGGTGATGCCCGTCCGGCCGGCGCGGCCGGTGCGGCCGATGCGGTGGACATAGTCGTCGGCGTGGTGCGGGACGTCGTAGTTGAAGACGTGGCTGACGGCGGGGATGTCGAGGCCGCGGGCGGCGACGTCCGAGGCCACCAGGATCTTCAGCGCGCCCGAGCGGAAGTCCGCCAGGGTCTTCATCCGCTGCGTCTGGTCCAGGTCTCCGTGGATCGGAGCGGCGTCGTAGCCGTGCACCTTCAGCGACTTGGCGACGATATCGACCTCGGTCTTGCGATTGCAGAAGACGATGCCGGTCTCGATCTGGGCCTTCTCGATCAGCGCGCGCAGCGCCAGGCGCTTGGCCTTGGGATCGGAGGAGGGGACCTTGACCAGCAGCTGGGTGATGTTGGCGTTGGTCGTCGCCGGACGGGCCACCTCGATCCGCACCGGATCGCGCAGGAACTGCTTGGTCAGGCGGGTGATTTCCGGCGGCATGGTCGCCGAGAAGAACAGGGTCTGCTTCTTGGGCGGCGTCATCTTGAAGATGCGCTCGATGTCCGGAATGAAGCCCATGTCCAGCATGCGGTCGGCTTCGTCGACGACCAGAAACTGGACGCCGGTCATCAGCAGCTTGCCGCGCTCGAAGTGGTCGAGCAGGCGACCCGGCGTGGCGATCAGGACGTCGACGCCGCGATCCAGCTTCTTTTCCTGGTCGCCGAACGAGACGCCGCCGATCAGCAGCGCCCAAGAGAGCTTGGTGCCCTTGGCGTACTTCTCGAAGCTGGAGGCGACCTGGTCGGCCAGCTCGCGGGTCGGGGCGATGACCAGGGCGCGCGGCATGCGGGCCTTGGCTCGGCCCGACTGCAGCTTGTCGATCAGCGGCAGGGTGAAGGCGGCGGTCTTGCCGGTGCCCGTCTGGGCGATGCCGAGGACGTCCTGGCCCGCGAGGGCGACGGGAATGGCCTGGGCCTGGATGGGGGTCGCAGTGGTATAGCCGGTGTCGGCGACCGCCTGCAGGGTCGTGGGCGAGAGCCCTAGGTCGGAAAATTCAGTCATTACACGCTGGTCTGCTCGGAGCCGCCCGTGCTTGGGCGAGCGGGCGGCGCGGATTCGCCAGACCTGCTCCGAAGCTGGGGATAAATAGGCCGAAAGTCGCCAAAGTCAATCGCCACAAGGCGTGAGGGGGTATTTTGAGCCTCGGGCGGAGGGCATGATGCTGGCGCCGCATCGACCGCCGCTCTATATGCGGCCCTGCATGACCATCGACCACGACTCCCGCCTTCGGCGCCTTCGTTTCCGCGCCTGGCATCGCGGTTTCCGGGAAGCGGACCTCATTCTGGGGCCGTTCGCGGACATCCATGGCCCGAACCTGACTCCCGAGCAGTTCGATACGCTGGAAACCCTGCTCGAGCAGTCCGATCGCGAGATCTACGCCTGGATCGTCGGCCAGGAGCCGACGCCGGAAAGGTTCGAGACCGACGTCATGGCGATGATCCGCGCGTTCAGGTTCGAGGCGCATGCGTCGCGCCCCGCCGGCGATGGCGCCTGACCTTTTAGATCAAGAGACCCGATGGCCTACGACGCCAAACAGATCGCCAAGGCCGCCGGCGGC
>Ga0247725_1001049_pt1 | contig 15589 bp, 15 predicted proteins | sample OKSTACKMCFT3sol_FD_183021 | JGI IMG/M metagenome (GOLD analysis project Ga0247725, IMG submission 183021) | Subsurface sediment microbial communities from gas well in Oklahoma, United States - OK STACK MC-FT3-sol | ecosystem: Environmental > Terrestrial > Deep subsurface > Rock core/Sediment... | reverse complement strand
TCGGAAATCGTCCTGGACCGCAAGGTGGCCGACAAGCGCATCTTCCCGGCCATCGACGTGCTCAAGTCCGGCACCCGCAAGGAAGAGCTCATCACGCCGCGCGACCAGCTGCAGAAGACCTACGTCTTGCGCCGGATCCTCAACCCGATGGGCGCCTCGGACGCGATCGAGTTCCTGCTGGACAAGCTGCGCCAGTCGAAGACGAACGGCGACTTCTTCCAGTCGATGAACACCTGAGTCCAGCCAGACTCAGTCGAAGAAGAGAAAGGCCCCGGAGCGATCCGGGGCCTTTTTGTTTGTCTCGAAGATCCTCCCCCGCGATGCGGGGGAGGTGGCCCGGAGGGCCGGAAGGGGCGAGCTGGTCTTAGGCCGCATTAGCCCCCTCAGTCGCTCCGCGACAGCTCCCCCGCAACGCGGGGGAGCATCTGGCCTAAGGAATTAACACCGTCGCCCCGGTCGTCCGCCGACCCTCCAGCGCCTCATGCGCCGCCCGCGCTTCGGCCAGCGGGAAGGTCTGACCGATGTCGATCTTCACCGCGCCGGAGCCGATCACCGCGAACAGCGCCTGCGCGCTCTCGTCCAGTTCCTCGGTCGTGGCGATGTAGTCGAACAGCTTGGGCCGGGTCACGAACAGCGACTTGGCCGACAGCTCCAGAGGGGCGAAGGCCGGGACGGGGCCCGAGGCGTTGCCGAAGGTGATCATGACGCCGCGGCGCGCCAGGCTCTTCAGGCTGGCCGCCCAGGTGTCCTTGCCGACGCCGTCATAGACGACCGCGACGCCCTGGCCGCCGGTCAGCTCGGCGACCTTGGCGGCCACGTCCTCGTGGCTGTAGCCGATCACGTGATCGGCGCCGAGGTCGCGGGCGATGGCCGCCTTGGTCTCGGAGCCGACCGTGGCGATGACGGTGGCGCCCAGCGCCTTGCACCACTGGACCAGGATCTGACCGACGCCGCCGGCCGCCGCGTGGATCAGCACGGCGTCGCCATGTTTCACGTGGAAACATCGCCGGACCAGGAACTCGGCCGTCATGCCCTTCAGCATGGCGGCGGCCGCCGTCTCCAGGCTGACGCCGTCCGGGACCTTCACGGCGCGGTCGGCCGGAACCACGGCCGCCTCGGCATAGGCGCCCATGGTCCCGTTGTAGGCGACGCGGTCGCCGACCTTGAACCGGGTAACGCCGTCGCCGAGCGCTTCGACCGTCCCGGCCGCTTCCAGTCCGATGCCGCTCGGCAGCTTCAGCGGATAGAGGCCCGAGCGGTGATAGGTGTCGATATAGTTCAAGCCGACGGCCGCGTGGCGGACCAGGATCTGGCCGGCGGCGGGCGAGGGGACTTCCACCTCGACCGCCTCCAGGACTTCCGGACCACCCGTACGGGAGATCTGGATGGCCAGCATCAGGCCAGCGCCTTTTTGAAGAAGGTCAGGCTGCGGCCGTTGGCCTTGGCCGCGTCGGCGGCGTCATAGTGCGCGCCGCCTTCCCGCGCGAACGCGTGATCGCGGCCGGCATAGGTGTGCAGCTCGATTTGCGGGTGATCCTTCAGCGCCTGCAGGATGACCTGCTGGGCTTCCGGCGGCACGAACTGATCCTTCTCGGCGATGTGCATCAGCAGCGGGTGGTTTAGCTTCTCGGCCTCGCCGACGTGCTTTTCGATCCCAACGCCGTAGTAGGAGACCGACGCATCGACGTCGGTGCGGGTGGCGGTCAGGAAGGCCAGCAGGCCGCCCAGGCAGTAGCCGACCGCGCCGACCTTGCCGTTGACGCCGTCCAGCTTGCGGGCGGCGGTGATGGTGGCGGCGATATCATTGACGCCGGCGTCGACGTCGAAGGCGTTGAACAGTTCGAAGGCCTTCTTCCACTCGGCCTCGGACTGGTCGGTGATGTCGATGCCCGGCTCGATCCGCCAGAACAGGTCCGGGCAGATGGCGACGTAGCCCTGGGCGGCCAGGCCGTCGCAGATATCGCGCATGACCTTGTTGACGCCGAAGATTTCCTGGATGACGACGATGGCCGGCGCCGAGGCCGCCTTCGGGCGCGCCACATAGGCGCTGAACGCGCCGTCCGGCGTGGTGATCGTGAGGGTCTCGCTCATCGGGATTCTCCGTCGTGTTCAGGTCCCTCTCGGGACGAATGTGACTTTCGACCAAAGCGCTCTAACCTGCGCCGAAGGGCGAGGCCCATAACAATATCGTGCCCTGACCGAAGGGAACTTTCCGATGAAGATGACGATCGAGATCGACTGCACGCCGGTCGAAGCGCGGGCCTTTCTAGGCCTGCCGGATGTCAGTGGTTTGAACGAGCATCTCGTCAAGGAGATGCAGGCGCGCATGGACGCCAATATGGCGATGCTGGCGCCCGAGGAACTGCTGAAGAACTGGATGGCGTTCGGCACCGGCGCCCAGGAGAGCTTCCGCAAGCTGATGACCGCCGCCGCCAACGCCGCGGTCGGCAAGCCGGACTGACCATGGCCGATACGATCTTCGCCCTGGCCACGGCGGCCGGGCGGGCGGCGGTGGCCGTCGTACGGATTTCTGGGCCGGACACTCTTCGGGTGGTCCAGACCTTGGCGGGTAGAGCGCCCGCGCCGCGCATGGCCGCGCTGCGCAAGCTTCGGCATGACGGGGTAGAGCTGGACGAGGCCCTGGTCCTGCGCTTCGAAGGTCCGGCCAGCTATACCGGCGAAGACAGCGCCGAGTTTCACGTGCACGGCGGTCGCGCCGTCGTAGAGGCGTTGCTGTCCGCGTTGTCCGCCCTTGGCCTACGCTTGGCTGAGCCCGGAGAGTTCACGCGCCGCGCCTTCGAGAACGGCAAGCTGGATCTGGCCCAGGCCGAGGGCGTCGCCGACCTGATCGACGCCGAGACCGAGGCTCAGCGTCGGCAGGCTCTGGGCCAGGTCGGTGGGGCGCTGAGCCAGCGCTATGACCGCTGGCGCGAGCTGTTGGTGCAGTCCCTGGCCATGCTTGAGGCCGCCGTCGACTTCCCGGATGAGGACCTGCCGGAGGCGGTCGCCGAACGCGCGCGGCCTGGACTCCGCATTCTGGCCGAAGAGCTGGATACCGCCCTGGCCGACGTTTCCCGTGGCCGTCGCGTTCGGGACGGCTATCGCATCGCCCTGGTCGGCGCGCCGAACGCCGGCAAGAGCACGCTGCTGAACGGCCTGGTCGAGCGTGACGCGGCGATCGTCACCGACACGCCGGGGACGACGCGGGATGTTATCGAGGTTCCGCTGGTCCTCGGCGGGTACCGGGTCCTGATCGCCGACACGGCCGGCCTTCGCGAGACCGACGACGCGATCGAGGCCGAAGGCGTCCGCCGGGCGCGTCGGTGGGCGGAAGAGGCCGATCTGCGGCTCTGGGTCGTGGATGGTTTTCACGTGGAACAGGTCGAGGCCTTGGAGGCGACCGTTCGTCCCGAGGACTGGCTGGTCTTGAACAAGGCTGACATCGCCGATGCGAACACCCTGTCCCAGGCCGAGGCGCGATGGTCGAGAGAGAGCCTAAGGGTTCATAGGCTTTCGGCGCGGTCGGAAGACGCTGTCTCTGGTTTGAGGGAAGCGCTCGCGTCCTACGTGGCTGACGCGCTGTCCGGCGCGGAGTTCCCGGCGGCCACGCGACTGCGCCACGCGGAGCGCCTGTCCGAGGCGAGGAGCTATCTGGCGCGCGCGCTGTCCGATATCGGCCTGGAGGTCGAGTTGGCCGCCGAAGACGTTCGCTTGGCCGCGCGGGCGCTGGAGAAGATCGCCGGGCGCGTCGATCCCGAGGATGTCCTGGGGCGGGTCTTTTCGACCTTCTGCATCGGCAAATGATGTTTCACGTGAAACCCTCCCCATATTGTCCACAGCGCGCTCACAGCTGTGGCGGGGGTGTTTCACGTGAAACGCCGTCGACTCGGATCGACCCTCTCGGCTGATTGGCGTATATGTCGAGTCCAGCGCCCCCGCTTGTCCCGGGGGCGTTCGCATTGAGGCGAGCGTCTTGTCCAAGTCCTGGGATGTCATTGTCATCGGCGGCGGCCACGCCGGCTGCGAAGCGGCGGCCGCCTCCGCGCGCACCGGCGCGCGCACCCTGCTGCTGACCCACAAGCTGGAAACCATCGGTGAGATGTCCTGCAACCCGGCCATCGGGGGCCTGGGCAAGGGACATCTGGTCCGTGAGATCGACGCCCTGGACGGCGTCATGGGCCGCATGGCCGACAAGGCCGGCATCCAGTTCCGGATGCTGAACCGCTCCAAGGGGCCCGCCGTGCGCGGGCCGCGCTCGCAGATCGACCGCAAGCTCTATCGCGAGGCGATGCAAGCCGAGCTGTTTTCCACGGGAAACCTCGACATCATCGCCGCCGCCGCCGAGGATCTGATCGTCGAGAATGGTCGGGTCGCCGGCGCCGTCGACGGGGAGGGGCGCGCCTATCGGGCGCCGCGTGTGATCCTGACCACCGGCACCTTCCTGAAGGGCGTCATTCACCGCGGCGAAGAGCGCATCCCCGCCGGCCGCGTCGGCGACCAGCCGGCGATCGGCCTGTCGGATCGCCTGTACGGTCTCGGCTTCCAGATGGGGCGGTTGAAGACCGGCACGCCCGCGCGCCTGGACGGCCGGACGATCGCCTGGGACCGCCTCGACAGCCAGGCGGCCGACGACGAGCCGGTTCCGTTCTCGTATCTGACCGACAAGATCGACGTGCCGCAGATCGCCTGCGGCGTGACTTTCACGACCGAAGAGACCCACCGGATCATCGCCGAGCGGATCGGCGAGTCCCTGGTCTATAGCGGCCGCGCCACGGGTGTCGGTCCGCGCTATTGCCCCTCGATCGAGGACAAGGTCGTCCGCTTCGCCGACAAGACCAGCCACCAGATCTTCCTGGAGCCGGAAGGCCTGGACGATCCGACCGTCTATCCGAACGGCATTTCCACGTCTGTCTCGGAAGAGACCCAGCTGCTGTTCCTGCGCACCATCCCAGGCCTCGAGAATGTCGAGGTGCTGCGCTACGGCTATGCGATCGAATACGACTACGTCGATCCGCGCGAGCTGTACGCCACGCTGGAGACCAAGCGCTTGCCGGGCCTGTACCTCGCCGGCCAGATCAACGGCACCACGGGCTACGAAGAGGCCGGCGCTCAGGGCCTGGTCGCCGGCCTGAACGCGGCCCTGGCCGAGCAGGGCAGGGAGCCCGCCGTCTTCGCGCGCGACGAGGCCTATATCGGGGTGATGATCGACGACCTCGTCACCCGTGGCGTCACCGAGCCCTATCGGATGTTCACCAGCCGGGCCGAGTTCCGCCTGACCCTGCGGGCCGACAACGCAGATCAGCGCCTGACCGATCGCGGTATCACCCTGGGTGTCGTTGGCGAACGCCGCGCCAGGGCCTGGGCCGAGAAGAAGGCGCGGCTCGAAGCCGCCCGCGCCTTCGCCCGCTCGGTCAGCCTGACCCCCAACGAGGCGGTGAAGGCCGGCTTCAAGGTCAACAGCGACGGCGTCCGCCGCGACGTCTTCGCCATGCTGGCCTATCCGGATGTGACCCTGGACGACCTCGGCCGTGTCTGGCCCGAGGTTTTCACGTGGAACACCGACGTCCGCGAGCAGATCGAGATCGAGGCGGCCTATGCTGGCTATCTGGACCGCCAGCGCGCCGACGCGGAGTCATTGCGCAAGGACGAGGATCTGCGGCTGCCGGCCGATCTCGACTATGCCGATATCGGCAGCCTGTCGAACGAGGTGCGCGAGAAGCTGGCCCGCGTGCGACCGCTGACCCTGGGCCAGGCGGCCCGCATCGAGGGCGTGACGCCGGGAGCGCTGACCGCGCTGCTGGCCCACGTGCGGCGCACCCGTGCAGCCTGAAGCCATCCTCGCCGAACCGCCGGTCCTCGACGCGGCGGGCTACCAGGCCCTGACCGGGACCAGCGACGCCCAGATCGCCGATCTGGCGCGCTTTCAAGAGCTGTTGGCCGAATGGAACGAGGTGATGAACCTCGTCGGGCCGCTGACCATCGCCACCTACTGGACCCGGCACGCCCTCGACAGCTCCCAGCTGATCGATCTGGCGCCGCCGGAGGCCTCCACGTGGGCCGATCTGGGCGCGGGCGCCGGTCTCCCCGGGGTCGTGCTGGCCATACTCCTGAAGGGTAGGGCCGGGGCGAAAGTCCATCTGGTCGAGTCGATGGCCAAGCGCTGCCGTTTCCTCGAGGTGGTGGCCAAGGATCTCGACCTGCCGGTCCAGATCCACAACGCCCGGGCCGAGGATTTGAAGCTGAAGGTCGACATCGTGACGGCGCGCGCCTGCGCCCCGATGACCAAGCTGCTCGGCTTCGCCGAACCCTATCTGCGCGGCGGCGCGACCGGCCTGTTCCTCAAGGGGCAGGATGTCGCGACCGAGCTTTCCGAGGCCGCCAAGGCTTGGAAGTTCGACGCCGAACTGCGACCTAGCCAAAGCGACCCTCGGGGTCGGATCGTTCAAGTGAAGGGGCTGTCACGTGTCCGCTAATCCTCTGCGCGTCCTGGCGATCGCGAACCAGAAAGGCGGCGTGGGCAAGACCACGACCGCGATCAACCTGGGCACCGCCCTGGCGGCCTGCGGCGAGCGGGTTCTGCTGATCGACGCCGATCCGCAGGGCAACTGCTCGACGGGCCTGGGCATCGGCCGCACCCAGCGCCGGACGACCCTCTATGACGTGCTGATGGGCGAGTCGCCGGTGGTGGACGCCGCCGTGAAGACCGAGCTGCCGGGCCTCGACGTCATACCGGCCGACGCCGACCTCTCCGGCATCGAGATCGAACTGGGTCAGACCGCGCGCCGGTCATACCGGCTGCGCGACGCCCTGGAGGCCATCCGCGCCAATGGGCCCTACACCTATGTGCTGATCGACTGTCCGCCGTCGCTGAATGTGCTGACCGTCAACGCCATGACGGCGGCCGACGCGGTGTTCGTGCCGCTGCAGTGCGAGTTCTTCGCCCTGGAAGGCCTGACCCAGCTGATGCGGACGATCGAGCGCGTGCGCGGCAGTCTGAACCCACACCTGGAGATCCAGGGCGTGGTGCTGACCATGTACGATCGCCGCAACAGCCTGTCGGAGCAGGTGGCGCACGACGTCCGCGCCCACTTCGGCGACAAGGTCTATGACGCGGTGATCCCGCGCAATGTCCGCGTCTCCGAGGCGCCGTCGTTCGGCAAGCCGGTGCTGCTGTACGACCTGAAGTGCGCGGGCAGCCAAGCCTATCTGAAGCTGGCGCGCGAGGTGATCAGCCGCGAACGCGACCGCCAGGCGAAAGCCGCCTGAAGCGGCTTTGAGCCGTCTTTGAATTTCGAATCTGAAGCTTGATTGAGATAGTGATGGAGTCCGTCGTGGTGGGAGAGCCGGGTATGGCCGAGGGGCGTCGGGGACTGGGACGCGGTCTGTCCGCCCTGTTGGGCGAGGTCGAGGCCGCGCCCGCCCAGGCGCCGGGCGATCAGTCCGCCGGGTCGCGCGAAGCGCCGATCGAACTGCTGAAGCGCAATCCCGACCAGCCGCGCCGGACCTTCCGCGAGGAGGATCTCGAGGAGCTGACCAACTCGATCCGCGAGAAGGGCGTTCTGCAGCCCATCCTTGTGCGACCGTCGCCCACCACGCCGGGCGAATATCAGATCGTCGCCGGCGAGCGCCGTTGGCGCGCGGCCCAGCGGGCCGGCCTACGCGGCGTGCCGATCATGGTGCGCGAGCTGGACGACCTGGCGGTGCTGGAAATCGGCATCATCGAAAACGTCCAGCGCGCGGACCTGAACATCCTCGAAGAAGCGCTTTCGTACAAAGTGCTTATGGAGAAGTTTGAACGCACCCAGGACGCCATCGCCCAGACGATCGGCAAGAGCCGCAGCCATGTGGCCAACACCCTGCGCCTGCTGGCCCTACCGGAAGAGGTCCAGTCATACCTGGTCAGCGGCGAGCTTTCGGCCGGTCACGCCCGCGCGATCGCGGCCGCCGCCGACCCGGTCGCTCTCGCCAAGCAGATCATCGACGGCGGTCTCTCGGTTCGCGAGACCGAGGCTCTGGCTCGCAAGGCCCCGACCGCGCCCTCGGCCAAGAGCAAGGGCGGCCGTCCGCCCAAGGTCAAGGACACCGACACCCAGGCCCTGGAAGCCGACCTGTCGTCGGTGCTGGGCCTGGACGTCACCATCGACCATCGCGGCGGCGCCGGGTCGCTGACCATCAGCTACGCGACGCTCGAGCAGCTCGACGACCTGTGCAATCGCCTGACCCGCGGGGTCTGATCACTCGCACTTAAAAGCGTGCGAATGAGTGGTTTTCGGGTCTCTGAAAATCGCCTCTGTCGCGCACCGAGCGGCGCCTCTCCGTACTCCGGGAGGCGCCATTTTCGTGAGGCGAGGGCGGTTGGCCGGATTTTCCGGCGCAAGCGCTTGTGACGTAAGGCTTTCTTGGAAAGCGTCCACAAGGGCGCAAAGCGGGTGTTTTGGGGCGGTTTGGGCAATTCCCAACACCCGCCCCATCCTCGTGTCATCCCGGAAGCCTCGCAGAGGCTATCCGGGACCCAGGGGGGGCGTGAACGCCGTGCGAGCCGCCCCTGGGTCGCCGGCTCTTCGCTGCGCTTCGGCCGGGATGACACCGAAAGAGGTAAGAAGCCCTACAGCCCCAGTCGCCGCGCGCGACCCGCGATCGCCAGGGCCAGGCGCTCGGCGATCAGCTGATCCGGCGAGCCGGAGGTCTTGCAGGCGCGGTCGGCGTTGAGAACCTCGCCCTGGACCTCCAGGATGGCCTCCAGGTTCCAGGCGCGGGCCTGGCGCAGGAACTCGCGCTCCTGCTTCCAGAAGACGCCTGAGGCCTTGGCGGCGGCCTGAAGGTCGACGCCGTTCTTGTGCAGGGTCAGGACGCGTCGCAGGCGGCCCAGATAGTAGCTCATGGCCCGGACGGCGGCGGGGCCGCCTTCGCCCTCGGCCGCCGCGCGGCGCAGGGCCGCCTGGGCGGCCCCGACCTTGCCGCCAAACGCGTCGGCCGCCGCGTCGCTCAGAGAGGCCTCGGGCTCGACCCCCAGGAAGTCGGTCAGGTCGGCGGCGGTGGCGTTGATGCCGCTGCCTGGGCCGAGATAGAGGGCCAGCCGCTCGATCTCGGCGCGGGCGACGCCGCGTTCCTTGGGCAGGCGCGAGACGAAGAGGTCCAGGGCCTCGCTGTTCAGGCTGACCTTGTCATGGGCCAGGGTGTCGCGGGTCAGGCGGGCCAGGTCGCCGGCTTCGTCCTCGTAGCAGGGGATGACGGCGCAGCCATTGGCCTTTTCGCCGACCTTGCGCAGCTGGGAGTCGCGGCCCAGGGCGCCGGCCTCGATCAGGAAGAAGGCGTCCGGATTGAGCAGGCCTTCGACGTGACGGGTGACGGCCTCGGCGGCGGCCTTGTCGGGGCCGGCCTTCTCGCCGGTCAGGCGCAGGCGCACCAAGCGTCGGCCGCCCATCAGCGACAGGGCCGACAGCTCGTCCTCCAGCTTGGCCGGGTCGGACTCGACGTCGCTCTCGGTCAGCTGGGCGGTGTCGAAGGGGTCGTCCGGGCGCTCGACCACGCGCTTGGCCAGGGCGTTGGCGCGGTCGCGCACCACGCCCCGGTCCTTGCCGTAGATGACCACGGCCCGGATGTCCGGGGTCGGCTCCCTCAGGAAGCGTTCGACGTCCGGACGCTTGGACAGGATCATCGCTTTGTCGCGTCCTAGAGCATTTTCCGACGAAGTGGACACCGGTTCGTCGTCAGAAAATGCGTTACAATAGAAGCCTAGGGCGCTTTCCGATCCAGTCGGGTCGGAAAGCGCCCTAGGCCGGCTTCTTGCCCGCCAGCCAGGTGGCGAGGTCCAGCTGGATCTTGCGGGCCACCTCGGCCGCCGCACGCTCCTGACCGTCCTGCTGGGCGGCGATGGCCGCGTAGGGCTGGTCGGCCGAGTCGTAGGTCACCGAGGCCTCGGTATAGCCCTTGTGGACCTCCGCGCCGGTCTTGGCGTCCAGAAGGCGCCAGGTGACGCTCATCCGCAGCTCGTAGCGATTGGCGACGTTGTCGAGACGGACGCCGCGGGCGAACCGCGTCTCGTTGACCCCGAAGGCCAGCTTGTACGCCGCCGGCGTTCCCTGGCGATGGGCCAGGGCGTCGTCCAGCTGTTCGCGCAGCAGGTAGCCCCCGCGACCCTCGGCGGCGATCGTCTCGATGCCCGAGAGGCCGCCTTCCACGCCCGGACGAGCGTAGAGAGGGGTGAAGCCGCAGGCCGACATGCCAAGGCTCGAGAGCGCCAGAAGCGATGTTCTAAGGGCGCCGATCAGCAGGAAGCGTTTCATCGGTCTCAGTTGGCCACGATGTTGACGATGCGGTCCTTCACGACGATCACCTTGCGGACCGTCAGGCCCTCAAGGTGGGCCAGGACGTTCGGATCCGCCAGCGCGATTTTCTGGACCTCGGCCTCGGCCGCGCCGGCCTTGACCTTCACTTCGCCGCGGCGCTTGCCGTTGATCTGGATCGGCAGGACGCGCTCGTCGTCCGCGGCCAGGGCCGGGTCCGCCTTGGGCCAGGGGGCGTTCACGACCATGCCTTCGCCGCCGATGCGGGCCCAGGCTTCCTCGGCCAGGTGCGGGGTGAACGGGGCCACCAGGCGGGCCAGGATGTTCAGGGCCTCGGCGCGGGCCGCCAACACGGCTTCCGACGCGCCTTCGGCCGGAGCGGCCTTCAGGGCGTTCAGGAACTCGTACAGGCGCGCCACGCCGCTGTTGAAGCGGAAGCCCTCGATGCTGTCGGTGACGAAGCCGATCAGCTTGTGGGCCGCCTTGCGCAGGGCCAGGGCGGCTTCGTCGTTGGCGTCATGGGCGAAGTCGCCGGCCGGCTGGCTGTCGAACTCGTTCCACAGCCGGTGGGTGAAGCGCCAGCTGCCTTCGACGCCGGCGTTGGTCCACTGGACATCGCGCTCGGGCGGGCTGTCGGACATCACGAACAGGCGGGCGCTGTCGACGCCATAGGCCTCGAAGATGTCCTCGGGGGCGACGACGTTCTTCTTGGACTTCGACATCTTCTCGACGTCGCCGATGATGATCGGCGCGCCGGTCTTGGCGTGCGTGGCCGACCGGCTATTGCCCTCGACCTTGATCACCACGTCCGAGGGCTCGACCCACTCGCCGGCCTCGTTCTTGTAGGCCTCGTGGGTGACCATCCCTTGCGTGAACAGGCCCGCGAACGGCTCCTCGACCGAGACCAGACCCTCGTCCTTCAGGGCGCGGGTGATGAAGCGGGCGTACAGCAGGTGCAGGATCGCGTGCTCGACTCCGCCGATATACTGATCGACCGGCAGCCAGTAGTCGGCAGCGGCCTTGCCGACCGGCTCGGCGGCTTGCGTGTCGGCGAAGCGGGCGAAGTACCAGCTGGAGTCGATGAAGGTGTCCAGCGTGTCGGTCTCGCGCTCGGCCTTGCCGCCGCAGGAGGGGCAGGTCGTGTGACGCCAGGTCGGATGGCGCAGCAGCGGGTTGCCCGGCTTGTCGAAGGTCACGTCCTCGGGCAGGGCGACCGGCAGCTGGTCTTCCGGCACGGGGACGACGCCGCAGGCCTGGCAGTGGATCACCGGGATCGGGCAGCCCCAGTAGCGCTGACGCGAGACGCCCCAGTCGCGCAGGCGATAGACGGTCGCGCCCTGGCCTTGGCCGGCGGCCTCGATGCGCGCCACGGCCTCGGCCTTGGCGGTCTCGACGTCCATCCCGTCCAGGAACTTCGAGTTGAAGATCTTGCCGGGGCCGACATAGGCCTCCTTGCCGATCTGGAAGGTCGCCGGGTCCTCGCCGTTCGGCAGCACCACCGGCTTGACCGGCAGGTCGTACTTACGGGCGAAGTCCAGGTCGCGCTGGTCGTGGGCCGGGCAGGCGAAGATCGCGCCCGTGCCGTAGTCCATCAGGATGAAGTTGGCGATCCAGACGGGCAGGGTGATCGACGGATCCAGCGGGTGCTTCACACGCAGACCGGTGTCGTAGCCCAGCTTCTCGGCGCTCTCGATCTCGGCTTCCGAGGTGCCGCCCTTGCGGCAGTCGGCGATGAACTGCTGGATCTGCGGATTCTCGACCGCCAGCTGCTCGGCCAGCGGGTGCTCGGGCGCGATGCCGACGAAGCTGGCGCCGAACAGGGTGTCGGGACGGGTGGTGTAGACCTCCAGGCCCTCGGCCAGGCCGTCAGGAGCCTCGCCGTCGAACTGGAACTTGAAACGCAGGCCCTTGGAGCGGCCGATCCAGTTCTCCTGCATCAGGCGAACCTTGTCGGGCCAGCGGTCCAGGGTCTTCAGGCCGTCGATCAGGGCGTCCGCGTAGTCGGTGATGCGCAGGAACCACTGGGTCAGCTTGCGCTTCTCGACCGTCGCGCCCGAGCGCCAGCCCTTGCCGTCGATGACCTGCTCATTGGCCAGCACGGTCATGTCGACCGGGTCCCAGTTGACCGAGGCTTCCTTGCGATAGACCAGGCCGCGCTTCAGCAGGCGCAGGAACCAGGCCTGCTGCTTGCCGTAATATTCCGGGTCGCAGGTGGCGAACTCGCGCGACCAGTCGACCGAGATGCCCAGCGATTTCAGCTGCTCGCGCATGGCGGCGATGTTGTCGTAGGTCCAGCCCTTGGGGTGGACGCCGCGCTCCATGGCCGCGTTCTCGGCCGGCATGCCAAAGGCGTCCCAGCCCATCGGGTGCAGGACGTTGAAGCCTTGCGCGCGCTTGTAGCGGGCCACGACGTCGCCCATGGCGTAGTTGCGCACGTGCCCCATGTGGATGCGGCCCGAGGGGTACGGGAACATCTCGAGGACGTAGTATTTCGGACGGCCGTCGTTGATCTCGCCGGTCTTGAAGACGTCGGCCTTCGCCCAGGCGTCACGCCACTTGGGCTCGGTGTCTTTGGGATTGTAGCGGGCCATCGGAAACCAGGTCTTGGATGCAGGAACGCGCCCCGGGAGGCGCGGCCGCGTCAAGAGTAAGCGGTTTCGCGGCCGGAGCGCGCAGGAATATAGGAACTCGGGATCTTCTCCGCGTGGAAGAAGATCCCGTCGGGCCTTAGCCCTTGATGTTCGAGAGGCGAAGCTGACGGGCGCGGGTCAGGATCGCGTTTTCGATATCGGTGGCGGTCTGGTCGGCGACCGGGGCGTCGACCCAGGCGCCGTTCACGTCCTTGGACTGCTTGAACACCGTGACGTTCAGGCCGTCGGCGCGCAGGCGGGTGTCCAGGATGTAGACCGTCGCCTTGAAGCGCTCGGCCGGGGTCTCCGGATTCACATACCAGTCGGTGATGATCACGCCGCCGTACGGATCGGCCGAGGCCAGCGGCATGAACGCCAGGGTGTCCAGGCTGGCGCGCCACAGATAGCCGTTCACGCCGATCGAGCCTTCGGTCGCCGGACCCTTGTTCCCGCCGCCGAAGCGCTTGAAGGGGTTCAGGCCAGGCTCGTCGCTCTGGGTCGAGAAGGTCTTGGGAGGCTTGTTGCTGCTGCAGGCCGACACGCCCAGCATCGACAGAGCCAAGACGCCCGCGGCGACGCCGCGCATCACAGACCCACGCTCAAACGCCATAGTACCTCGCTCCAATGTCTCGCCGGCGCGACTTGCGCACTCCTGGCGCGCCCCCGCAGCCGGGAGCCGGTCTATAGCATGGCTGCGCTGCCTCAAAACAGGAATCGCGTGACCTCACCGCCACACGAGTCGATTGAATCGTACAATACGGCCTCAAGTGCGACCAAAGGCCGGTTGACCGCGTTTCGGCCAAGCCTTTAATCGAAATTCACGGGCCTCTTCCTATATGGGATGGGCGGGGACAACAGAGTACAGGCGGCGAGTAGCGATGGTCGCGAAGCGTTTCTTCCTGGCGGGGACCGCCGCGCTGATCCTGACGGGATCGGCGTCGATGGCGTTCGCCCAGGCCAAGCCGCACGCGGTCGCCCCTGATTTCAGCGTCAAGAACGACTTCACCAGCGCCGCCGCCGGCGTCCAATACCCGCGGGATGACAAGCGCACCCTGCGTTGGGACGCCAAGAAGGGCCGCTGGGGCCTGAAGCTGGACCTCGATCAGCCCTCCAGCCGCGAAATGGAAATGCAGGACGTCCAGGCCGGCGCCTATTTCAAGGTGACCCCGTCGATCCGCGTCGGCGGCGCCGTCAGCCTGGGTGAATCCAACCCGGCCCTGGCCGCCCGCAAGGCCCAGCAGCCCGAAGCCGCCCCGCGCGTCCGGCTGGAAACCGCCTTCAAGTTCTAAACCGGGTCAGCTCGCCAGGGCTTCGACCGCCGCGATCCCGACAATTCCGCTGCCCGCCAGCTGGCCGACCGTGTCCGCGCGCACGCCGCCCAGCGCGTAGACGGGCAGGGGCGTCGCCCCGACCATGTCCTTCAGGCCCTTGAGACCCAGCGGCTCTCCCGCCGAGGGGCTGTTGCTGGGAAAGACCGGCGAGACGATCACGGCGTCCGCGCCCGCCCGCTCGGCCGCTCGAACGGCGGTCAGGTCATGGGCGGCCACGGTGATCAGATAGCGGGCGTGCTCCGCTCTCAGCTTTGGGATTTCGCCGGCCAAGCGCTCGGGCATGTGCAGACCGTCGGCCCGAACGCCCTCGGCAAGTCCCGGATGCGCGCCGACCAGCAGTATGAGACCACGAGCGTCCGCGATCGCCCGCAGGCGGCGGCCCTGCTCGACCGCGTCCTCGGCGCCGAAGGCCCGGAACACGATTCCGGACCCGGCTGGAAGCCGTTCGGCCACCGCCTCGGGCGAGGCGACGCGGGCGGGATCGGTGAAGAACAGCAGGTTCGGCAGCACGCGGCCGCGCACGGTCCTTGGCGGAAAGGCCGCCGCCGTCCTAGACAGGACGTCCAGTTCGCTGTCGCCTCGCAAGGCCGCTCCTTCCATGTCCCAAGCCCTCGCCGACATCCAAAGCCGCATCGCCGCCGCCGAGGCCCGCGCCGGACGGGCGCCAGGCTCGGTCACGCTGGTGGCGGTCTCCAAGACCCAGCCTTGGGAGCATATCGCGCCCGTGCTGGAGGCGGGACAGAAAGTGTTCGGCGAAAACCGCGTGCAGGAGGCGATCGAACGCTGGGGCGACCGGCGCGAAGGCCTGGAGCTGCGCCTGATCGGCCCGCTGCAGACCAACAAGGCGCGCGAGGCCGTGGCCTTCTTCGATGTCATCGAGACGGTGGACCGCGAAAAGCTGGCCCGCGTGCTGGCCGAGGAAATCCAGCGGGCCGGCAAGGCGCCGCGCCTCTATGTCCAGGTCAATACCGGCGAGGAGCCGCAGAAGGCCGGGATCGCGCCGGATGAAGCCGACGCCTTCATCGCCGCCTGTCGTGGGACCTATGGCCTCAACGTCGAGGGGCTGATGTGCATCCCGCCGTTCGACGCCGATCCGGCGCCGCATTTCGCGCTACTGCGCGCGATCGCTGAGCGCAATGGCGTCGAAAAGCTCTCGATGGGCATGAGCGACGACTTCGAGATCGCCATCGCCGAGGGCGCGACCTCGGTGCGGGTCGGCTCGGCGCTGTTTGGGGCGCGGGGCTCGGCGCACTAGGGGGGCCTCCCGAAAAGCCAAAATGACGCTAGTCTTCCGCGTCGCCGGAGGGAGATTTCGTGATGAACGCCTTTCCCCAGGGGACTG
>Ga0247725_1001048_pt1 | contig 15605 bp, 15 predicted proteins | sample OKSTACKMCFT3sol_FD_183021 | JGI IMG/M metagenome (GOLD analysis project Ga0247725, IMG submission 183021) | Subsurface sediment microbial communities from gas well in Oklahoma, United States - OK STACK MC-FT3-sol | ecosystem: Environmental > Terrestrial > Deep subsurface > Rock core/Sediment... | reverse complement strand
CCTGGAGCATCGACCCGGCCGACGTGGCCCGCTTCTCGGCGATCGCCGCCGAGTGGTGGGACCCCAAGGGCAAGTTCGCGCCGCTGCACGTGTTCAATCCCTGCCGCCTGGCCTTCATCCGCGAGCAGGCCCTGGCGCGGTTCGGCCGCGACGGCGACCAGCGCGCGCCGTTCGACGGCCTTTCCCTGCTCGACATCGGCTGCGGCGGCGGGCTGCTGAGCGAGCCGATGGCGCGGCTGGGTTTTGCGGTGACGGCGATCGACGCCTCGGAGCGCAACATCAAGACCGCCGCCACCCACGCGGCCGAGCAGGAGCTCACGATCAACTACCGTCCCGCCACCGCCGAGCAGCTGCTGGCCGAGGGCGCGGGGCCGTTCGACGTCGTCCTGACCATGGAGGTCATCGAGCACGTCGCCGATCCGGGCGAGTTCCTGCGCACCTGCGCCAAGCTGCTCAAGCCCGGCGGCATCATGTTCGTGGCCACCCTGAACCGCACGCTGAAGGCGCTCGCGCTCGCCAAGATCGGCGCCGAGTACGTGCTGCGCTGGGTTCCGCCCGGCACCCACGACTGGAAGCAGTTCCTGAAGCCCGAAGAGCTGCGCGCCTTCCTGGCCGGCGAGCCGGTGGCGATGCAGGGGCCGTTCGGCGTGACCTACAACCCGCTGACCGGCCGCTGGAGTCGCTCGGCGGATACGGACATCAACTACATGATGACCGTGACCAGGGATTGAGACAGACTGACCTTGCGATGTGCGCGCGAGGTGTCTGATGTTCCTGCTCCTGCTTGTCTCGGCCATTCTTCCGGGACCGATCAGCGGCGACTTCGATCACGACGGCAAGGCCGACACGGCGCGGATCGTTCGCGCGGGCGACGGCGCCCATGTCCTGGAGATCGTGCGCGGAGCAGCGCCTGACGCCCCCGTCCGGATTGAACTGGGCCGTTATGCGCCGGACTATATCGTCCCCGCCGAGAACAGCGGCGCGGTGGCGACCTCTTGCGGCAAGGGGGTCGGCGCCAATACAGACCCCTGCCCTCGCAAATCGGTCCAGGTCACCCGGGGCGATCTGCTCGTGGGCGCGGCCGAAGCCAGCGAAAGCGTCTTCATCTGGGACGGCCATGCCTTCCGCCGGGACTGGCTGAGTGACTGACGCCCAAAGCTGCAAATCCCGTGTCATCCCGGAAGCCTCGCAGAGGCTGTCTTAGGACCCAGGGGGGTGAAGGAGCGCCGTGCGCGCCGCCCCGGGATCCCGGCTCTCCGCGCTGCGTGCTACGGCCGGGTGACACGGATTTTGTGAGCTTGGAGCGCACTAGCGCCCCCTTCGGGAACCTCTCCAGCAACCTGGGCCTTATCATCTCCGCAGGGACATAGCGCCCCGGATTGGCGACCCGGTGTCGGGGGTCGGCCGTCGATCCGTTCGATTTGAACGGAGACCCAAGATGACGTCCAAGACCCTCGTCGCCCTGATGGCGACCACCATGGCGTGCGGCGCGATCGCCCCCGCCGTGGCCCAGACCTCGGCCTACCAGCAGAGCTTGCAGCGCTACGACGACCAGCGCGCCAACTACTACGAGCGCGTGGCCGAGTATCGCGACCGCCAGGCCGCCTATGAGCGCGACCGCGCCAACTACCTGCAGGCTCGCGACGACTATGACCGCCGCTACGGCCGCGGCGCCTATGATCGGCGCTATCGGGCCGAGGCCGACCGCTATCGCGCCGCCGAGTACCGGCAGAGCGCCGCCTACTACGCCGAGCAGGCCCAGTTCGAGCGCGACCGCGCCAATTACGAGCGCGCCCGCTACAACTACGACCGCCGCCATGGCGAGGGCGCCTATGACCGCCGCAACCCGCGCCAGGCCGATCGCTTCCGGACCAGCGGCTATGGCCACGCCTCGGGCTATGACGCCGGCCGCCAGCAGTGGGAGCGCGATCGCGACCGCTACTACGCCGCCCGCGACGAGTACGACCGCCGCCACGGCTACGGCGCCTATGACCGCCGCCATCCGGGCGAGGCCAACCGCTATCTCGCGCCCTACGCCGGCGCGGTCGGCGTCGACACCAACGCCAACGTCTCGTACGGCGACAACTGCCGTCAGGACGCCAAGCGCAACGCCACCGTCGGCGGCGTGATCGGCGCCCTGGCCGGCGCGGCCCTGGGCTCGAACGTCGCGGCCCGCAACGCCAAGACCGAAGGCTCGGTGCTGGGCGCCCTGGTCGGCGCCGGCGTCGGCGCGGCGGTCGGCAACGCCTCGGCCAAGTGCGACACGCGCGGCAACTACTGGACCTACGACCAGACCCAGCCCTACCGCTACAGCGACGGCCGCTACGCCGCCGCGGGCGAGCGCTGCCGCCTGGCGCCCGCCCCGACCGACTACAACGGCCGCGTCGAGACCCGTTACGTCCGCGTCTGTCCCGACGCCGACGGCCGTTACCGCGTCGAAGGCTGATCCCCGCGTTCGCCCAAGCTGAAGCGTCGCCTTTCCGACCTTGCCGGAAACCGGCCGTCAGCCTGGGCGTTTACGATCCGAGGGATCTTCAACAAGAACAATCGGAGAGCCGCCATGCGCCCCCGTCTGAAAGCACTCGTTCTGGCCACCGTCGTCGGCTTCACCGCCAGCAGCGTGGCCGTCACCGCCGCCGACGCCCAGTCGCGCAACGGCCGCTATCGCGTGCTGGTGTGCGAGAAGTCCAAGTCCAAGGCCAAGAACGGCGCGATCATCGGCGGCCTGTCCGGCGCTCTGCTGGGCAACGCCGTCGCCGGTAACGGCGCCCGCACCGAAGGCACGGTCCTGGGCGGCGCGGTCGGCGCGGTCGCCGGCCACGAGATCGCCAAGGGCAAGAGCAAGAAGAAGTGCCACTACGAGTACCGCTACCGCTAAGCGAACAGCGATAGAGCGCGAACAAGGGCGCTGGACCATCGGGTTCGGCGCCCTTTCTTGTCTTGGCGAGCATCCAGGCGCGAGCGCGACCCGTAACGGCGGGCGAGGAGATCGCCATGCCCCACGCCCCTGTCGCCCTTGTCGCCCTCGTCGCCGCCCTCGCCGCGGCCGGTCCCGCCGAGCCCCGGCCAACGCCCATCGACGCCGATAGCCACTATTCCGGCGTTTGGCTGGAGGTCGGGCGCACGCCGATGGGCGTCACCAAGGGCTGCGTCGCCGCGACCACCGTCTACAAGCGCCTGGACGACCGCCGCGTCGAGGTCGAGGACGACTGCCGCCAAGGCGGGATCGACGGCAAGCGCCGCGCCATCCGCGGCAAGGGCGTGATCGAGGATCCCGGCGTCAACCGCCGCCTGAAGGTCTCGTATCTGCCATTCGTGACCTGGCGCTACGAGGTGCTGGAGACCGACCCCGCCGGCGCCTGGTTCATCTCGGCCTCGCCGGACAAGAAGAAGGTCTTCCTCTACGCCCGTCGTCCTCTTCCGCAAGCGACGCTGGACGACCTGACGGCCCGCGCCCGCCACGCGGGCTATGCGGGCGACATCGAGTACCCGGCGACGAAGGACGCGCCCTAGTCTCGTCCGCTCCCCCTGTCATCCCGGAAGCCTCGCAGAGGCTATCCGGGACCCAGGGGCCAAGCGCATTGCGGCTGTTCCTGGGTCCTGGCTCTCCGCTTCGCTGCGGCCGGGATGACACGGGAGAGGAAACGCGAGAAGCGTGGCGCTAGCCCCTCAATTGACCTCGGTCTTCTTCGGCGGTCCCGGCGGCAGGGGCGCGACGCGGACGCCGTCCTCGACCAGGGCCTTCACCTCGGTGGGCGAGGCCTCGCCGTAGATGCCGCGCTCCTCGGACTTGCCCTCGTGGATGGCGCGGGCCTCCTTGGCGAAGGCGTCGCCGACATAGTCGAAGTTCTCCTCGACGTGCCGGCGGACCTCGCCCATGGCGGCCATCATCATCTCGCGCATCTTGGGGTCGGGCGCCGGCGCGGCGCGCTGGGCCTTCGTGCCGGCGACGGCGGGGGCCATGATCTGCTTGGAGACGCCACGCGAGCCGCAGACCGGGCATTCGACGAGGCCGCGCGCGGCCTGGTCGTCATAGTCCGCCGACGAGCCGAACCAGCCCTCGAACTCGTGAGTCTGATCGCACTGAAGCGCGTACTTGATCATGGGATAGAGATGGAGCGTCCTAGGGCCCGACGAAAGGCCGGGCGTTCTTGAGCACGGGGATCGCGGCGCGCGCCTTGTCGGCGGCGGCCAAATCAAGGTCCGCCATCAGCACGCCCGGCTCGTCGTGGTCAAGTTTTCCGAGCACCTCGCCCCACGGACCGATGGCGATCGAGCGGCCCCAGGTGCCGCGTCCGTCCTCGTGGAAGCCGCCCTGGGCGGCGGCGATCACGAACGAGCCGGTCTCGATGGCGCGGGCCCGCAGCAGCACGTCCCAGTGCGCTTCGCCCGTCGGGCGAGTGAAGGCGGCGGGGGCCGTGATCACCGTGGCGCCGGCCAGGGCCAGGGCCCGGTGCAGGGCCGGAAAGCGCATGTCGTAGCAGATGGTCAGGCCGAGCTTGGCCCACGGCGTGTCGACGACCACCGCCCGCTCGCCCGGCGCATAGGCCTCCGACTCCCGGGCGGTCTCACCCGTCGGCAAATCGACGTCGAACATGTGCAGCTTGTCGTAGGTCGCCACGATCGCGCCGGTCGGGTCGATGACGGCCTGGCGGTTCGCCGCCTTGCCGTCCTCGCGCCGGACCAGGGCCGAGCCGATGTCGATCCAGGTCCCGGTCTCGGCCGCGATTTCGCGTAGGCCGCCCACGACCGGATCGTCCTCCAGCGCGGTCAGGGTGGGCAGCAGCTTGGCGCGGTCCTTCTGCAGGACGTTCGTGCACTCGGGCGTCAGCACGAACTGGGCGCCCTCTCCGATCGCCTGCCGCACCAGCGGCGCGACATGCGCCAGCGCCGCCGCTTGCGTGGCCGGGGTGCGCGTCTGGACCAGGCCGACGCGAAGCATGCCGCCCTGCTCCGTCATGCGGCGAGCAGCGGGTCCAGCTTGCCCTGCTCTTCCAGGGCCATCATGTCATCGCAACCGCCGATGTGCTGATCGCCGACGAAGATCTGCGGAAAGGTGTTACGCCCCGAGCGCTGCATCATCTCCTGGCGCAGGGCCGGATCCATGCCCGCCTCGATCTCGGTGAAGTCGGCGCCCTTCTCGTTCAGCAGCGCCAGGGCGCGCGAGCAGTAGGGGCAAAACGGGCGGGTGTAGATGGTGACTTTGGCCATGCTCTTAACTCGTAGGGTGTTCCGACGCCCTCATATAGGACGGGCTTGGCCTTCTGTAACGCGGGCGATGACGGAGAGGCTTACATGGGCCGCGCCGGCCGCCAGCAGGGCCCGCGCGCAGCCCTCGGCCGTGGCGCCGGTGGTCAGAACGTCATCGACCAGAACGATCCGCTGGCCTTCGACCAGCCGGCGCCTGCCCGGCGGCACGGCGAAGGCCGCGGCGACATTGCGGCGGCGGCCCGAGGCCGACTTGCCGCCTTGACTGGCGGTGTCGCGCTTGCGGACCAGGGCGTCGGGCAGATAGGCGAGGTCCGCCATCCGCGCCAACGGCCGGGCGATCTCGGCCGCCTGGTTGTAGCGGCGGCGCAGCAGTCGGGCGCGGTGGATCGGCACGGGGACGACGGCGTCAGCCTCGGCCAGCAGATCCGCCGAGGCGCGCGACAGCCAGCGGGCGAACAGGCCCGACAGGTCCGTGCGGTCGGCATGCTTCAGCTTCAGGATCAGCTCGCGCGAGTGCTCGTCATAGACGCAGGCCGCCCGCGCCCGCTGGAACGCGCGGGGCTTGGCCTGGCAGGCCGGACAGCGGCTCTCGGCCGCGTAGGCCTGCGCCAGGCCACAGCCGTCGCAGACCGGATCGTCCAGGAAGGTCACCTTGGAAAAGGCGCTCGCCGAAAGCCCGCCAGTCAGGGCCGCCTCGCCGTCCAGGCTGGCCGGCGGCAGCAGGAGGTCCAGCACCCCGCGTCCGAACGCGCGCAAAAAAGGCGAGACCCTTGATCGGGCCGCTTTCCATGTCGGGGCGAAATCGCCATGTTCCGCGCCCATGACCGCCTCGCCCCTTCTGTTCGACCGCGCCCTGCACCGGGCCCGCCTGGACCGCGCCGCGCCCGACTACGCGGCCGCCGACTTCCTGAAGGCGCGGGCGGCCGGCGACGTGGTCATGCGGCTGGAGACGATCCTGCGACGCTTTCCGGTCGCCGTCGACCTCGGCGCGAGAAACGGCCATTTTTTCAAAGCCTTGGAGGCCAGCGACGCCCGCGCCAACATCGACACCCTGATCGAGGCCGACCTGTCGGGACGGATGCTGGGCGGCCGGAACACCTTGCGCGTCGTCGCCGACGAGGAGCGCCTGCCGTTCGGCGACGCGACCCTCGACCTCATCGTCTCGACCCTGTCGCTGCACTGGACCAACGATCTCGTCGGCGCCCTGATCCAGATCCGCCGGGCGCTGCGACCCGACGGCCTGTTCGTCGGCGCGATCTTCGGCGGGGCCACCCTGACCGAGCTGCGCCAGTGCCTGCTGGCCGCCGAGGCCGAGCTGACCGACGGCGCGTCCATGCGCGTCTCGCCGTTCGCCGACGCCATCGACGCCGCGGGCCTCTTGCAACGCGCCGGCTTTGCTTTGCCCGTCGCCGACGTCGACCGGGTCAAGGTGCGCTATGCGCATCCGATCAAGCTGCTCCAAGACCTGCGCCGCATGGGCGAGACCAGCGTGTTGCTGGACCGCTCGCGCAAGCCGCTGTCCCGCAAGGTGCTGTTCCGCGCCATGGAGCTCTATGTCGAGCGCTTCGCCGAGGCCGACGGCAAGGTCCCCGCGACCTTCGAGATCGTCTCGGTCACCGGCTGGGCGCCGCACGAGAGCCAGCAGAAGCCGCTGCGCCCCGGCTCGGCGAAGATGCGGCTGGCGGATGCTCTGGGCGTGAAAGAGCAGCCGGCAGGGGATAAGGCGGGATAGATCTTTCCCTCTCCCCTTGCGGGAGAGGGTGGCCCGAAGGGCCGGGTGAGGGGTCGCGCTCCGCGATCCGGAACCGTCCTTCAACCCCTCATCCGTCGCTGCGCGACACCTTCTCCCGCAAGGGGAGAAGGAAGCTCACAACACATCCCGCAGCCACGCCACCAGCGGCTCGTCGGCCGGCGGCATGGGGTAGTCGGCCAGCTTGTCGGGCTTCACCCAGGCCAGCCCCGCGTGCTCCTTGCGGGTCACCTGCCCTTCCCAGCGACGCAGCAGGTAGAGCGGCATCAGCAGGTGGAAGCTCTCGTAGGTGTGCGAGGCGAAGACGAACGGCGCCAGGCACGCCTGGGCGACCTTGATCCCCAGCTCCTCGTCCAGTTCGCGGATCAGACACTGCTCTGGGGTCTCGCCGGCCTCGACCTTGCCGCCCGGAAACTCCCAGAGGCCGGCCAGCTGCTTGCCCTCGGGGCGCTGGCAGATCAGCACCCGCCCATCGACATCGATCAGGGCGGCGGCGGCGACGAGGACGATGGGCTTGCTCATGGGCCGGGTTTGGCGTGGTGGGCGCGCACTGGCAAGAGGCGGCTCGCCCCATCGCCGCCGCATTTACCCCTGTAACTCCCATGGTCATTGGGAGGGACACCATCATGCGCAAGACGATCGCGGCCCTGGCCGCCGTTACGACCCTGCTCGCCGCCGCTCCGGCCCTGGCCCAGGCGGCCAATCCCGAGGAGCCCGCCGTGCGCGCGGTGCTGGAGCACTATCTGGCCGGCCACGCCACCGGCGATCCGAAGGAATTCCGCCAGGCCTTCCACGACGAGGGTCGGCTGATGTGGATCCGCGAGGGCGCGCTCGTTCAGCGCTCGGACGACGAGTACATCGGCGGCTCCTCTGGCAAGCCCGCCGCCGACGAGGCCCAGCGCAAGCGCTGGATCGAGTCGATCTCGATCACCGGCTCGGCCGCCAGCGCCAAGATCGTGCTGGACTACCCGACCGCCGTGCTCACCGACTACATGCAGCTGCTGAAGACCCCGGACGGCTGGAAGATCGTGCACAAGATCTTCGACGTGGCCCCCAAGGCCAAGCCGGCGGCATAAGGGTGACAAGATGCTCCCCCGCGATGCGGGGGAGCTGTCGCGGCAGCGACTGAGGGGGCAAGCTGGAAATAGGCTGAGGTCGCCCCCTCCGGCCCTCTGGGCCACCTCCCCCGCGTCGCGGGAGAGGAACTGGCTGTGCCCAAAACTTGACTTTCCCGCTGGGATAACCGATACGGGCCCTGCGCCACTCCGGCGCTATTGGCGCTCCAGCCGCGTGAGGGTCCGTTCTCGGGCCAGCCTGTCGAGCGCCTTGAGAACTTTTTCTCACCCGATCGCCCGTGCACGCGGGGCGCTCCCCCGAACGATAGCCGAAGGGTTAGCCGTGCGATGACGCATGGCCCGCGTCGGCGTACGAAAGAACCAACACACGTGACTCAATTCTCCGACCTTGGCCTGGCCAAGCCGCTGCTGAAGGCCCTCGCCGAGAAGGGCTACAAGGAGCCGACGCCGATCCAGGCCCAGGCCATCCCGGTCGTGCTGCAAGGCAAGGACCTCTTGGGCATCGCCCAGACCGGCACCGGCAAGACCGCCGCCTTCGCCCTGCCGATCCTTCAGCGTCTGGCCGAAGACCGCAAACCGGCCCCGCGCCGCGGCTTCCGCTGCCTGGTGCTGTCGCCGACCCGCGAACTGGCGACCCAGATCGCCGAGAACTTCAAGGCCTACGCCGTCCACATGGGCCTGTCGGTCCACACCATCTATGGCGGCGTGAAGTACGGCCCGCAGATGAAGGCCCTGGCCGGCGGCATCGACGTCCTGGTCGCCACCCCCGGCCGCCTGATGGACCACATGGCCGAGAAGTCGGCCATCGTCTCGGGCACCGAGATCTTCGTCCTCGACGAAGCCGACCAGATGCTGGACCTGGGCTTCGTGGTGCCGATCCGCAAGATCGCCGCCCAGCTGACCAAGAACCGCCAGAACCTGTTCTTCTCGGCCACCATGCCCAGCGAGATCGGCAAGCTGGCCGGCGAGCTGCTGAAGGACCCGGTGCAGGTCTCGGTCGCGCCGCAGGCCACCACGGTCGAGCGCATCGACCAGCGCGTCCTGTTCATCGAGGCCCAGCGCAAGCGTCCGCTGCTGGCCGAGCTGTTCGCCGATAGCAGCTTCTCGCGCACCATCGTCTTCACCCGCACCAAGCGCGGCGCCGACCGGGTGGCCAAGTACCTGAACGCCGCCGGCGTCGAGGCCGCCTCGATCCACGGCGACAAGACCCAAGGCCAGCGCGAGCGGGCCCTGGCCGCCTTCAAGGCCGGCGAGATGCGGGCCCTGGTGGCGACCGACATCGCCGCGCGCGGCATCGACGTCAACGACGTCAGCCACGTCATCAACTACGAGCTGCCCAACGTGCCGGAAGCCTATGTCCACCGGATCGGCCGCACCGCGCGCAAGGGCAAGGACGGCATCGCCATCAGCTTCTGCTCGGACGACGAACGCAGCCTGCTGAAGGACATCCAGAAGGCCACCCGCCAGACGATCCCGTCATTTGATCGCCGCAACGACAAGCAGCTGGCGGCGGCCGCGGCCGTGGCCGACAAGCTGGTCCCGGCCGATCGTCACGTGGACCCCCGCCGCGCCGACCCGCGCAACGACGTGCCGTCCGAGCTGCGCCGCAAGCGCAATCGCAACGGCAATCGTAACGGCGGCGGCGGCCAGAAAGGCCCGCAGGCTCAAGGCCAGGGGCGCGGTCAGGGCCAGGGCAAACCCCAGGGCCAGAAGGCCGCGGGCGGCGGCAACAGCTTCCGCGGCCCCAAGCGCGCCCCGGCCCCGGCCGAGAAGCGCTGGTCGCCGATCGACTAAACCTGTCGGTTTTCTGATCGCGACCAGAAACGGATAACGGGGCTACACGCCGAGATTGGAGCGTGGCGGGCGCCGAAGCCGCAAACGGTTTCCGCCGCCACGCTCCAACCGCTATAGCCAAGCCTGCGACCTTTTGTTGCAGGCCCCTCCCTAAGCAACCGCTATAGGGTTTGCCCCTCGCTTAGGCCGGCTGACGAGCCGGATTGGGGGGCCAACGGAATGGGCGGGAGCGAGCCCGACGCCGCGCCTGGACTGACCATGCTCGCCCGTGGCGAGATGGCCGACCGCGTGCGCGCGTTCGACTGGTCGGCCACGCCCCTGGGCGCGATCGAGACCTGGTCGCCCAGCCTTCGCTTCGCCGTCGACATGGTGCTGACCACCCAGCTGCCCATGGCCCTGCGCTGGGGCCCCGAGCTGGTGCTGATCTATAACGACGCCTATGCGCCGGCCCTGGCCGAGCGCCATCCCGAATATCTGGGCGTCCTGTTCAAGAACACCTCGGCCGACTTCCAGGCCTCGACCCGCGCGCTCTACGCCGACCTGCTCAGCGGCGCCAGCCGAGGGTTCGTGTTCGAGAAGCTGCCTTACAGGCTGATGCGGACCGACCGTCAGGAGACCGCCTGGTTCACGGTCAGCTACAGCCCCGTCCCCGACGCCACCGCGCCGCACGGCGTGGGCGGCGTGCTGATCAGCGCCGTCGAGATCACCGAGACCGTCAAGGCCACGCAAGAGCTGCGCGGCGTCGAAGAGCGCTACGAACTGGCCCGCGAGGCCGCCGGCGTGGTCGGCGCCTGGGAATGGGACGTCAAGGCCAACAAGGTCTATGCCGACGCCCGCTACGCCGAACTGCACGGCGTCGTGCCCGAACTGGCCGCCGCCGGCCTGCCCGTCGAGGCCTTTACGCCCGCCATTCACCCGGACGACGCGGATCGGATCAGCGCCGTGGCGATGGCGTCGCTGCGCGCCGGCGGCGACTTCTCCGAGGAATACCGGCTGGTCCAGAAGGACGGATCGATCCGCTGGATCTACACGCGCGGCCGAGCCTATCCGGCGCCCGACGGCAAACCCGCGCGCAACACCGGCGTCATCATCGACATCACCGAGCGCAAGCAGGTCGAGGCCGCCCTGGCGGCCGCGCGCGTCGACATCGACCTGGCCGCCCAGGCCGCCGGCATGGGCCGCTGGGACCATAATCCGTCGAAGGGCCTGCGGTACTGGGATCCCCGGGCGCGCGCCATCTTCGGCATCCCGCCGGACGCCCCGACCTCGACCTCGCTGTTCGAGCGCGCGGTGCACCCCAGCGACCTGCCGGCCGTGCGCGCGGCGGTGGCGGCGGCTGTCGATCCGGACGGCTCGGGCCTGATGAACCTGGAGTACCGGATCGTCCGGCAGAACGGCGCCGTGCGCTGGGTCGAGGTGTTCGGCCGCGCCTTCTTCGAAGGCCGGGTGTGCGTGCGCTTCGTCGGGGTGGTGTCGGACGTCACCGAACGGCGCGAGGCGATCGACCGGCTGCTGCGCCAGGAGGAAACCCTGCGCCTGGCCGTGGACGCGGCGGATGTGGGCACCTGGGACCACAATCTGGAGACCGGCGAGGTGCGGCTCTCCGACCGCTGCTACGCCATGTTCGGCATGCCGCCCAGCGAGGCGGCGGACCTCACGGCCATGCTTCCGCTCACCCACCCCGCCGACGTCCAGCATGTCCAGGAGGCGCTTGAGCGCGCGCTAAACCCCGATCTGCGCGCCGACTACGCCGTCGAGTTCCGCGTGATCGGCCGCGACGACCATGTCGAGCGCTGGCTCAGCGCCAAGGGCAAGGTGTTCTTCGGCGACAACGGCAAGCCTCTGCGGTTCGTCGGCGCGGCCGTCAACATCACCGACCGCAAGCGGGCCGAGCTGCACCTGCGCCTGCTGGTCAACGAGATGAACCATCGGGTGAAGAACAGCCTGGCCACGATCCAGGCGATCGCGGCCCAGACCTTCACCGACACCTATCCCCTGCCCCAGGCCAAGGAGGCGTTCGCCGACCGCCTGGTGGCCCTGGCCGAGGCGCACGATCTCCTGACCCGCGAGAACTGGGACGGCGCCGATCTGCACGCGGTGGCCGAGCGGCTGGCGGCGCTGCACGGCGGCGCGAACCGGTTCGAGCTGAGCGGCCCGGCTGTGCGCCTGTCCCCCAAGACCGCCCTCTCGCTGTCGATGGCGCTGCACGAGCTGGCCACCAACGCCCTCAAGTACGGCGCGCTGCACGCGCCGTCCGGGCGCGTCCGGATCGCCTGGGAGGTGGCGGACGGCCAGGGCGCCGAACGCCTGCGCCTGACCTGGACCGAGCGCGACGGACCGCCCGTGACCCCGCCCGCCCAGCGCGGCTTTGGCACGCGCCTGATCGAGCGCGGCCTGGCCGCGGAGCTGTCGGGCTCGGCTGAGATCGACTTCCGCCCCGAGGGCGTCGTCTGCCGGATCGAGGCGCTGCTGGAGGCGTAAGGGTTTAAGGTCCGCGGCCAGAGTCCCCCATTCCACCGACCTCCCCGGCGAATGCCGGGGCCCAGATTCATCCGGGACAGGTGACGATGATGCGCTATCGCGCGGGGTGAAAAGATCAGGCGGCCAGGGGCTCGATCTGGGTCCCGGCATTCGCCGGGAAGATCGGACAAAACTCCTAAGAGACCGCCGCCGCGCGCAGGGCCGCGGCGATCTGCTCCTCGGTGCGGCGCAGGGCCATCATCAGCGCTCCGGCGACGATCAGCGGCAGCGGCGCCCAGGCCAGCCAGCCGGCCACGGCCAGCGCCGTCGCCGCGCCCAGCAGCATGGTCACGGCCAACTCGCCCAGGGCCGCCAGGAACGAGCTCGCTCGGCGGCGGCGGAAGTCGGCGCGCTTGCCCGGCTTCTGACGCCAGATTCCGATCATGCCGGCCGCCCAGGCCGTGAGCCCCGAGCCGACCGCGGTCCAGAAGCCGGCCATGGGCTGGAACCAGGCCATCACCGCGACCGGAACGACCAGCAGCAGACCGACCGGGATCAGGGCTGCCGCCAACTTGGCGCGGTTCAGCACCGACACCGGCGTCGGCGACAGGGCCAGAAGGTCCGGCGTGTCCTCCGCCGAAACGGTGATCCAGATCAGGCTGCCCGCGACCTGGCCGGCCAGGAAGGCGACGCCCGCCGCGCCGCCGGCCAGCATCCAGGCGGGCTGCTCGGCGGCGTTGCGGGCCAGAACCAGGGCCAGCGGCAGCATATAGAGCACGCGCAGAAGCACCTGCGACAGCAGGGCCGCGTCGCGTCCCATCAGCCGCAGCTCCTTGCGCAGCGTCGCCCGGAAGGCGCCGGCGGCGAAAGCGCGGCCGGGCCCCTTGGCGGCCTTGCGGGTCTCGGCTCCCTGGGTGGCGGCGGCCGCGTCGGCGAAGCGGCGGCCCAGCGTCCAGGCCGACAGCAGAAAGATCCCCGCCCCGATCGCGACCAGGGCCAACAGCGGCAGGGGCTGGCCCAGCGCCGCCCGCAGCGGCAGGTCGGCCAGGGGCGGCAGCGTGATGCGCCCCTCCTTGGCGTCGAGGGCGATGCGCGCGAACAGGCTCTCGCTGGCCTTCTCGCCCATCAGGTTGCGGTACTGGCTGGCCAGGAAGAAGGCCGCGCCGATCAGGGCGGCCATCACCTGGGCGACGGTGCGGGTGCGGCGCGGACCGATCAGGGCGAACAGCGCCATGGCCAGCAGCAGGCCCACGCCCGCGGCGGCCAGGGCGGCGGCGATCAGCACCACGAACACCGACGCCCAGGCCGGATGGCCCAGCACGATCGATGGGGTCAGCAGCAGCACCGCCGGGACCAGGAACCAAAGAAGGGCGGACACCGCCAGGCCCAAGGCCCGCACGAACAGCACCTTGCGCGGCGACAAGGGCGAGGAGAACAGAAGGTCGAGATCTCCGCGCACATAGAGGGCGTCGGCCGCGCCGGCCAGGGCGGTGGACAGCATCAGGGTCAGGATCACCGCCAGGGCGAGCGCCGCGATCGTGATCGACAGCGGCTGGACCGGGACCTCGTGTCCCCTCATGCCCAGGGCCAGGAACACGCCGCCGATCAGGATCATCACCCCCAGCACCGAGAAGGCGATGATGCTGCCCACGGCCCCGCGCTTGCGGCCGGCCATGGCGCCGCGCCAGGTCAGGCGCAGTTCGTGGGCGAGCAGCCAGGGCGTGCTGGCCGGCTTGAACAGCGCCATCAGGCGGCCTCGGCCGTCAGCTGCAGGAAGATGTCCTCAAGCGTGCCGCCGCCCACGCGCTCGCCGGCCTTGCCGCGCAGCTCGTCCAGCGTGCCCTCGGCCAGCAGGCGGCCGCCGGCGATGATGCCGATGCGGTCGGCCATGCGCTCGGCGACCTCGAGGATGTGGGTGGTCAGGATCACCGTGCTCCCGGCGTCCACGCGGGCCCGCAGCATGTCCTTGACCAGGCGCGCGGCGGCGGCGTCCAGGCCGGTCAGCGGCTCGTCCAGAATCAAGAGCTTGGGCTCGTGGATCAGCGCCCCGGCCAGGGCGACCTTCTGCTTCATGCCGCGCGAGAAGCCCTCGCACCGCCGCCGCGCCTCGTCGCTCAGGCCCAGGGTGGCGAGCAATTCCTCGGCCCGCGCCTTCGCCGTCGTCGGGTCGATGTTCCAGAGGCCGGCGACGAACTCCAGATATTCCAGCGGCGTCAGCTTGTCGTAGATCATCGCCTCGTCCGGCGCCCAGGCCAGCAGGGCCTTGGCGCCGGCGGGCTCCTTGCGGGCGTCGACGCCGAAGATCGAGACCTCGCCCTTGTCCGGCTGGGTCAGCCCCGCCACCATGCGCAAGGTCGTGGTCTTGCCCGCGCCGTTGGGCCCGAGCAGCGCATAGAGCTCGCCCGCATGGACCGTCAGGTCCAGATCCGACACGGCGGGCTTGGCGAACGTCTTGCTCAGCCCTCGCACGATCAAAGCTTCGGTCAAACTCGCCCCCAGACAACCTTACGGGGGAGTTGAACGCGATTGCGCGGAAGACGGCAAGGGTTCGGCGGAGGCAGGCTTGATGGTCAGACCATAGCGCTTTATTGGTCAGATAACATAACGAAGATCAGGGAAGACGCGTGCAGGTTCATCGGTTCATCACGCGAGGCGCGTTCGGCCTCGCCCTCTCCCTGACCGCCGCTTCAGCCCTCGCCTGCGAGACGCCGGTCAGCGTCTGCGCCACGGGTAGGACCGGCAGCCTTCCGTTGATCCAGAGGGGCCGCCCGGCCGCCGTCTATATCGACGCCAACGCCAACCCCGCCGTGCGCCACGCCGCCGAGAGCCTGCGCGGCGACCTCGCCCGCGTCGGCGGCGGCGAGGCCATCAAGCTCGACGATCTCTCCAAGGCCAACGGTCCGGTGGTGATCCTCGGCGTGTTGGGCCAAAGCCCGGTGATTGACGGCCTGGTCAAGGCCGGCAAACTGAAGGTCGAGGACCTGGCAGGCCAGTGGGAAGGCTTCCGCCAGGTGGTGGTCGAGCGCCCCGCCCCCAACATTCCGCGCGCCCTGGTCATCGTCGGCTCGGACCGGCGCGGGGCGGTGTTCGGGGCCTATGACCTCTCCGAACGCATCGGCGTCTCGCCCTGGGTCTGGTGGGCCGACGTGCCCGTCACCCGTAAAAGCGACCTGTTCCTGACGGCCGGGGCCCGCGCCGACCACCCGCGCGTCAAGTATCGCGGCTTCTTCATCAACGACGAGAACCCGGCCTTCAGCGGCTGGACCAAGGCCAAGTTCGGCGGGGTCAATTCCAAGGCCTACGCCCACGTCTTC
>Ga0247725_1001045_pt1 | contig 15650 bp, 17 predicted proteins | sample OKSTACKMCFT3sol_FD_183021 | JGI IMG/M metagenome (GOLD analysis project Ga0247725, IMG submission 183021) | Subsurface sediment microbial communities from gas well in Oklahoma, United States - OK STACK MC-FT3-sol | ecosystem: Environmental > Terrestrial > Deep subsurface > Rock core/Sediment... | reverse complement strand
GCAACTCGTCGAATTTCACCGGTTTCGCCAGGTAGTCGCTCATGCCCGCAGCCAGGCAGCGTTCGCGGTCGCCGCTGTGGCTGTGCGCGGTGATCGCCAGCACCGGCAGTTCGGCGCAGCCCGGCAGGGCGCGCAGCGCACGGCAGGTGCCGAAGCCGTCCATCACCGGCATCTGGCAGTCGAGCAGCACCGCATCCACCGTCTCACTGCGCAGCAACTCGAGGGCCTCGGCGCCGTTGTCGGCAGTGCGCACGAGGTAGCCGATCTTGAGCAACATGCCGCGAGTTACCAACTGGTTGATCGCATTGTCCTCGACGATCAGCATCGTGCATTGCTGCGCCTGGCGCTGCAGCGCGCCGCCCTGCGGTCGTGCCGGGCGAACATCGCTGACCTGCGGTTGCAGCGGCAGAGTCAGCGGCACATCGAGGCGAAACCGACTGCCCTGCCCCGGCTGCGACTCGTGACTGAGCACGCCACCAAGCAGGTCGACCAGTTGCCGGCAGATCGCCAGGCCGATGCCCAGGCCGCCGTACTTGCGCGTCATCGAGCCATCGAGTTGATGGAAGCGCTGGTAAAGGTCGCCGTTGCCGGGCACGAAACCGATACCCGTATCGCTGACCACCACGCTCAGCGGCAGCTGGCTGCCCCCACTACCGGCACGGCCGACCTGAAGGGCCACGCCGCCCTGGCTGGTGAACTTGATGGCGTTATCCAGCAGATAGCCCAGCGCCTGTGCCAGCTTGGCCGCGTCTCCTTCCAGGGTGTCGGGCAGGTTGTCGTCCAGCTCCAGGGCGAACGTCAGCCCCTTGTCTTCGGCGCGCGCCGCATACTGGGCACGCAGACCATCGAACAGCCCGCGCAGGCTGAACGTCTCGCGCCGCGGATAGAGCTTGCCGGCCTGCAGTTCGGTGAGGGCGAGGATGTCGTTGACCATGCGCATCATGTCGCGCGCGGACGCTGCAGCGGTCTTCTGGTACTGCTCCAGTTCGATGTCCATCTTCACCGTCTGCATCAGCTCCAGCGAGCCGATCACCCCGTTCATCGGCGTACGCAGCTCATGGGTCACGGTGGCGAGGAATTCATCCTTGAAACGGCTGGTGTCGGCCAGTTCCTGGTTCAGCGTTTCGAGTTTGCGTCCGGCTTCCTGGAGGATGCGCGCCCTTCCTTCATCGCGTTGATGCGGTCGGCCAGCGCCAACGACAGCAGGCCCACTTCCAGCGCCGAGCCGATCTGGCTGGCGTACATGGTGAGAAAGACGTTGGGCAGGTAGCCCAGCACCATCAGCGTGTTGACGATGCAGCCGATGAGAAAGGCGGTCCAGGCGAAGATGAAGTAACGCGCCACGCGCATACCGCGCAGCCAGGCAAGCACCCCGGCAGCGAAGATCACCACGGTGAACAACAGGGCCAGGTAGGTGGCCAGACGCAATGCCGTGGCATAACTGACGCTCAGTGCCAGGATCATCACCACGGCGCCGCAGGCCATAAGCAGCAACAGGCGATCGACCCAGGGACTGTGTTCGCCTGTGTGCAGGAAGCTGCGAGCGAACTGGCAGCCGAACAAGGCGGCCGATCCAATCAGAATAGTGCAGGTCCAGCCGCAGCCAGAATACCGAGCGCGAATAGCCGGCGTTGAGCACGGGCTTGTCATGCAGTCGGAAACTGCCTTTGCACGGCGGGCGAGGCGATGTCGTCAATGCTAGGGTCTGTTGGGTCGCTTTCCAGATTCAGACGGCAGTTTAAGCAGCGCTTCACCTATGGCCTCGGCCAGATACTGCAGGGAAAACACGCCGCCATAGGTCCAGGTCGAGGGCATCGCGGCGAAGCGCTGCTCACGCACGAAAGGCATCGCCTGCCACAGTGGCGAGGCGAACAACTGCGCCTCCTGGGCAAAGGGTTCGATATGCAGCACGACGCCCTCTTCGATGCGACCCAGCGCGGTGATCGGTACCTGAGTGATGCCCCAGGGGCTCGGCGCCAGGTCCATCGCAGGCTGAAGGCCGAGCAGCGCCAGCGCATGTTGCGGCATGGAGTTGGGGCCGTTGATGAAGGCGGCCGTCGGCGACGAGAGGCGTATCACCGTGACGGCCGGCAGACGCTGCCCGTAATGAGCCCGCAGCCGCTCGCGCCATTGCACCAACTCGGCGTCCATCGCCTGCAGGCGTTGCTTTGCCAATGCCTCGCGGCCGAGCGCGCGCGCCAGGTCGAGAAACGCCTCGCGATGCACCTGCAGATTGTCGTGCTGCTGACTGAAACCTTGGTACACCTGAACCGGCGCAATACGCTCTAGCAATGGGCGGATGTCTTCCAGCAAAGGAGGGATGACGATCAACTCAGGTTGCAACTCGGCCAGCAATTCGAGATTGGGCTCCAGGCGCGAACCACTCGACGGCACGCCTGCGGGCAGCGTCGGCCGCACCACCCAGGCGCGGTAGTCACCGGCATCGGCGACGGTCAATGGCGTCACATCGAGCATCAGCAGATGCTCGGTGGCCTCCCAGCTCAGCGCAGCCACCCGTGGCGCATCACTCGCCCAGGCAGGTGTCAGCCACAGCAGTAGAAAGCCGAGTAAGCAACGCCTCACGCCAACCTCCCACGGATGAGCAGGTAGACGAAATAGCTGCCACACAACACCGACGCGACAATGCCCACCGGAATCTGCAACGGGAAGATCAGGGTGCGGCCGACCCAGTCCGCCAGCAGCATCAGCACCGCGCCCAACGAGGCCGCCAGCAGCAGCTGCGGCAGCACCCGGCGCGCGCCGAGCATCACCGCGATATGCGGGGCCAAAAGCCCCAGAAACGCCACTGGCCCAAGCAGGCTGGTAACCAGCGCACACAGCAACGCCACCAGCACCAGCAGCACCAGACGCAAGCGCGGCACGTTCAAGCCGCGGCTGGCGGCCACCCCATCGCCGATGCCAATCAGCGTCAGCCCACGCTGGAACAGCAATGCCAGAGCGCCGAACAGCAGCACGCCAACCGTCAGCCACAATGCCTGTGCCGGTGTGGCGCGGTAGGTGGAGCCGGCCAGCCAGCCGAGCAACGCGAACGAGTCACCGCTGCCCTTGGCCAGCACGAACTGCAAGGCGGCGTTGAGCAGCGCGCCGAGGGAAATCCCCAGCAGCGCCATCAGCGCTGGTGAGTAGTGATGACGCCGGCCCAGCAGCATCAACACCGCCAGCACCGCCAGGCTACCGACGAAGGCCGCCAGCGGCGCGACCGCGCCGAACACCGCGCCACCGAAGATGATCAGCGCTAGCATCACCGCCAGCGTGGCACCCGCGGATAGACCGAGAATATCCGGGCTGGCCAGCGGGTTACGCAGCAGGCGCTGCAGCAGCAGACCGGAAATCGCCAAACCGGCGCCGGCAGAAGCCGCGGTGAGCACACGCGGCCAGCGTAGCGACCAGACCAGCGCCGACGGCCACTGCAGGTGCCAGCCATCGACACCACGCGCCAGCCCGAGCGCCACGGTCAGCGCCAGCACGGCGAGAAGCGCCACCCACAGCGCACTGCGCCAGCCGAAACGCTCGGCGCCGCGCGGCAACTGCAGGCCACGCGGGTCTTCCGCCGCCAGATGTCGGCGCGCCAGCCACAACAACACTGGCGCACCGATCAACGCCGCCGCCGCGCCACTGGGCACCAGTTGACCGCTGACACGATTGGCCAACAGCGCCAGGGCGTCGGTGCCAAGCAGCAGCAAGGCACCGAGCAACGCGCTGTAGCACAGCTCATCACGTGCCGTGCGGGCGCCGAGCATCTTCGCCAGATTCGGCGTGAGCAGGCCGATGAAACCGATCAGGCCGACCGCCGTGATCGACACCGAACATAGCCACAGCGCCGCCAGGAACAGCACCAGCATCACCGGCCACAGCGCCAGGCCACGGCCCTGAGCAGCATCGCCGCCAAGCTGCAGCAAGCTCAACGGCCGCGGCGCCAGGATCAGCACTGGCACTGCCAGCAACAGCTTGGGCCACAGCCACTGCACCCAATGCCAGTCGATCTGCGCCAGATCACCCGCGCCCCAGACGAACAACCCCTGGGTGTACTGGTTGTTGATCAGCACCAGCCCGGCAGCCAGCGCGCCGAGCAACAGGTTCATGGCCATGCCGCCCAGCACCAGCGGCAGCCCGCCGATGCCACTGCGCCCGGCAATCAGCAGCACCAGACCGACCGCCAGCAGTGCGCCGAGCAGTGCCGCCCAGTGTCCGTGGCTGGCCGCGAAGGTCGGCACCAGCAAGGTGGCCAGCACCAGCCCGAGCCAGGCCCCGGACGAGGCGCCGATGGTCATGGGCGACACCAGGCGGTTCTGCGTGATCTGCTGCAACAGGCTGCCGGACAGGCCCAGCGCAGCGCCGGTCAGCAGCGCCATGCTCAGCCTGGGTAGAGCCGACAGTTGCAGTTGCAGAAACTCGAAGCTGTGTTCGGCAGAAGCCAGCATCGCCCACAGCTCGAACGGACCAAGATCTGCCGCCAGCCACAGGTGCAGGAGTGCCAGGGGCAGCAGCGCGAGTAGCGTCAGAAGGTGGCGTGACGGCGCCGAAACTGCCGCCATGCTCAGGCCACCACGGCAATCTTGCGGGCGCTGCCGGGCTGCTCGATCAGTTCGATATCGATGTCGTAGAGCTGGCTGAGCAATGGCCCGCTGAGCAACTCGTCCGGGCTACCGTCGAAGAAGATGCGCCCCTGCTTGAGGGCGATCACCCGGTCGGCATGCCGCGCGGTGAGGTTGATGTCGTGAAGGATGGCGACGATGCCGCGCCCGCTGTCGCGATTGAGCTGGCGCAGCAGGCCCATCAGCTCGTACTGATGCGCCAGGTCCAGCGCCGAGGTGGGCTCGTCGAGCAGTAACAGCGGCGATTGCTGGGCCAGCAGCATGGCGATCCAGGCACGTTGGCGCTCGCCACCGGAGAGGCGGTCGGCCAGGTGATCGGCGTAATGGGCGACATCGGTCTGGGCCAGCGCCTGATCGATGGCTGCATGGTCCTCGGCGCGCCAGCGGCCGAGCAGCCCGCGCCAGGGGAAGCGCCCCAGACGCACCAGCTCGCGCACGGTCAGGCCAGCGACATCGGGCAGGTGTTGCGGCAGAAAGGCCACGCGCTGGGCAAAGTCACGGGCGGAGAAACCCGCCAGGTCGCGCTCGTCGAGCTGCAGCGAACCTCGGGTCGGCTGCAGCTGCCGCGCCAGCAGGTTCATCAGGGTCGACTTGCCCGAGCCGTTGTGGCCGAGGATCACGGTGAAGCGATCCCCTTCGAGGTGCAGTTCGTCCAGCGCCAGCGTCACCCGCTCGCCGCGGCGTACTTCGATATCACGCAACGTCAACATGCCAGGGCCAGCTCCTCGCGCAGGCGCAGCAGGCGCTCGTCACGCCGCAATTTCGGGCAGGTGTTGCACAGCTCGCCGTCGCAACGCCGAAAATGCTGGCAACAGGCCTTGCGCTCCAGGGCCAGGCAGTCGCGGCCATCGTCCAGGCGCACCTCCAGCAGGTCGCTGCCACCACGCAAGTCCAATGCCTCCAGCCAGCGTGCCGCCAGCGCGCGCAGTTGCTGGTTATCCAGAGTCAGTTGGCGCTGCACCAGCAACAAGGCGGCCAGCACGTAATCGGCCGCCAGGCGCTGGGCCAGCTTGCCGTGAATGTTCTGCACCTGGCAGAACTCGGCGTGCTGGCGGCGCAGCAGTTGCTCGAGCTGGCTGGCAGCCAGGCCGATCAGCTGATCTTCCGTAGCTTGCTGCGGGCAGTGCTCGGGCAGACAGAAGCCCGACACCACGCCGCCCTGCACCGCCTGCCCCAGGCTCGAAAGACTGGGCACGCGCTGCGCCAGGTGCACGCCGAGCAAGGTCAGGTAGATGGGTTGCCAGACCAGATAGGTCCAGCTGCGCACCGTCCAGTAATGCGGCCCGGCCTCGGGATGGGCCTGCTGCCAGTGCTGGTAGAGCGCGGCGATACGCCGGTCGTTGCCCTCGCTACCGCACACCAGCAGGTCAGCCCCGGCATGCCCGATCCGTCCCTGCAGCCCGGGCAGGCTGCGAGAAATGACATCGAGCAGATGGTGGAGGTCTTGCATCGCGGCGAATCCAGATGACGGCGGCAGTGCGGAGGGCGAATTTAATCACCGAAACGCATCTGCATCAAATTATCATTCGCCACTCAAGACTCAGGCCACCTTGGGCTTGCGCACCAGCACCGGGAACAACGCGGCGGTCAACAGCAGCCCGGCAGCACCGACCCAGAACGGCATGGCCTGGCCGTAGTGGCTGACCAGCAAGCCCGCGCCGTAGGCCGAGCCCATGTTGCCCAGGCACTGGAAGATATTGATCTTGCTGAAGTCCACCGCGTAGTGCTCCGGCGAGCTGAGCTCGAACAGCAAGGCATCGAGGCGCACGGTGACCTGATACAGCGCCCAGCCAAACAGCACGCGGCCGAGCAGGATCAGCCACTGATCGCCGAAACCCTGAATGAAAGTGGCTGTCGCGCCCAGCAGCAGACCGGCAAGAATGCCGTCACGGGTGTTGCCCTGCTGGGTCGCGCGGCGCCCCCACCACAGCGCCACCACGGCCACAGCGCCGGGTAGGGCATAGACGAAGCCGGCGGCCATCTCGCTGTTCCAGTGCGCCACCTGCTGCCAGTAGACGGCAAAGAACGGCCGGGTGACGTAACCGACGAAGTAGAACAGCAGCATCACCAGGCACAGGCGGTAGATCGCCGGCAGGCTGCGCGCCTCGTTCTTCACCGGCGCCTCGTCGCTCGCCGGCTGCTCGCCCGGCGCCGGCAGGTAGCCACGCACCAGATGCATGCAGATGGCCATCTGGATGAAATCGCCGGCGGCCATCACCAGAAACACATCGCCAATGTTCATGATCTGCAGAATCAGGCCGCCCAGCGCGGCACCGAGAATGGCGCCGAAGTGCACCACCACCGACAACGTGCCGATGGTCTGGGTGTGGTTGTCCTGCTGCTGCAGGCTCATCACGTAGGGGTACATCAGCAGGTAGCTGCCCTTGAATACCACCATCAGCAACGACACCACCCAGAACAGCGGCAGCGAGTCGATGAAATAGCAGGCGGCGGTCAGGCTGCCGGCCATCAGTTGCGCGCTGATCAGAATGCGCACCGGGTGCACGCGCTTGGCCAGACGCGCCCAGAGCGGAAACACCGACATGACCACCAGGCTGACAACCGCCAGATAGAGGCCGACATGCTGCTCCGGCGGGTTATCGAAACGCTCGGCGAAATACTGCGGGTAAAAAGGAATGATCAGGTTATCGGTGATCACCGCCAGGGCGGTCATCATGATCAGGCAGGTACGCAGCGTCATTGGAGGCATTCGGGCAAGGCGGCAGGGCCGCGCATGATGCCATCCCCAGGCCGGTTAATGCCAATACAGACGAGAATCAGAAAGGATAGCAACCGGCATGGCGTGCAGCGCCTTCAGGCCTGTTAGTGATAAGCTCGCGCACCATGAAAACGCCAAACTTCCGCCCCGTAGTGCTGTGCATGTCCGGTCACGACCCCAGTGGTGGTGCCGGCCTGCAGGCTGATATCGAAGCCCTGCTGGCTCAAGGCTGCCACGCCGCCCCGACGGTGACCGCCCTGACCGTGCAGGATACCGTCAACGTCTCAGACTTCCGTGTGCTCGACCGCGACTGGGTACTGGCCCAGGCCCGCGCGGTGATCGCCGACATGCCGGTGGCCGCCGTCAAGCTGGGCATGCTCGGCTCGGTGGACATGGTCGACACCGTGCTCGAGGTGATGAGCCAGTTGCCTGGCGTGCCGCTGGTCTGCGACCCGGTGCTGCGCGCCGGTGGTGGTGGTTCGCTGGGCAAGGACGACGTCGGCTATGCCATGCGCGAGCGCCTGTTTGCCGTGTCCACCATCGCCACGCCGAACCTGCCGGAAGCGCGCATCCTCGCCGAGTTGCCGGAAGGCAGCGCCGACGAATGCGCCGAGAAACTGCTGCCCTTCATCGAGCACCTGCTGATCACCGGCGGCCACGGCGACGAAGCCGAAGTGCACAACCGCCTGTACTGCCGTGACGGCAGCCGCCACACCTTCACCTGCGCGCGCCTGCCCGGCAGCTACCACGGCTCCGGCTGCACCCTGGCCAGCACCCTGGCCGGTCGCCTGGCGCTGGGCGAGGAACTGGTGAGTGCCGTGAAGAGCGCCCTGGATTACACTTGGCGCACCCTGCGCGACGCCGAACAACCCGGCCACGGCCAGTACGTGCCACGCCGTCTGCCGCTGGACTTCGCCCAATGACTGCGGCGCTGCGCGGCCTTTACGCCATCACCGACACCCCGCTGCTGGCGGGTGGCAAGCTGCTGCCCTATGCCGAAGCGGCGCTGATCGGCGGCGCGCGCCTGCTGCAATACCGCGATAAATCCGGCGATGCCGGGCGCCGTTTCGACGAAGTGCAGGCCCTGGCCGAACTGTGCCAGCGCCATGGCGCCACGCTGATCATCAACGATGACCTGGAGCTGGCTGCACGCCTGAGAGTCGGCCTGCACCTGGGTCAGAGCGATGGCTCGCTGGCCGCCGCCCGCACTCGCCTCGGTGCTGAATGCGTGATCGGCGGCACCTGCCACGCCCAGCTGGAGCTGGCCGAGCGCGCCGTCGCCGAAGGCGCCAGCTATATCGCCTTCGGCCGCTTCTTCAATTCCAACACCAAACCCGGCGCCCCAGCTGCCACCGTGGAGCTGCTGGATCAGGCCCGCGCGCGCTTTGCCCAGCCCATCGTCGCCATCGGCGGCGTGACCCTGGAAACCGCACCCAATCTGATCGCCCGCGGCGCCAGCATGGTCGCCGTGATCCACGCCCTGTTCGCTGCCGACTCCGCCCACGAGGTGGAAGACCGCGCCCGCGCCTTTGCTGCGCTGTTCTAACGCGAAGGACCGCAATGACTAACAAATACGCATTGATCGACCTAGAAAACATACAGCCCGCATCCCTGCAAAAACTCAAGAATGAGGGCTATCGACTCAAGGTGTTCGTGGGCGCCAACCAGTCGAAGATCAATGTCGAGTTAGCCGAAGAAATCCAACAATTTGGCGATAACGCCCAGTACATACGTCTGCACAATAGCGGCAAAAACGCGCTCGACTTCCATATCGCCTTCTACCTCGGACAACTCGCCAGCAAGGAAACCGGATGCCAGTTTCTGGTCATATCCAAGGACACTGGCTACGATCCGCTGCTAAAACACATGCGCGACCTGGGAATCAAAGCGAACCGCAGTGCTGCCGCCGTAAACGCCGTTTCCACAACGACCCAAGCGACCCCACCCCAGAGCAGTGCCAGCAAAAAAGCACCTGCCCAGATGACCATGGCCGAACGAGTGACATTCGCCAGACACTATCTGCACAAGGCTGGCAAAGCCAAACCGGCAAAACGCAAGACTCTGGCCACCGCCCTGGCATCGGCCTTTCAAAAGAAACTCAGCGACCTCGTGATCGATGACCTGATCAATGAGCTCAGCAAACAAGGTGTCGTGATCGACAACCAAGGCTCGATCACCTACAAGCTAAACGCCTAGAAGGAACCTGCCATGTCCCGCTCCGAAATCCTCTTCGCCAACGCCCAGAAACACATCCCCGGCGGCGTCAACTCGCCGGTGCGTGCCTTTCGCAGCGTCGGCGGCACGCCGCTGTTCTTCAAGCACGCCGAAGGCGCCTATGTCGTGGACGAAGACGACAAGCGCTACGTCGACTACGTCGGTTCCTGGGGCCCGATGATCCTCGGCCACAGCCACCCGGACGTGCTCGACTCGGTGCGTCGCCAACTGGAGCACGGCCTGTCCTACGGCGCGCCGACCGCCTTGGAAACCGAGATGGCCGAACTGGTGTGTGGCCTGGTGCCGTCGATGGAGATGGTGCGCATGGTCAGCTCCGGCACCGAGGCGACCATGAGCGCCATCCGCCTGGCCCGTGGCTACACCGGCCGCGACAGCATCATCAAGTTCGAAGGCTGCTACCACGGTCACTCCGACAGCCTGCTGGTCAAGGCCGGCTCCGGCGCCCTGACCCAGGGCGTGCCGAACTCCGCAGGTGTGCCGGCGGCCTTCGCCAAGCACACCCTGACCCTGCCGTTCAACGACATCGACGCCGTGGCCGAATGCCTGACCCAGGTCGGCCAGGAAGTCGCGTGCATCATCGTCGAGCCGGTGGCCGGCAACATGAACTGCGTACCGCCGGCGCCGGGCTTCCTCGAAGGCCTGCGCGAGCAGTGCGACAAGCATGGCGTGGTGCTGATCTTCGACGAGGTGATGACCGGTTTCCGCGTCGCCCTCGGCGGTGCCCAGGCGCACTATGGCGTCACCCCGGATCTGACCACCTTTGGCAAGATCATCGGCGGCGGCATGCCGGTGGGCTGCTTCGGCGGCAAACGCGCGATCATGCAATACATCGCCCCGCTCGGCCCGGTCTACCAGGCCGGCACCCTGTCGGGTAACCCGCTGGCGATGGCTGCCGGCCTGACCACCCTCAAGCTGATCAGCCGCCCGGGCTTCCACACCGAGCTGACCGACTACACCACGCGCATGCTCGATGGCCTGCAGCAGCGCGCCGATGCTGCCGGCATTCCATTCGTCACCACCCAGGCGGGCGCCATGTTCGGCCTGTACTTCAGTGGCGCGGACGACATCGTCACCTTCGCTGACGTGATGGCCAGCGACAGCGCACGCTTCAACCGCTTCTTCCATCTGATGCTGGATGGCGGCGTGTACCTGGCGCCGAGCGCCTTCGAAGCGGGCTTCACCTCCATCGCCCATGGTGAAAAGGAGCTGGACATCACCTTCGCCGCCGCAGAACGCGCCTTCGCCGAGCTGAAAAAAGCCTGATGCAGTACAGCACGGCCTTCAGTGATGCGTTGCTGGCCCTGGCCTGCGTTGCCTGCGTGTGGCTGATCGGCCGGGCACGCGGTCGCTACGGCGAGGGCGATCAGCCGGCGCTGTTCTGCGCCCTGCTCGGCTTCCTGCTGCCGGCTGCGGCGGCCAGCGTCGGCGTGATTCGCTACGGCTTCGACCCAAGCTGGCAGGCCGCGCACCTGTGGCTCTCGCAGGCCAGCAGCTTTCTCGGTCTGCCACTGCTCGGTGCCGCAGCACTGGCGCTGGGCCGTGGCTGGGCCTGGAGCCGGCCGAACTGGGGGCGAATCCTGCTCGGCCTGTGCGCCTTCTTCGAGCTGTTCCGCCAGCTTGGTTATATGGAGGACTACCGCCTGGCGCTGAACCTGGCCACGCTGGTGCTGATTCTCTATGCCGGCGCAGTCCAATGGCCGCGCCGCGCGCCAGCGATCAGCGCAGCTGTGGTGGTGGGCCTGTTCCTGCTGGCCGGTGTGGCAGTCGGCACCGAAGGCGTGATCGGGCCGCTGCGTCGCATCGACCTGTTCCACGCGCTGCTGACACCGGCTTACCCGCTGCTGGCCTGGCTGCTGCTGAGCCTGCCGGGAAGTGCGAAACGACAGACCGGGTAAAGCCTTTGTAACAAGCCCACGGTTATTCCATAATGCGAGGGTCGGCACGTTTTGCGCCGACCGGGCACGTCACCCGCCCTGAACTGCCGAGGTCCCGTTATCCAGATGAACCGCACCGGCCGCACCCTGTCCCTGGGCTGCCTGTTGCTTTTCCTCCCGCTGTTTGCATTCGCAGGCGGCAATTCGCTGTTGATCCCCGCCAGCGGCAGCTGCGCGCTGAACGCCTCCCCCGAAGAGATGCCCGATGCCCTGGCCAGCTGCCAGGAAATGGCGCGCGCCGGCAACATGCAGGCCGCCTATGAATTGGGTGAGTACTACTACGACGGCAAACGTACCCCACGCGATTTCAAGCAGGCCCTGACCTGGTTCGAGCGCGCCTCGCTGCAGGGCCACGCCGAAGCGCAGCTACGCCTGGGCACCATGTTCTTCCGTGGCGAAGGCGTACCGGCCAACAACGTGCAGGCTTACATCGTATTGAAGATGGCATCGGTCAATGGCTCGGACGAAGCCATGGACAGCGCCGACCTGGTATCAGCACAGATGCGTCGCGATGAACTGGAAATCGCCAGCCAGGTGCTGGGCCAGATATTCCGCAGCTACCTGCTCGAACTGCAGACAGCTGAAGGTCGTTCACCTTTCGCGCCGCTGCCCTAAAGCGGCCTTGGCGCCGTAGGGTGGGCTTCAGCCCACCAAGTAGCCTCTCGATACCGCTGGTGGGCTGAAGCCCACCCTACCTAGCTGAAGCCCACCCTACATCCAACGTTCCTGCGCAGCCGCTTACTTGTCCGGCATCGGCATGGGGAACGGCATTACGTTGCCGCCGCCCTTGGCTTCGCTGATCTTCGCCGTACCCAGGCGCTCGACCTCATCGATGCGGATGATCGCGTGCATCGGCACGAAGCTGCGCACCACGCCCTCGAACTGTGCCTTGAGTTTCTCCTCGCTGGGGTCGACCACCAGTTGGCTGCGCTCGCCGAAGACGAACTCTTCAACCTCCAGAAAGCCCCACAGATCACTTTGAAAGATCTGCTTGGCATACATCTCGTATACCTGGCCCTGGTTGAGAAAAATCACCTTGTAGATGGGATCACGCTTGCTCATGGAGATTCGAAGTCAGGAAAAACGGGGCGCGCAGAATAGCACAGCGCCGCACACGTACGGATGCAATCCGGAGATAGGCGATGACGCGCTTGCCCATGGCCTGAAGCCTGAAGCTTGTAGCCTGTAGCCTGTAGCCCGCCGCTCCCCTATAATACGCGGTCATTTTTTAACCACCTCAGACAGTGCCATGACCAAGAAGCTCTATATCGAAACCCACGGTTGCCAGATGAACGAGTACGACAGCTCGCGCATGGTCGACCTGCTGGGCGAGCATCAGGCCCTGGAGGTCACGGAAAAACCCGAAGAAGCCGACGTGATCCTGCTCAATACCTGTTCGATCCGTGAGAAGGCGCAGGACAAGGTGTTCTCCCAGCTCGGCCGCTGGCGCGAGCTGAAGCAGGCCAACCCGGACCTGGTGATCGGTGTCGGCGGCTGCGTGGCCAGCCAGGAAGGCGCGGCGATCCGCGACCGCGCGCCCTATGTCGACGTGGTATTCGGCCCGCAGACCCTGCATCGCCTGCCGGAAATGATCGACGCCGCGCGCGTGACCAAGACCGCCCAGGTGGACATCAGCTTTCCCGAGATCGAGAAGTTCGACCGCCTGCCCGAGCCGCGCGTCGACGGCCCCAGCGCCTTCGTCTCGGTGATGGAAGGCTGCAGCAAGTACTGCACCTTCTGCGTGGTGCCCTACACCCGCGGCGAGGAAGTCAGCCGCCCACTGGTCGACGTGTTGATGGAAATCACCTCCCTCACCGAGAAGGGCGTCAAGGAAATCACCCTGCTCGGGCAGAACGTCAACGGCTATCGCGGGGAAGCGCCGGATGGCCATATCGCCGACTTCGCCGAACTGCTGCATGCCGTGGCGGCCCTCGATGGCGTCGAGCGCATCCGCTACACCACCAGCCACCCGCTGGAGTTCTCCGACGCGATCATCCAGGCCCACGCCGAGATTCCGCAGCTGGTCAAATACCTGCACCTGCCGGTGCAGTCCGGCTCCGACCGCATCCTCGCGGCGATGAAGCGCAACCACACCGCGCTGGAATACAAGTCGCGCATCCGCAAACTGCGTGCGGCAGTACCGGACATCCTGATCAGCTCGGACTTCATCGTCGGCTTCCCCGGCGAGACCGAGAAGGATTTCGAGCAGACCATGAAGCTGATCGAGGACGTCGGCTTCGACTTCTCCTTCTCCTTCATCTACAGCTCGCGCCCAGGCACCCCGGCCGCCGACCTGGTGGACGACACCCCGGACGAGGTGAAGAAACAGCGCCTGGCCCTGCTGCAGCACCGCATCAACCAGAACGGCTTCGAGAACAGCCGGCGCATGGTCGGCACGGTGCAGCGCATCCTGGTCAGCGACTACTCGAAGAAGGACCCGGGCATGCTCCAGGGCCGCACCGAGCAGAACCGCATCGTCAATTTCCGCTGCGATAACCCGCGCCTGATCGGCCAGTTCGTCGACGTGCACATCGACGACGCCCTGCCGCACTCGCTGCGCGGCACCCTGCTGGATGCCGAGACCCTCCACTAACGTAGCGGTCGTCCACACTTTGCGTTGTGGACGACCAGCGTTATGCTGCCTTTTCATACCCAGACAAGTGACGATCACTCCATCACCTTGAACGCCTCTCTAGAACCTCATCGTTTCACCCTCGAACCTTTCGAGGCCCGCCGTTTCGCCAACCTCTGCGGCCAGTTCGACGAGCACCTGCGCCTGATCGAAGAGCGCCTCGGCCTGGAAATCCGCAACCGTGGCAACCAGTTCGAAATGCTTGGCAGTGCCGACAAGACCCAGGCCGCCGAGCAACTGCTGCGCAAGCTGTACCGCGAAACCAAAGCTACCGAGCTGTCGCCCGACCTGGTGCACCTGTACCTGCAGGAGTCCGGCGTCGAGGAGCTGGTCAACCCCAGCAACCTGCCGCAGGTCACCCTGCGCACCAAGAAGGGCGTGATCAAGCCGCGCGGCGTCAATCAGCAGCGCTACGTCAAGGCGATCCTCGACAACGACATCAACTTCGGCATCGGCCCGGCCGGTACTGGCAAGACCTACCTGGCCGTGGCCTGCGCGGTGGACGCGCTGGAGCGCGAGCAAGTGCGGCGCATCCTGCTGGTGCGCCCAGCAGTCGAGGCCGGTGAGAAGCTCGGCTTCCTGCCTGGCGACCTGGCACAGAAGATCGACCCCTACCTGCGCCCGCTGTACGACGCGCTATACGAGATGCTTGGCTTCGAATACGTGGCCAAGCTGATCGAGAAGCAGGTGATCGAGATCGCCCCGCTGGCCTACATGCGCGGCCGCACGCTTAACAACAGCTTCATCATTCTCGACGAAAGTCAGAACACCACCGTCGAGCAGATGAAGATGTTCCTCACCCGTATCGGTTTCGGCTCCACCGCCGTGATCACCGGCGACATTACCCAGGTCGACCTGCCGCGTGGCACCAAGAGCGGCCTGGCCCACGTCATCGAGGTACTGCGTGACGTGCCCGGCATCAGCTTCACCCACTTCAAGCCCAAGGACGTGGTGCGCCACCCGTTGGTGCAGCGCATCGTCGAAGCCTACGAGCGCCACGACCCGCGCCTGAACGGCAAGGGCGACGACCACGATGCTTGAACTGGACCTGCAACTGGCCACTGACGGCCAGCACCCGGACGAGGCGCAACTGCGCCGCTGGTGCGAGCTGGCCCTGCGCCAACGCACGGCCGATTCGGAGCTGACCATCCGCCTGGTCGACGAGGCCGAAGGTCGCGAGCTGAACCACACCTGGCGGCACAAGGACTACGCCACCAACGTCCTGTCCTTCCCTGCCGAGATTCCCGATGGGATTCTCGACATCCCGCTGCTGGGCGACCTGGTGATCTGCGTGCCAGTGGTCGAGCGCGAAGCGGCCGAGCAAGGCAAGGCGCTGGATGCGCACTGGGCGCACCTGGTGATCCACGGTTGCCTGCACCTGCTGGGCTATGACCACATCGAGGAAGACGAAGCCCTCGAGATGGAAGATCTGGAACGACAATTGCTCGCCGAATTGGGTCATCCCGACCCGTATGCCGGTGACGAATTTCCTAATGAAAAGGACCCCGAGTAAA
>Ga0247725_1001044_pt1 | contig 15655 bp, 19 predicted proteins | sample OKSTACKMCFT3sol_FD_183021 | JGI IMG/M metagenome (GOLD analysis project Ga0247725, IMG submission 183021) | Subsurface sediment microbial communities from gas well in Oklahoma, United States - OK STACK MC-FT3-sol | ecosystem: Environmental > Terrestrial > Deep subsurface > Rock core/Sediment... | reverse complement strand
AGGGGGCGGCGATGAGATAGCGGCTATCCAGTACCGGCAACAAGCTGCCGTGCACATTCAGCAGACCGAGCAAGGCGGGAGGCAGTTGGCCGACACGGGTGACGGCGGCGGCTTGGGTCACGGATCCCACCTGCTGCAATGGCAGAGCGTAGCGTTGGCCATCCAGGCTGAATACAAACAGGGATAACGGGGAGGCGTTCCGGATCAAACTCCTGGTCCTTCAGATCACAACTACAGAAAACAGACATCACCCGGGAGGGGCAAATTTGCGCAACCGAGGGGCGATTCTGTCAGGTAGGCCGGGGGATGACAAGGGACAGCTGTGACTTGAATGACTCTTTTACATTTGCGGAACCTTCATCGTCATTACAGGCTCAAAACGAAAGAAGTCAGCTTCACTTGATGTCGTTTTCTGCTATTTCCAGGCTGTGATAACGAAATCCCTGCATCTCCTGCGGCCAGCCCGTCAGTGGCCAGCCGCCTTTGTGCAGCAGGTGATTCAGAAACTCCTCCGGATCCGGAAGCTCGCGCCAGACGGCGGGTAGAAAGGTGGCCCTGTGGCCGGGTGATTGCAACCAGAGACCATCTGCTTTCGGGATCAAAGCCTGTAACAATTGTGCTCGGGTTTGCGTCGGTATTGGCTGCAGAGGGCCCAGCAGCGAGATGCTGAGCTGGCATTCGTCGAGCTCGGCTTCGCTGAGCGCGACAAAGCGCGGATCGCCAAAAGCCGCCGCTTGCGCAAAATAGGCCAGGGCATCCGCCAGGGGCTTCTCCGGCTCCAGACAGCCAATACAACCGCGCAATGCTCCCCGCTTATGGAGGGTGACAAAGCAAGCCATCGGCTCCTGGGCCAGCGGCAGTTCGGCTTGTGCCTGTTGCAGATCGTAGATGAGTGCGGGATGCCAGTGGCTGCGGATGGCCAGACGCGCAAAGCTCAGCAGACTCTCTTGCTGCCGTGTTGACAGTATGGGTAGGCCATCCTGGCCTCGCTGCAGCTTGTCAGCGGGATCAGGCATAGAAGGCCACGGCGGCATAACCGACCACGTTGAGTTTTTCGCCGGTGATATCGCCAGAGTTGTGTTGTCCCAACAAGCGGGGACGGAGGCCCAGTTTGCGGGCCAGCAACAGCATGGCGTTCAGCGCTTCACTGCCGCAGGCTTGCTCCGGCACCAGATCCGCTTCCAACGCCATGATCTGGGTGAGGGTGAAGGTATCCTGATGTTGCGCTTCGAGGTAGCTCAGGTAGTGGCTGAGATCGCTGCTGACGATGAGCAGGGTCTGTGGATTCAGTAATGGGCGCAGCAAGTTGGCCAGTTTTTTCGCCGGATAACGGCCGACGATCAGTGGCGTCAGCTGGAAGTGGCCGAGCTGATGCTGCAGCAACGGCAGCTGTACCTCGATGGCATGCTCGTGACGATGAGCCAATTCCGAATATTGGGTATCGGCTTGCTGATAGAGATAGTCCAGCACCTCCCGATCTAACGGCACCTCTCCCAAAGGCGTGGCAAACGCAATGCACTGTTCGGCGGGTAAGAGTACCCCTTTGGCGGCCACTCTGTGGCCAGGAGCCAGCATGATGACTCGGGAATAGCGATCCCGCGGGATCTGCTGGATGGCGAGGGCGGCCAGGGCTCCGGAATAGGCATAGCCAGCATGGGGCATCAGCAACATGCGCGGTGGATAAAACTCCAGTGGTTCGGATACCGGCAATGTTGCCAGCCAGTTGGTGATCTCGGCCGCGTCCGCCGGATAGAAGTGACCAGCCACTGCAGGTTGACGAATTGCGCTCATGAGGACTCCATCTATCGACATCAGTTCAGGTGAAATACTGTCTCCTGCCCTAGGATTATAGAGTGGTCGGGAGGTGTGTCGTGACAGAAATCAGTGAAAAATGCAAAACCCGTTACTGGCGTCAACTCGATCATGGCCGGGTGGAATGTACGCTGTGCCCACGGCTATGCCAGCTACGAGAGGGAAAGCGGGGGGTCTGCTTCGTGCGAATGGCTGAGTCGGGCGAGATAGTGCTGACCGCCTATGGCCAATCCAGTGGCCTGTGTCTCGATCCCATTGAGAAAAAGCCGCTATTCCACTTTTTACCGGGCACTCCGGTTCTCTCCTTCGGTACCGTTGGTTGTAATCTAACCTGCCGTTTTTGCCAGAACTGGGATATCAGCAAATCACGAGACTCGGCCACGTTGCAGGTTGCGGCCACACCGGAGCAAATCGCGAGTACGGCTCTGCGGTACGGATGCCATAGTGTTGCCTTTACCTATAACGACCCGGTTATTTTCATGGAGTTCGCGCTGGATGTGGCGCGCGCCTGTCATGCCCTGGGCATACAGACGGTCGCGGTGACGGCGGGATATATCAATCCGCAACCTGCGGTGGAGTTTTTCGCCGCTATGGACGGCGCCAATGTCGATCTGAAGGCATTCAATGAAAGTTTCTATCGCCGGATCTGTGGCGGGCACTTGCAGCCGGTGTTGGATACCTTGCGCTATATCCATCATCAAACCAAGGTGTGGCTGGAGCTGACCACCTTGCTGATCCCGGGTGAAAATGACAGTGATCAGGAGATCTGTGCGCTGTGCGACTGGATCGGCGGTGAATTGGGTCCCGAGGTGCCGCTGCATTTTACCGCCTTTCATCCCGATTACCGGTTGCTGGATCGGCCGGCGACACCGGTTGCGACTCTGCAGAGAGCCCGGCATCTGGCCCAGATCGCGGGGTTACAGTACGTCTATACCGGTAATGTGCAGGATCGCGAAGGTGAAAGCAGCAGGTGCCCGGCCTGTGGCGCCTTGTTGATCGGTCGCGATCGTTATCGTCTGACCGACTGGCAACTGGTGGATGGTGGCTGCGCCGCCTGTGGCCACCGAGTGCCGGGGCGGTTTGAAGCCAGGCCGGGTGATTGGGGTGCACGCCGCCTGGCGGTCAAACCCGTCTAGTTTCGAGAGCAGACGTGGATTATTCGAGGCTGGCGACTTGAGTTGCTCCTGGTTGCCAAATGCGGTAGTGCACATCAATGCCCTGCGGCACATACAGCACTATGGGCAGGCGGCTGTTATATCGCACCAGATAGCCGTTGCCACTGACTGGAACTGCCGCTTTTTTCTTTGCGGTGTTCGGGCAGGCCATCATGGTGCTCACCGGACCCATCACCTTGTCCAGTTGGTAATAGTTGTAGCCCCAGCCTTGCAACGTCTTTTCTTGTAGGTCGCCGCCCAAGTGCTGCCGGTTACAATCCACCATCAGTTGTTTGCTGAGTAGGATTTCAACTTTGCGGCTGGATTCATCCGCTTGTTTGGGTAGGCGAATCACCAAGCGCTGCATCGAGGGTTCCGCCGCCGGAAACATGCTGATGTCATGCTGAGTGGCGGCTGATAGCGGCAGGCTGCAGGCCAGCAGCAGGGCAGAAAGACAGAGTGTGCGCATGAAGGACTCCTGAGGATAAAAACAGTAACGGAAACAGTCTAGCAAGTGTGCGACGGGAAACCCTGAATGGAATGTGAACCTCCCGTTATTTTCTGGTGCGTTTGAGATCCGGGTCTTGCCGGGTGCTAAGCACCCAGATGGAGTTATCCTGATTGGTCAGGAGAATATGGTGTTCATCTAACAGAGTCAGTGGACGACTGCGATTGAAGAGGGCTAACCAGATATCCTTCAGGGGTTGTGCATGTCGAGCTAGAAGTTTCTTTCCTGTATCGTTGAAAGGGAGTGCGGTGTAGCTACTGGATTTTAGGATCAAGAATCCATCACTGAGCAGCCAACTTCCCTGGATCGAAATTCGCAGGTCGGCGGTTAACCCGCGCTGCTCTTTTAATTGCACAGCCAGATCCAGCTGCGCTTCTCCATTGCTAAGCAAGCGCAGATTCCCCCTTTCCCACCAGTTTTCAACCGGGGTGCTCAGGATCAGACTGGCCAATGCGGATTCACTTAGGGTTTCTCGCTGGTAGCTCCACAGTTTGCCCGCAATCCTCTGTTCAAGGCGCCAATCTGAATCCAGCCAGACACACAGACTAATCGCGGTGACCAGCATGAGCGCCAATAGGGACTGTTGCTGATTCGAGTACAGCCACCTCATGGACATAACTCCTGAATATGACCCTTGATGTAAAAGTTGACGCTGCCCTCGGCACTGATCCAGGCCAGATACCAGGAGTCCGGAGTGGTACTGATAATGATCTGCTGAGCGGCGGGAAGGTGTCGATTTTGTCCCCAGACTGCCAGACAACGGGAGAGTTTCTGGTCCTCCATGCTTCTACTGCTCCCCTGCTGCCAGAGGAGCAAGGTCGCAGGCTTGTCGGGGTGCAAGGGGGAGATGGACTCAAGGCGATAAAGACTGACTGCGTAACTGCAGGCGAGTAATAACAGTGCCATTTGCAACCAGAATAAGCCTTTGCGCCATATGGACGGCGCAAAGGCTTGCTGTTCCAGAAGGGCGCTGACTTCATCCTGTTCCAAATGAACACGCATCGTCGGGACTCAAAAAGTGGAATATGGCCATTATTGCATCAAACCGAGCGTCAAGAATATCCCGGGTGACCGCGAAGTGAGTAACTACCGCTGGCGGTGACGGTTTTAGACCCGTTGGGGCAAAAAAAACCAGCAGCCAATGATGGGTGCTGGTTTTTCCGAAGCGGATGAGGGCTTAGTTGGTCAGGGTACCGTCAACCAGCTCATAGGATTTGACCGCATCACCTTCAAATTTCAGGGTCACGATCTTTTCGGCTTTTTTGGTATCGGAGCCCAGAGCACTGGCCAGAGCCATGGCACCGCTGGCCTTATCGCTGATGCTGCTGATGTCATATTTCCAGACTTCATTGCCGCTGACGGTTTCGATAGCCTTCGGGGCGCCCAGCTTGGCTTTAACCTGTTCTTTGGTCGCGCCTTCTTGAACCTTGCTCTTGACCAGTTCGAGGACGGCCTTGTCGGTCGATGCGCCGCCATCGGTTGCGGTATTGAGAGCGGTTGCGGTGTCAGTGACGGCATCCAGCAAACCGGCTTGGGCTGAGCCCATCAAAGTGACCAGTAAGGCGGCGGCGAGAGTGATATTTTTCATCGTCAGTATTATCCCTGGATTATGTAAGGTTTATCAGTTGCATATGAGTACGCCGCAGGAATGTACAAGAAGGCTGCGAGCGGGTCAATCACCATCGCCGTTTGACTTCGGCCATGGCAACCCACTGAGCCATGTGGTGATAAAACTCGCAAACTCTGTCGGCCCAACGAATAGATTGAGGCAGGCTCTGATGGCGACTTATTGACCATAAAAGCCGGAAAAACAGACATTTCCCGGATTAAAGTGTAAAAATTTGAACTTGGTTGTTAACAAGTTGTAGAAAATCATTACCCTTGCAGGATTGAATGCCGATTGGCCTGAAACGCAAGTGCGGGACCTCAAGGGAGTTAGATGATGAGAGGAAATAAACAAATCCAACCGGGATGGTTGCTGTGTCTTGCGGCACTCTTCCTGAGTGGTTGTAACATGGCATTGCTCGATCCCAAGGGGCAGATCGGGCTTGAGCAACGATCACTGATTATCACCGCCATCGCCCTGATGTTGATCGTGGTGGTTCCGGTCATCGTCATGACCTTCTGGTTCGCCTGGCGCTATCGCGCCTCCAATACCAAGGCAACTTATACTCCGGATTGGGAGCACTCGAATAAGATCGAGTTCGTGGTCTGGACCATTCCCTGCATCATTATCCTGATCCTCGGCGTCATCACCTGGCGCAGTACCCACGCACTGGATCCGCGTCAACCGATCGCCAGCCCGGCCAAGCCGTTGGTGATTGAGGCGATCTCGCTGGACTGGAAATGGCTCTTCATCTATCCCGAGCAAGGGATTGCCACCGTGAACCAGATTGCCTTTCCGGTGAATGTGCCGGTGCAGTTCAAGGTCACCTCGGGTTCGGTCATGAACTCCTTCTTCATTCCGCAACTGGGTAGCCAAATTTACGCCATGGCCGGGATGCGGAATCAATTGCACCTGATCGCCAACGAAGAGGGGAACTATCAGGGCATTTCCGCCAACTACAGTGGCCATGGCTTTTCGGGGATGAAGTTCACGGCCGAAGCGCGATCCCAGGAAGGATTCGAGCAATGGTTGGCGCAAGTCAAGACATCGTCTTCCAGTTTGCAATTTACCGATTATCAGAAACTGGTCGAACCGACTCAGAACAACCCGGTTGCTTACTATTCCACGGTCGAAGCCAAGCTGTATGACAGGATCGTCAATCAGTTCATGGGGCATGGGCTGCCGGGAGGAACTCAGCACCAGATGATGGAGATGAGTCATGAGGATGCGATGCCGATGAGCCATGGAAACGGTGAGCACATGGACGCACATTCAGGAAATGGGGAATAATCATGTTTGGCAAATTAACGCTTGAGGCCATTCCGTATCACGAGCCCATTATCATGGGCGCGGTCGGGGCCATGATTTTGGGCGGTTTGGCGCTTTTTGCGGCCTTGACCTATTTCGGGAAATGGAAGTGGCTGTGGACCGAGTGGTTAACCTCGGTCGATCACAAGAAGATCGGCGTCATGTATATCATTGTCGCCATGCTGATGCTGCTGCGCGGCTTTGCCGATGCCATCATGATGCGGATGCATATGGCGGCGGCTTCGGCCGGTACTGAAGGTTTCCTGCCTCCCCATCACTACGACCAGATCTTTACCGCCCACGGCGTCATCATGATCTTCTTCATGGCCATGCCGTTTATGGTTGGTTTGATGAACATTGTGGTGCCATTGCAGATTGGCGCGCGGGATGTGGCCTATCCATTTCTGAACTCCTTGAGCTTCTGGTTGTTTGTGGTCGGCGTAGCGCTGATGAACATTTCCCTGGGTGTTGGTGAGTTTGCCCAGACCGGTTGGCTAGCTTATCCGCCGTTGTCGGGCAAACAGTTCAGTCCCGGGGTCGGGGTCGATTACTGGATCTGGAGCTTGCAGATCTCGGGGATTGGTACCCTGCTAACCGGGGTGAACTTCTTCGCCACCATCCTGAAAATGCGTGCCCCAGGCATGAAGATGATGCAGATGCCGGTGTTTACCTGGACGGCATTGTGTACCAACGTGCTGATCATCATTTCGTTCCCGATCCTGACCGCGACCGTTGCTCTGCTGACCATGGATCGCTACCTGGGTACCCACTTTTTCACCAATGAGATGGGTGGCAACCAGATGATGTATGTGAACCTCATCTGGGCCTGGGGGCACCCTGAGGTGTATATCCTGATCCTGCCTGCTTTCGGTATCTTCTCCGAAGTGGTGGCGACTTTCTGTAAGAAGCGGTTGTTTGGCTATACCTCGCTGGTATGGGCCACCGCGGCGATTACGATCTTGTCCTTTATCGTCTGGTTGCATCACTTCTTCACCATGGGCGCGGGAGCCAACGTCAACGCCTTCTTCGGTATTGCCACCATGATTATCTCGATACCCACCGGGGTGAAGATATTCAACTGGCTATTCACCATGTATCGTGGCCGCATCCAATTCAGTGTGCCAATTCTTTGGACTCTGGGCTTCCTGGTGACCTTCTCGATAGGCGGGATGACCGGCGTGTTGCTCGCCGTGCCAGGTGCGGACTTCGTATTGCATAATAGTCTGTTCCTGATTGCCCACTTCCATAACGTCATCATCGGTGGTGTGGTGTTCGGTTATCTGGCGGGCTTCAATTACTGGTTCCCTAAGGCGTTTGGTTTCACTCTGAATGAGCGCCTGGGACGATACTCCTTCTGGTTCTGGATCACTGGTTTCTTCTTCGCGTTTGTCCCGCTCTATATTCTGGGCTTTATGGGCATGACCCGTCGGGTCAGTAACCAGATCGATCCCCAGTATCACCTGCTGTTGGCAATTGCCGCAGGGGGTGCCGTCTTGATCTTGATCGGTATTATCTGCCAATTGTTGCAGTTGGCTGTGAGTATCCGGGATCGGGAAAAGAACCGGGATTTGACGGGGGACCCTTGGGGGGGCCGCACTCTGGAGTGGTCGACTTCTTCACCACCGCCCTTCTACAACTTTGCCAAGTTGCCAGAGGTCAAGGATCGGGATGCCTTCTGGGCCGCGAAAGAGGATGGCTCTGCCTTCCAGCAACCCGCTCATTACGCACCTATCCATATGCCGAAGAATACCAGCGCCGGTATCATCATCAGCGCTTTCAGTCTGGTGATGGGTTTTGCTCTGGTCTGGCATATCTGGTGGCTGGCGATTGTTGGTCTAGTTGGCATGATTGCCACCTATATCAAGCACACCTTCAATGACGATGTGGATTACTACGTTCCCGTCGAGGTGGTCGAGCGGACCGAGAATGAACATTTTGCTGCAATTGCCAAGGCAGGGGTAAACCATGGCCGCTGAAATTCTACATCATCCGGCGGCTCAGGCCGCCCATGCTGAACATCACACCGAACATCATCATGATGCCGGAGGGAATGCGATTTTCGGTTTCTGGATCTACCTGATGAACGACTGCATTCTGTTTGCAACTCTGTTTGCAACCTATGCGGTTCTGGCGGGCAATATTGCCGATGGCCCCTCGGCCAAGGAGATCTTCGAACTCCCGTATGTTCTGGTCGAGACCTTCTTGCTGTTGTTCAGCAGCGTGACCTACGGTTTCGCCATGCTGGCGTTTTACAAGCAGCAGAAGCAGGCGCTATTGGGTTGGCTGGCAATCACCTTTGTCTTCGGGCTCGGCTTTATCGGCATGGAGATCAACGAATTTGCCCATCTGATTGGCGAAGGATTCGGGCCGGATCGCAGTGCGTTCCTCTCCGCCTTCTTTACCCTGGTCGGTACCCATGGTCTGCACGTGCTGAGTGGTCTGATCTGGATGGCGGTTCTGATGATCCAGTTGGTTAAAAATGGCCTGACTGCCAAGAACGGCACCCGTTTGATGTGTCTGAGTCTGTTCTGGCACTTCCTGGATCTGATCTGGATCTGTGTCTTCACCGTGGTCTATCTGATGGGGGTATTGCCATGAGTCATAGCAATGCACATCGCGCCGGCGCCGGTCATGGCAGCACGCGTTCTTATGTGATGGGTTTTATTCTGTCTGTCATTCTGACGCTGATCCCTTTTGGTCTGGTGATGTATCCGGCGTTCTCCAGCAGTGTATTGCTGATGGCGATCATCGGGTTGGCCTTACTGCAGATCCTGGTGCAACTCGGGTTCTTTCTGCATATGAATACCAAGTCGGATGAGGGTTGGAACATGCTGGCCTTTGTCTTTACCGTGCTGATCATTGCCATTTTGGTCGTCGGATCTATGTGGATCATGTTCCATCTGAATAGCAATATGATGGAACCATAAGGCGATCACTATGCTAAAACGCTACCTGCTGGTTACCAAGCCTGGAATCATCTTTGGCAATCTCATCTCCGTGGTGGGTGGTTTTTTCCTGGCCTCCAAGGGACATCTGCAGCTGGATATTTTTCTGGCTACTCTGTCCGGAGTCTCGCTGGTCATCGCTTCCGGTTGTGTGTTTAACAACTACATCGATCGGGATATTGACTGTCTGATGGAGCGCACCCGGAATCGGGTGCTGGTACAGGGATTGATTGGTCCTCGTGCCACGCTGGTATATGCAACCGGGCTTGGCGTCGTCGGTGTGGCGTTGCTCTACTGGGTTAATCCGTTATCGGCGGCGCTCGGTGGTTTGGGCTTCGTGGTGTATGTCGGTCTGTACTCGCTGTGGCTCAAACGCCGTTCAGTCTATGGAACCCTGGTCGGCAGCTTATCCGGGGCAACACCTCCGGTGATCGGCTATTGTGCGGTCAGCAATGAATTCGATGCTGGAGCTTTGATTCTGTTGCTGATCTTCAGTTTATGGCAGATGCCTCACTCCTATGCGATTGCCATTTTCCGCTTCAAGGATTACCAGGCGGCGGCGATTCCGGTCCTACCGGTGAAAAAGGGTATTGCACTGACCAAAAACCATATCATTCGCTACATAGTGGCGTTTGCATTGGCCACCGTCATGCTGACCTTCAGTGGTCATGCCGGCTTCTTCTATTTTGCGGTCGCCGCCTTGGTCAGCGTGATCTGGCTGGTCATGGCACTCAAGGGCTTCCGTGTAGTGGATGATCGCGTATGGGCCCGCCAGCTGTTCATCTTCTCGATTGTGGCCATCACCAGCCTGAGCCTGATGATGTCAGTGGATGTTCAGGGGACGGGGATGAGTGGCGAGTTATTTACCTTACTGAAATGACACGTTAGTGTGTTCATCAGGCGGCCCCGGGGCCGCCTGATGTTTTACCGCGATCGCTATTTACCGAGATAGCGGCACAGCCGATGGCGAGTAACCGGTACGAGGTGAAAGCTCCATAGTTAACCTGGATTGATTCATATGCATGATGATCGAATGACTGGCCGCGAGTTGCGAGCAACCTGGGGCTTGGGTTTGTTATTTGCGTTGCGCATGCTGGGGATGTTCATGGTATTGCCGGTGTTGACGACCTATGGTCATGAACTCCCGGGCGCTACGCCAGCACTAATCGGCATTGCCATTGGGGTCTATGGTTTTACTCAGGCGTTGTGCCAGATCCCGCTGGGATTTCTGTCGGATCGACAAGGCCGTCGATTGGTCATCGTCGGCGGATTGCTGTTGTTTGCGTTGGGCAGTGTGGTCGCCGCACTAGCTGATTCCATCTGGGGCATTATTCTCGGCCGCTCTTTGCAGGGGGCGGGTGCCATTTCGGCTGCGGTCATGGCATTACTTTCCGATTTGACTCGCGACCAGCATAGAACCAAAGCCATGGCAGTGATCGGGATGAGCTTTGGCGTGACATTTGCCGTGGCCATGGTCACGGGGCCGATTTTAGCGCGCAGTTTCGGAGTGTCATTCCTGTTCTGGGCCATTGCGGTTCTGGCCACTCTGGCCATCGGCGTGGTGCTGTTTGTGGTGCCGCAACCGGCCACCCATCAGCTGGATCGAGAGTCCGCCCTGGTTCCCGGTGGTGTGCTACATGTTCTGACGCAACCTCGTTTGTTACGGCTGAATCTGGGCATCTTTTGTTTGCATGTTTTGTTGATGAGCAGTTTTATTGCCTTGCCGGCGGCACTGGAATCCGCTGGTATGATGCGAGCGAATCAATGGCAAGCCTACTTGTGGACCATGCTGATCTCCTTTTTGCCGGTTCTGCCCATCATCATCTATGCCGAAAAGTTTCGCCGCATGCGGCGGGTCTTCCTGGGAACCATTCTGCTGCTACTCGGATGTGAACTGGTATTGTGGACCGGCGGTGATTCATGGCTTGGGCTCATCATCGGCATGCAACTATTCTTTATTGCCTTTAACCTGATGGAGGCTTTGTTGCCCTCTCTGGTGAGCAAGGAGGCTCCGGCCGGTTTTAAGGGTACCGCCATGGGCATCTACTCGACCGCGCAATTTTTAGGGGTGGGTGTCGGTGGCAGTCTGGGCGGATACCTGTTAGGCATGGCCGGAAGCAGTGGCGTCTTTTTATTTGCAGCTATGCTGGCTCTGTTGTGGTGGCTTATTGCCCGGCCTATGCCGGAGCCTGCCTATGTCAAATCTATACGTCTGGCGCTTCCTGCTGCACCCTTCAGCCAGCTGAAGGCATTGCAACTGCGTTTGCAGCAGCAACCCGGGGTGCAGGAAGTAGCATTCGTAGCTCAGGAACAGGCGGCGTTTATCAAGGTGGATACCCGAGAAACCAGCCGCCTCGAGCTGGAGGCGCTGGTTGCTGCAGACTGAGTTGTGGCGTTAGCCCAGCGCTGTGTCCAGCGTCATCATCAGGGCAAAGCCGGCCATCAATCCGAGCGTGGCGAATGTTTGATGTCCGTTGCGATGGGTTTGCGGAATCACTTCGTGGGAGACGACAAATAGCATGGCTCCGGCTGCCAATCCCAGGCCAATGGGATAAGCCATCGGCATGCCACTAGCCAGGCCAATGCCCAGTAGGGCTCCCAATGGTTCAAGTAAACCGCTGCCGATAGCCACTAAAACTGCGAACGGGGGTTTGAAACCTGCTGCACAGAGGGCCAGAGCGACGGCGAGCCCTTCGGGAATATCTTGCAGCGCAATGGCGCTGGTCAGTGGTAAGCCGACCGACATGTCACCTTGCGAGAAACTGACACCGATGGCCATCCCCTCGGGCAGATTGTGTAACGCGATGGCGAACACGAACAGCCATACCCGGGAGCAGTGCTCATAGCCCGGACCACAAGGGCCGGTTTTGTCATGTTCATGAGGGGTAAACTCATCCAGACCCAGCATCAACAAAACCCCCAGCGCCATTCCCGCGACCACGATAGCCGCCGCCCAACCACCACTGCCCGTTAATGCTTCGGCGGCGTCGAGCCCAGGTAATAGCAATGAAAACGCGCTGGCTGCCAGCATCATGCCGGCGGCAAAGCCTAACATGGCATCTTCAATGCGTTGGGGGACCGAACGTAGTACGAGCGCCGGTAATGCTCCGAGCGCAGTGGTCGCAAAGCCAGCCAATCCACCCAGGATGCCGTAACGAGTTCCCGGGCTGATGTTGCCGCTGAGGATCATGATGATGCTCTGTAACAGGAGAAGGAGCACAACGGCCAAGGCCAAGGCCAAACTGGTTGCGGTCAGGGGATGAGCGCGCATGTGGCGCCAAATCACCTGTGACCAGGGTTCATTGATGTTCAGGGTGGAAGCTTGGGAGCCTGCATCCATGGAATTAACCTCTCGACTCAGAAATGCGCAATCACGCTATCACCGGTTGGTGGTACTGTTCATTACAACGGGAACGTCGAATGTTGTCCACGGCTCATGTGCTGAGGGACGAGTTTTTAACCAAGAGGTACGGAGGTGATGGCATCGAGTTCGACGCAGGCGATATAGATGTCAGTGGCTTAATAGGGTTTTACGTAGCACGTAGCGGCCGAAAAAACGAAGTAACCAACTGACATATATTGAAACAGATAAGCAGAATGTAAAAATAAAAGCAGAAAACAGAGAGGATCTGGAATTTAACTTAACATTTGGCTATGGATAAAAAAGCATTGGCATTATCCGATTCTGGATAATTAGTTGCTAACCAGGAGTGCATACCACAGGCGGACATCAGGCCTGTAATGCGTTTCCAAGCTTGGCGCTTTTTATTGTTGATATTTTCACAGCGTTCATAGCAGATCCATTTTTCATTCTGCAACGCAGAATGCTTGGATACGCAAAGGGTATTGCTAATATTAACTAACATATTTTCTCTTTAATAAAGACTAATTGCCGGACGGCAAAGAATTAAGCAAACGGATTAACAGAAGCGGTTTTATGGCGAGGGGTTAATACGGGAGCTGAAAGAAAAAGAGGATGCGGAGCATCCTCCCTTTTTTGGCTTAGGCTGGAACTACGTTCGCAGCTTGCGGGCCTTTCTGACCGTTTTCAACGGTGAAAGTTACGCGCTGACCTTCGGCCAGTGACTTATAACCATCGCCAACAATCGCGCGGAAGTGAACGAAAACGTCCGGGCCGCCATTGCTTTGAGAAATAAAACCGAAACCTTTTTCTTCGTTAAACCATTTAACGGTACCAGTGGTGCTAGACATAATGTCTCCTGAATATTTGATGCAATTGTGTTTCTGTGTGACGTTCTATGGAGTGGACAAAGATAAAGGAGTTAACAATGAAGGAGTATTCTAGAATGACGGAACTTCATAAGAAGTGCGTAAGGCAAGAAGGAACAACTGTTTGTTACTTTTTCTCTGTCTCTCTCAAGACATGTCGCCTAACTTACGCGTAAATTTCCGGCATTGCAATCAAATATCTTAAATTAAGTAAAAAAGATGTAGCAGCCTGAAGGGAGGTTAATGGTTCTAGGGGGATGAATAATAGATAACTTACAGAATTTACAGACTTTTATGCCCAGGAACGTGTGACTTTCACTGCCTTTCGTGTTCATTCTCGCTAGCTCTTTACCTGTCGTTTGCAATCGTTAGCCGCGCCAGATTTCCTGATTGATTCGTCCATCATATGCGCTTACCGGGTGACGACGGGTGTTTGTGGGCAATTCTCGAGCCGACTGTTACAGTCTTCAGTATGTAGATACAGCCACAAGGGGCTGTGATGAATCGGCATTTAAAGACGCTATGGATGTTGTTTGGCATCTGTTGGAGTGCCGGGTCTTGGGCTGCAGATCCAGTTGTACTGATGGCCTCTCTCGAATGGCCTCCCTACGTGAGTGAGCGGCTCCCAGGCCAGGGCCTCATCAGTCAACGAGTGCGGATGGCATTGGCGCGTGAGGGTTACCAACTGCAGATCCGTTTTTTGCCCTGGAAACGGGCTGTCGCCATGGTTCAGCACTCCACCTCATATATCGGTGTTTTCCCTGAGTATGCATCTCCGCAACGGGAGCAGGAGTTTTACTGTTCGGATCCCATATTGCAGGCGCCTTTGGCACTCATTCAGGATGCTCGTTTGCCTCCTATTAATTGGTCCCGCCTGGAGGATTTAACTGGTTATCGTATTGGCACGGTCGCAGGCTACATCAATACCCCTGAATTCGATGCTTTGGTGGCTCGTAAGATGCTGGACATCGATGAGGCTCAAGATGATGTCGCCAACTTAAAGAAACTACTCCGGGGGCGTATCGAACTGGCGGTTATTGATCCGGTTTTATACCGCCATTTGCTACGTCATGATCCTGAGATCAAGGCGCTATCTTGGCGCTTGCGACTAGTTTCCCGCTTGCTCGGACAGATGCAGTTGGTGGCCTGTTTCCGCCATGATGCCGCAGGCGAGCGGGTACGCAATTCATTGAATCGCGGATTGTCGCAGCTTGATGAATAGGAGGGTGGCGGCCGGAGTGATAAACAAAAAGGCCTCACATTGCTGTGAGGCCTGGCTGTAGATGGTGCCCAGACGCGGAATCGAACCACGGACACGCGGATTTTCAACTCATTAAAACAAGGGCATCCCTCATCAGGATGCCCTCTTTCATTTTACCCCTTCGCAAACCAACGACGCATCTGAATGCCATATCGATTTTCGGCAAGACTGGCCAATTCATTGCTGAATATCACACAACCCCAAGAGGGCTTCGTATCAATCAATTTCAATACCAGCGAATGAAGTTCGAGATCATCATTCATGACTGTCAGATGGCGCTCGCAGAGCTGCTTGAGCATGCCTGGAGAGTAACAGCCGCGTGGCGGACCAAACATGTTGTCGTGAGTAAGAATGCGGGCAAAAGCCTCAATCTCCTGGCTAGCTTTGAGTGTTACGGGGGATGGACGAGCGGTGATAGTAGTAGTCATAAGACCCTCCAGAGTTGATTAACCTTGATGATGGTGATGGGCGGCGTCAAAACACGCACTCATCCTTAGTTAATTGTTGAAACTGGGGAGAGCGTAGGGATGCCGGGGACTACAGTAGTCACGGACGATGATTCGGAGTAGGAGGGGGTACTGGTGGTTACCGACCCTTGGCAACCCGCAACGAGATAATAGTGGGATATATAGCTGAGGGCACAACCGTTTTACTCGTGATCTACACATGATACTGATTCCGCAGTGCGCCGAAATCAAGGATAGAACTAGGACATGAGAGTGAATCGCCACCAGTGATCTAGACACTTCCCAGCCGTTTCCGATAGCGGGATTCAAACTCTACTGGACTCAGCAAATCATTGGAACCATGTTTGCGTTTGCTGTTGTAAAA
>Ga0247725_1001042_pt1 | contig 15694 bp, 12 predicted proteins | sample OKSTACKMCFT3sol_FD_183021 | JGI IMG/M metagenome (GOLD analysis project Ga0247725, IMG submission 183021) | Subsurface sediment microbial communities from gas well in Oklahoma, United States - OK STACK MC-FT3-sol | ecosystem: Environmental > Terrestrial > Deep subsurface > Rock core/Sediment... | reverse complement strand
GCAAGCTGCAGAACCCCACCGGCGATATCAACCTGTCGCAAGATCTGGCGCGTCTGCTCAACCAGGCCGACCGCCTGTCGCAGCAACGCGGCGACCAGTTCATTTCCAGCGAGCTGGTGCTGCTCGCTGCCATGGATGAGAGCACCAAGCTAGGCAAGTTGCTGCTCGGCCAGGGCGTGTCGAAGAAGGCCCTGGAAAATGCCATCGCCAACCTGCGCGGCGGCCAGGCAGTGAACGATCCCAATGTGGAGGAGTCGCGTCAGGCGCTGGATAAGTACACCGTCGACCTGACCAAGCGCGCCGAGGAGGGCAAGCTCGACCCGGTGATCGGCCGTGACGACGAGATTCGCCGCACCATCCAGGTGTTGCAGCGCCGCACCAAGAACAACCCGGTACTGATCGGCGAGCCCGGCGTCGGTAAGACCGCCATCGTCGAAGGCCTGGCCCAGCGCATCGTCAACGGTGAGGTGCCCGATGGCCTCAAGGACAAACGTCTGTTGTCGCTGGATATGGGCGCGCTGATCGCCGGTGCCAAGTTCCGTGGCGAGTTCGAGGAGCGCCTGAAGGCGGTGCTCAATGAACTGGGCAAGCAGGAAGGGCGCATCATCCTGTTCATCGACGAGCTGCACACCATGGTCGGGGCCGGCAAGGCCGAGGGTGCCATGGACGCTGGCAACATGCTCAAGCCGGCCCTGGCTCGTGGTGAACTGCACTGCGTCGGTGCGACCACGCTGGATGAGTACCGCCAGTTCATCGAGAAGGATGCCGCGCTGGAGCGTCGCTTCCAGAAGGTGCTGGTGGACGAGCCGAGCGAAGAGGACACCATCGCCATCCTGCGTGGCCTGAAAGAGCGCTACGAGGTGCACCACGGCGTGACCATCACCGATGGCGCGATCATCGCGGCGGCCAAGCTCAGCCATCGCTACATCACTGACCGCCAGTTGCCGGACAAGGCCATCGACCTAATCGACGAGGCCGCCAGTCGTATTCGCATGGAGATCGACTCCAAGCCCGAGGAACTCGATCGTCTGGATCGTCGCCTGATCCAGCTGAAAATCGAGCGTGAGGCGCTGAAGAAGGAAGACGACGAGGCGACCAAGAAGCGCCTGGTCAAGCTGGAAGAAGACATCGCCAAGCTGGAGAAGGAATACGCCGACCTGGAAGAAATCTGGAAGTCGGAAAAGGCCGAAGTGCAGGGTTCGGCGCAGATCCAGCAGAAGATCGAGCAGGCCAAGACCGAGCTTGAGGCTGCGCGGCGCAAGGGCGACCTCAATCGCATGGCCGAGCTGCAGTACGGTGTGATTCCGGATCTGGAGCGCAGCCTGCAGATGGTCGATGCGCACGGCAAGAGCGAGAACCAGCTGCTGCGCAACAAGGTCACCGACGAGGAGATCGCCGAAGTCGTATCCAAGTGGACCGGCATCCCGGTGAGTAAGATGCTCGAAGGTGAGCGCGAAAAACTGCTGAAAATGGAAGGCCTGCTGCACCAGCGCGTGATCGGCCAGGACGAAGCGGTGGTCGCCGTGGCCAACGCCGTGCGCCGTTCCCGTGCTGGTTTGGCCGACCCCAACCGGCCGAGCGGCTCGTTCCTCTTCCTCGGCCCGACCGGGGTGGGCAAGACCGAGCTGTGCAAGGCGCTGGCCGAGTTCCTCTTCGACACCGAGGAGGCGCTGGTGCGCATCGACATGTCGGAGTTCATGGAGAAGCACAGCGTCGCTCGCCTGATTGGTGCACCGCCCGGCTATGTGGGGTATGAAGAGGGCGGTTACCTGACCGAGGCGGTGCGTCGCAAGCCGTATTCGGTGGTGCTGATGGACGAGGTGGAGAAGGCCCACCCGGACGTGTTCAACGTGTTGTTGCAGGTGCTGGAGGATGGCCGTCTGACTGACAGCCACGGCCGCACCGTCGACTTCAAGAACACCGTGATCGTGATGACCTCCAACCTCGGTTCGGCGCAGATTCAGGAGCTGGTCGGCGACAAGGAAGCGCAGCGCGCGGCGGTGATGGATGCGGTGAGCAGCCACTTCCGCCCCGAGTTCATCAACCGTATCGACGAGGTGGTGGTATTCGAGCCGCTGGGCCGTGAACAGATCGCCGGTATCGCCGAGATCCAGTTGCAGCGCCTGCGTAGTCGTCTGGCCGAGCGTGAGCTGAGCCTGGAGCTGACGCCGGAGGCGCTCGACAAGCTGATCGCGGTCGGTTACGACCCGGTGTATGGCGCACGTCCGCTCAAGCGTGCGATCCAGCGCTGGGTCGAGAACCCGCTGGCGCAGCGCATTCTGGCGGGCGACTTCGCGCCGGGGGCGGTGGTACATGCCAAGGTCGAAGGTGAGGAAATCGTCTTCGCCTGATCGAGTGTCGCGTTAAAACAAAGGCCCGCCAAATTGGCGGGCCTTTGCGTTTGTAGCCCGGATGCAATCCGGGAAGTCAGCGTCAGGTTGCCCCGGATTGCATCCGGGCTACGGGTTTTCAGCGTTTCAGCAGCAACCACCCCAATGCTTCTTCTTCGAGGTATGGCCAATGCCGGGGTTGAAGGTGTTGGTCGGGTCGAGCTCGCGGTAAAACCCCGCCAGTGCCGGTTTGGCCACGTAGAGATGGCCGACGTTGTGCTCGGCCGGATACTCGGCGCGGCGTTCGTCCAGCAGCTTCCACATGGCATGTTCCATGGCGAGCGGGTCATTACCCTTCTTGACGATATAGTCCTGGTGGAACACATGGCAGAAGAAATGCCCGTAGTACAGCTTGTGGATGATCCGCTCTTCCATCTCGGCCGGCAGCGTCTCGACCCAGTCGCGGTCGTTGCGGCGTAGGGCGATGTCCAGGGCGAGGATGTCTTCGACGCTGCTGCGGTGCGACTCGCGGTAGCGGATCGCGGCACCGGCCACGGCGAAGCGATGGAGGAAGGCCTTGCGTCCCTCATCGGCATCGCATTCGAAATAGGCGCCGCTGGTACTGCTGGCGAAGTACTCGTTGAGGAAGCTGCGGGTCTGTTCCAACGTGTCGTTGGATACACGCACCAGCAGGTGATGCTCAAAACGGTCACGGTACTCGCGCATGCGTGGCGGCAAGTGGCTGGGCAGCAGGTTCATCAGGGCCTGGATGACCTTGTCGGTCACGCCACGCAGGCCGAAACGTTCGAAGAAGCCGTCGACCCGGCTCTTCATGGCGAAGGCAGCCGGCACCTTGGACGTACCGAACTTGTCGATCACCAGGAAGGTGTCCTTGCCGTATTTCTCGCCGATGTCGAAGGCGGTGCGGTGGATGTATTCCCCGGCAATTGGCAGGCGCGGCAGCCTGGTCAGCAGGTGGCGGCGCACTTCGGTCAGATCGTGCGGGTCGTTGCTGCCGATATAGAACACCGTGCTCGGCTCTTTCGGGAAGGTGTCCAGGCGCACCGCGAACAGGCACAGTTTGCCGGCCGAACCGGAGGCCTCGAACAGGCGCGATGGGTCGGCGTTGAAGCGCGCCGGAGTGTCGGCATCGACGTCGCGCACGTGCTCGCCGTAGCGCGCGTCGGAGGCCTTTGCCGTCTCTTCGTTGCGCACCTGCTGCGGTGTGTAGTCGCCGCTCTGCAGGCGGGTGAGGATTTCCTCCGGATCGTTGCCCAGCTCGATCCCCAGGTGGTTGACCAGTTCCAGCGAACCGTCATCTTTAACCTGTGCATACAGCGCCAGCTCGGTATAGGCCGGGCCACGGCGCACCAGGGCGCCGCCGGAGTTGTTGCAGATGCCGCCGAGTACCGAGGCGCCGATGCAGGACGAGCCGATCACCGAGTGCGGTTCGCGATTCAGCGGCGCCAATGCCTGTTCCAGGCGATCCAGGGTGGCGCCGGGCAGGCACACCACCTGCTCGCCACCGTTGATCAACTGTACGCCGGTGATGCGCAGGGTGTTGATCAACACGATCTCGCGGTCGTAGTCGTCGCCATCGGGAGTCGAGCCGCCGGTCAGGCCGGTGTTGGCCGCTTGCATGATGACGATGCGGTCGGCCGCTACTGCCGCCTGCAGGATGCGCCACTGCTCCAGCAAGGAGCCTGGGCGCACCACCGCCAGCACGTTGCCTTCACCCGTACGGTGGCCCTTGCGGAAACGCCGTGTGGCTTGTTCGTCGGTCAGCACGTGGCTGCTGCCGACGATCTGGCGCATCTGCGCCAGCAGGGCGTCACGGGTGATGGAGGCGGCAGCTGTCATTGGCTCAACGCTCCTTTACCAGTAGATCCGGAGTGATTTCGGCGATGGACTTGGCGCCGGTCAGCACCATGGCCACGCGCATTTCCTTCTCGATCAGATCGAGAAGGTTGCTCACACCGGCGCCACCGGCTGCTGCCAGGGCGTAAATGAAGGCGCGGCCGAGCAGCACGGTGTCGGCACCCAGGGCCAGCATGCGTACCACATCGAGACCGGTACGGATGCCAGAGTCGGCGAGGATTTTCAGCTCGCCCTTGACCGCGTCGGCGATGGCCGGCAGCGCCCGGGCGCTGGACAGCACGCCGTCGAGCTGACGTCCGCCGTGGTTGGAAACGATGATGCCGTCGGCGCCGAAGGTCACCGCGTCGCGGGCATCTTCAGGGTCGAGGATGCCTTTGATCACCATCGGGCCGTCCCAGAAGTCGCGAATCCATTCCAGATCCTTCCAGGAAATCGACGGGTCGAAGTTGGCGCCCAGCCAGCCGATGTAGTCGGCCAGACCGGTGGGGTTGCCGCGATAAGCTGAGATGTTGCCCAGGTCGTGCGGCTTACCCAGCAGGCCGACATCCCAGGCCCACTGCGGATGGGTCATGGCCTGCAACATGCGTCGAAACGGCGCGTTCGGGCCGCTCATGCCGGAGTGGGCATCGCGATAGCGCGCACCGGGTACGGGCATATCGACGGTGAACACCAGGGTCGAGCAACCGGCCGCCTTGGCGCGCTCCAGGGCATTCTTCATGAAGCCGCGATCCTTCAGCACGTAGAGCTGGAACCACATGGGCCGGTCGATGGCCGGCGCGACTTCCTCGATCGGGCACACCGAAACGGTGGACAGCGTAAAGGGAATACCTTTGGCTGCTGCGGCCTTGGCCGCCTGCACTTCACCGCGACGGGCATACATGCCGGTCAGGCCGACCGGAGCCAGGGCAACAGGCATGGACAGCTGTTCGCCGAACAGTTCGGTGGACAGGCTCAGGTCGGACATGTTCTTCAGCACCCGCTGGCGCAGTGCGATGTCCGACAGGTCGGCAACGTTACGTCGCAGGGTGTGCTCGGCGTAGGCGCCGCCATCGATGTAATGGAACAGGAAGGGCGGCAGCTTGCGCTGGGCCGCGGCGCGGTAGTCGGTGGAGGCAGAAATGATCATGGGCTCATCCTGTTACTAAAAAGAGAAAGCATAGCCTGACGGAAAATGCCCCGACATGGTCGGGGCGCTTTCGTGTGACGAGGTTCAGTGCACCAGTGGGTCAGTCACACCCAGCACGTAGATCGCGATCATCGCGATGATGCCGGTGAACAGCACGTAGTACAGCGTCGGCCAGATGGTCTTGCGCAGGGTGCTGCCTTCGCGCCCGAGCAGACCGACGGTTGCCGAGGCAGCAACCACGTTGTGAATCGCCACCATGTTGCCGGCAGCGGCGCCGATGGCCTGGACGGAGACGATCAGTGCGCTGGAAATACCCAGGCTGCTGGCTACACCGAACTGGAACTGGCTGAACATCATGTTGCTGACGGTATTGGAGCCGGCGATGAAGGCGCCCAGTGCGCCGATACTTGGCGCCAGCAGCGGGTAGATGCCACCAACACTCTCGGCTACCCAGCCAGCCATGAGGATGGGCATGCTGGCCAGCTCGGCACCATTGACGCCGGAGTTGATCAGGATGCGTACCATCGGCACGGTGAACAGCAGCACGAAGCCGGCGCTGAGCAGCACGCTGGACGATTCCTTCACGGCCTTGCCCAGGTCACGTGCTTTCATGCCATGCAGGAAGAAGGTGGCCAGCACCACGGCGACCAGAATGCCTCCAGGCAGGTACAGCGGCTGGAAATTGGCACTGACGCCGGCCTCGCCGAGCAGGTCGGGGAAGTTCACCACCACGGCTTTCAGTGCATTACCCACTTCCGGGAATACGCGGCTGATCACCAGCAGGGCGCCGACCATTACGTAGGGCAGCCAGGCACGCAGCGCGCTCATGGGTTTGGTGGTCAGCTCGTCCAGTTTCATCTCGACACTGCCCAGCCACTCGCTTGGCCATTTGTCCGCCGGCGCGAAGTCCCAGGTATTCTTCGGCACCAGGAAACCAAAACGTGCGGCGCTGGTGACGATGGCCAGACCGATCAGGCCGCCCAGCAACGACGGAAATTCCGGCCCAAGGAAAATACCGGTAGCCGCGTAGGGCAGTACGAAAGCCAGGCCACCGAAGATGGCAAATGGCAGCACTTCCAGACCTGCTTTCCAGCTTTTTTCCTGACCGAAGAAGCGTGTCAGCATCATGACCATGATCAGTGGCATGACCACGCCAACGGTGGCATGAATGATCGCTACCTGGCTGGTGATCAGTTGCAGGAATTGCCCCCAGGACGAACCCTGTTCGACCAGTTGTGCGCCAATACTGGCGGTATCCAGGCCGGTGTTGATGCCAACGATGATCGGCGTACCGACGGCGCCGAAGGATACCGGTGTGCTTTGCACCAGCATGCCCAGCAAAACGGCGGCCATTGCCGGAAAACCGATCGCCACCAGCAACGGCGCGGCGATGGCGGCTGGTGTACCGAAGCCCGAGGCACCCTCGATGAAGCAGCCGAACAACCAGGCAATGATGATCGCCTGGATGCGGCGGTCAGGGCTGATGGTGGTGAAGCCGGCACGAATGGCGGTGATACCGCCGGAGTGCTTGAGGGTGTTCAGCAGCAGAATCGCGCCAAAGATGATCCACAACAGCCCCAGTGTGATCAGTAGGCCTTGCAGGGTGGAGGCGAGCACGCGGTTGAGGGTCATGTCCCAGGCGAACAGGCCGACAGCGGCAGTGACCAGGTAGACCAGCGGCATGGCGTGTTTGGCCGGCCAGCGCAGACCGATCAACAAGATTGCAGCAAGCAGGATCGGCGAGAACGCCAGCAGGGCGAGAATTCCGTTGGACATCAGGGCTTACTCCACACGAGCGCGCGTCTGGCGCGACAGGGATGAGGCGTTATCGAACTGGCTGGCAGCGTGTTGGGCTGTCATGGCGTGACCTCCAGGGGTTGTTGTTCTTGTTGGTTAAATTGGTAATACCAATTTACAAGATGGCGGGCTCAGGTTAAAAGTTGCTCAATAGGCTGTCAAATCGAGAGGCTAAGACTTTGGTCGTAGAGTGCTTGCTTGTTCAGCGAAGGGGGCGCTATAGGCTTGCCCTGTGAGGCCATCGGCTTGGTCAAACCAATGGAGATGTGGGTAATGGAAGTAGGTCAGGTGCGGCAGCGTCGTCTCTCTGATGACATCGTCGCGCAACTGGAAACCATGATTCTCGAGGGCACCTTGCGTGTCGGTGAGAGGCTGCCTGCAGAGCGTGCGCTGGCTGAGCAGTTCGGTGTATCTCGCCCGTCCCTGCGTGAGGCGATCCAGAAACTGGTGGCCAAGGGGCTGCTGGTCAGTCGCCAGGGCGGCGGTAACTATGTCGCCGAATCACTCGGCTCGACCTTCAGCGACCCGCTGTTGCAGCTGCTGGAGCACAAGGAAGACGCCCAGCGCGATCTGCTGGAATTTCGTCACACGCTGGAAGGCTCCTGCGCCTACTACGCAGCCAGGCGAGCTACTGATATCGATCGCCAGCGCCTCACCGAAGCGTTCGAAGCCTTGCAGGATTGCTACGCGCGAGTCGGTAAGGTGACTCGCGCCGAGGAGGGTGCGGCCGATGCGCGTTTTCACCTGGCGATTGCCGAGGCCAGCCACAACGCTGTTCTGCTGCACACTATTCGGGGTTTGTTCGACCTGCTCAAGCGCAACGTGGTAACCAACATCGGTGGGATGTATGCCCAGCGCGAAGAGACCCGCGATATGCTGATCGGGCAGCACCGCGCGCTGTATCAGGCGATCATCGAAGGTCGCGCGGAAGACGCCCGCGAGCTCTCCAATCAGCACATCGACTATGTGCAGGAAGTCCTTTCGGAAGTGCAGCAGGAAGCCCAGCGCGTGGCGCGTGCGCAGCGCCGGCTGGGGTCGTAGGTGCTACAGGCTGTACTGGAGCCGGGCGTGTCGGGGGGGGGGCGATCCGTTGGCGAAGCAATACGCTGTTGAGCCTCAACGGAATGTTGTGATGCCAGGTCTGGCATGGCGGACTATTCGCTTGGGTTCCTGAGTCCGCCCTACGCCTGTTGCATTTTGCATTGCTTGGACTTGCAGCTTGTCGCCGCTTTTAGTCGTCCTTGCCCTTGCTGCGCATCGCGCGTTGAACCTCGCGGTCGGCGTCACGTTCCTTCTCGGTGTGGCGCTTGTCGAAGTCCTTCTTGCCCTTGGCCAAGGCTATCTCGCACTTGATCAGATGCTGCTTCCAGTACAGCGACAGCGCTACGGCGGTGTAGCCCTTCTGCTGTACGGAGCCGAACAGCTTCTCCAGCTCGCGCTTGTTCAGCAGCAGCTTGCGCGTGCGGGTCGGGTCAGCGATGACATGGGTACTGGCGGTTTTCAGTGGCGTGATGTGGCAGCCCATCAACCAGGCCTCGCCGTCCTTGAGCAGCACGTAGCTGTCGACCAGCTGTGCCTTGCCGGCCCGCAGACTTTTCACTTCCCAGCCGGACAGCACCAGGCCGGCCTCGAACTTGTGTTCGATGAAATAGTCATGCAGCGCCTTCTTGTTCAGCGCGATGGTGCCTTGGGGATGTTTCTTTTGCTTAGCCATAGGACGCGCATTATAAGGAGTCGTCCGCGCCTGCGCCATGGGGGCTGTACCGAGCCAAACTTGAGCCCATGCTGCGAATCTTCGACAATGCGCGATCTTTTTTCCCACAGATATGGGTCTTGGCCGCAATGGCGAGCGACAAAGTTTCAATTCACGGGGGCTGGAGCAGTCGCTGGGTATTCATCATGGCTGCGATTGGCTCGGCAGTCGGCCTGGGCAGCATCTGGAAGTTCCCGTACATGACCGGCATCTACGGTGGTGGTGCCTTCGTGTTGATGTTCCTGGTATTCATCGTGTTGGTCGGCGTACCCGTCATGCTGGCCGAAACGCTGATCGGACGGCGTGCCCGACAAAGCCCGGCCAATGCCTTGCTCCAACTGGCCAGCGCCGCAGGGCGTTCTCCACGCTGGTCATGGGCGGCCTTTGCCGGCATGGTTACGGCGCTGTTGATCCTGTCCTTCTACAGCGTGGTGGGTGGTTGGTCGCTGGACTACATACTGGGCATGGGGCGTGGCGACTTTCAGGGGGTGACGGCCGATGAGGTCGGCTCCCTGTTTGCCGCCCTTATCAGTGATCCCTGGCGCATGATTCTCTGGCACAGCATCTTCCTGGCACTGTCGGCCTGGGTCATCGCCAGCGGTGTAATCGCCGGCCTGGAACGTTGCCTGCGCATCCTGATGCCTCTGCTGTTCCTGTTGCTGTTGGTTCTACTGGGCTATGCACTGACCAGCGGATACTTCATGGAAGGCCTGCGCTTCATGTTCTCCTTCGAGCCTGAGCGGCTGGCCGATGGCATGCTACCCGCCATGGGGCACGCATTCTTTTCACTGAGCGTGGGTGTTGGATCGATTATGGTGTACGGCGCCTACATGCCCAAGCGGGTCTCGATTGGCGGCACGGTGATGATCGTCGCGCTGATGGACACGCTGGTCTCTCTGCTCGCCGGGCTGGCGCTGTTTCCTATCGTGTTTTCCGCAGGACTCGATCCCGGCGAGGGGCCAGGGTTGATGTTCGTTACCTTGCCTTTGGCCTTTGGTAACGTGACCCTCGGACAGTTGATGGGGGTGGTGTTCTTCGTGCTTGTGCTGCTGGCAGCCTGGACATCGGCGATCTCCATGCTTGAGCCGATGGTGGCCTACCTGGTCGAGCGGACTCGCCGCAGTCGCCTGGCGATCACCAGTGCTCTGGCGTTCCTGTGCTGGTTCGTTGGCCTGGGTACGGTGTTTTCCTTCAATATCTGGAAAGAGGCGAAATTCTTCGTCAGCGGCCCGGAAGGTTTCCATCTCTATCAGTGGGGAGCCGCTGGTGGCCTGGACTTCTTTGGTGTGATCGACTTTCTGACATCGCGTCTGATGCTTCCACTTGGCTGTCTGTGTTTTGTCATCTTTGCCGGCTGGGTAATGGGGCGTGAGGCCGTGCGTGATGAGCTGGCCATGCGCAATCCGCGCCTGTTCTCCCTGGCTTTTTTCCTGATGCGCTATATAGCGCCGGCAGGCATCCTCGTGGTGTTCGCCGTTGAGTTGTGGAAGTAACCGTTATGACGACCCGTATTCAACGCTCGGCCTTGCTGCCTTATCCGGCACAAGCGCTGTTTGACCTCGTCAATGATGTCGCCAGCTATCCGCAGTTTCTGCCCTGGTGCCGGGCCAGCGAGGTTTTGGAAGTCAGCGAAACGCATATGCTGGCCAGCCTCGAGGTGGCCAAGGGCAGCATCGGCCAGCGCTTCGTCACGCGTAACGTGCTGCTGCCTGGGCAGCGTATCGAGATGAACCTGCAGGAAGGGCCTTTTACCAGTCTCCATGGCGTCTGGGAGTTCAAGGCGCTGGGCGACAAGGCTTGCAAGATCAGCCTGGACCTGACCTTCGACTATGCTGGGCCACTGGTACGTGCCACGCTGGGCCCGCTGTTCAATCAGGCGGCCAATACCATGGTCGATGCCTTCTGCCAGCGAGCCAAGCAACTGTATGGATAAGCCGAGTATCGCCATCGAAGTGGTCTATGCCCTTGCCGAACGGCAGAAGCTCCTGCGTCTGTCCGTACCGACCGGCACCACGGTGCGCGAGGCCGCGCTGCGTTCTGGTATGCAACAGTTCTTTCCGGAGCTGGATCTGAGCCAGGCGCCGCTGGGCATTTTTGGCAAAGCGGTAGGCAAGCCGGAAGAGCGGGTGCTGGAGGAGGGTGAGCGCGTCGAGATCTATCGACCGCTGATCGCCGACCCGAAGGAGGTGCGCAAGCAGCGTGCGGCCAAAGCCAAGGCCAGGGAAGAAGGCGAGGAGTCGAGCTAACCCGTTAGCTCGTTAGGCGGCAGATATGAAAAAGCCCGGATTCGCTCCGGGCTTTTTTGTGTGCATGTGTTACTGCGGATCGGTGTCCAGCGGCTCGGGCGTAGGGACCGGAACGGTCTCGACCTGGTCCACTTCGCGCTGAATCTGCTCCAGCAGCGAGCCGGGGGCGGGCGGCGTTTCATCCTGCGGTTGGCCTTGCGGCTGAGCGCTGCTGGTGTCGCTAGTCTGGCCCATGATTGCCTGGTCACGGCTGACGCCGGGCATGAAGTCGCCGGCCAGGCCAACCAGTTGGTCGCTGCCGTCGAATACCAGGCTGACGCGTTCCTGCAGGCGCTGACCGCCGCCAGGCTGGATGCTGTACAGATAATCCCAGCGATTGGCATGGAAGGTGTCGGTGATCAACGGGTTACCCATGATAAACCGCACTTGGCGTCGGGTCATTCCCGGGCGAAGCTGGTCTATCATGTCCTGTGTCACGACATTGCCCTGTTGAATGTCGATCTTGTAAACCCCGGGGAATGAACAACCGGCGAGTGCGAAGAGCCCGGTCAGCGACAGGCTGGTCAGCAAGAGCTTGGTTTTTTGCATCGGAGGGTGACTTCCACTATCTTGGGCAACTTGAACCCCGGATCATACCCGTATTGAAGGGTGCTGCGAAGCAGCATCCATGAGAAAGCAGACCATGGTTGAAAATAACGAACTGCGCAAAGCTGGACTGAAGGTGACTCTGCCACGAGTCAAAATCCTGCAAATGCTCGACAACGCCGAGCACCGCCACATGAGTGCGGAGGACGTCTACAAGGCTCTGATGGAAGCGGGTGAGGACGTTGGCCTGGCCACCGTGTACCGCGTGCTGACCCAGTTCGAAGCGGCCGGTCTGGTGGTGCGTCACAACTTCGATGGTGGCCATGCCGTATTCGAGCTGGCTGACAGCGGCCATCACGACCATATGGTCTGCGTCGATTCTGGTGAAGTGATCGAGTTCTTCGATGCCGAGATCGAGAAGCGTCAGAAGGAGATCGTCAAGGAGCACGGTTTCGAGCTGGTCGACCACAATCTGGTGCTGTACGTACGCAAGAAGAGCTGATTCTTCTGCGGCAATCAATAAGGCGACCCTCGGGTCGCCTTTTTGCTTTGTCATGGTCCGGTTGTAAATTGGGGGCTTCCGGATTGCGTCCGCGCTAAGCGTGTCTCACGCCGCCTGAGCGCTGGTGACCATCTTGCGCGCGTGAGCCAGGGATTCCTCGGTCAGGTCGACGCCACCGAGCATGCGGGCTATTTCCTCGACGCGACCGCTCTCGTCCAGCTTGCTCACGACGGTAGACGTGGCATCTTCACCGCGCCGCTTGTGCACGAACAGGTGCTGGTGGCCCTGTGCTGCGACTTGCGGCAAGTGGGTGACGCACAGCACTTGCCCGCGTTCGCCGAGGCGGCGTAACAGCTGGCCGACCACTTCGGCGGTTGGGCCGCCGATACCGACGTCCACTTCGTCGAATACCAGGGTCGGTACGCGCGAGGTCTGTGCGGTGATCACCTGAATCGCCAGGCTGATGCGTGACAGTTCACCGCCAGATGCCACCTTGGCCAGGCCGCGTAGCGGCTGACCAGGGTTGGCGCTGACCAGAAATTCCACTGTCTCCAGGCCGCTTGCGTGTGGTTCTTCGCTGCTCATGGCTTGGAGTTGAATATTGAAGCGACCGCCGGGCATGCCCAGTGCCTGCATTTCCTGCTCTACGGCTGCGGCCAGGCGCTCGGCAGCATTGCTGCGCAGAGTGCTGAGCTCGGCTGCTTTCTCCCGGTAGTGGCGCTCATAGGCGGCCAGCTCTTCAGCCAGGCGCTCACTGGCCTGGTCGTCGGCATTGAGGCCTTCAAGCTCCTCGAGCAACTGTTGCTGCAAGGCGGCCAGCTCGGTGGGTTGGGTGCGATGCTTGCGTGCCAGGGTATAAATGGTGTCCAGGCGCTCTTCGAGAAACTGCTGACGCTCTGGGTCGTCGTCGAAGTGATCGAGGAAACGATTCAGCTCGCCGACTGCTTCTTCGACCTGGATCTGCGCACTGGCCAGCAGGTTGCTGGCTTCGTTCAAGGCACTGCCCTGGCCACCAAAGGCGCCCAAGCGGTTGAGGCTGGCGGTCAGCGCGGACAGCACGTTGCCGGCATCGCTCTCGCTGCACAGATCGAGTACCTGGCGACAGGCCGCGAGCAGCGCTTCAGCATTGCTCAGCGCCTTGTGCTCCTGTTCCAGCTGTTCCAGTTCGTTGTCGCCCAGCGCCAGATTTTCCAGCTCTTCCAGTTGATAGCTGAGCAACTGGTGGCGGGCGCGCTGTTCGTCACCCTGGCTGGAGATACGCTCCAGTTCGTTACGTGTCTGCTTCCAGCGTTGCGCGGCGAGTTGTACCTGGCGCGCGAGGTCCTGGCTGCCGGCGTATTCATCGAGCAGGCGGCGATGGGTGTCGGTCTTGAGCAGAGACTGATGCTCGTGCTGGCTATGGATATCGATGATCAGCTCGCCAAGGGCCTTGAGGTCGGCCTGTGGGCAGGGGCTGCCGTTGATATAGCCGCGCGAGCGCCCTTCGGCGGTGATCACCCGGCGCAGGATGCACGGGCCGTCGTTGTCCAGATCCCGTTCGGCGAGCCAGGTGCGGGCTTCGGGAATGTCCGCCAGGTCGAAGCTGGCGAGAATGTCAGCCTTGTCTGCGCCTGGGCGTACCACGCCGCTGTCGGCACGATCACCCAGGCACAAGCCGAGGGCGTCGAGCATGATTGATTTGCCCGCGCCGGTCTCGCCGCTGATGGCGCTCATGCCGGTATCCAGCTCGAGATCCAGGTGGTCGACGATGGCGTAGTTGTGAATGGACAGGTGCACCAGCATGGCGAACGCTCCCGAATTTATGTCTGGTTATTTATACAGTGTTTTTTCTTTCTCTGGCAATCCTCCCTATTGCCCCTTGAAAGCTGTGGAATTGACTCCATATAGGCGGCAGGAGCGCGAGTCGGCATCGCGCCAGTTTTTTCGAGAGGAGAAAGGCATGGCTGACGAACAGACCTTGGATACGCAGAATTTCGAGGCGCAGGCAGCAGAAGCTGTGGCGCCTGCTGACGACCTGGCTGCTCGCGTGCAAACGCTGGAAGAGCAACTGGCCGCTGCACAGGATCAGTCGCTGCGCATGGCTGCCGACCTGCAAAACGTACGTCGTCGCGCGGAGCAGGATGTAGAAAAGGCACACAAATTTGCGCTGGAAAAGTTCGCCGGCGATCTGCTGCCGGTAATCGACAGTCTGGAGCGCGGCCTGGAGCTGTCGAGCCCTGACGATGTGTCGATCAAGGCCGTGCGTGAGGGCATGCAGCTGACCCTCAAGCTGTTCCACGACACCCTGGCTCGCTACAACCTGGAAGCCATTGACCCGCATGGTGCGCCGTTCAACCCGGAGCATCACCAGGCCATGGCCATGGAAGAGAGCATCCACGCCGAGCCGAACTCGGTGCTCAAGGTATTCCAGAAAGGTTATCTGCTCAACGGTCGCCTGCTGCGCCCGGCCATGGTCGTGGTCAGCAAGGCAACAACCACGCCGCCGCCGAGTATCGACGAGCAGGCTTGAAATCAGTAGTAACGACCCCATTTTTAAGTCAAGCGTTTTAGTTCTGCCGGCGCCTGAGAAACGAGGCGACGGAAAAATCAAAGTTTCAGGAGAACATTCATGGGCAAAATTATCGGTATCGACCTGGGGACCACCAACTCCTGTGTCTCTATTTTGGAAAATGGCAACGTCAAGGTAATCGAGAACGCCGAAGGCGCTCGTACCACGCCGTCCATCATCGCTTACGCCAACGACGGTGAAATCCTCGTGGGGCAGTCGGCCAAGCGTCAGGCCGTGACCAACCCGCACAACACCCTGTATGCGGTGAAGCGTCTGATCGGTCGTCGTTTCGACGAAGAAGTCGTGCAGAAAGACATTCAGATGGTGCCGTACAAGATCGTCAAGGCTGACAACGGTGACGCCTGGGTTGAAGTGAACGGCCAGAAGATGGCGCCGCCGCAAATCTCGGCTGAAATTCTCAAGAAGATGAAGAAAACTGCCGAGGAATACCTGGGCGAGCCAGTCACTGAAGCGGTCATCACCGTTCCGGCCTATTTCAACGACAGCCAGCGTCAGGCCACCAAGGATGCTGGTCGTATCGCCGGTCTGGACGTCAAGCGCATCATCAACGAGCCGACCGCGGCTGCGCTGGCTTATGGCATGGACAAGGCCAAGGGCGACCGCACCGTGATCGTCTATGACCTGGGTGGTGGTACCTTCGACGTTTCCGTTATCGAGATCGCCGAAGTCGATGGTGAGCACCAGTTCGAAGTGTTGGCCACCAACGGTGACACCTTCCTCGGCGGTGAAGACTTCGATATTCGTCTGATCGACTACCTCGTCGACGAATTCAAGAAAGAAAGCGGCATAAACCTCAAGGGCGACCCGCTGGCCATGCAGCGCCTGAAGGAAGCTGCCGAGAAGGCCAAGATCGAGCTGTCCTCGAGCCAGCAGACCGACGTCAACCTGCCGTACATCACTGCAGATGC
>Ga0247725_1001041_pt1 | contig 15702 bp, 22 predicted proteins | sample OKSTACKMCFT3sol_FD_183021 | JGI IMG/M metagenome (GOLD analysis project Ga0247725, IMG submission 183021) | Subsurface sediment microbial communities from gas well in Oklahoma, United States - OK STACK MC-FT3-sol | ecosystem: Environmental > Terrestrial > Deep subsurface > Rock core/Sediment... | reverse complement strand
GCCCGGACAAGAGAATAATGCGCGCCACTCGGCTACATAGCTCAGTTGGTTAGAGCGCAGCATTCATAATGCTGATGTCCCAGGTTCAAGTCCCGGTGTAGCCACCATACAAAACAAAGGGTTAGCGCAAGCTAGCCCTTTGTCGTTTCTGGGGTAGTGACTACAAAGTGACTACATAGAGACCACAGCTCAAAACAAGCAGGGATGCGTATGAATCTTCTCAAAGTTACCTTGGGCGTAACGGTGCTGCTCGCCGTGGCCAAAATCGGCTACGACAACCTCCCCCTTCATACCCAGTATGAGCTCTCTGACTGGTACAAAAGCCTAGGTACGCCTACGTTCACCGAGTCGCCAGATTACTTCGCCCCTCGCGCGCAAGAGGAAATCATTGCGGAGAATCGGGCTCGAGGCCACGAGCTAGAGTGCTATGGAAACCTGGGTCCTGCCGAGCGAATCAGCGCCAGTAATGATTACCTGTGCTCAGCCCATATCAGCAGCGCGTATGACAACATTCCTGCAAGGCTGGTGACGTTTTTCTTTGGCAATGGAAAGCTGCAAAACGTGCGGATTGAATTCGCTGCGGACAGTTTCCCCAAGCTTCAGAACTACCTGTCGAGAAAGCTCGCCGACTATCCACGCATAGACAACCGATACGGAACGGACTCGTTCGGAAAGCCACTAGTCGTATGGCGAGTGAAATACGGGCAAATCACCGCCTCTGCCGAGGAAACGGCTGGCCAAAATCCAATTATTCTCTGGACAGCCTACCGATGACAGCAAAGAAAAGGGTTAGCGAAAGCTAGCCCTTGTCGTTTCTAGGGTTGTGATTTGCAGTACACACACGGACTCTCAACCGCTAGGGTAAGCAGATAGCAAAGCCGCCCCCCCTACTCCATGTCGAAATACAGAGATCAGCTCCCGTTACGCGACCAAGTTCTATACGAATTTGGCAGATGCGTAATGAACCTGCAGAGCGCCGAACTTCGGATCAAGAACCTGCTCCTGTCAGCGCGGATCACTAACCACCCAGATCGAGGCCCCCAGAGAGCAAGACAGATCAACAAGTCGACGTTCGGAGCTCTGAAATCAGAGCTTTTCGAGTCGTTTTTGGTGGACTCACCTCCTAGACCCGACGCTAGAGAGGAGAACAGCACGCAAGTCATTTTCGACGCCACACAAAGCGTCGTCATGCCTCCTGCGGCCAGGGACAAATACCAAGCGGATCTCTGCAGCCTGATCGAAGATCGAAACCATCTCATCCATCACTTCCAGAACCAGCACGACTTAAACTGCGACGGATGCTGCGAGGCGGCGCTAGCTCGACTGAAAGAGTTAAATGATCGGGCTATCTCCATACTCGATGCGCTGAGTGAGATTCGACAGAGCCAACGACAAATTGCCCAGCACCTGCGCCAATTCGCTCAGTCAGAAACTCTGTTCAATCTGATAATGGGCAGGCCCCTTGCTCCAGGGCAGGACTGGCTCATGATCGAAGAGGTCCAGTGGCTTATCGAGGCCGGGCAGCTCTATGCAGATGAAAGCGGGAAAATCTCTCTACAGAAGGGCGTTGAGCACATAGCTCAAAAGGGCGGCTCAGATGATGCTTACACGAACTACGGCTGCAAAAGCTGGCAAGACCTAGCAACCAAAACCGGCCTCTTCTCCGTAGAACGCCAGAAGAATCCAGCGACAGGCCGCTGGGAACGCTTCTACCGGTTAGGGGCAAAGATCCCACTTTGAGCCAAAGGTGAAAATCTAAGCGCCGACTCCAGATGATCCGGCGACAGGTGCGCATAGCGCATGGTCATCGTGATCGAGGAATGCCCCAAGATCCGCTGCAGTCCGAGGATGTCGCCGCCTGCCATCATGTAGTGGCTGGCGAAGGTGTGCCGGAGGATGTGTGTCATCTGGCCAGGAGTATCGAAGCCGCAACGCTGGTAGGCACTGCGGAATGCCGATCGACACGAATGAAACAGCCGACCAGTTCCAGGCATGCCCACCTTGAGGGCGATTTCTTCAACCTCTCTGGGGATAGGAACCGAACGAGACTGACGGTTCTTTGTGCGGTGGAAGTGGGCCTTCCCACCGAAGATGGCCGAACGCTGTAGAGACTCGGCCTCATCCCAACGTGCCCCTGTGGCCAGGCAGATCAGAGCAACAGGATAGGTATGGTTGTTCGTGGATCTGCGGCACTCATCCAGCAAGCGCTGGATCTGCTCCAAGGTCAGAAATGACAACTCGGTCTGGTCGGTCCGTATCTGGCGAACCTTGGCCAGCGGATTTGACCCCACCCATGCGCCGAGACGGATCAGCTCGGAAAAGACTGCCGACAGGTAGCGCTGCTCGTGATTGACCGTATGCGGCGTCACTTCGGCCAGACGGCGCTGCCGGTAGCGTGCCCAGGCCAGGGCATCGAAGTCGGAGGCGCGGGGATCTCCAAGACGCTCAACGGTGGCAAGGGTACGGGACAGCCGGTACTTCTCGTCTTTGAGGGAGCAGCCATGCAGGGAATGCCAGATCTTCACCAGATCGGAGAGGCGATCATCCAAAGGGCGCCCGGTCTGGTTGAGCGAGGCGAAGTAATCGGACTCGTAGCGCTGCGCTGCAGCCTTGGTCAGAAAGCCCTTCTTGCGGATTCGCTTACCGGCACGACCGTTTTCGTAGAAGTCAGCCGTCCACGTTTTGCCGTCTTTACGAACCGTCATACCGCCCTGCCCCACCTCACGTGGCGCTCTTCGAGTAGGCCGCGAATGTGCCTATAGAGATCGAGCTCGGTCATGTCCTTAGCGGCGTAGTGATCTCGAATGACGGGCCAGCACTCCCATTCCTTGAGGCGCTGGAAGCCCTTTTTTGCGCCTACCCTCTCCCTGGCCAACAGGCTGACGAAGTTGCCCAGGAACAGCTCTACGTTCTTGCCGGAGAAGCCGCGCGCGGTCTTGTAGTGACGCTTATAGGCCGTCTCTTCAAGCAGTGAATCAACGGGAATATCCACGCGGGCATCCTCACGAAACAGGGTCCAGGCGGGCTCAAAAAAGCCGGGGCGAGCGAGCAACTTGAACTGGCTCAGCCCATAGCGCCACAGGCCATCTAGGTGGCCGGAAAACGCGGCGTAGCTGTCCGTCTCAAGCGGCAGGCCAGTACGTACATCGACTGAGCCGAGAGCGAATTGCTGGACGATGGAATGGTGATAGCGAAGCTCAACACGCCACACGGGTTGCTCAGGGTTGTAGTTCTGCGGGTCGCCTTCGTCGAAGCTGTCACGACGCCGCCAAACGCCTTCCCAGTAGTCGAGTTTGTCCGTAGCCCGGGCTTGAAGGGTCTTGTTGTAAATGGCGAGCTGGATGCCGCCAGCTGAGCCAAAAAGGAAGGATTGGCCCTTACCGTACGTAGCGGATTCCATAGTCCACTCAATTTCCTTGATGCCGGTAATGTCGCGGGTAGCACGGGCGCGACAGTGCATGCGGGCGACCAGATCCGAGGGCGGTTCCCAGCCCTGGATGTCCAAGGCCAGATGAACAGCGCACTGGTTGCGCTCAATGTGGGTCAGGACGTGAGAGGCGTAGTAATCGAGGCGATCTTGCAGACGCTCAGGGCTCAGAGCGTCCATCGCATGCGGAGAGACTTCGATTTTCAGATGGGGGCCGATGACTTCGGCTTTGGCGTTGAAATTCTTGATGAGCAAGATGAAGCCGAGGTCGGCATTCTGGAGCTTGTACTGGTACCCGGAGTCTTTGCCAACACGTCCGGAGTGCCAGCGCTCACCGGCGAAATCGACAATGGCGCCGGGTTTCTCAAACAGCACCATGATCTCGGGGCGAATCAGGCCTCGATACAGCTGACGAACCGTATCGACGCCACACCGCAGAAGGCGGACATGGCTCAGGTCGACAAAACCGATCTTGCTCGGGTCGACGAATAGCCGACTGTCTTTGTCTTGGGCTCCAGTCTCGATGTTGATGCGGTGGAAATCCTTAGCCTTCATTTCAGTTTTCCCAATAGTCTGGTTTAACGGGGTTCAACTCAGTTGTTTGTCTGACGTGCTACAGGGACGTCAGCGGCGCCGCGCGCTCGCGCCTTCGCTCTGTACCGAGCCGCGGCGGCGCTCGCGCTCAGCGCCATGGCCGAGCGGGATATTCGCTATCGGGCACAACGGTCACTCTCACCCCGCCTGATGAGTTGGCAGGGGCTGCGGTGGTGGCGATAGGTCGGGTTTCGGCTCGGGAAGGCCGTTCAGGCGGCTTACCACCGGCACAGATGGCGGTGCCCTCAAATCCCATCGGGTGGTGGATGTCGGCAAAGCAGGTATTGCGGACGCGGATCAGGTAGCCGAGCTGGTAGAGGTCGGCGAAGGTCTGCCGCAGTACCGCCCCGCTGTCGTCGATCACATCGATCTGGCCGAGCTGGATGGGCTTGCCGTCGCGTTTGGCATTGATCACGCCACGCAGGACGAAGGAGCGACCGGCAAAGGGATGGTTGTTCAGGACAGGAGCAGGTAGAGCGCTTTCCCGGTCAGCCACATTAGGAATACGAAGAGCAGCAGACGGGGAATCAGCAGCTTTAGGAGGCGCCACAGCAGGCGCAGCGGGATCAGCAGCAGGCGGAGTATCGGGCGGAGCGACTCCCGCAGGGCCGAAACTAATGCCGCCGAGAGATAGCAGGCCGACAACAAGAAGGGCCATAAATGCCAGGAGAGCCAGTAGCTTAGGCGACCGGAGGAGGCTTTTGCCGGCCTTGGTGTCCTGGGTAACGCCGGTGGCGGTGGATTGGTAGAGGCGGAAGGTGTCGGGCTTGATGCGCTTGTATTCGATGACCGTGCCTTCCATGGGCGGGCGGTTAACTTGGGCGTCATGCTGGGCCTCCTTGTAGCGACCACTGATGCCGATCACGGCGAGGTTGGAGTGTTTGTAGGCCATCTCGCAGGTCATGCGGATGTCGTCGCGGATGTAGGCGATGTTCGGGGTGGTGAGGACGATGTCCCAGTTCCAGTGACGGTGACGGGTCCAGCCGTCGAGCCAGCTCATGGGGCGGTCCGCTTTGGCTGCTGCCTCGGGACCACCGGGGAAGGCGAAGCGCTCAAGGTCCCTTTCGCGCCACGCCTTGGGAAACACCAGCTGGGTTTCGTCGAAGATGATGAACGCGCCGCGAGGTGCCCACTGGAACCACGTGCGCATGCGCTCCATATCGTCGAGCGATTCCAGATCGAGGTTGATGATGTCCACCGAGCTGGGCAGTTCGGGCATGACCTGCAGCACCCGCTCCAGGGTGAAGCCACGGACATTGGTGATGATCAGGCGCCCCTCTTTGAGGGCCGGCACCGCGTCATCCTGAATCGCGCCGGAGGTCTTGTAGGAGCCGTTGGGGCCGTGGTGAATCTTGATCGACATATCAGCGGCCCAGGAACGGAACGAACTTGAGGACGAAGCGGGTCGAGAGCGCCGAGAAGATGATGTTCAGCGCTTGAGGGATGCCGAAGAACGAGAGGGTCGAGGCCACCTCAGCCGGTAGGCCGGACCACTTGGCGCGGATGGCCTCGGATACGCCGATGTCGGAGAGGATGCTTTGTGCCGCCGAATAGGCCACGTCGAGGGCCATGATCTGCACGGAGATCCACGAGTAGATGGCGACCTTGGTGAGCAGTACCAGAACCTCTTTGACGAAGAGGTAGATGCCACTGGAGAGAAAGTCCCAGACCCATTGAAAGAAGCCCAGCAAGTTGTCGAGGAAGCCGGCAATCCAGTCCATAAAGTCACCCCAGGATGATGAGAGCGGCCAGCGCGGTGGCGGCCAGGAGAATGGCGAAGCGCAGATAGCTCAACGGCTCGGAGAAGCGCTCCAGGCACATGTCGAGGTTCTGAGTAGTGGTGCCGATGGTGACGGGCACCTGTTCGCAGGGCAGTGAGCCGCCGCCACTACCCAAGTTGAGGTCGAACACGCCAGAGAAGGTGTTGGCGTACTGATCGACCTTTTGCTGCAGGGTGGTCTCGGCGGTTTCGATCTTCTGATCCCACTGGCTGTTGGCATCGTTGAAGTTGCCTTGCTCACCTTTAGCAAGGGAGCGACTGGGGCCGGGAATGCCTTCCTCTTCCTGCTCTTCCTCTTCTTCGCCCTTGTCGTCGCCGTCCTCTTCTTCGGGCACGCAGCCATCCCCCGTGCACTCGGTTTCGGTATCACCGGGTGAGCCATCGGGATTGGTGCCTTCGTTCTTGGTTTCGTTCTTGGTGGTGGTGCTGCACTTCGACAGCCCCTTGCAGGTGGTGGTCGTGGTGCTGGTGTTGGTGGTGGTGTTCTTCGAGCCGTCCGGGTTGAGCGTCACATCGGTGGTTTCGGTGACGGTGGTTTCCTTGCCGTTGGGAGACGGTGTGGCGACGTTGCACACCATGGCACCGGCGCCGTACTGGCAATTGAGCTTGCCGGGCTCGCGGTACTTGTTGGTGCTGACACAGCGGCGAGAAGAGGTGCCGTCAGCGTTGGTCACCCAGTTGTCGCAGGACTTGTCGGAGAAGTACTCCTGCTGCGGTGACATCGGCGGCTTGGTCGGCGGCTGATCGAAGTTGGAAGGGTTGTTGGTGCTGACGGTGCAGGACACACCGTTGCCCTTGTACTTGAAGGAACCTTCGATTTCGTCGCCTTTACGCTTGGAACCGAAGGCCTCGAAGGTGTGGGTGTATTGGCAGGCATTGCTGCAGATGGCGATGGGGGGATCAGTGTCGGGGTTCCCGTCCGCGCCCAGATTGCGGAAGGTGTGGCCGTGAAAAATGACCTGACCCACTGTCGGCAAACAGGGGTCACTTTCACACTTCGCCGTCTCTTCGTTGTAAGTCTGGCCTGGCTGACAGGCATCCCCGTAGCGGCCAATGTAGGTCGTCACACGGCTCGAAGGGAGTACATCGAAGACACAGCTATAGAGATTGGTACCACGAAACTGGTCCGATAGACGAGTTAGCGTGCGTCCGCCAGTTGCGTTGGGATAACCCGCGTAATAGGCAGCACAGGCAGCTTCGGGCGACGGGTACTGGCAGGTTATACAAATACCCTGCTGGGTACGGGAGTGGTAAGCCCAGTAATAGTCCGCAGCTTGCGAGGCAGAAGAGAGCAGAGCCAGCAAAAAAAGAAGGATGCGCATGAAAGAACAAGGGGCCTTTCGGCCCCTCACCTCCCCAGTCAGAAGAACTCGCCGATTCGAAAGCCGGTGATAAATGCCCCGGCTATGAAGGCGCCGAGCATCACTGACCAGAGCACGGTTTACGCCTTGCGGAGCATGCCGAAGACCACACCGGCACAGGCCAGCACGGCCAGCGCCAGCGCCACGTAACCGGCCACGGAACCGGCACTGGTGGCGCCTGCGGTGATCTGGCCTTCGATGCCGCTGATGTCGATCGGGATGGCGGCAGCCATGGCCTGACCCGCCGAGAACACGGCGATACCGCCGACCAGGGCAGCGTTGCGAACAGCGGTGGTGAAGCGGGTAGAGAGTTGTTTCATTGGGTGTTACCTCATGCGTCTTAGGATTGAAGCGACCATTCCTCCGGAAAGGCCGATGGCGAACACCAGCAGCGTTCCGCCAAAACCGATGGCGAAGGCCTCTGGTGAAAATCCGCCCGAGACGAGGATGTCGACATAGCCGGCCGCCTCGGGCGGAATCAGGTAGGCCTGGTGCCATTCAAGGGCTGCACAACTGGTAGTCGCGTCCGGGTTGGTCACCCAGGACGTGCAGCCTTGAACCCACACCAGAGCCATGAATTACGGCTCCAGTGACGAGGCGAAGTAGCCGTCTAGCGCCAGCTCGGAGCCCTCAAGGAGGCCGGAGCTGTAGCCCCACAGATGGCCGCACACGAAGGCCAGAGCCGCGATGAACAGATAGCGCCCCATCACTGATTACCTCAGGCCTTGGCGCTGTCAGCAGGCGCGGCAGGCTTGCTGGCTGCCGGGGCCTGCGGAGTGGCCTGGGTGGTGGTGCGGGCCTTTACGGGCTCGATGTGCAGAGCGAGATTTTTTCCGAGGTTCTTACCGCCCCGAGCCACGTCGAAGGTGATGCGGACCGGTTCCAGCGGCTCCAGGCCAACGCAGGACGAAAAGACTTCGTCGGCAACGTCATCAGAAACGCCCATACCGATGATGGACAGGCCGTGCTCGGTCTTGCCGTCCGGCTCATCGCCGTAGAACAGCTTCACGATCTTCACATCGTCGAACTCGGTCTTTTGAACGCCGAGAAATGCAACTTCCATAGTCGAACGGGCCATCTTTTCTTCCTCACTGAGTTGCGCGTTATTGCGCGGGTTTGCCTTTCTGCAGGCCGAGCGATCCCGACAGGCGAACTTCGTGTGAAGTTTTTTGCCTGCGACTGAGCGGCTTGCGGAGTGGTTATTCGCTACTAGTTATACGGTGCAGCAAGGGCAAAATTTCATTCATCGAAACAAATCATGCCCATCAAATAGCTCTGGAATACTTTGGTTTACTGGGGTGTCTTGCTCGCTCCTGTATCAATGCCGTTGATAGAAAATTCGATTACACCAAGGGCCCTGCCCTTGTTATCCCGTTTCGCCTCCGTCACCCGCGACTGGTGGACCAGTCCCGGACGCCGGGGGCGATCTAATTTCCGGAGGATCAGTTGAAGTCGTGCAGGACTCGACCACCGATTGCATCGAGCGGGTGAAGATCTGCTCGATCAGATCGGCCTCTTCGGTGAGCTGCCACGTGCTGAGGCCAATGCCCAGGGCCATGCCGATGACGAGCGGAAAGCACCACTCGCCCAGCAGTGCGACCAGATAGCGGCCCAGGCTGAAAGAGACGGTCATGGCTGTACCTCATCGGCGGCGGACTGGGTTTGAAACTGGATGCTCAGCCGAGCAATCCCCGAACAGGCATTGCAGCCGCAGAAGTCACCATCGCACTTCGGGCAACGCTCATGGCCTTGGTGCTTGGCATCGTCGTAGGATTCGGCATGGCCGCAGTCCTGGCAAAGCACATAGGCATCATGGAGTTCGGGGGACTGGCTCATCAGCAGGTCACTCCAGCTCGAACGGCTCGCGGATCGGCACGAAAGGCACCGGATTGCCCGAGTCGTAGATAACGTGCCAGTACCTCGGGGGCCGGGGCGGTGGCATGTGTTTCGCGCAGGTGAAAGCCGGTTTCGCCTTCCAGATTCCATCGACCTTGGCCACAGACGCGGGGCGGCATTGGTCGCAGGGTGTGGATGGGGAGAGAGCGGGCGACGCCGGTAAACGACGGGACCAGCAGACAGAGCAGTCGCAGCTCTCGGCGTGCGGGGCTCGACGGTACGGATTGAAGCTCATCAGCATGCACCTCCGAGACGAAGCTCTGTTCCAGACGGAAGACGAGTTCGGCGTTCAGGGAACGGCGGGCGGCTTGCGCGGCCTGCTCTACCTGGGCACGAAGTGCCGGATGCATACGTAGTTTGAATTGCGGGTCAGTGCGGCTCATACGGCACCCCACATACGGCTGATGCGGAAATGTTCGCGGGCACGCTCTTGGGCCAGCAGCGAATCGAGGGGATCGTCAGCGACGATCAGCGACACGACTGCATCAATGCAGCGATGGCAAGCGGTGCGAGATTCGCCATTGAGCAGCCAATCCCAGCGCATGCGCTTAGATCGGCCATAAACAGAAGCGATCTGGAGGCTGCAGGGTGAATTACTCATCGGAGTAGTCCCCTGCACAGAAAATAGTTTTGCCCCGGTCGAGGTCGCGGCGGATGCGGTGGAGGTTGATCACGCGGCGACGGCCGATTTTCACGGTCGGGACGGTGTAGGTTTCGACCCAGCCGCGCACGACGTCTTCGGTGATCTGGTCGAGGCCCATCATTTCGGCCAAGACCTGCTGCGAGCAGAACGGCGCGTCGCGGAAATCGGTTACGCGCTCGGGATTTCCCTCAAACGAAAGCCCCACTACACCAGACTGTTCCATGTGAATGCCCCTATAATCCGAGCCAACTTAAGCGATATGCCGAATGAACATGTACCCTATACATATGTTCATAATACATCGGAATCGCGAAATGTACATAAAACATCTATGGCATTTCTCAATGAGCGAAGGGATTAACGATAGAGGCCATCAATTGCTTGAGGCAGCAAGCCTCAAGGCACTGGCCGAGGCTGGTAGCACTGACTATGTGCGATGGCAGAACATCAAGAGAGGAAAGGCGAGGATAGGCGCAAACGAGATTGAGATTCTTGGACGCGTCTTCCCCACCTATAGATGGTGGTTACTGACGGGTGAGATCCAGCCAGAGAACGGCCAGACTAGCCCCGAATATGACGAGGCCAACCGAAACTTGAGCAGTCCAAACGCGGGATAGCGATCACACAGGAAGTAACTAGGCGTTGGTACGCCCGCAAGCGACTATCATGCAAAGCTCATTGATAGCCACCACCGCAATACCACAAGCTGCCGCTAAGAGCTTGATACATTGCTCTTTTCCAAGAATTTGGATGTAACAAACTCTCAGCGAACTCTTTTTCCAGCAAATAATCTCTTCTCTCATCCGGAGTAGCTCCACGATAATATGTCACGAAAATCTGACGTATATGAGACAGCTCCTCGGCAGCCTGAAATGAAAACCTTGAAATTAAATCAAAAGATAAAAGATGCGCCCCAGTGCGCTGTTTATTAGTTTCAGACCATGCTTGCGGCGGATCAGAATAATATCGAACTGTCGCCGGGACCGTAGCTATTACCTCGCAAAAAAGCCACTGCTCCCGATTAAAATAAATAGCGTCGTAATAAGGATGTATTGGCTGGCTTTCCGCATTGGTAGCCACCGCTGTCTTTTTCCCACCCATATTACAGTCTCTGCATGCGGGAACTAAATTCTCTACTGCAATCGCCAATCTAGGGAATTTTGCTTTAGGCAAATAGTGATCTAAAGTGGCAACTCTTCCGACGCCACAATAAGGGCACATTTCTCCGGGGGCAGAAGACATTAATCGGTCATATACAGTTCTCGCGGGCTTTTCTTGCACAGCCATATAGCCGGAATACAGTTTCTTTAACTCTGACTTTGAAACCTGCCCGACCACAACCTCATCTTTACCTTGATTATTAGGTGGGATTGCCCATAGCGAACCTTGGGAGGCAAGGACCTCATAGGCGGCTGCATCAGCACCAAGAGCTTGACCTATGTCGACATAACGCTGCCTCAGACCGGCATCCCCTACACCTTCCACACAGAGATTAAATACATCCTGGAAGACATCGGTAGGCTTAGGTATAGATCTCACCGCGACTACCCCCAAAAACGGCCTTGCATCAATGCACGAAGCAAAGCCTGCCCCTCAAATCCGAGTTGGCCACCATATTCAGAATAAATCTCCTCATACGTCTTCCCATCGACAACTGACTTAGCTAATAAATCGTAAAATCCAGAGTTAGCAACCTCAAGGCCGAAGACCTCGCGGGTTAAAACACCTACATTTTCAGCAAAAGTCTCGGCCTCAGGGCGCTCTGTATGCGTCAGAAGATTGGACCGTCTAATCTTCCAAACACAAGAGCGAGGAACCTCCTGCAAGACAACTGGAGAATGCGTAGCAATAATTGCCACACCATTTCTATCAATTAAGAGATCAGACATGGCACGTGTAAAAGCGGACAACAACGGAGGATGAAGATGACTCTCTGGCTCATCAAGGAGGACCAAGGTTTTTTCTTCAACTGTTTCCACAAGGCGCGTTATTGTCAAAAGGACAATTGCGTGCCCGGAGCTCATTTTTTCTTTGAATAAAAACTTGGCACGTTTGTAAGCCTCTTCCACATCGAGCCTTTCAAGCAACGCAGGAAGATCCATACTTTTAAAATTGACATCGGACTCAAGACGCTGAATTGCCTTGACCCAGTGATCTCGCTTCTTTTCCAAACTGAAGCAAACCTTCAAACTTCTTACAAACTCATCCGCTAGATCCGCCATAGTCTTTAGCCTATAGGAACCATCAGGCCCTATAGAGCCCGAGTCTTTAAGGCCTATATAAAAATAGCAGACTCCCTCTGCTCTATTGACCCTATCGCGCGGAGGGATAAATGGGTCGAAAGCGCTAAAAGACACAGACACCACACTACTAAAATAGTCCGGACTAATCTGACCACCGCCATTCCAAGGCTCATTATCAATAAACTGGCCACCACCACTTTCATGACCTGCTCTTTCAATAATCGCCCGAACCATTCCATTCAATAGCGTTGTTTTCCCCACCCCGTTACGACCAATCAAAACATGCATGTTAGTCGGGGGTTTTGACCCGGGAGACACCTTAAAACTTAAATCCGCACTGCCAATTAACTCCGTAGATTCGCGCCGATACGAAAAATCAAATGGAGTAAGTACAGCACCACCAGCAAGAACCCGACGATACTGGGAATAGATAGCAGAAAGGCTAACCCCCCTAGTAAGCGAAGAGGCGAACACCGACTCTTGCTTTGCTAGAGAAAGTATATTGTCATCATGAGAAACATCCCGGAGGCATACTAAAATCTGATACGCCATTTCTGGCGGCAAATATTTCTGCAAGTTAACGTAATAATCTACATCCTGCCCCAGAGAGAAATAACCCTCAGAGAGATACTCAAACGAACCAGCAATAGACTCAGCCGTCCAACCCTGCGGCTGATTTATATACCCAATCTTCACATTTCCTATTTCATACTCGATACCATTAGCATCATAGACCGTCAGATAAAATAGAGTTTTAAATCCAAAATCATCCCAATTATTTACTCTAAGATATGCGGCCAAACGCCTCGAACCTACCTCCCCTCTCGACTGCTTATAAAAATGAACATTCATTTTAAACCCCTACCACCTAGTTAATCACTCAAAAGCAAGCTCAGCTTGGTCCTCATCGAGATACCGATAAGACTGAGGCGCGCTGCCATGAGGAATCAATTTATTTAGCGCTAATGGAGTAGCATAACGACGCACCACCCCCACCTTAATTGCATGGGCAGTTTCGCGCCCTTGAAAGTACGAATTAAAAAAACTTTTCGTAATCCCGGAGAACTCGCGAGTCTCAGACCAAATGGCGCTAGGAGAATCTGATAAAACCTCTTCAAAGTCGAACTCGCCAACGACCTTTCCTACTGGCATGGTTGCATATAGCACCACGGTTTTTACATTTGGATTCTTGAAAATACTTTTCCTAAACTCATATCGCTTGACCCCCTGAAGTATCTTTTCTGCATACTCAGGCTTAATTGACAATAAGACCTTCATGAACCATCCCCCGCTTCGCCACCGCCTGCACCTGAGAAGATGGGATCTCGAAAAACCCCCAGTACTGCCCCTCACCGGGAAAACCCAGCTCTTCTATCAGCACTTGGCGAGTGACTTTTTTCTTAAGTGCCAAATTATATGAAAACTTGAAAACGTGAGGATAATTCCCTCTGCGCCACAGCTGCTCAAGTTCAGACTCAGTAAAAACACTGTGAGGACTACAATATCTGAAAAATTCCTCTTTGCAAGAGAAAGTAGATATATGGCGATACTCCTCAACAACGCCTATCGATGTCGCTACAGACCTATAATACGCTGGCCCCTGACCATCCCCAGTGCGATATATAACGATAACGTCTCCCGCCCGAAGGTTCTCCATACCGCGCATGCCGGCCATATAAACCTTATGAATACTATTAGCCGACGAAACATCCTCAACAATATCTGAAGTTTCATTGCTCAACATAGAATCAGGCAAAAGGCGCGTATGCCATCGAGGATCAATAGCAACAACATAGGACCTCACACCACGTAGGTTAACCAATGGATAACTCTGATACTGTGAAACATAGACCGAATTGATACTTTTCACCAAAACCAACTCAGTCCCATTTTGAGTTGTTTTCGTTGCCTGCTGCATGAAACCGTATCTCTTAAGCAACTGAAGCAGCCCTTCATGCTTATCGAAGACGGTGACATACACCTCATCCACCGAAGCCGAAACAGCGTGGTCAATTATTTTCTTAACGAACCGCTCACCCATTTTCGTCCCATGAGCGTTTATTTTCATGGTCCCGACTTTTAGACGCCTTGCTGCAGGGAACGGTGGAAATACATCATCAACAACTCCCTCCTCAACTTTTAGATACAAGAAGCCATCAATAACACCGTTCTGCCGTGCAAAAACATACGCACTTTCATTACTCTTTCTGCCGAACCAGTCGACAAATTCTGCATATGATTCTTTCAAGGAATCAAAAAATGGGTCAGCTAAATTAATATCCTTAAATTTCCTCAACTCAAGATTCACCGCGAACTACTCCACCTGGGCAGATTCAAAAAGAAAAGACACAACCTGAGAGAACTCCCCAAAATCAGGCTCGTGTAAGACATACAAGGGAATATCAAGGCGGTCGCATACGGCACGGGCATGCAACCTCTCAGCCTGAACAAAAAGACTGACATCTACGACGCTCTTAGATAAATCTCGAGCGGCTAATCGAGATAATATTAGTGCTGGCTCAGCCTCTATTAGCACGACACCAGATATAGATAGGCTTTCAAAAACACTGACATCTATCGGAAGAAATTCAGCGCGCTCACCGATCAGGACAAAATGACCATCTAAAAGGAGGTTCTTCCCTGCGGAGCAAATACGCTCAACAGCACGGCAAAGTGCGGCTTGATTGCTGTCGATGTCACTGACTTTTTTGTCAACACTCCAATCGACCAGAGCCCGCTCCTTCCGGATTAGTCCGCTAGCACTCTCATGTATTGCAGTGAACACACCTTCGTACTGCTGGCACAGGTAGCTCTTGCCAACACCGTGAACCCCCGCCACGAATACCGTCATCACGCATCCTTGTGAACCGTATGGTTATGTGATGCTAAATGGCTAGCACGATTTGCGAAAGGAATAGGTGACTACATCAACAGCATTTTCTGGAAAGCTCTGGTTCAGTGGGGCCGGAGGATGGCTGAAAGCCCCGATTTATGGGGCTCTCTGGTCTAGCAGGGTGCTACGCAGGTGATTCATAATGCTGATGTCCCAGGTTCAAGTCCCGGTGTAGCCACCATACAAAACAAAGGGTTAGCGAAAGCTAGCCCTTTGTCGTTTCTGGCGGGGCAACTTCTACGACTGCGCCCGCCCTCTCCCCGCCAGCAGCAACCCGCTGACGATCAGCGCACCACCTACCCAGTGATAGTCCTGCAGTCGTTCATCCAGCAGCACCCAGGCGAGGATGGCGGTGAACACCGGCATCAGGTAATTGCTCATCGCGGTACGCGAGGCACCCAGCTCACGCAGGCCGATGTTCCACAGCTGATAAGCCACCACCGAAGCGAATAGTGCGGTGTAGCCAATGGCGGCAAGGTTCGCCGGGCTGAGTTCGAAGCGCGCTCCTTGCCAGAGCTCCCAGGCGTAGAACGGTGCCAGCATGAGCAGGCCGAGCAACACCAGCGCGCCGAGCAGGGTGAAGGGTGGCAGCTGGAAGTAAGCGCTCCAGCGCCGCAGCAGCAGCGAATAGAGCGCCCAGTCCAGCGTGGCGAGCACCATCAGCAGATCGCCCTCGGCAAACGACAGGCTGGCCAGCACTCGCCAGTCGCCCTGGCAGATCAGCCACAGCAAGCCGAACAGGGCCAGTAGCAGACCAACCCAGGCCCTGCGCGCCGGCCACTCACCGAGCAGCAGCCCGGCCCCGATAAAGGTGGCCAGTGGCAGGCAGGTGCTGACCAGGCTCAGGTTGATCGCCGCCGTACTG
>Ga0247725_1001040_pt1 | contig 15721 bp, 15 predicted proteins | sample OKSTACKMCFT3sol_FD_183021 | JGI IMG/M metagenome (GOLD analysis project Ga0247725, IMG submission 183021) | Subsurface sediment microbial communities from gas well in Oklahoma, United States - OK STACK MC-FT3-sol | ecosystem: Environmental > Terrestrial > Deep subsurface > Rock core/Sediment... | reverse complement strand
CCCCCTCGCCGCCGTGGTCGGCGCCGATTCGCTGAAGCTGGCGCTGTGCCTGGCGGCCATCGATCCGGCCATCGGCGGCGTGCTGATCGAGGGCCCGCGCGGTATGGCCAAGTCCACCCTGGCCCGTAGCCTGGCCGATCTGCTCGACGGTGGCCGCTTCGTCACCCTGCCGCTGGGGGCGAGCGAGGAGCGCATCGTTGGCACCCTGGATCTGGACGCAGCGCTGGGCGAAGGCCGCGCGCAGTTTTCCCCCGGCCTGCTGGCCCGCGCCGATGGCGGCGTGCTCTATGTCGATGAGGTAAACCTGCTGCCGGATCATCTGGTCGATCTGCTGCTCGATGCTGCCGCCAGCGGGGTCAACCACGTCGAGCGCGACGGCATCTCCCATCGCCACGCCGCGCGCTTCGTGCTGATCGGCACCATGAACATCGAAGAGGGCGAACTGCGCCCGCAACTGCTCGACCGCTTCGGCCTGAATCTGGCGCTGGATGGCCAGCCGCAGCCATCCGAGCGTGCCGAGATCGTGCGTCGTCGCCTGGCCTTCGATGCTGACCCCGTCGCCTTCCTGCAACGTTGGCAGGTCGAGCAGGCTGCCCTTGCTGCCCGTTGTCGGAATGCCCGCCAGCGCCTGGCGGATATCCCGCTGGATGACGCCGCCCTGGGCGAGATCAGCCAGCGCTGCTTCGCTGCCGGTGTCGACGGCCTGCGCGCCGATCTGGTCTGGCTGCGTGCCGCTCGTGCCCATACGGCCTGGCGTGGCGCGGCGGGCATCGAGCCTGTGGATATCGAGGCGGTGGAGGACTTCGTTCTGCGCCATCGCCGTCGCCAGCAACAACCGCCGGCTGCCACACCGCCCGAGCAGAGCCAGGCGCCGCAGCAGGCGCAGGAACAGAGCCAGGGCGAGGGCCAGTGGGGCGAGCTGCCGGCGCAGCCGCAGGCCATGGGCGAACGGCGCGTGCCGCCGCGTTGGCCAAAAAAGTCCTGAGCATCCGCCCGCGCACAGCCACAGGCGCGGATGCCCGCAACCGGCCCGGACGACTCGGCGGCGGCCTGCGTGGTGCTGCGCGTAGCGGTGCGGGCGGACGAATCGACTGGGCCGCGACGCTGCGCCAGGGTCGACCGCAACGCCGAGAACAGTTGGTGCTGCGCCCGCGCAGCCAGCAGGCCGAGGAGCTGTGGCTGGTGTTGGTCGATGCCTCCGCTTCCACCCGTCGCCATGGTGCACTGAGCCGGGCCAAGGGCGTGCTCGCCGAGCTGTTCGACAGCGCCTATCGCCAGCGTGCGCGGCTGGCCGTGCTAAAGGCCGGTGGTCGTGAGGCGCAGTGGTTATGGCAGGGGCGCAAGGCCAGCGCGGAGTTACATCGATGGCTGCACGAATTGGGCGCCGGTGGCGGCACGCCGCTGCTCAATGCACTGAATCAGGCGGGTGACTGGCTGTCGCGTCGGCAACGGGCGAAACCGAGCGAACGCCAGCGCCTGCTGATCCTCACCGACGGTCGCCTGCGTGACCTGCCCAACCTGGCGCCGCTGCCATGCCCAACCCTGCTGCTCGACACCGAGCGCGCGCCCATCCGCCTGGGCCGTGCGCAGCAGTTGGCACAGGCGCTGCAGGCCGAGTACCAACATATTGATGATTTACTGCCTGTAGGAGCCGAGGACGCTGATCGCCGGCAAGCCGGCTCCTACGGGTTGTCCGTTACCTGGAGAACCCCATGAAAACCCTGCTGCTGGTCGGCATCGGCGCCGGCGACCCGGACTACATCACCTACCAGGCGATCAAGGCGCTGCGCCGCAGCGACGTGATCTTCCTGATGGACAAGGGCCCGGCCAAGCACAAGCTCAACGCCCTGCGCCGGGAAATCTGCGCGCGCTTCCTCGAAGGCCACACGCCGCGTTTCGCCGAAGGCCAGCAGCCGGAGCGCGAACGCGAGGCGGCGGACTACCGCGCTAGCGTCGACGAACTCAACCGCGACAAGCAGGCGGTGTTCGAGCAGCTTATTGACGAGCAGATGGCCGATGGCGAAACGGCGGCTTTCATGGTCTGGGGCGACCCGTCGCTGTATGACAGCAGCATCCGCATCATCGAGGCCATCGCCGCGCGCCGTAGCGATTTCGCCTATGACGTGATCCCCGGCATCACCAGCCTGCAGGCGCTCACGGCGCGGCATCGCATCCCGCTCAACAGCATTGGCCGCGCCGTGGAAATCACCACCGGCCGCCTGCTCGCCGAAGGCTGGCCGCAGGGCGTGGACAGCGTGGCGGTGATGCTCGACGCCAAGGACACTTACCGCCGCTTCGTCGGCCAGGGCCTGCATATCTACTGGGGCGCCTATGTCGGCACTGCCGATGAAATCCTGATTGCCGGGCCGCTGGACGAAGTAGCCGAACGCATCGCGGCCACCCGTGCCGAGGCACGGGAGCGCAATGGATGGATCATGGATAGTTATCTGCTGCGTAAGGAAGGTATGGCGTAGGGCCGAGGGCAGAAGCGGTGGACAAGAAGAGCGTTGTCCACCCTACGCGCTACTCACGGAGCTACAAGCAGTATGTAGACCGCCAAGCGTTTCCACTCGGTTGCGAACGGCCTGCTTTACAACCAACTCCAAGAAACCCCCGTATACACCCCAAACCCTTCCCCAGGCGTGGAGCGAGCTACATCCGCACCGTTGTCGTTATAGCCCGGCGTGACGGTGGCGGCATAGCGTTTGTCGGTCAGGTTGCGCAGGTCGAGCCAGGCTTGCCAGTCGTCTCTCGGCGAGGCGTAGCCGAGGGTGGCGCCGAAGGTGGCGTAGGCATCGGCGTAGTAGGAGTTGGCGTAATCCACCGCGACCTTGGAGGCGTACTGGGTGTTGAGGCCGGCGTAGAAGCCGCTCGGGTGGTCGTAGCGGACTTCGGCCTGGTAGTAATGGCGCGGCAAGCCGGGCAGGCGGTTGTCGCCGAAGGTGTCGTCGTCGCGGTAGTGGAAGTCGCTGAAGGTGTAGGCCTGGCGCAGGCTCAGGGCGCCGGCGGCGCCACCTTGCCACAACGGGCTGGTCAGGCCGGCTTCGATGCCCTGGTGCACGGTGGGGCTGGCGTTGGATTCGGCGAAGACGTTGTTCTCGATCTCGACGGTGAGCAGTTCGTGGCGTACCTGCGAGTAGTAGTAGGTCAGCTCCCACTGGCCCAGTGCGGAATCGCCGCGCCCGCCGACCTCGAAGGTGGTGGCGGTCTGGTTGTCCAGGCTGATGGCGGCGCGCCCCAGAGCATCGACCAGGCATGCGGCGGTTCCACCGAGCGGCTGATATTGCCGAATAGCTGCACATCGGGATTGAGCTGGTAGCGCAGGCCGATACGTGGCGCATAGTCCCAGGTGCTTTCGTCGAGCTTGTCGTCGTTGGCCGGCCAGGTCACCTGCACTTCGCGGCGGGTATGGATCAGGGCCAAACCGCTGGTCAGCCACAGGTCGGGCGTTAGCTCCAGCTCGTTGCCGATGTGCAGCACGGTGTCCGAACCCAGGTGTTCATAGGCGCGCATCAGCGTGCCTGCCGGGTAGCTCACCGGGGCTCCGACAGCCGGTGTTACGGTGATCGGTAACGCGGCGTTCTCCTTCGACTTGCTGCTGGGCAGATTGGCGGTGGTGCGCCAGCCGATGGTGGTGCTGCTGTTGAGCCCGAACAGGGTATGCCGGCGGTTGTAATTCAGGGTGCCGCTGACGTCGCTGTAGTCCACGCGAACGCGGTAGGTGTTGCCGTTGGGCGAACTGTTTTCGACGATATCCATTGGGTAGTGGTGATAGGCCAGACCCGCCACCAGGGTGGAGTCGTCGTCGATGCGCCAGGTGGTCTTGTTGGCCAGCCAGGTGCTGCCTGGCTGGTCGCGGTAGGCGTCGATGCGCAAATTGTTGGCGGCAGCAGCACGTGGATCATGTTCGATCTGCGCTTTGGTCAGGCGGCCCGGTACTTCGTGCTCGGTTTCGCGGTAGCGCAGGTAGAAGCGCGTCTCCAGATTCTCATTGAGGCGATAGCCGACGTTGGCGGCGACGCCCTTGCCTTTGCCCGACGCGTGGTCCTGATAGCCGTCGGTGTGACTGTCGGTGAGGGCGAGGTAGTAGTCGAAATCGCCCAGCACCTGACCGGAGGCAATGTTGCGCTTCTGGTAACCGTAGCTGCCGGTTTCATAGCGCAGCTGCAGCTTGGGCGCGGTGTAGCCGGTGTGGGTGATGTAGTCGACGGCGCCGCCCAGAGCCAGTGAGCCGCGGTCGAAGCCATTGGCGCCACGCAGCACCTCGGCGCGACTTATCCACAGGGGTTCCAGCAGTTCGTAGGGCGTGCCGCCGGAGCCGGTCAGAGGCAGGCCGTCGAGCAGGATATGGGTGCCGGAAGCGTGCGAGCCGGGGCCACGGTTGATACCCGAGCCGCGCACGCTGATCTTCACCCCCTCGTTGCCGGGCGACTGCGCATAGACCCCGGGCTGGTAGGCCAGCACGTCGGCGACGCCGGCCACGCGGCCTTGCTCGACCTTGGCCATGTCCACCACATTGGTGGCGCCGGGGACGCGCTTGAGCTCCTCGCTCGCGGCCTCCACTGCACTCATCTGCACGCCGCTGACCTGCAGCGAGTCGAGCTGCATGGGCTCTTCGGCGAAGGCGCTGTGGCCGCTCAGGCAGGCGAGGGCGAGCAGGGTGAAGTGGGCAGGTTGGCGGGCAAACGGCAGAGGCAGCATGCAAGGGCTCCGTTGAGCGGGCGGCGAGTGTGTCTGATGGATGCCGACGAGGATTCGTCACGCCTGCAGGGTGCTGGCGCGGGGGCACATCATGCCGGTTTTGCCCGTACAGTGCAGCGGGCCGCTCAGGGAGAAGCAGGGCGGTCGTGCGACAGGCCGACCTCCCCTGTGGATAACCATCAGGCCAGACCGGCCTTGTCCAGGCCGAACTGCTTGTCGGCGGAGCCCGGCACGTTACGGAAGGCCACGCTCAGGCGATTCCAGCCATTGATGGCGACCACCAGGAAGCTCAGGTCCGACAGTTCCTGCTCGGAGAACTGCTCGCGCACGCTGGCGTAGATGGCATCGGGAACGCCGTGTGGCGACAGCTGGGTCAGGGCTTCCGTCCACTCCAGCGCGGCGCGCTCCTGCGCGGAGAACAGCGGCGATTCGCGCCAGACGGCGACATGGTGCAGGCGCAGCTCGCGCTCGCCATGGATCTTCGCCTCCTTGACGTGCATGTCGACGCAGAAGGCGCAGCCATTGATCTGCGAGGCCCGCAGCATGACCAGGTGAGCCAGCGGCGCGAGGAACGGGCTGCGGGTCAGCAGCGTGGAGAACTCGGCGTACTTGCCGGAGGCCTTGGGGGAGAGTGCGAAGTAGTCGAGGCGCTGGCTCATGGTGATCATCCGTATCCGCGTTGAGGGGCGTGATGGCGTGACGGCCTGCCCCGGTAGCGGTGAATCTACGCAGAGGTGGCCCAGTCACATAGATCCAATTGTGCAGATTCGGATTGATCCACTTCGCTCAGCGTCGGGCTTGCGACGGCGGAAAACCATACTCGCGCTTGAAGGCGGCGCTGAAGCTGCTGAGGTGCTCGTAGCCGGCCAGATTGGCGGCATCCTCCACTGACAGGCCCTGCTGGCGCATGGCCTGATAAGCGCGGGCCAGGCGCTGGCGGCGCAGGTAGGCGGCGATGGTGGTGCCGTTGCGGCTGCGAAAGGCATTCTGCAGGTCGACCGGGTTGGTGCCGAGCTGGCGCGCCATGTCGGTGATGCTCAGGGCATCTGCCTCGCCGCTGTCGAGCCATTCCTTGAGGCGCGCCAGGCAGCGTTCGAGATGGCTGCCGAGGCGTTTCTCCTGGGGCGTGTCGATGCCGCGCAGGATGTCGCAGGCCAGATCCAGGGCGAAGCTCTCGCGTTGCAGGCGTTGCATCAACGGCGGCAGGGTCGCGTCACGTTCGAGCAACTGGTGGGCACGTTGAAGGATATCCACTGAGGGTTGCCAGGGCAGGCTGTGCCAGTGGCTGCGGCTGAAGCGCAGCAGGGCGTCGCTGCGCAGCTGGCTGCCGATTGCGACCTGCTGCAGCCAGTCCGGGGTGATGCTCAGGCATACTTTGGTTTCTTCGCGGCCGCTGCGCCAGTGGCGCTGGAACTGATCGCTATCGGTCAGGTTGACCAACATGGCGCGCTGGCCGCCAGGCCGGGCGTCGAAGTGCAGGCGCTGGCGCGGCAGGCTGACTTCGGCCTCGCCCTGCAGCAGAAAGGCGGCGGTAATGCCTGGTGCCAGGCGGTTGTCGCTGCTGGCGTCGACCAGATCGCGGCTGTGGCTGAAGTACAGCACCAGGCCTTCGCTCAGCACTTGCACTTGTTGTTCGCCGTCGAGCACTGGCTGTTCGCCCGGCAGCTCGCGCTGGAAATGCAGGTTGCCGCCCAGGGTGTGGGCGACATCGCTGAGCTGACCGCAGGTGAAGACCGTCATGCTGGCTTGACCGATGGAAGTTTCGTTGCGGCTAATTTTTCCTTCTTTTCCCCTAAGCGCGCAACATTGTTCAGAATTATTCTCATGTGCAATGAGGTCGCAATCGTCTTGATTGCGTAACCAACGATCATGGGAATCACACAGCGATGGGTTTGCTCCTCACGCAAACGACGGTGGTCGAGGCGGTCTTTCACGATCAGGTCGACGCGGCGCAGATAAGCCAGTGGCTGGACGGCATCGAGCGTCTGATCGAGGGCCGCCAGCCGTTCTTCTTCATTTCCAGTACCCGCGAGGGCAGCACCTTCGCCGAGGGTTACCGGGCCATCCAGGGCGTCTGGTACAAGCAGCACAAGGCGGCGTTCCGTGAGATGTGCCAGGGGCTGGTGCGCATTGCCTGTGATGTCGACGAGCAGGCCCGGCTCGACACCCCGGCGCTGCATGCCGCCTGGGGCGTGCCCTATTTCGTCACCCTGGACAGGACGCACGGCTATCGCTGGATCGCCGAGCGCATGGTGAATCATGCAACGTCCGTCTGAGCAGGTGCCGGTGACCCGGCTGGCGCTGGCGGTGATCGTGGTGCTGTACCTGGCCCACGCCCTGCCGCTGTACTTCTTCAACGTGGCGATGCCGGCCATTCTGCGCAGCCAGGGTGTCGACCTGCGCTGGATCGGCATGCTCTCGCTGCTGTACATCCCCTGGGCGTTCAAGTTTCTCTGGGCACCGCTGGTCGACCGGCATTACCTGCACAGCCTCGGCCGTCGGCGCACCTGGCTGTGGCTGACCCAGGCGGCGCTGGTGGCCGGCATCCTGGTGCTGGCGCTGACCGGGTTGGAGCACGGCCTGCTGCTGTTCGTGCTGGTGAGCCTGTGGATATCCACCTTCGCCGCCACCCAGGACATCGCCATCGACGGCTACACCGTGGAGTCGCTGGCCAGCGAGGATCATCGCCTGGGCAGCATGGCGCAGAGCATTGGCGTGGCCCTGGGCAGCATGTTCGGTGGTGCCGGCGTGCTGTGGCTGTACCAGGTGGTCGGCTGGCAGAGCGCGCTGCTGACCCTGGCCAGCCTCAGTGCCCTGACCATGCTGGCGGTGGCGCGGGTCGATGATCGCCTGCCGGCGCAGGCCGAGGCGGCCAAGCCGGGCTTCATCGCCACCTTCAAGCGCCCGGAGATCCGCTGGGCACTGTTGCTGATTCTGGTCTATCGCCTGGTCGAGGCGCCGGCCATGGCCATGCTCACGCCGATGCTGGTGGATCGCCAGTGGTCGCTGACGCAGATCGGCCTGCTGATGTCGGTGGCCGGCGCCAGCGTCGGGCTGCTCGCCGCCGTGGCGGCTGCGCGTCTGCTGCTGCGCCAGCGTGCGGCGACCCTGCTGCTGCGTGCCGGCTGGCTGCGCAGCCTGGCCTATCTGGCGGTCGCCGGGCTGCTGTTCAGCGGCCTGGCCGATGGCTCACCGCTGTGGCTCGGCGCCATGGTGCTGGTGCTCCTGGCCATCCGCTACCTGGCGATGACCAGCCTCTACGCCCTGTTCATGCAGCTGTGCTCGCGGCAGCAGGCCGGCACCGATTTCACCGTGCTGGTGTGCTTCGAGCTGCTGGTGTTCTTCGTCGGCGGTTCGCTGTCGGGCTTCCTCGCCAAGGGCCTGGGCTACGAAACCTATTACCTGCTGCTGGGCGCACTTTCAGTGCTCAGCGTCCTGCTCTGCAAACCTATCGTCCGGTCGATCCAGGCCGGCTCCGGCAATCATTGACGCGCTTTCTCTGGGGGAAACCATGAGGCATCTTTCGGCATCCATGCAGGTCACCTTGCTCAGCCTGGCGGTAAGCGGCGCGCTCCACGCGCAGGCCGATGACACCGCGACCAGCCAGGTCAAGGAACTCAGCCCGATGGTGGTCACCGCCACCCGTTCGGCCAAGAGCATCGCCGAGATCGCCGGCACGGTGTACAGCATCGACCGCGAGCAGGTTGCCGAGCAGGCCGCTGCCGGCCGTTCCACCGCCGATATCCTCGGCCAGTTGGTGCCCTCGCTGGCGCCGAGCAGCGGCACCACCAGCAACTACGGCATGACCATGCGCGGGCGCACCGTCCAGGTGATGATCGACGGCGTACCGCTGACCGGCTCGCGTGACGGTTCGCGCCAGCTCAACAGCATCAGCCCGGCGATGATCGAGCGCATCGAGGTGATCTCCGGTGCCACCAGCATCTACGGCGCTGGCGCCACCGGCGGCCTGATCAACATCATCACGCGTAACGCCGACGACGAAACCAGTGACTTCAGCAGCCGCATCGGCCTGCGTACTCCTGGCAAGGCGGCGCGTGACGCCATGGCCTACGAGGCCTCGCAGACCGCTGCCTTTCACCATGGGGCGATCAGCGGTTTCGCCGGCCTGAGCTTCACCAAGCAGGGCGAGATTCGCGATGCCGACGGTGATCGCATCGGCCCGGAAATCTCCCAGACCGACCGCCAGGACACCACCAGCTTCGACTTCAACGGCCGCCTGACCTGGCACTTGGACGACGACCAGCAACTGAGCGCCGGCGTGCGCTACTACAACGACGAGCAGGACAGCGACTACGGCCCGGACTACGGCCCCAACCTGTCGGCGTTGCTGGTCTCGAACTACCAGCCCAGCCACAACGCGGTGGACGGTTTGCAGCTCGACGACCAGCCGCGCACCCGTCATTACGGCGCCAATGTGCAATACCTCAACCGCGATTTGCTGGGTGGCCAGCAATTGACCGCCGAAGCCTACTACCGCAAGGAAAAATCGCGCTGGTTCCCGTTCGCCAGTCGTGCGGCCAATGCCGCGTTGCCCGGTGGGGTGGCCAACGTGGTGCTGCAGTCGAGCACCGACATCGACGTCTGGGGCGTGCGCACCGCCTTGCAGAAGGGCTTCGAGCTAGCCGGCCGCGATCTGCAACTGACCTATGGCCTCGATCATGAGCGCGAGCAGGATCGTCAGGACGGCCAGTTCTACGACTTCAACAGCTTCTTCACCAGCAATGGCCTGAACTACCGCGAGACCTACAGTTCCTCGATGGGCCCGGACGTGGAAGTGAGCAAGACCGGCGCGTTCCTCCAGGGCGACTACCAGCTTACCGAGCGCCTCAGCCTGCAGGCCGGGGTGCGCCGCGAAACCATCCGCAACGAAGTGGATGATTCCATCCCCTATGGCGAGGCGGTCACCGCCGCCACCGTGGCTGGCTACCAGGCGCGCACCCTGGAAGGCGGCAACGTGCGCCACAGCGAGACCCTGTTCAACCTCGGCGCGGCGTACAAGCTGACCGACACTCAACAACTGTTCGCCAATTTCTCCCAGGGCTTCAGCCTGCCTGACACCCAGCGCATGCTGCGCGACGTGTCGGCCAACTTCTCGATCGATAACAGCAGCATCGATTCGATCAAGGTCAACAACTACGAACTGGGCTGGCGCCTGGGCGATGCCCGCGGCCTGAATGCCGGGGTGACCGCGTTCTACAACACCTCCGACAAGGTGGTGCAGTTCAACCGCGACTACAGCGTCTCGGTGGCCGATACCGACGAACGCGTGTGGGGTGCCGAGGGCAATCTGCAGGTGCCGGTTGCCGAGGGCTGGACGCTGGGCGGCACCCTGGCTTACACCCGCGGCCAGTACAAGGACGCCGCCGGCAAATGGCGCGAGCTGAACGCTTTCCGCGTGTCGCCGCTGAAGGCCACCGTTTACAGCGACTGGGATTTCCTCGATGGCTATGGCGTACGCCTGCAGGCGCTCACCGTGGGCGGCAGTGACCGCGCTTATGACGACGCTCAGTCCGCCGCGATCAGCCCAACCATCCGCGCCACCCCGGCGACCAAGATCCAGGGCTATACCGTGGTCGACCTGATCGCTCACGCGCCCTGGCTAGGCGGCGAGGTTGGTTTCGGCGTCTACAACTTGGCCAACCGCGACTACAAGACCGTCTACGGTCAGCAGGCCGAGGCCACCTACGGCGCCATCTCCAGCCTGCCGGCGGCGGGGCGTACCTTTGGCTTGAGCTACTCGGTGCAGTACTGATCGTTCAGCGCTGGTAGCTCAGCGGCCGCTTCGATGACTCCGGCAGCGCCAGGCCGCCGGCCATCAGCAGCACGGTGATCGACAGCACGCGCTTGCGTCCGATCCGATCACCGAGAATGCCGAACACGATGCCGCCCAGTGGGCGCAGGGCGAACGACACGGCAAACACGGCGAAGGTCTGCAGCAGCGCCAGGGTCGGGTTGCCCGGCGGGAAGAACAGCGAAGCGATGGTCACGGCGAGAAAACCGTAGACGGCGAAGTCGAACCACTCGACGAAGTTACCGATGGCCGAGGCGGCGATCACCTTGTGCAAGGTGGCCGGGCTGACCTGCTGGCCCGTGTGCATGGCATTCATGTAACGCTCCTGATCCCTGATTTAGACGGCTTCAGGCAGGTTACGGAGCGATGGGCGGGGCGGGCGCTTCGCAGGCGACAGTGGCGTTGCCGTGAGCGACCTCAGCCCTGGGGAAACTGCGCCGGGTCGGAGAAGCAGGCGCGCAGGTGATCGAACACCAGGCGCACCCTTGGCGGCACCGGGCCTTGCTGCGGGCGGTAGATGAACAGCTGCCAGGGATCGGGTGCCTGCTCGGTCAGCACCGCCTGCAGGCGGCCGTTCTCCAGGTACGGTTGCGCCAGGTAGGCGGGCAACTGGCCGTAGGCCAGGCCGGCGAGCACGGCTTCCAGCTCGGCTTCGGGATCGTCACACACCAGCGCTGGAGTGGGCGGGTGCAGGCTGGGGCCGTGAGCGAAGGTCCACGGCCAGGGGCGGCCGTTCTTGCGGTCGATCAGCACCGACAGCGGCCGCTGCTGCAACTCGTCGAGGTTACGCGGCGCACCACTGGCGGCGATCAGTTGCGGTGTGGCCACCACCTGCAACGGTACGGGTGCGAGGGCGCGGGCGACGTAGCGGCTGTCACGCAGGAAGCCGACGCGGATGCCGATGTCGATCTGCGCTTCCACCGCGTCGGTGATCTCGTCCTCCAGGCGCAGGTTCAGCACCAGCTGTGGGTGCTGCTTGAGCAAGGGCTGCAGGAACGCCACCAGAAAGCGCTTGCCAATGGCCTGCGGCGCGGTGATGCCGATGCGCCCGGCGATGGCCGATTCGGCCTCGGCGCGATGGCCGCGAAACAGCGCATCGAAGTCTTCCAGCATCTGCCGGGCGCGCAGCGCGTAGGCCGCGCCAAAGGCGGTGATATGCACCTGGCGGGTGTTGCGGTGGAACAGAATCTCGCCGAGTTCTTCCTCCAGCGCCTTGATCGCACGTGTCACCGCCTGCGGAGAAATCCTCAGGCGAGTCGCCGCCTCGCGGAAATTGCTGCAGTCGGCCGCGCTGCAGAAGATGCGGATCATCTCCATGCGATTGAGCATGTCGGGGCACCTTCATATTCCAGAATATGGAATATTTTAATCCAAACTCTTCCATTCATTGAAACGGGAATCGCCTATAACGTGAGCTCATGTCCGGCGTATGGCGTGGACACTCCAATCAATCGAGAGAGGGCTTACCCATGAGCAACAATATTTCCGGCAAGGTCGTGGTCATCACCGGCGCCAGCAGCGGCCTGGGCGAAGCCACCGCCCGTCATCTGAGCAAGTTGGGCGCCAAGGTGGTGCTGGGCGCACGGCGCAAAGAGCGTCTCGAGCAACTGGTCAGCGAACTGGTTGCCGCTGGTGGCGAGGCCGTGGCCTACCAGACCGACGTGACCCGCGCCGACGAGGTCAAGGCACTGATCCAGGGCGCACTGGACACCTTCGGCCGCGTCGATGTGCTGATCAACAACGCCGGCCTTATGTCCATTGCACCGATGAGCGATGTGCGCGTCGAGGAGTGGGAGCGCATGATCGACATCAACATCAAGGGCGTGCTGTACGGCATCGCCGCGGCGCTGCCGGTGTTCCAGCAGCAGAATGCCGGGCACTTCATCAACATCGCCTCGGTGGCCGGGATCAAGGTGTTCAGCCCCGGTGGTACCGTCTACAGCGGCACCAAGTTCGCCGTGCGCGCCATCTCCGAAGGCCTGCGCCATGAAGTGGGCGGCAGCATCCGCACCACCACCATCGAGCCGGGCGCGGTGGATTCGGAGCTGAAGTTCGGCAGCTCGCACCAGCAGAGCCGCGACTTCGTCGTCGACTTCTACAAGCAGGCGATTCCGGCGGAATCGGTGGCACGCGCCATTGCCTACGCCATCGAGCAGCCGGCTGACGTCGACATCAACGAGATCGTTCTGCGTCCGACCACGCAGGAGTTCTGATCCATAACCGCTGTTGCAGGCGCTTGCGATGCTGGTTCACCCGAGCCAGCATGCAGGCGCCTTTTTCGCTTTCAGGAGTCTGCATGAGCGCGTCCATTCATTCCGTCGACCTGGCCAAGGCCTACCGTCTGCTCAACCACGGGCCGACCGTGCTGGTGTCGGCGCGTCATCAGGCTGTGGATAACGTCATGGCGGCAGCCTGGTGCTGCGCCCTGGATTTCGATCCGCCGAAACTCACCGTGGTGCTGGACAAGGCCACCCGCACCCGCGCGCTGATCGAAGGCAGCGGCCTGTTCGCCATCCAGGTGCCGACCGTGGCTCAGCTGCAACTGACCCAGGCGGTGGGCAGTGCCAGCCTGGCCGATGATCCGGCGAAGCTGGCCCATGCTGGCGTGGAGTTGTTCGAGATGGCAGGCCACGATGTGCCATTGGTGGCCGGCTGCTCGGCCTGGCTGGTCTGCCGGCTGATCGATGAGCCGCATAACCAGCAGGCCTACGACCTGTTCATCGGCGAGGTGATCGCGGCCTGGGCGGACGAGCGCGTGTTCCGCGACGGCCGCTGGCATTTCGAAACGGCCGACCCGAGCCTGCGCAGCCTGCATCACGTCGCGGGCGGGCACTACTACGCGATTGGCGAGGCGCTCAAGGCCTGATGTCGGGCGTGCTCAGCGCGCCAGCGGTAGCGCTACACCGATCAGCACGAAGAGCACGCCGCAACTGCGGTTGAAGGTGCGGCCGCCGCGTTGCAGCCAGGGCCGTACGCGGAAGGCCAGCAACGCCAGCAGCAGCTCGACGAGGAACTCGACCACGGCGAAGGTCGCTGCCATCACCACGAACTGCACGGCCAGGCCACGCTGCGGGTCGACGAACTGCGGTAGAAAGGCGCCGTAGAACAGGATCACCTTGGGATTCGACAGCGCCGACAGCAGGCCTTGGCGAAACAGCCGGCTGGCGCTGGGGCGCACACCGCTGTCGGCCAGGGTCAGGGTCATCGGTGGCGAGCGCCACAGCTGCACGCCCAGCCAGATCAGGTAGGCGCCGCCGATCCACTTCAGCGCCAGCAGCGCGTTGGGCGCGGTCTTGAGCAGCGCACTGAGGCCGAACATGGCCAGTGCGATCAAGGTACTGAAGCCAACCACACCGCCAAGGATGGTGGCCAGTGCCATGCGCGAGCCGTACAGCCCGCCGTGGGTCAGCGCCAGAAGGCTGTTGGGGCCGGGCGTCAGAGCCAGGCCAAGGGTGGCGACGAAGTAGACGAGCCAGAGTTCTAGAGCCATGCGGGTCTCCTGTTTGGGCGCGGCCAGTCTAGTCAGCGGCAGGTACTTGAATAAGGTAGATTCTGGCTATCTAGCAGTTGATTCTGGACATAACATGGCCGAAAGCCCCGATCTGCGTTTTCTCCTGTTGCCCTTGCCGGAGTTCGCCCTGCTGCCGTTTGGTGGTTTTCTCGACAAGTTGCGTTTTAGCGCCGACGACGAGGACTACAGTCGCCAGCGTTACTGCACCTGGACGATTCTCGGCCTGCAACCAGGGCATGTGCTGTCCAGCAGCGGTGCTGCGCTGCGGATCGAGGCTACACCCGAGCAACTCGATCTGGCTGACTTCGACTATCTGGTGCTGTTCGGCGGGCGCAACGCGCAGGCCACCGCCGCGCTGGCGCCGACCTATCAGCAGCTGCTGCGTCGCGCAGCCCGCGCTGGGGTGAAGCTGGTGGCGATCGACAATGCCAGCTTCCTGTTCGCCGCCTGCGGCCTGCTTGACGGTCATCGGGTGGCGGTGCACTGGCGCCATGAAGCGGAATTCCGTGCCAGCTTTCCGCAGCTGCGCCTGGCTCGCGAGCGTCTGTATTGCCTTGATGGTGCGCGGATTTCCTGCGCCGGCGGCACCGCAGCCATCGATCTGGCGGTGGAACTGCTGGCTCAGGGCAGCGGCCGGGCACGGGCGCTCAAGGGCTTGGCCGATATGCTGGTGGACGAAACGCGCAGCGGCCAGCACGCGCTGCGCTCGTTGCACACGACATCGAGCGGCGAGCGCCATGTAGACCGCGCCATCGCCCTGATGCGCCACGGCCTGGCCAGTGCCGATGGCATCGAGCAGCTGGCGGCCAGTGTCGGCATCAGCCGGCGTCAGCTGGATCGCCTGTTTCAGGCCAGCCAGGGCATGAGCGCGCGCGAATACTGGAATGAGCTACGCCTGCAACATGTGCGCTGGCGCCTGCTCAACTCCAGCCACAGCCTGGCGCAACTTGCCGACGAGATCGGCGTCAGCGATGCCAGTCACCTGGGCAAGCTGTTCCGCCAGCGCTTCGGTGTTGCGCCTGGCGCCTTCCGCCGTCAGGGCGGCGCGTTGTAGGAGCCGCGCCCCGCGGCGAATGCTGCGGATAAGCTCGGTATCGCGGCATCGCCGCAATCGCTTCGCGCCGGGGCGGCGCTCCTACAGGCTTGCCAGCGGCGGCAGCCACACTGAAGCCAGTAGCAACAGGGCCATGCTGCGGTTGAACAACAGCAGCCGGGCCGGTTGTCGCAACAGGCGCGCGCCGCCGACGCCCAGCACACCCCAGACCAGCAGGCAGGGCGTCGATACCAGCAGGAACAGCGTCGCGTAGCTCGCCACCGCGCCGAACGAGGCCTGGCCGTCGAGGAAGATCGCCGTGACCGAGACGCTCATCAGCCAGGTCTTGGGGTTGATCAGTTGCAGGCCAGCGCCCTGGGCGAAGCCCTGGCGCCGGTCGACGCCGCAGACTCGCGCCAGTTCGTCGAGGCCGATGTTCTGGTGAAAGTGCGCATGCAGATAATCGCGAGCACGCAGGGCCACACTGGCGATCTGTGGGTTGCCCGACAGGCGCTGGCGCCAGTGCAGACTGCGCGAGATACGTTCCAGCAGCGCATCCAGCGTGGCGTCGCGCACCATGCGTGGCTCGCCGTCGCGCAGCGCCTGCAGGGCGTTGGCAATACACGGCAGCAAGCCAGGATCGTCCGGCTGGGTGCGCCGCACG
>Ga0247725_1001039_pt1 | contig 15725 bp, 14 predicted proteins | sample OKSTACKMCFT3sol_FD_183021 | JGI IMG/M metagenome (GOLD analysis project Ga0247725, IMG submission 183021) | Subsurface sediment microbial communities from gas well in Oklahoma, United States - OK STACK MC-FT3-sol | ecosystem: Environmental > Terrestrial > Deep subsurface > Rock core/Sediment... | reverse complement strand
GATCGCTCGCCAGATGGGAAACAAGGGGCTGCACTTCACCACCCCCATGATGCAGTTGCAGGACCCCAAGCAGACCAAGGTGTTGATTGTGACGTTGCCCGAGCCGACGCCAGTACAGGAGGCGGCCAATCTGCAGGCCGACCTGCGCCGAGCCGGTATCGAGCCCTGGGGCTGGCTCATCAACCACAGCTTGCAGCAAGCCGCGGTCAGCTCACCGCTGCTGCAACTGCGGGCCGAGCGCCAGTTGCCCCATATCGAGGCGGTCGAGCAGCAACACGCCAGCCGCTACGCCGTGGTGCCACTGCTCGCCGAAGAGCCGGTGGGGCCGGATGCCCTGCGCCGCCTCTGCCAGCATCATTGAGTCGCCGCCCCGGTCTGCTGCCGGGGCGGCTTGAATATGCCGTTACTTGTTATAAACCCGTGTTTTGAACCAATAGAAGATGCGGGATTGCGCCGCATCGGGAGCTGTGATGTCTGCAACATGTGATGCCAAGGCCGTGCCTGCCATCGGCTTTTTTGAACGTTATCTGACCGCCTGGGTCGCCCTCTGCATTCTGGTGGGGATTGGCCTCGGGCAGGGGTTGCCGGATCTCTTCAAGGCGATCGGTGCCATGGAGGTGGCCAAGGTCAACCTGCCGGTGGGGCTGCTGATCTGGGTGATGATCATTCCCATGCTGCTCAAGATCGACTTTGGCGCCCTGCATCAGGTGAAGGGCCACATGAAGGGCATTGGGGTCACCCTCTTTATCAACTGGCTGGTCAAGCCCTTCTCCATGGCCTTCCTCGGCTGGCTCTTTATCCGTGTGCTGTTTGCCGACTGGCTGCCGGCTGATCAACTCGACAGTTACGTAGCGGGGCTGATCCTGCTGGCGGCGGCCCCCTGCACCGCCATGGTGTTTGTCTGGAGTCGCCTCACCAACGGCGATCCCTACTTCACCCTGTCGCAGGTGGCGGTGAACGACCTCATCATGGTGTTTGCCTTCGCCCCTCTGGTGGCGCTGCTGCTCGGGGTCTCCAGCATCATAGTGCCGTGGGATACCCTGCTCACTTCGGTGGTGCTCTATATCGTCATTCCGGTCATCATCGCCCAGCTGCTGCGCAAGGCCTTGCTGAAAAAGGGAGAGGCCCATTTTGACGGCGTCATGACTCGCATCCAGCCCTGGTCGGTGGCGGCCTTGCTGCTCACTCTGGTGCTGCTGTTCGCCTTTCAGGGCAACGCCATTATTGAGCAGCCGCTGGTTATCGCCCTGTTGGCGGTGCCGATCCTGATCCAGGTGCTGTTCAACTCTGGCTTGGCTTACTGGCTTAATCGCAAGGTGGGGGAGAAGCACTCGGTCGCCTGTCCTTCCGCCCTGATCGGTGCCTCCAACTTCTTCGAACTGGCGGTAGCTGCCGCCATCAGCCTGTTCGGCTTTCACTCCGGCGCGGCGCTCGCCACCGTGGTCGGGGTACTGATCGAGGTGCCGGTCATGCTGCTGGTGGTGCGGGTGGTTAATGCCAGCAAACCCTGGTACGAAGCGGGGCTGAGCCGTTAACTGATGGCCGCTAACAGCTGGCCGCGAACTGATGCTATCCATTTTCTATTCACTTGATTAATGAGAGACACGCAAATGAGTGCAATCACCATCTATCACAACCCGGAGTGTGGTACCTCCCGCAACACCCTGGAGCTGATCCGCAACAGCGGCGTGGAACCCACAGTCATCCACTATCTGGAGACGCCCCCCTCCCGTGACCAGCTGGTGGCGCTGATCGCCGCCATGGGTATGCCGGTGCGGGATCTGCTGCGCAAGAACGTGCCACCCTACGAGGCGCTCGGTCTGGTGGAAGATCGCTTCAGCGATGATGAGCTGATCGACGCCATGCTGGCCCACCCCATCCTCATCAACCGCCCCATCGTGGTCACGCCGCTTGGCACCAAACTGTGCCGTCCGTCGGAAGTGGTGCTCGATATTCTGCCCGATCAGCAAAAAGGGGCCTTCGCCAAGGAAGATGGCGAGCAGGTGGTGGACGCGAGCGGCAAGCGCCTCAAGTAATCATCTGAGTACTCAAGTACGGATTGAAACAGGGCCAGTGTCACGCTGGCCCTGTTTCGTTGTGTGAACAAGTTGAAAAAGTTACTCCGGCCAATCGTTTTACCGCTTTTTCTGTGACGATGATCACTGTACCATCGCCGCCCGACCTGCCACCCGGCCGCATCTCCCCCTGCGACGGCGCTGGCGTCACCCGATACATGCTGTCACCCGGAACGTGAATGACCCCAGGATGGGACCCGCCACTAACCTGTAGGTTTGTGGTCTGCGTGTCGCGTGGGTCGGCACCTCTCCCGCCGGATCTCCCGCGACGCCTGTCTGCAGACTTGCCATATGAAACTCCTCTCTTCATAGGTGCAAGATGACACTGTTATTGAGTCTGGTCGGTATGCTGGCCCTGATGTTTATCGCCTGGCTGGCGAGTGAAAACCGCCGAGCTATCCGCTGGCGAACCGTGCTGGGTGCGCTCGCCCTGCAAACCGGTTTTGCTGCCTTGGTGCTCTATTTCCCCCCCGGACAAATCATGCTCGGTGCCATGAGCAATGGCGTTTCAGCCCTGCTCGGCTTTGCCGACAGCGGCATCCGTTTCGTGTTTGGCGATCTCGCCAGCAACGGCTTTATCTTCGCCGTGCGGGTGCTGCCGCTGGTGATCTTCATCAGCGCGCTGATCGCCGTGCTCTACCACTTCGGCATCATGCAGTGGGTGATCCGGGTATTGGGCGGTGCCATTCACCGCCTGCTCGGCACCAGCCGCGCCGAATCTCTGGTGGCCACCGGCAACATCTTCCTGTCGCAAGGTGAGTCACCGCTGCTTATTCGCCCCTTCCTTGCCGGCATGACCCGCTCTGAACTCTTTGCGGTGATGACCTGCGGCATGGCCTCGGTAGCGGGCTCGGTGCTGGGCGGTTACGCCGGTCTGGGTGTCGATCTTAAATACCTGATTGCCGCCTCCTTTATGGCGGCGCCCGGTGGCCTGCTGATGGCCAAACTGCTGGTGCCGGAGCAGCAGCAGGTGAGCGATCAGACAGATATCACCCTCGACAAGAGCGACTACAGCAACGCCATCGACGCACTGGCGGGCGGCGCCATGGGCGGCATGAAAATCGCCGTGGCCATCGGTACTATCCTGCTGGCCTTTGTCAGCGTCATCACCATGATCAACGCCGGTCTCACCACCGTCGGTGAGTGGTTCGGTTGGGCCGATCTCTCCCTGCAGCAGCTGCTGGGTTATCTGTTTGCCCCGGTGGCCTGGCTGATTGGCGTGCCCGCCAGCGAGATGATGGCGGCAGGCTCCCTGATCGGTCAGAAGGTGATCATGAACGAGTTTGTCGCCTATCTGGACTTTGCCAATATCAAGGCTGACCTGAGTGCCCACACCCAGATCATCATCACCTTCGCCCTCTGTGGTTTCGCCAATCTGGGCTCCATTGCGGTGCAGCTCGGCTCCATCGGTACCATGGCACCGGAGCGTCGTCACGATGTGGCCAATATGGGCTTCAAGGCGGTGCTGGCGGCGACCCTGGCCAACCTGATGAGCGCCACCCTGGCCGGAATCTTTGTCTCCCTCTGATGAGATAAAGCCAGGCTGCGCCAGTAAAAAAGCGCCCGCCCCATCTGGGGCGGGCGCTTTGCTTTATGGGCAGGGGGCTAGCGAGCGTTCGCTTCCCCCAGCCGTGGGTTGAGGGAGAGGATCCGGGTCTTGCTGACCCGGTGGCGATAGATCTCCCGCAGATAGAGCAGTGCCTTTTTCACCGACTCACGGCTGAGGCGAATATCGTTGATGGAGACGAACTTCTCCTTCTCGCGGATAAGCTCCCGATATTTCTTCTCATACATGGGCTTGATGGCGTACCAGTTGGTATCGAGGATCTTGGCCGGGTTCTCGAACTCGTTGAGCATGCTGTCGAGCAGTGTGTCGTTCCACTCCTCATTGCAGATCATCTCGATCACCGCCTTGTCCAGATGCTCATCGAAGCGATAGTGATCCTTGGCAAAGCAGCGCTTGATAAAGGCCACGATCAGGGTCAGGAAGTCATCGCTCAGGCAGGGGCTCTTGACGATCAGGGTGGTGAGGGAGATGTTCGCCGACGCCCCGATGACCAGCGCATAGCGCTTGAGAGTGGTATTGGGGAAGAGCCCGTTGAGGTGAGACTTGAGCCGGTTGAGATCCATATAGGAGAGCTTGTACTCCTTGGGCAGGGAGATGATCGACACCACGGAGGAGCAGTTCTTGAAGAAGTGCAGCTCGTTGAGGTGGGCCGGGTCATGGCCGCTTTTCACATAGTCGTCCAGATACTCCCGATAGTTGCCCGCCTCGATGGGCAGCAGACTGATCCCCTCGATGGCCTGGGTCATCTTGTTGAAGTGGGGCAGCTCGATGGAACGGGTGAAGAGATCGTCCACATTGAGCCCGCCCTCCTTGTCAAACAGGCCGCCGGGGGGCGAGATGGACTCGGCATACGCCACCGCCACCGGCCCCGCCAGACTCATAAAGAGGTCGTTGGCATCGAGCCGAATGGTCTCGCTGATATCGATGCCCGCCCGGCGAAAGTAGTTCTCGTCGTAGTCGGTGGTGACGGCCTGAGCGGTAAGAATGTTGAAGATCTGCTGTGAGATGTACTGGTTGGCGTACTTCTCCATGGTGTTGACGTCAACATGCTGGATCTCGCCATCGTCGCTCTCTTCGGCGTAGCGCATGATGTCGTTGGAGATCAGCATCATGGCATTCCAGGGCCTGATCCGCTTGAGCATGCTGGCATCGCACGCCTGCTCGTTGTCGAAGTGATAGGAGAAGTCCCACTCCTCGGCCAGATACTTGCACAGCAGGCGCCCCGCGTTGATGTGCAGGGCTTCCGAGATCTCGATACCCCGATCACAGATATTGGGCAGGATGCAGATGCCGCTGGTGAAGATAGGGTCGAACATGAAGTGCTCCCCGAGGGAGAGGTGCTCCTCCTCTTCTGACGGGGGGGAAAAGGTCTTGCTCATGTAGGAGTACTGCTGGGCCAGCCCGAACTCGGAGGCCATGCCGGAGCCGGTGCCGCCCCCGGCACTGAAGATGTAGAAATAGAGGCGGGACTGGTTGGCCTTGATGCCGCAGGAGTCCACCAGATAGGTATGAATGGCCTGCCACTCCGAGTTGGCGAAGTAGTGGGGGCTCTTGTTGAGGATGATCTTGGCCAGATACTGGCCAAGGATGGGGGCGTTACCCGCGCCACCCGCGTGGATCTCCGACAAGTCCATCACCCGCATCTTGGCGTAATCACGCAAGGAGCCACCTTCGCCGCTGCGATTGGAGTGGCGGATGCGGCCATCGATGTCCTTGTCCAGATCCCCCAGCATCACCATGGGCTCGATCAGAAAGACCGGCCGTGCCCCGTTGTTTGGTAGCCGCAGGTTGCGCCGGATCCAGCTTACCGGACCAAACTCCTTCTCCCGCTTGCGTTGCTCTTCACTGTTGAACTCATTGAGATAAAAGCTGCGGGCGTTGTAGACCAGCGAGGCGACATCCTGCGCGATGTTGGAGCCGCAGCGTCCCAGCCCCACCAGACAGACGGACGGAAAGTTGTGGGGCACGGTGGCGCCCGTTTCGCTCTCTCCGATGGCGGCCGGAAACACCGCGTGGCGCAGCTGTTCCAGATTGGCGAGAATGCGGGCCAGATCCCCTTCGGTGTAGTAGAGGTAACGGTTGCCTGCGTCCTGCTCATCATCCGTGTTGATAGGTAGCAGATCGATATGCTCGGTCATGAAAAAAGATCCCTCTTGGCGGCGAATGTATATAAATCAGCAGCTTTGCACTGCCCGCTAACTCTAGATGATAAAAAGCGGGGGCGCGGTGAGAGGAGGGCGAGAGTTATGACTGTGTGATCATGGGCACAGCAACACCCCGGAAATCTGCCGGTACCCCGCCCTGGACGGATGGGGCAACGGCGCCCCATTCCCCTGAAAAGGGGGATGACTGCACTCAACAACATGTTGATCGTGCGCCGGGTTATCCCGCTCGGAACGGCCTGTTTCCCTTGCGCTGGCGTGGTGGAATAAAAACAAAAAAGAATTTTTAGATTGGTTTTCGCACTTCCAATCGATTATTTGATTGGGCAGTAACGGCATTAGCGGTGTCAGATTAGGGGAGCAGGTTGGCCAACGCGCCGTCAGCCAGTCTTTACGCGGTCACACAAGGAGACACTCTGATGGAAACACTTGACCAGAAAATCGACACCACGCGAGAAGCATTTATGCAGCAGGAGCGCAAACAGGCCCACGACAAGTGGCAAGCCAGGGTCGAGGAGCTGCTACAGATACGGGGTGAGGAGAGACAACCGGAGGAGCAGGAAGAGTAGTGCTCGTTCCCGGGCGAAAGTTGAGGTAGCGAACCCTTCGTATCGGCTACCCGTTATCTACCACCGATAAAAAAACCACCGACCTTTTGCAGGTCGGTGGTTTTTTTATGGATAGCAGCTGATTGGCTGCCCTCACTTCCGGGCCGAGCAATGGGGTCACATCCAGGGGCGTAGGGATGCGCCTACTTCGAATCGGTGACGGGCTCTTCGGAGAGCAACTCGTTAACGAGTCCTGCAGCCAGATGAATATTCGACACCATCTTGTCGCCGTTCACCGCGTTCGTTTTCCACGATTCAGGGGCTTCGGGATGTGGCCCGGAAACGGCCACCTTGCCTTTGCCGTATGAGCTGATCAGCGCGGCAATCTGATGGTTTTGAAAATGGGCGATGACCTTGACCTGCTCTGGGCTTGGCACCGGCGTAAACTGCGGACCTGCCTGGTAATACATCTGGCGCTTTTCACCAAGCCAGGTGATCGGGAAGATCCTGGCGCTAAAGTCGCCGTCATAATCATCGGATGTCGCAGGAACAAGGCCCAGCGCTGGCACAAAGCCCTCTTCTTCAGACCAGCCGGTGGATGCCACAAATGCCCCCCCACAGATCCCTAGATAGCGGCCACCGCTTAGCAAATAGGTTTTTAATGCCGAACGCGCGTCCGTGGTGAAGGCGTTGAGGAGCGGCTCAACATCGTCCTCAGTACCGCCAACGATAAACAGCCTGGCATTATCGAGCTCTGCAGGCAGCGCCTCGATATTGGAGAGATACCTGACCGGCAAGCCCACCTGCTTGACCACATCTGCAATCGCTCTGGTGCTATCCCCATCAGAAACCGGCCCGTTATAGATCAGCGCGTACGGCTCTTTTTCGGGCTGCTCAGAGGCGGCCTCTGTCATGCATCCAGTCACTAACCAAAGGCTGATAACGCTCGCAATCAGCCTGATGCCTTTTGATACATTCATCGCTGCCACTGTCCCTGTGATGTGAATCGAAGAGACTACTTATCACGATCCCGTTCTGCATGTCAGCCGCAGTTAAATGAACATTTCAAGTTAGCGCGCCAAGGCTGATTGGAGCTGCGTTTAGCTAACAGCGAACCAATACAGTGGGCGCACTTCACCTTCACTTCACCGAGCGGGGGTAGGGTAGCCTCACGTTTTCAGTTGGAGCTTTTCGATATGCCCACCATAGTCACCCACGCCGCCGTCCCTCTCTGCCTTGGACTGGGGCTTGGCAGCCGGATTATCCCACCGCGCTTGCTGCTGGCGGGGGTTGCCATCGCCATGCTGCCCGATGCCGATGTGCTCGCCTTTAAACTGGGGGTCGCCTACGGCCATGTCTTTGGCCACCGCGGCTTTACCCACTCACTGCTGTTTGCCTTTGCCTTGCCCACACTGGCCATGCTGTTTCACCGCCAATTTCGGACCAGCGCCGCCATCATCTGGTCGTTTCTACTGGTCTCTCTGCTTTCCCACAGCCTGCTCGATTCCCTCACTACCGGCGGCAAGGGGGTTGGCTGGCTCTGGCCTTGGCGTGACGAGCGTTTCTTTGCCCCCTGGCAGGTGATCCGGGTCGCTCCCTTCAAGCTGGAGGCCTATCTCACCGCCCGAGGGGAAGCGGTGATCCTCTCCGAGCTCTACTGGGTCTGGCTGCCGGGTGTTGTATTGATGCTGGTATTGATGGGGTGGCGGGTGTGGGGGAGGTAGGAGTGAGATTGCAAGGGGGAATATATCTGTACAAGATAGATATGGTCTTTGTATTGGAGTTCTTGTTAATGGACTTCGCATGAAATCAATCTTATTTCATTTTCGGCATCATATTGGTATTTTTTATGCATTTTCTGTAGGGGGGGGGTTAGAAACCATAATTTTTCCGCGCATTGGTCTAGGTATTTTTGAGTTATCTAGATTTAATATCATTCCCTTCTATGCTAAAGATTTATTGGTCGATATAGGTGCTATATTGCTGTTATTTCATACCCCATAGCGATAGTGTTCATGTTGATTTTTTCGCCATAAATACATCAGGTTACAGCATGAACCAGCTAGCTATTAATCGCTTTATAAATTTCAATTCATAAGAAAGAGGCCAGTATAAACTGGCCTCTTTCATATTTTTGAAATCATGCCTCTTCAATGTGTTTTGACCTCCAGTCCGTCAGCTCCACGCGACGATTAAAATATTTACCTCCACGGTTATAGGCGCGGGCGTTTTGATTATTATCAACATGGCTGAGAACAGCCTTGATCGAGTAGTAGTACAGTAGGGTAGTTGCCGAGCCCCATTTTTGTACACTTTTCGTCTTCTGGCCTGATAAATCGGTACGACCAAACGGGCGTTGTTACATTTTAATATCATGTGTGATCGCTGGTAATAAAGACACAAATGTCATTAGTGGCCTAAAAGGTGATCTGTTTTGTTTTTTTTGAATTTGTCAATAGTAGTTTTTTTAAATGTATTTTTTTAAGGTAAATCAGGTGGTTGATTTCTTTAGGGCAAAAAAGCAGACTGTGTCGGACTCATTTAAAGAGGTATTTAATAATGAATAAAGCTAAATCTACACTATTACTCGCGGCCATTTCTGTTTCTGTTTCTGTTTCTGTGTCTGTTTCAGCTACAGACGTAAAATGGTCAGATATGGCTCTTTACTCACTCTCCCAGAACAAAACCATCAACCTGGATAGTCCAGAAATCCAGAATGACATGGTCATGATTGCGGAGCCCGCTTTCTACGAAAAAAACAAGAACGATGAGTTCGCCATGGAGGAAAAGAAAGCTTCTTCCATTGCGAAGGCTAAAAAGCAGATCGCTGAATTCGATCCGAATAAAATCTATACCTACGATGTGCCTTTCAAGGTTGGCAAATACAACTTTGAGACATCAACCTTTAATGTGATTTTGCAGACTGAGGCTCGGGGCGTTGATCTCAGCACCCCTGTGAATTTACCAATCCCGATGAGCGGATACATTCGCAAGACCTCCTATGATGATTTCAATGCCTCCATTAAAGGTCGCTACTTCGATGGTTCGTTCGATTTGTTCTTCATCAACCCGATGGACATCAAGCCGATCAGCATGAAGGTCGAAGATGCCAAGGCATTCTCCAAGGCCAAGGGTGATGACAATGTTATTTATGCTCGCATCAGCTACGTTCTTCGTGATGCAGGCAAAGAACACTTTGATCTCAAGGCTTACGGCCAGATCACCAAGATGGAATACTTCACAGATCGCGACTACAAGAACAAGGCTGCCGAGCAAGTAATTGAGCGCCCTCTTCTGACCGTCAACACAGATCCGAAGACTATTGCGTTTGTAACCAAATCTGAATTCTCTTACTTTGGCAAGCCGATCTACCAGAGTCAAAAGCAAGTTTCTGCTGGAACTCTCCATCCAGAGAGCTCAACTTCCCGCTCTAATAACGAGCCGTACTTTGACAGTGTTGATGGAGATAACCCCAAATATTTCAATCTTTTCCTGAAACAGGAAGCTGAATCTGTTATCAACAAATTTGGCATTGGCTACATCATTGTCTACACCACAGTAACCAAGCCGAAGGTTGATGCCCAGGGTAAAATTGGGGAAAAGGCAAAACAATATCGTGGCGGTTCAGTTGCAGAAAATGCCGAGATGGCTTTTGACTCCAAGTTTGTAGTTGTTGATAACGTAAACGACTTCAAAGACATTGCGGTTGAATCCAAGCCTTATGGTGATGACAGCCTTATTGTAAAAGGCGTTGTGACATTGTTGAAAATTTAACGTCGCTGAAAATATATGACTAATATGACTAATATGACTAATATGACTAAAATTAAAAAATCTCAAGCATGGCTTGTTGCTGTAAAGTATCTTGTTGAACTTTTCCCTATATGGTTTTTATTTGGTTTGATTTCCGGAGTGACCTTTGCCTTTGTATTTGAGAGTGCTCTCGCTTTCGGTATTGGTTGTTTTGCTGTGCCAATAGCATGTATCATCATTTTAACCAAGAAAAATATAGTGCGTTACAATAATAGTATCGATTATATGGTTACTACCGTAAAAGATAAACTACAGAATGTAGACTATTATAGCGTAAGCCCGCTTGGCGCTATAGCTGTTGACGCCAAACATAATAAGATAGCTATAGTGAATGGTGAGCCATTATCAGCAAAATTTGATGCTGCTGTCATTATCGAGCCAGCTAAGATTAAATCTTATCGTGCATTCTCTCCCGCTCATAGTACTTGGGTTAGCTCTGGTGCGGGTGTGATTGAAAGCTCAGAAATTGAGAGGAAAAACTCCATAGTTAAAGCTAAGGCAGCAAAAAAAACAGGTCTTTATTTTGATTTGGATGATGTTACCTTACCTCAAGTAATATCTAACATGGATTATGAAGATGCTGAAAAATGGATGTTGATTATTGAGAAAATCTTGAGTGGAACACTAGATACACAGCCTTCCCCAATGTATTATCCACCTCGGTAATATTTGGTTAGATATATCCTACACAGTAATTATTATAGTGTGTATTAGCTTATTGGTTAATACGCACTTTCTTTTTATAAGTATACTTTTATACATATTTGAATCTTATGGGAAATTAGTGGTGGCATTATTGGATTCTCTTTTTACTCTTTAAAAATTGCCATTTCAATGTGTTCTGACCACCCAGTCCATCAACTCCACGCGACGATTAAAGTGTTTACCACCACGATTATAGACGCGGGCGGTATGATTCTTATCAACATGGCTAAGAACTGCCTTACATTGTCAAGATAATTTTATTTTATTTAAAATATCTAATTATCCAGTGGTTATGTCGTGTTTTTGGGTTGTTTTGGATAAAAAACCAGCCAAAAGGCTTAATGCCAGTTAGTTAAGCACTTTTACGACTAAATATTCGAGATATTGAATATCAAAAGTAGCTCCATGATTAAAGAGTCAATTTAGCTCCAACCCTTGCCCTGACTGGCATGCAATAAAAAGAGGGAGGTATCATGCCTCCCTCACTCGTTAGCCCTTATACCCCGCGGGTTGGGACTCAAATTCTCTTAACTGACTTGCATTAAGCCAAAAGGCTGGGCTTTGGTATGTGTCACCCTCACCCCAGCCCTCTCCCAAGGGGAGAGGGGATAAAGACGCTGGGAGCGGCAACAAGCAGGAAATAGAAAGGGAGCCTCTCAGGCTCCCTTTTCTGCAGACACGGCCAATGGCATTTGACCCATGCCGCTCCTTATCGATTGGTCGCGGCCTTCATCCCTTCCACAAACTCTTTCAGACGAGTGAGCATATGTTCCGGATTCTGGTGGTGGGTCTCGATGATCTTCACCACGGCGGAGCCGGAGATGGCACCGGCGGCGCCAGCGGCGATCGCTTCACGCACCTGAGCCGGCTCGCTGATGCCAAAGCCGAGCAGGGCGGGGGGGGCGTTGAACTCGCGCAGGGTGTTGATCAGTCCCTCCACCGGCATGCCGGCCTTGGTCTCTGCACCGGTCACGCCCGCGCGGCTCACCAGATAGGTGTAACCATTGCCGAGCTCCGCCACCTGTTTCAGGGTCTCGGCATCGCCATTGGGCGGGGCGATAAAGATGCTGTCGATGCCGAACTTGTCGGCGGCCGCCTTGTAGGGGGCGCACATCTGCACCGGCACGTCGGCGACCAGCACCGAGTCCACGCCCGCCTGCTGGCACTTCTCGTAGAAGCCGTCAATTTTGCGCACATAGACCAGGTTGGCGTAGACCAAGAGGCCAATGGGCAGCTGCGGGTACTTGGCGCGGATGCGGCCGAGCAGCTCGAAGCAGTCATCCGGGGTGGTGTGGCTGGCAAACGCCCGCAGAGCGGCGCCCTGAATGGTGGGGCCATCCGCCACCGGATCGGAGAAGGGAATGCCGAGTTCGAGGGCATCGGCGCCCCCTGCGACCAGCGCATCGACGATGGCCAGCGAGAGTTCGGGGGTGGGGTCACCCAGCATCACGAACGGCACAAAGGCGCCCTGATTGGCTTCGTCCAGACGGGAGAAGAGTTGTGCGTAACGGTTCATGACAAGGTTCCTTCTTTCTCGAAAATATCGGCAACGGTGAAGATATCTTTGTCGCCACGGCCGGAGAGGTTGACGATGAGCACCTGTTCTTTTTCCGGTTCACTGCGGGCCATCTTGAGGGCGTGGGCCAGCGCGTGGGAGGACTCCAGCGCCGGGATGATGCCTTCGGATTTGGCCAGCTCCTGGAAGGCGTCCAGCGCCTCCTTGTCGGTCACCGAGGGGTACTCGGCGCGGCCGATGGCGGCCAGGTGGGCGTGCTGCGGGCCGACGGAGGGGAAGTCCAGCCCCGCCGAGACGGAGTAGGACTCCTGAATTTGCCCCTGATTGTCCTGCATCAGGTAGGAGTGCATGCCAAAGAAGACCCCCTTGCTGCCGTGACCGAGCGGCGCGCCGTGCTCACCGCTTTCGATGCCGTGACCACCCGGCTCGACGCCGATAAGGCGCACCGACGGCTCATCGATAAAGTCGGCAAACATGCCGATGGCATTGGAACCGCCGCCGACGCAGGCGATCACCGCATCGGGCAGTCGCTCTTCCTTCTCGAAGCACTGGGCCTTGGCCTCTTCGCCGATCATCTTCTGGAACTCCCGCACGATAGTGGGGAAGGGGTGGGGGCCGGCGGCGGTACCCAGCAGGTAGTGGGCCGACTCGTAGTTGGCAGCCCAGTCGCGCAGCGCCTCGTTGCAGGCATCTTTCAAGGTGGACGAGCCGGAGTGCACCGGAATGACGGTGGCGCCCATCAGCTTCATGCGAAAAACGTTGGGCTTCTGGCGCTCGCAATCCTTGGCGCCCATGTAGACCCGGCACTTGAGGCCGAGCAGGGCGCAAGCCAGCGCAGTGGCCACACCGTGCTGACCGGCACCGGTCTCGGCGATGATCTCTTTCTTGCCCATCCGCTTGGCCAGCAGCGCCTGACCCAGCACCTGGTTGGTCTTGTGGGCACCGCCGTGCAGCAGGTCTTCACGCTTCAGATAGAGGCGGGTCTTGGTGCCCTTGGTCAGATTGCGGGTCAGGGTGAGCGGAGTCGGGCGACCGGCATACTCGGTCAGCAGGGTCTGAAATTCGGCGATAAAGGTCGGGTCATCCTTGGCATCGACGAAGGCCTTCTCCAGTTGGAGCAGGGCGGGGATGAGGATCTGGGGCACGTACATGCCGCCAAATTCACCAAAAAACGGGTTGAGCAGGGTCATGGCTTCTTCCTTGTATTAGCTAAATCGAAACATCGAAAAGGGTTGCGTTACAGGTCGCGCAGGGCGGCAAAGGCGGCCGCCAGCTTGTGCGCATCCTTCTGGCCCGGGGCATTCTCCACCCCGGAGTTGAAATCAAGGCCGAGGCAGCCCACTTGCGCCGCCTGCAGGGCGTTGTCGGGGTTAAGGCCGCCCGCCAGCATCAGTTTGCTCTTGTCGAGGGTGGCCAGCATGGCCCAGTCGAACGCCTGACCGGTGCCGCCGCTCTGGCTACCCACTTTGGTATCGAGCAGCAGGCGATCGGCCGGGTAGTCGAGGGCGGGCAGCGGCTCGCCGCTCGTTATTCCTACCGCCTTCCAGATCTGGCAGCCAGTCGGCAGCAGTGAGCGCAGCGTCTCGATATAGGCTGCATCCTCATCGCCATGGAGCTGCACCGCGGCGAGCCCCAGCGCCTCCACCGTCTTGACGATGGTGGCGGGCTGGGCGTTGCGAAATACCCCGACGTAAGAGAGCGGCGCGCCCGCCATTACGGCGCGGGCGGCAGGGATGTCTACATAGCGCGGGCTTTTGGAAACAAAGATAAGACCCCCAAATACCGCACCCGCCTGATGGGCGGCGGCGGCATCGTCGGCGCGGGTGAGGCCGCACACCTTGTTCTGGCCCAGTACCAGCTTGCGCACTGCTGCCTCCAGATCCGGCTCGGCCATCAGGGATGAGCCCACCAGAAAGCCCTTGGCGTGGTGGCGCAGATCCGCTACCTGAGCGCGGTGGTTGATGCCGGACTCGCTGATCACTACCCGATCGCTTGGAATGTCTGCGGCCAGCTGTTTGGTGCGGTTGAGATCGACGCTCAAGTCGCGCAGATCCCGGTTGTTGATGCCAATCACTGGCGCCCCCAGCGCGATGGCGCGGGTCAGCTCCTCCTCGTTGCTCACCTCGGTGAGCACGCCAAGGCCCAGCTCCTTGGCGACCGCGAACAGGGCGCGATAGCCCTCGTCGGTGAGCACCGAGAGCATCAAGAGGATGGCGTCTGCCTGATAGTGGCGGGCCAGATAGACCTGATAGGGGTCAATCATGAAATCCTTGCAGAGCACCGGCTGGCTGACGCGGCTGCGCACCCGCGGCAAAAAGGCGAAATCCCCCTGAAAGAACTTCTCGTCGGTCAGCACCGAGATGGCGGTGGCGTATTTGCCATAGATATCGGCGATGGCCTCCGGGCTGAAATCATTGCGGATCAACCCCTTGGATGGGGAGGCCTTCTTGCACTCCAGAATAAAGCGGGTGGAGCCCGCCTTGAGCGCCCCGACGAAATCCCGATCGCTTGGGGTCAGCGCGCTCTGGATGCTCTCCAGCGGCTGGGCCAGTTTGCGGGCAGCAACCCACTCCTGTTTGGCCGCCACGATTTTGCCGAGAATGGTCTGGCTGATGGAGGCCATGTTCAGAAAAGCATGGGGGGCAATAAGGTCTGACATCTGGTTATCCTTGCGAAACTGGCTCTTGCCCTGTGGGCGTTCTGAATGACTGCTGTGCGACATGGTGGCTGACATCATGCCTCCTGATGACCCGCTTCCTGATGGCTCAAAGTGGCGAGCCGGGCGGCGAGCTCAGCCGCTTTACCGCTCGCCAGCACCGCCAGCACCTCGGCCGCCGCGCTCTTGAGATCCTTCGCCTTGCCTGCCATCAGCAGCAGTGGCGCCACATTGGCGGCAATGGCGGCGTTGTGAGCCGAGGTACCCCGCCCTTCCAGAATGGCGGCGGTGATGGCGCGGTTCTCTTCAGGCTCCCCCCCCTGAATGGCGCTGACCGGATAGGTCTCCAGGCCAAAGTCAGCCGGGGTGAGCAGAAACTCGCGGATCTCGCCGTCACGGATCTGGGCCACCTGGGTCGGGCCGTGAATGGCAATCTCATCCAGCCCGGCACCGTGCACCACCATACCGGTTTTCAGCCCCAGTGCCAGCAGGGTTTCTGCGATGGGGCGCACCAGCTCGGGGGCATAGACCCCCATCAGTTGATAGGTGGGGCGAGCCGGGTTGATAAGCGGCCCCAGCACGTTGAACAGGGTGCGGGTCTTGAGGGCCTGACGCACCGGCATGGCGTGGCGCACCCCGGCGTGGTACTGGGGGGCGAACAGGAAGCAGATGCCGAGCTCGTC
>Ga0247725_1001037_pt1 | contig 15732 bp, 15 predicted proteins | sample OKSTACKMCFT3sol_FD_183021 | JGI IMG/M metagenome (GOLD analysis project Ga0247725, IMG submission 183021) | Subsurface sediment microbial communities from gas well in Oklahoma, United States - OK STACK MC-FT3-sol | ecosystem: Environmental > Terrestrial > Deep subsurface > Rock core/Sediment... | reverse complement strand
AGAAGACGCGGCGTGCCGTGGCCCAGTTACCAGTGCAGGCGCTGCTGCTGGAGACCGATGGTCCGAGCATGCCACTGGCGGGTGCCCAGGGAGAGCGTAATGAGCCTTGGCGGGTGAGCGAGGTGCTGGCGATCCTGGCGCAATTGCGCCAGCAGCCGGTCGAGGTGCTGATGCCGCAGTTGGAGGCCAATGTGGAGGCGCTGTTTTTCCCCGATCGGAGCGCGCTTAATGGCGGCATTGCATGATGATGCGACCGCCGAACGAGGTGGCGAGCAGGGCTGTTTGCGCAAAAGCGTTTGCTCTCTCAGTCTGTTGACTCCGGCTTGGATAGGATGAGCCTGTCCACGAAGCCACTTCCCGGGAAACCGGGCTGGACCACGCCACAGCCATGCTGTGGCGTTGACATTTTCGGCTCCTGAAAAGCGTTTGCGCCGTCAGATCGGGAGTCCGGGTGATTGATATGCTGGGTATAGAGGTATGAGATGAACGAAGTTGTGCTCTCCTTGTTGGCGGGTGGTGCAGTCGGATTACTGTTTGCGTTGTTGAAGTTGCCGATCCCGGCTCCGCCCGTGCTGTCCGGTATCATGGGCATCGTCGGGGTTTATCTTGGTGCTCAGGCCTACTATTGGTTGTTGGCGCGCTTTTTTTCCTGAAAAATGCGCCACGGAATGCGGCATGGAGTCGCTTCCACACACATGACCCGCCGGAGGGTGGGTCTGCGGTCAAATGGAATTGAAGCCGTCACCCGGGATCGGGTCGCGTGCGCTCTTCACGGAACCAAGTCCGCTCCTGTTATGAACCGGTGTTCGTACCGGGGATGACAGTTGACGAGTTTGGCCTCCTCGCGAGGCCATGGTTTATCACTGCAGCTTTTAATTTTGCATTGGAGTTTTCGATGAGCGATTTGCAACAAGCCGCCCAGCGCGCGCTGAACCTGATGGATTTGACCACCCTGAATGATGACGATACCGATGCCAAGGTAATTGCCCTATGCCATCAGGCCAAGAGTCCGGCCGGACTGACCGCCGCGGTCTGTATCTATCCGCGCTTCATCCCGATTGCCCGCAAGACCTTGCGCGAGATCGGGGCCGACGCGGTCCGGATTGCCACCGTGACCAACTTCCCCCACGGCAACGATGATATCGAGATCGCCGTAGCCGAGACCCGTGCTGCCGTAGCCGATGGCGCCGATGAGGTGGATGTGGTGTTTCCCTACCGGGCATTGATGGCCGGTAACGAGCAGGTGGGTTTCGAGCTGGTCAAGGCCTGTAAGGCCGCCTGTGGCGACCAGGTGCTGCTCAAGGTAATTATTGAGACCGGTGAGCTCAAGAGCGAAGCCCTGATCCGTCGCGCCTCGGAGCTGGCAATTGATGCCGGTGCCGATTTTATCAAGACCTCGACCGGCAAGGTGGCGGTGAATGCCACCCTAGAAGCGGCGCGCATCATGATGGAAGTGATCAAGGCGAAGAATCCTGCGGTTGGTTTCAAGCCGGCGGGTGGCGTCAAGGATGCCGCCAAGGCGGCGGAATATCTGGATCTGGCCGCCTCGATTCTGGGGGAGAACTGGGTCAGCTCGCGCACCTTCCGTTTCGGGGCCTCGAGCCTGCTGGCCAGTCTGCTGGCGACTCTGGGGCATGGTCCGGCACCGGCAGCCAATAACGGTTACTAACGGATAGCGATCCGAGGTTTCGACCCAGTATGGTATTCGCCACTCGCTATCACCTGACGCCAACGCGCCGTGAACCCATCCATGGGGGCTCGACGGCGGCATCCATGCCGCCAACGGTTGGCTTAAGGTGATAACGACCGGCTCCGCTACTCGGTTGGAGTTGGAGCCTGATAACAACGACAAGCCGGTGATGACGAGGCATGGCCCGCACCCGGTTTGCAACAACAAGACTACGGAATCAACCTCAGAGGTGTGCAATGTTTCTTCCTCAGGAGATCATTCGCAACAAACGCGACGGCCGCGAGCTTTCCGCCGACGAGATCCGCTTTTTTATTCAGGGGGTCGCCAACGACAGCGTCAGCGAGGGGCAGATTGCCGCCCTGGCGATGGCGATCTATTTCAATGACATGACCATGAGCGAGCGCATCGCGCTGACCTGCGCCATGCGCGATTCCGGCTCGGTCCTCGACTGGACATCGCTGGAGCTGGGTGGTCCGATTGTCGACAAGCACTCTACCGGCGGAGTGGGGGATGTGACCTCGCTGATGCTGGGGCCCATGGTGGCGGCCTGTGGCGGCTTCGTACCGATGATCTCCGGCCGTGGCCTGGGCCATACCGGCGGTACCCTGGATAAACTCGATGCCATTCCCGGCTACCAGACGGCGCCCAGCACCGAGTTGCTGCGCCGCGTGGTGAAGGAAGTCGGGGTGGCGATCATAGGTCAGACCGGTGATCTGGCGCCCGCCGACAAGCGCTTCTATGCCACACGGGATGTAACGGCCACGGTGGAGGCCATTCCTCTTATCACCGCGTCCATCCTTTCCAAGAAGCTGGCGGCAGGTCTGCAGGCGCTGGTGATGGATGTGAAGGTGGGATCCGGTGCCTTTATGCCCAGCTTCGAGAAATCGGCCGAGTTGGCGCGCAGCATAGTGGCGGTGGCCAATGGTGCCGGTTGCAAGACCTCGGCGCTGCTCACCGATATGAGTCAGTTGCTGGCCTCCAGTGCCGGCAATGCCCTGGAGGTGCGCGAAGCGGTGCGTTATCTGCTCGGTGAGTACCGCAACCCAAGACTGCATGCCGTGACCATGGCGCTGTGTAGCGATATGCTGGTGGCCGCCGGATTGGCTACCGATGAGCGCCAAGCCCATGCCAAGCTGCAAACTGTGCTGGATAATGGCGCTGCGGCCGAGCGCTTCGGCCGCATGGTGGCGGCTCTGGGCGGTCCGGCTGATTTCATGAGTCGTTATGACGAGTACCTGCCGAGCGCCCCCGTGATCCGGCCGCTGCTGGCCGAACGTGGCGGATTCGTGCAGCGTATGGACACCCGCGCCATCGGTATGGCGGTGGTGGCCATGGGCGGCGGTCGTCGTCGGGCCAGCGATGCCATCGACTACCGAGTCGGCTTCAGTGACTTCTGCCAACTGGGACAGACGATCACAGCCGGGCAACCGCTCGCGCTGATCCATGCCCGTAGCGAAGCGGATTATCAGGAGGCGGCCCAGGCTCTACGGCAGGCCATCGTCATCGGGGATACTTGTCCCGAGGCGTTACCCGAGGTTTATCAACGCATCACGGCCAGCGATGTGAAGGAGCTATAGCCATGAAACGTACCTTTATTCTGATGATGGACTCACTGGGCATTGGCGCTGCCGCTGACGCCGCCCGTTTTAACGATACCGGCGCCAACACCCTCGGCCATATTGCCGCCGAGTGTGCCGCGGGCCGCGCCGATATCGACCGCCAGGGGCCGCTGCAGATCCCCAATTTAACCCGTCTGGGTCTGGCTCACGCCTGTGCCGGAGCCAGCGGCGAGTTTCCGGCCGGCCTCGATGCTAGCGTGGTACCGCAAGCGGCCTATGGCTATGCCCAGGAAATCTCCTCGGGCAAGGATACGCCCTCCGGTCACTGGGAGATGGCGGGTTCGCCGGTGCTGTTCGATTGGGGCTACTTTAGCGACAAGGAGCAGAGCTTTCCGCCTGCCTTGCTGGAAACGCTGGTGACCAAGGGCAACCTACCTGGCTATCTGGGTAATTGTCACTCCTCCGGTACCGTGATCCTCGATGAGCTGGGCGAAGAGCATATGCGCACCGGCAAGCCGATTTTTTACACCTCAGCCGATTCGGTGTTCCAGATTGCCTGCCATGAAGAGACCTATGGCCTCGATGCCTTGTACGCCCTGTGTGAACTGGCGCGCGAGGAGCTGACGCGCGGCGGCTATAACATAGGCCGGGTCATTGCCCGTCCCTTCATCGGCAGCAAGCCGGGGGAGTTCCAGCGCACCGGCAATCGTCATGATTACGCGGTCGAACCGCCTATGCCGACCCTGCTGGACAAGATGAAGGCGTCCGGTGGCGAGGTGATTGCCATCGGCAAGATCTCCGATATTTACGCCGGTTGCGGTATCACCCAGAAGCTCAAGGCCACCGGCCTTGAGGAGCTGTGGGATGTCACGCTGCAGCAACTGCAGGCGGCCGGGGATCACAGCATCATCTTCACCAACTTCGTCGATTTTGACTCCTCCTATGGCCACCGCCGCGATGTGGCGGGCTATGCCCGGGCGCTGGAGTATTTTGACCGCCGCTTGCCGGAGCTGATGGAACAATTAGGGGCTGGCGATCTGGTGGTGCTGACTGCCGACCATGGCTGCGACCCGACTTGGACCGGGACCGACCATACCCGCGAATATGTGCCGATGATCTTCTGCGGCCCTCCGGTGGCGGCGCAAGATCTGGGCCGCCGCGAGACCTTCGCCGATATAGGCCAGAGCATTGCCCGCTATCATGGCTTGCCAGCGCTCGATTACGGGACCAGCTTTATTGAATGATGAACCGGACCGCGAGCCCGGCCCGCGGTTCTGAATAAGACAGTGCTACCAGGAACTATAAGGAACTAAACGATGCCAACTCCTCATATCAATGCCAAAGAGGGTGCCTTTGCCGATGTTGTCTTGATGCCGGGCGATCCGCTGCGCGCCAAATACATTGCCGAGACCTTTCTCGACAATGCCGAGCTGGTGACTGATGTCCGCAACATGTATGGCTACACCGGCACTTACAAGGGGCGCCGCATCTCGGTCATGGGTCATGGCATGGGGATCCCCTCCTGCTCCATCTACACCAAGGAGCTGATCACCGAGTATGGGGTGACCACCCTGATCCGTGTCGGCTCCTGCGGCGCGGTACGGGATGATGTCAATCTGCGCGATGTGGTCATCGGTATGGGCGCCAGCACCGACTCCAAGGTGAATCGCATGCGCTTCAAGGACCATGACTTTGCCGCGCTGGCTGATTTTGATCTGGTGCGCCACGCCGTGGATGCCGCCAAGGCCCGGGGCATCGCCGTCAAGGTCGGGAACCTGTTCTCCGCTGATCTGTTCTACAACCCGGATGTGGCCATGTTCGATGTGATGGAGAAATACGGCATTCTGGGCGTCGAGATGGAAGCGGCCGGTATCTATGGTGTGGCGGCCGAATTCGGTGCCAAGGCATTGACCATCTGTACCGTCTCCGATCACATCAAGCGCCATGAGCAAACCAGCTCCGAAGAGCGTCAACTGACCTTCAACGAGATGATCCTGATTGCGCTGGACTCGGTGCTGCTGGCCGATCAGGAGGCCTGAGGGCTTGCTGGTCGGAACCTAGCTCTAATGCCGATTAGTTAAGATCCATTGACCGGTCCCCGGCTGTGTAAAAATCCGAAACTCACCGTTGGGTTTCGGATTTTTTTATATGCATTGAATGAGACCTAGATTCCATACACGCCTGTTTCCTCGCCAAATTTGATGGGCGATCAAAAAATGCCAGTCAGACGCTTTACTGACTGGCATTAGGGCTGTGGGAGAGCGTTTTGCCGTGCGCGTTGCTTAGGCGACGGCTTTAAGGGCGGTCGCGTCGCTATCCATCACCAGAATGGAGGTGCGGCGGAAGAAGTTGAACTCGGTGGCAGAGGCCCAGGTGTAGGCGCCCATCATCTTGCCAATCACCAACTCACCCAGCTCCAGCTCCGGCAGCATGATCTCTTCGGCGATGACATCCACGCTATCGCAGGTCGGACCCGCCAGAACCGCAGGATGACGCTCACCCTTGGCGTACGGCGTACTCTTCGGGTAGAAGACGTGGTCAAACAGCTGGCCGCTATAGCTACCGTACAGTCCATCATCCAGATAGTACCAAGTGCGACCAAAGCGTTCGGCCTTGCCCATGACGCTGGAGATCGAGGTCATGGCTGGGGCCGAGATGAAACGGCCTGGCTCAGCGAGCAGGCGGATACCGTCCGGGGTCTTGGCCAATGCGCTGCGGATCGGTGCGCAGAACGCATCAATATCCAGCTCGCCACCGGCGTAATCCACCGGGAAGCCGCCGCCGATATCCAGCACTTGCAGAGCCAGATCCTGAGCCTCGGCCTGGCGCAACAGCTCATTGCACGCGTCGATGGCTTCCACGTGACGCTTGGCGTTTGGCACCTGGGAGCCGACATGGAATGACAGGCCTATGACCTCGATGCCCAGTGCCTTGGCTTGTTGCAGCAGTGGCAATACCATCTCAGGTGTGCAGCCAAATTTCTTGGACAAGTCGACCTTGGTTTCCGGATTCGGGAAGCTGACGCGCAGCAACAAGCGGGCTTGCTGCTTGTAAGCGACAAACTTCTGCAGCTCGACCGGATTATCAAAAACAAAGATGTTGCAGCCATAATCCAGCGCGTAGCGAATATCGGAATCGCGCTTGATGGGATGGGTATGAATACATTCGTTCGGGTTTATCCCTGCCTCGCGCATCAGGTCGACTTCGCCATTGGTGGCAAGGTCAAAGCTGGCGCCTTCGGCTTTCAGGACATCCACTACACCCATATGGGGCAGGGGTTTTAACGCATAGTGCAACGTCACGCCCGGCAGTGCATCGGCTAACGCCCGATACTGACGGCGAATCGCTGCCTGATCCAGGATCAGCAGGGGAGAACCATGTTGGGCGACCAGGCCGCGGTAATCAATTCCCGGAACGAATTGGCTGTTCATCTTATGCAAACACCTCACAAAAGGGCCATGGCCCTGAACCAAGTTAACCTCCGACAACAAGAGGCCGGAGCGACGATCTACTAGTTGATGCGTAAACGCGCGCATTATCGGGCATCTGCCTGACTATGCAATAGTTGTGGCTAATTCATCATCCGCCGGGAAGGTTTTTTTGCTGCTTCTGGAGCATTAAAGGCGAGTGGATCTGTGGTGTATTGGCTTAAAAATCTAACATCGTCGACAAAATGAGCATTAAAGCTTGTCGATCAGTCCAAAATTGCCCTTATCACAAGAATATTGTCGCAAAGTGGACTTGATGAATAAATTTGCTCAAAAAGATAAAAAAAGCCAGCAAGTGCTGGCCCTGGATACTCTCTGATCTGCTTGGCATCGGCTACCAGCAGGCGCTGCTAGTAGGGCTGTGGGTACCGGTCTGATCGAGAGTGTAGGTACCGCAACTGTCACCACCCATGACGCCGGTCGGAACGGCCTGCAGCGTGAAGGTGGTGGCGCTGGCTGAAGGCGAAGCAGCCAGACTCAGGTTGTAGTAGGCGCTGCCACCATCCCGCGGGGCCTGGGTAACGGGGAGGGTGACGGTTTCGCTGCCACATTTGTAACAGCCATCGGCACTGAACTTGCGCTCCATGAACTGCGTCAGCTCCAGCAAGGCCGCTTTGGCTTCACCGCGGCGCGTGGATTTGACATGTTCCATATACGAGGGATAGCCCACCGCCGCCAGAATGGCGACCACGGCGATGGCAATCATCAATTCAACCAGCGTGACACCGCGAGATCGTGTGTGCGCAACCAACATGTACTGCTCCTTGTCGGGTGGATCTTAAGAGGCCTGGTGCCTCGGTCCCGGCTACGACGAAGCCAGGCGACGAGCACCAGAATGCCATGCTCAGCCATTAGCGTAATTGCCGCCAGGATTGACGTCCCTTGGCGTTCGGGCTGATGATTTCCAGCGTTTGCTTGATGCTCCCGGAAGAGCCGCTGGCATATTTGATTTCCGTGGTGCCATCAATTTTTTCGACAAATGCCGACTTGGTCAGGATTTCATCAAAACCCTTGCCGCTGGCTGGCAGGGTCACTGACTTGCCATCTATGGTCACGGTCTGGTTATCATTGCTATCGATTTTGCCGTCATTGTTGATATCAAATACCGGATAGCTCAGGCGTGAACCGGTCAATGGGGCCAGCTCCAGCAGCCAGGATTTCCCACCGTAGTCGCAGGGATCGGTGGAGGGGATCATGGTGGTGATGATCAGTTGATCTTCTCTAAGTTGCAGATCGCTAATGATGCGTTCCCCCACGGGATCGCTCGGAGGTGGTGATTTCAGGTTTAGGTACCAGCCCAATTTTTCGTTATAGTCGACGCTGTTATTCGATATGACGCGCACCGACAGCGTCTCGTTGTTGGTCGCTGGAGACTCAAATTCGATAGTTTGCTGTACCAATTGACTCTTGCTGATGACAGTCGGGGATGCGTCCAGTTTGTCCCATACACCATACAAACCCTGCAGCTGGGTTGAGGTACGGTCGCCATCCCGAAAATAACTACCGGTTCCCAGCAAAATCATGACTCCGCCATTAGGATGGGCAATTACCATGGGGCGTGCGGTTATGGGTTGTCGATTGCTGGTCGTGCAATTGGTATCGGTACAAGCGGTGAAAATCTTGCTTACGTTCCAACTATTACTCTGTTTTGCGCGCAGATCGAAGCGCCATAAATTGCCGAGTAGATCACCGGCATAGACCAAATCGGTGACTCTGTCGCCATCGAGATCGACCGGTACTGGGTTACTCAAGCCGTTCATGGTGCCACTGCCGCTGGTTTCGCCAGTGGTTAATATCTTCAGCTCATTACTATTCGCAAGGTCCAGGACGAGCAACTTGCCTGCTCGACTATCCTCATAACCATTTGCGATCAGCACAGCCCATTTATCATTAGCCAGCTGTCCGATGGTGGGTTGCGGTAAGGCATAGCCCATATCGGCGCTGGTATATTCCCAAAGGATCTCCTGGGTTGAAAAGTTCGCCGGATCCGTCACATCCAGTGCAAACACGGATTTTCCGCCCGCCCCCGTTGTGCCAAGCAGCACTGTCTTCCACTGGCCGCCTAATTTTGCATCACCCACTTTCGGGCTGCCATCGACCCAATACCGGTGATTGCTCGGATAATTAGCATCGGTTAACAAGTTCAGGTTAGCGACGGCCGCATACGGGATATAAGCAAATTTTTCCTCGCCGCTGCTAGCAAGAAAACCATGTAACATGCCGTCGTTGGCACCGACATAGACCATCGAGGGGCGAGTGCCTTTACTGGTTTCGAAACTTGCATCGCCAACTCCGTAGTCTTGATTGCTGACCAATACTGGGCTGGAGTTGATAATATCTCCCAGTAATTTACTGCGCGTACGAAACAGGCCTCCAGTTTTATCCAGCTCCTGACTTTGATCGCCTCGGAGCCAAGCAACGCGTGCCTGACCGTGATCATCTTTCGTTCCGGCGGCATTATTATTTAATGCGGTCTGTTGATCATCATCCAGGTTGTTCCATAAAAACTCAATGGGGGTTAAATTCTTCCCCTGTCCTTTCTGGCTATAAATAGCGCGTTGAGCGGCTGCCGGAATTTGAGAGGATGCCTGCCAACTGGCGCTGCCGATGGTGCCATCACTGGATGATAATGGATAGGCCGTTAATTCACCGCTCCAGTCACCCGAGTTAAAACTGGCCTGATATAAGCGGCTATCATCATTCAATCGCGCCGTATTGCTGACCATGGCGCTAGAAGAGCCAGTGCGAGCCTGTATTTTTGTAAACGTATCAGTCAGGGCTGTGACGAAGCCAGCAGGATCTTTGGCATTAAAGTATTTGCCTCTTGCATTAACAGTCGCGTGCCAGAGGTCATCTAGTTTTGATGGTATTTCTTTAGTTCGATCTGAATCTGGTATTAATGGCCAAGATAAGGAGCCATTAGTTATCTGTAATAATGTTTCGTTACTTGGTGCTAACGCACCTTCCAACCCAAAACTGACAGCGAACATAGAAATATGCTGCCAGTAGGCAGGGTCATCTTGAGATGTTGGAACCTTGTTTTCTATATTACTTTTAAGGTCGTTTTTCCAGTAATACGTGGCAGCATCAGATAAAGTCTCTGAACTTTCCATGTCTGAATAGGGCTTGACGGCTTCATATTTTATTTTTTTTCCACCAGTATGGTTTGTTATAAGCTCACCATCTTTACTGTCTATTTCCCCCGCGGCATATGTTGCTTCCTTATCTTTCCAATAGCCATCCGTCATTAGAATATGATAACTTTGCCTACATGATTTCAACGTGTTGGTGTTTGACGGTGCGTTCTCTGGCTGGTCAAGCCATGGCTCGTCTTTCGTGAAGTACTGTCCTACATCATCAACTGCTCTCCGTAATGGTGTCCCACCATCATTTACAGTGGTTGCATACAGGTTTGTTAAGAAATCATTTTTATGTGACGAGGTGAATTTTTTTAAATCCAATACGACAGTCTTATCTTTACCATTTATCTTGCCATAACCCACTCTGGATTTTTCATTTAGCCTAAAAAATGCTTGGCCTATGCTTGCTTTTGCAGACTTAAGTCTAGTGTTGTAATAAGCTAGGAAATTTCTATAGTTAGTCTGTTCTTCTTCGAATGTACATGATCTTGGATTTATGCAATCAACTCGATTATGTCTTATATATGTATTCGATGCGTTATCATCGGTGGTTATTTGAGTTGTTTTTCCTTGTGCATTCACAAAGTACGGGTTTTTTATAATGGGGATTAATGTTCCGTCATTATATTCAGCGCTTGTGCCATCGTTGCCATTGACAATGCCCTTAATAGTATTTTTATAGTAAAAACATGCATATCCGTTGCCGTGATAATTTTTATAATCAAGGAAATACTTTGTTTCACCTGGCTGCCCGTAGTATAGCGGGCTTTTCTTTTTATCTAAAGATTGGATTGATTGTGCTGGATACCCCGTCGGTCTGTTCGGTTTAGTAAATACTTGGCCTAATGTGTTAAACAACATTTTATTGCAGTCTAAATTCAAGGCTGCTGGGGTGGGAAATGCATCATCCTTAGTTTGTTTTCCATCGTAATCGTAATTCACCCACGGTGAGTATGTTGTTTCCGGATTGTAATATAGCTTATTTACTTCGGGGTCGAAATTACCCCTGTCTTCTGGGGTATAAACATCAGTTTTGCTTTCTTTTATGGATAAATATTGCCTAATCATGGAGCTTGAATTGTCGAACGTAAAAAAAACGTTGGGTTCAATAGCAGTATTACTTTCCAAATAGAGTGGTTTTTGGGCTATGGAATCCGCTGCTGCACTATTTACTCCAATCAAAAATAGCGTAAAAAATAACGACATTGATGATTTTACTTTGCTGATAGTTGACATGGTTTATTTCCTTCGAAATCAGCGTCGAAAAGTCGATTGCAGTACCGCTCGACTGGTCGTGGTTTTCCCGACGGCACTGGCCGTGATTCGGTAGATAAACATGGTTGCAAGAGGTTGATCGGCTTCCAGACTCAAGCCTTTATTGGTGACCTCCGGGAGCTTCTCGACCAGATATTGGGGCGTGGCCGCCACGCCGCTCAGAGTGGCGCTATTGCGCCAGTTGGCCGTGGCCGCCCGCCAGTCAACGTTGACACCCGATTTGGCAACATCATACAGCCCCGAGGTTCCTGTGATATCAAATGCCCCACTGGCGACTGCTGCCGCAGTCGTCATAAAGAGTTCCCCATTGCGCAGGCCTGCCTCGGCTGCGAGAAAGGCTTGTTCACTGTCGCGGCTATTGCCGGCCATTTTCTCTTGCAGGGTACTGCCCCGCATGGCGGCTAGACCGCTTAACGTCAGCAGTAGCAACATGATCAGGCAGATGACTAACACCATGCCTTGTTGCGCTCGAGCAGAGGAATACAGGTTCATCGTGCAGCTCCTAGTTCAACCGATTGCGCAATACGGCAGTAATGGTGGTTGGCATATACCAGCGGGTATCGGTAGCCGTGAAGGTGGCGCCATTGAAGGTGAAGGATTGTTTCTTCGGCACTATGCCGGTCTCTTCACTGCCGAGGAGTAATTGCAGCTTGAGGGTCAGGACGTTGCCCCAATTGTTGACGTTATTGGCGGTTTGGTAACTATCCGTCTGACGATCTCCGTTGGTGTCCACGCCATAGAGGATCTGTAAATCAAAGACATAATCCAATAACGGGGCCGCCAAGCCACCATTGAGCTTGCGATAGAGAGTGGGCTGACCCGTCACACTATTGGTTGCCAGATAATAGGTACTGGTCTGGTAACTCATCAGCTCGGCGTTGGTGCCAAAGTTATCGCTTTTATTATTGGGCTCCCAAGATGCATAACCTTTGGCATTGCCTGGTATCGCCTTCTTGTCTTCACTGTGTACCACGTTCGCCTTGCCTCCGGCTGCGGTCAGCCCGGTGATCTGAAAGATGCGGGCCTTACTGCAATCGGTGATCAGCGCGATATCGCCTTCTTTCAGCAGCGTCATGGCAGCGGGAGCGGCAAACAGATTCGCAGCATCGTTATTGGCCACAATCGCAACTGGTATGCTGCTCGGCCCTTGAATCAACAAAAGATCGGTGTTGGCCAGCGGTTTGGGATCTCCGGTCAGGTGGCTCGATAATTCAGTGGGGAGAGTGGCGGTCAGGTTGTTGTAACCACGCAATCCGGCGCTAAAGTCGTAGGTCAGGGTGCTGGCATTGTTGAGCGTATTGGTGACGGCAACATTTTGTTTGCTCAAACATCCACGGTAGCCGGTCATGCGCAGCTCTTTGCTCAATAGATCCTGGGCAAAACGGGCATTGTCCTGCACCACGCCGACTGAGTTGGTGGTCCGGTAGGTGGTGTTATTGCTGACAAACAGTTGTAACACCGCGGCGGTGAGTAACAGGCCTAGCGTGATGGCAACCATCACTTCAACCAACCCGAAGCCCTGCTGTCGCATACGCTTCATCATAGGAAACCTAGCCATCACTTAGATCTCCGTGCGATAGATAAATTGCCGACTGGCACTGGCATTACCATTTTTCAACCGTGATTCATCCCATTGAATCGTGATGGTAAAGGTTGTGCCATCGTGACTGATGCTCCCCTGACCCGAGGGGAGGCGAGCTAATCGAGCCTTCCAATTCTGGAGGTCAACCGCCGTGGTACTGGTTCCGGTCGGTGCTGTGTCGGTGAGCGCCCGATCGTAGCTACCAGCCAGAGCGGCATTGCGGTTAGCGCGCATCAGGTCACTGATTTCATTGACCAGTTCGGTCGCTTGGGTGCGAACCAGAGCAGTCTGGTTACTCTTGAGCGAGGTCGCTTGCATGGCAACCATGCCGAGCACGCCCAGCCCAAGGACCAGCAGGGCAATCAGAACTTCCAGCAATGAAGAACCGCGCATCTGCTGCGCGTGCGGCAACTTCATGATTTGACTCTCCATTGTTAGCTTAGCTACTGCAGCTGATCCGGCTCAGGCTGGCACGCCCGGAGACCTGGACCGTCAGCAGGCGCTGTTCATTATTCTGACAACCGTCTGGCTTGAGTTTGAAGGTACTCGCGCTGCTGGGTACCGCGAGCGTTCCATTGGCGGCAATCCGGAGTTGGTTATGGCTGGCGTTGACGGTGCTCTTTATGCCATCGAAGCGGCGCAGCAGAGTGTCTTTGCTGCTGTCAAAGGTTGTGTCGCCATCATCCACTCGAATTTCCCAACCTGCCCGCCAGTTGCTACCGGTTTGCGGAACAATCCACATGGATACCCCACGTTTCACCGCCTCGCTGCGCGCCAGTTGGATGGAGCCGAGCAAGGTGTTTCCCTCCGTACTGGCGGCGCCATCGCGGATCAGGTTGTTAAATGCGGGCACACCCACGGTCGCCAGGATTGCAACGACGGCAATCGTGACCATCAATTCCATCAAGGTGAAGCCATAACTGGTGTCGTTTGACATCTAATTCTCTATTAGGCTAAAAAACAGCTTTGGCGAGCAAGTCACCACCTACCTGTAAATATTGCAGTGTAAACCCTGCGTCACAAGGCGGAATGGCAGGCAATTATGATCTGGGTCACGAGAAACGGGGTTTTATTTTATGTTGTACTGAGTTGCGCTTGTAGTGATTTAGTTTGCGATACCATGTGAATCCAGATCAAGTACTGAGTATTGATTCTAAAATTGGATTATCATGGTTCTGAGTGAATCCTGTCTGGCGATGAGTAAATACTAATCTATGAGGCGCGACGGTTCGGGCTGTATTGTGTATTTGCAAGGGCTTTCATGGTTTGTATTGGGAGTCTTTTCTTATAAAAATAATCGCCAGGGATCGTATCGTTGTTATCTGGTGTTTTACTTTGAATTTTAGTTTTTAACTGATTGAATAAAAACATTAAATTTGACAAAGAATTGGTTTTCCCATCATCGTTTTTTTATGGTCTTGTTTTATGGCGAAAATCGCGGCTATCTGCGGGTTTTTTACAGATAAGGCTGGTGGAATTGTTCCCTCGCCATGAAAACGTACCCACCTCGCAAAATGTGAAATTGTCCGCGCTCTTTTCTTGAGCAATAAGTCGGAAAATGAGACATTTGCCATCATGTAAAGAGCCATAAGAGGCTGTTCTCGGTATAGTGAGCAAAGGAGTGTGCAGAGATGATCAATCGGCGTTCTTTTCCAGCGCTCAGAGTGTCTCGAACGTCGCCTCTTGTGTGGCGACCGCTCGGCGATGACCCTGGCTGGGATTAGATAGTTGCCTCAATCGGTGTGCCTCCGTTTTGCAAGGCGATGCGGGCGCAACAACCGAAATTTCAGGGTGAAGCCTTGCTCAATACCATCATCACGATAAAGCGAAGTGAAATGACATTACATAGAGTAAAACGTGCAGGCCTACGGCCATTGCGTCATTCGGGGTTTACCTTGATTGAGTTGAGTATCGTGGTGGTCATCGTGACGATATTGGCCGCGGTTGCCATTCCAAGCTATCAGAAGTATGTGCGGGATAGTCGTCGTCAAGAGGCCCAGCAAGGCTTGTTGACTCTCTCCTTATTGATGGAGCGCAGTTTTGCCCGAACAGGAAGCTACCCTATCGCTACCTTACCAAGCGCCGATCTACCAACGGCCTATTACACCTTCTCACTGGATGCTTCTTCTTCGGTCAGTACGTTCAAGATACAGGCAGCGCCTACTGGTAGTCAGAGTGGCGATAGTTGCGGCACCATGACGCTCAATCAGGCCGGTCAGAAAACCCCGGCCAACTGTTGGAGGTAATATTGTATGCAACCGCATGATTTAGGGAAGAAACAGCGCGGCTTTACGCTGGTCGAGATGATGGTCACTGTGGCAGTCGGCATGATTCTGGTCAGCATAGCGGTACCTGCCTACAGTTCACTGGTCAGCAACTCTCGGTTTGATAGCGCCACTCAGTCTATTTCTATGGCCTACCGTATCGCGCGCAGCGAGGCAGTGAAAAAAACCACCGCTATGGCCGTCAGACCTGTTAACCAGGATTGGAATCAAGGGATTGAAGTCTGGCAAATCAGCCCGGCGGCACTGGTGTGGACATCAGGAACACCCGCCAGTGGGACTACGCTGAGTGTCGCCGTGCCATCTGCGGCGGCCAGTACCCAGATCTGGATTTCTGCTAACGGCGCCGTGACCCAGCCACAGGCGATCACCGTCACCTCTACAACCTTAAATCAGACGCGCAATCTGTGCGTGCGACTGAGTGGAACTCTAACTCATGGCAATTGCTAACCTGATTATTCGTCGGCGTCATCCGGTGGTGCGGGGTTTTGCCCTGCTCGAGATCATGATTGCCATGCTGGTGGGGGCCGTGGCGCTACTTGGGTTGGGAACCCTGCAACTCAAGACCCTGCAGTCGGCTTACAGCAGCCTTGATTACACGATTGCCACGATCCACGCCAACAACTTGATTGAGGGAGTCTGGAGCAATTTGTGTGCGAACCGGGTCAGTGGCGCTGTCTATACCTCGACGGTTGAGTCATGGCGTCAAACCTTGC